>FUFK010067889.1_pt1 | contig 70162 bp, 63 predicted proteins | sample 1021851 | NCBI WGS metagenome assembly FUFK01 (sample SAMEA51879418, study PRJEB19060) | metagenome | reverse complement strand
TCGCTCGCCAGCGTGGCGTCTTCGCCCTGCATCGCGGCGAACCAGCCGCCCAGCCAGCCGCCAAGCAGGTGCGCGAGACCGACGATGGCGAAGGTCACGCCGAACAGCAGGACATAGTCATTGGCCTTGGCGACGCGTTCGATGCTTGCAGTGTAATCGGCCATCGTGTCGCGCAGCCGGGCAATCGACGAACTGTCCGCGCCCAGCCATTTGTCGACGCGTTCATGCGCGCCCGCGCCATAGAGCAGGAACACCATCCAGATTTCGGCGACGATGATGTCGACCGCCAGCAGCGCGGCAAAACCCTCGAGCGGATAGCCATAGACCTCGAGCATCGCGGTCTGGTTGGCGCCGCCGCCGATCCAGCTTCCCGCCAGCGTCGCCAGCCCGCGCCATGCGGCGGTGTCGCCCGAACCGATGATCGAAGGTTCGAACTGCGCCACGATCCACAGCGCCAGCGGCCCGCCGAGGACGATGCCGACGGTCGCGGTCAGGAACATGACGATCGCCTTGTTGCCGAGGTCGAGGATCCCCTTGATATCGATCGACAGCGTCATCAGGAACAGCGCGGCGGGCAGGAAATAATCCTTCGCTACCGGCCACAGATTGCTTTCGGACACATCGATCAGCCCGAAAGTCGTCATCAGGCTGGGGACGAGATAGCAGACCAGGATGATCGGCACGAAGACGTAGAAACGCTGCCAGCCGGGGCGGTCGCGCGTGGCGAATACGAAACCCAGTACGAGGGCCAGCAGCCCGAGAATAATCCTGTCGTCGCTGATCATGTGATGCGGCAGCCCTTGTTCTGGAGATGCAGTGTCTAGCCGGCGAAGCGGCCGGTTTCGAAGAAGTCGGAGATCGCCTGTCGCGGCGCCGCGACGTCGAGGTCACGCGCCGCCAGCCAATCCGCGTCGAAGATGGTGTCGGCATACCGCGCGCCGTCGTCGCACAGGATCGACACGATCGAGCCCGTTTCGCCGCGCGCGGCCATTTCGGCGGCGATGCGCGCGCAGGCCCACACATTGGTCCCGGTCGAACCCCCGCAGCGCCGCCCTAGGCGGGCGCTGACTTCATGGGCGGCGCCGATCGAGGCGGCGTCTGCCACCACTTCCATCCGGTCGACGATATTGGGCAGGAAGCTCGGTTCGACCCGCTGCCGGCCGATGCCCTCGATGCAGTCCGGCAGAGTGGTCCACGCGCGCAACGCTGCGCTCGGCCCAGTGGCGGTGGAAGACCGATCCCGCGGGATCGGCGACGCAGACGCCGGTGTCATGGCGATTGTAGCGCGCAAAGCGGCCGATGGTGGCGGAGGTGCCGCCCGTTCCCGCACCGCAGACGATCCAGCGCGGTACCGGATGCGGCTCGCGCGCCATCTGCGCGAAAATCGATTCGGCGATATTGTTGTTGCTGCGCCAGTCGGTCGCGCGTTCGGCATAGGTGAACTGGTCGATATAATGGCCGCCCAATTCGTCGGCGAGCGACTGCGCCGCTGCGTAGACTTCGCCCGGCGCGCCGACGAAATGGCATTCGCCGCCGTAGAATGCGATGGCGTCGATCTTGGCCTGCGCGGTGCTGCGCGGCACCACGGCGATGAACCGCAGCCCCAGCATGCGCGCGAAATAGGCTTCGGAAACCGCGGTCGATCCGCTCGATGCCTCGACGACTGGGGTGTTCTCGCAGATCCAGCCGTTGCACAGGCCATAGAGAAACAGCGATCGCGCCAGCCGGTGCTTGAGGCTGCCGGTCGGATGGCTCGATTCGTCCTTCAGATAGATCGCGATATCAGGCAGCGCGGGGACCGGCAGCGGTATGAGATGCGTGTCGGCGGATCGGTTGAAATCGGCCTCGATGCGGCCGATGGCCCAGTTAACCCACTCGCGCGTGTTCGTCATGGCGGCCTTCTACCGGGAAAGGTGCCGGCGTTAGAACCCCGGGCGCGCGATTTTCCGCTGTCCGCGCCGGTTTGTATTGACCGGCGCGCGCCTTCCGTGGCAAGCGCCGCGCCGCCTCGCGGGTGTAGCTCAATGGTAGAGCAGCAGCTTCCCAAGCTGACGACGAGGGTTCGATTCCCTTCACCCGCTCCAGCGATCCCCATGACCGCAAGCGAGCCCTCTATTTCGGCGGCATCCTGATGGCGCCGTCGAGCCGGAACTGGTGGCCGTTGATGTAGCTGTTGCGGGCGATTTCGCAGATAAGCGAGGCGAATTCCTCGGGATGGCCGAGCCTCTTGGGGAAGGGCACGCTGGCGTTGAGCTGGTCCCACATCTGCGGATTGCGATCCTTCATTCCCAGCATCAGCGGTGTCGCGAAAATGCCCGGCATGACCGAATTCACTCGAATGCCCAGGTCCATCAGATCGCGCGCCATCGGCAGGACGAGACCGTTCACCCCGGCCTTGCAACTGCCGTAGATCGTCTGGCCGATCTGGCCGTCCTGCGCCGCGACGCTGGCGGTCAGCGTGATGCAGCCGCGTTCGCCATCCTCGTTGACCGGCTGGGCATTGGCCATGCCCAGCGCGGACAGGCTGGCCACGCGGTAGGACGAGACGAGAATGCCCTCGGCCCCGAAGGCGTAGTCCTCGGTCGATAGCCGTTTGTAGCAATTGTTCTGCTTGTCCCAGCCGAGCGTCTTGCCGCGCCGGCTGGTCATCGCGCAGTGGACGGTCACGCGTTCCTGCCCATGCGCGGCGCGCGCTGCGGCAAACCCGTCGACGACCGATTGCTCGTCGGTGATATCGACACGGGCAAAGGTCCCGCCGATGGCCTGCGCATGCGCTTCACCGGCTTCCTCGTTGACGTCGAAGATGGTGACCTTGAGGCCGAGGTCGGCCAGCGCCTGCGCGCTCGCCTTGCCCAGGCCCGAAGCGCCGCCCGTGACAACGGCTGCCATACCCTGCATGAGTTCCATGTCTGCTCTCCCCCTGTGTTTCGTTGCGGCGCGTGCTATCGCAAGCCGCGAAGCTTAGGAAGGGGGAGGGCACCGCGCCGTGACACCGCTGCTGTTTGCCATGGTCGCCAGCTTTCTGGCGGCGACCGGCGCGCGCGACCAGATCCTCGTCGCACGGCTGGCGGGCAGTCTCGGCGCTTCGCCCGCGCTCCTCGTCGTGGCGCTTGCCAGTTCCGCGCTGACTGCAGGCATTGCCGCGTGGTTCGGCGCGCAACTGGCGCAGACGATGTCGGTGAACGCCGCGACCATGTTCGTGGCCATCGCGCTGTTGCTGGCCAGTTTCGAATGCGGCTGGCCCAATCGCGAGAAAACGCCCCGCGAACCGACCCGTTCGCTGGGGGCGATCGCCATCGTCNTGTTCGTNCGGCAATTGACCGATGCCTCGNGGTTCCTGGTCGCGGCCTTTGCGGTGGTTTTCGCATCCTGGCCGCTCGCCGGGATGGGCGGCGCGCTGGGCGGCGGCGCTGCGGTAGCGCTGGGCTGGATGCTGGGGGCGCAGCTGGGCGAGCGGCTGCCGCTGCGCGGTATCCGGATCGCGCTGGCCATCATCCTGTTCGTCCTGGCGGCGATCACGGGATTGAGCGCCCGCGGGATAATCGGATGAAGCGATTAGTCTGGCCGGCTATAATCGAGAAACCCTACAGCATCTCGCGTGTTGGTGTAGTGAACATCCCAATCGGGTCGATATCATCTCAGCAAAAGGGGAAAATCTTATGGCCGAAGCAGGCGACAATTCGAAAGCCGGTCTCGTCAGCGCACTCAACGGGGCGCTTGCCGATACCGTGGCACTCTATTTCAAGACCAAGAACTTCCACTGGCATGTGGCGGGCCCGCGGTTCCGCGATCTCCACGTGCTGTTCGACGAACAGGCCGCGCAGCTGGTCGGCACGGTCGACGATCTGGGCGAGCGCGTGCGCAAGAACGATGAATACACGCTCACGTCGATCGGCAGTGTTGCCAAGGCGACCCGCATCAAGGACCAGGACGATGTGTCGCTGACCGCCGATGCGATGGTCAAGGAACTGCGCGACGACAACAAGACGCTGCACGGGCGTCTGCTCGAAGTGAAGGAAGCCGCCGAAGAAGCGGGCGACAACGCCACCAGCGGTGTCGTCGACGACTGGATCGACGAGTGCGAGGAGCGTGTCTGGTTCCTCAACCAGACGAGCAAGTAACCGCGCCAACGTTGACCCGGTAACGGGCACATGATCGGGCCGCCTTTCCTGTTGGGGAAGGGCGGCCTTGGTGTATCAGGGGGTCATGAACACTCCCACGATCATCGAAGGGCGCAGCGACGCCGCCATTGCCGACTGGATTGCAGCGCGCCTGAGCGAGGCGATGGAAGCGCAAGAAGGCCCCGTCACGATCACCGTGCCGGGCGGATCGACCCCGTTCCCGATCATGGCCGCGCTGCTGAAACACGATCTCGACTGGACGCGGCTGGTCGTCTGGCCGGGTGATGACCGCGTGGTTCCCGAAGACCACGCTGCGTCCAACACCGGCAAGCTGCGCGACCTGTTCGAACCGGCAGGTGCCGAAGTGGTCACGCTGACTGAGATGGAAGCCGTCCCGCATTTCGCGCTCGCATGGCTGGGGATGGGCACCGACGGGCACATTGCCTCGCTGTTCCCCAACACCGATCCACAGTTGGACGATCCGCGGCTAGTCGTCCGGCTGACCCCCGATCCGCTGCCGCCCGAAGCACCGTTCGACCGGATCAGCCTGACGCTGCCAGCACTGCTTGCCAGCGATGCGCTGGTGTTCGTCATACGCGGCGACGAAAAGCGCGAAATTCTTAACCAAGCTATTGCAGGAACACATGATTTTCCGGTTGCGCGGCTGCTGCGCGCAGCTACACAGCCGGTCACATGCTTTACCTGATCCCCAAGCCGTTACACCGGCAGGCGCTGAAAATCGGGCACCGTCTGCGCCACCACTGGCGCCGGGTCAGCGGACGGACGGGAGTGGGGGTGAGCATCGTTGCCCGCGATTTCAACGGGCGGGTGCTGCTGGTGCGCCACAGTTACGGCCCCGAGGGGTGGTACTTCCCCGGCGGCGGCAAGCGGCGCAGCGAGACGCCCGAACAGGCGGCCTTGCGCGAGATAAAAGAGGAAACCGGCTGCACGGTGTCGGGCCTGGTGGGGGTCGGGATCATCGACGAGGAACTTGCCGGTGCGCCTCATCGCGCGCATGTTTTCGACGGAGTGGTCGATGCCGTGCCGCAGCCCGACGGGCGCGAGATCGTCGAGGCGCGTTTCTTCCCGACGCATTCGCTGCCCGAACCGCTGAGCAAGCGGACCCGGGCGCGCTTCGCGCTGTGGCAGGCGCGCAGCTGCTAGAGCAGCGATAGCTGCGCGTCGGGACGGGCAGAATGCGTCTCGCCGCCCTGCTGCTCGAGCTTGGACAACGTCAGCCCCATCAGCCGGATCGGCATGGGTAGCGGCAGCACCTCTTCCAGCAGCGCGCGCGCAAGCGTTGCGAACTGGGCCTTCTCGGCAATCGCGACATCGACCGTTTTCGCCCGGCTGAAGATCTGGAAATCGGTGTATTTCAGCTTGAGCGTGACCGTCCGGCCGCGGGCCTCCGCGCGTTCGATCGAGGTCCACACGATGTCGATGATGTCCTCCAGTGTTTCGCGCAGTTCGCCGCCCGACGACAGGTCGCGGCTGAAGGTCCGTTCGCCGCCCACCGACTTGCGGATGCGGCTGGAGCGCACCGGGCGCAGGTCGATCCCCCGCGCCGCGCGGAACAGATATTCGGCAAAGCTGCCGAAATGCGCGCGGAGCCAGGCGATATCCTTGGCGGCCAGATCGCCGCCGGTCTCGATACCCAGCCGGGCCATCTTTTCCGCGCCCTTCGGACCCACGCCGTGGAACCGTCGGATCGGCAGCTCGGCCACGAAGCGCGCGCCTTCGCCGGGCCGGATCACGCACAGCCCGTCGGGCTTGTTCTGATCGCTGGCGATCTTGGCGAGGAATTTGTTGTAGCTCACCCCGGCACTCGCGGTCAGCCGGGTCTTGGCGCGGATTTCCTGCCGGATCAGCTCGGCGATGCGCGTCGCGCTGCCGATGCCGAGCTTGTCCTCGGTCACGTCGAGATAGGCTTCGTCGAGGCTGAGCGGTTCGACCAGGTCGGTGTGGTGGCGGAAGATCGCGCGGATCTGCTGGCTGACCTCGCGATAGACGTCGAAGCGGCTCTTGCAGAAGATCAGGTCGGGGCACAGCCGTTTGGCGGTGACGCTGGGCATCGCGCTGCGCACGCCGAACCGGCGCGCTTCGTAACTGGCGGCAGCAACCACGCCGCGGCCGCTGGAACCGCCCACTGCTACCGGCTTGCCGCGCAATTCGGGATTGTCGCGCTGTTCGACGCTGGCGAAAAACGCATCCATGTCGACATGGATGATCTTGCGCAGGCCGTCGGCCTCGCCCGCTGTGTCATCCGTACCCGCTGCGCCTTCGCTCATGCGCGATTAGATAGCTCTGCGGGTTGCAAAGCGGAACCTTGTCCGCCACCTGACATTTTGTGCAGATGCGAAGCGATCCCCTTGCCGGCGGCGAACGCCCGATAGCCGGGGCGACCCCGGTAAAACGCATCGGCGAGCGTGAACTTATCGCGATGATGGCCTTACTGATGGCCTGCAATGCTTTCGGCATCGATGCGATCCTCCCCGCGCTAGACGATCTCGCCCTGTCATTGGGCGCCGTGGGCAACGATCGCCAGTTCATCGTCGGGGTCTATTTGCTCGCGGCCGGCATCGGGACGCTGATTCCGGGGGCCTTCGCCGACCGCTTCGGTCGCCGGCCGGTGCTGTTTACCGCGCTGGGCTTCTACATCGTGCTGTCGCTCGGCTGCGCGCTGGTCACCGATTTCACCTCCATGATCGTGCTGCGTGCGCTGCAGGGTTTCTTTGCAGCAGGCATCATCGCGCTGCCGCCGGCCATCATCCGCGACCGGGTGGGCGGCGACAAGATGGCCCGGATGATGAGCCTGATCTTCGTNATCTTCCTGCTGGTCCCCGCCGTCGCGCCGAGCATCGGGCAGGGCGTGCTGNTGNTGCTGGGCGACTGGCGCTGGATCTTCGTGACGATGGCGGTGTTCGGGTCGCTGATGTCGGTCTGGGTTTATNTCCGCCTGCCCGAAACGCTGCATGAAAGCGACCGGCAGCGGATCGATATCGCGGTCATCGCGCGCAACATGCGCAGCGCTGTCACGCTGCGCTCGACCATGGGCTACACGCTGGCAAGTGCACTGGTGTTCGGCGGGTTGTTCGGCTTCATCAATTCCTCGCAGCAGCTCATCGGCGAGGCTTTCGGGGCGGGNGACATGTTCCCGCTGCTGTTCGCGCTGTGNGCGGGNTGCATGGCGCTGGCGAACTGGTCGAACAGCCGCATCGTCGAACGGCTTGGCGCGCGCCGCGTCAGCCATACCGCGCTGTTCGTGTTCATCTTCGTCGCCGGGCTGCAATTGTGGTTCGCCTATCAGCCGAACGAAAGCCTGTGGACCTTCATCCCGCTGATGGCGGCGAACATGAGCCTGCTCGGCTTTATCGGGGCCAATTTCGGTTCGATCGCGATGCAGCCGTTCCCGCACATTGCGGGCGCCGCGTCGAGTGCACAGAGCTTCCTGCGCATGACCACCGGGGCGNTGCTGGGNGCGGGTATCGGCTATGCCTATGACGGCACCGCGCGTCCGCTGGCGCTGGCGCTGCTGGTCACGGCCACCGTCAGCCTGCTGCTGGTGCTCTTTTCTGAACGCGGTGCGCTGTTCGGGCCGCCCGATCCGGATGTCGAGGAAACCTAGGCTTCGCTGGCCAGCCTGCGCCACGCAAGCTCGGCATATTCACACAGCAAGGGACGGGTGTCGCGCGGGTCGATGATGTCCTCGACATTGAAGCGTTCGGCGCTGCGGAAGGGCGAGGTGACCTGGTCGAGCCGCGCGCGAATTGCNGCGAGTTCGGCTTCCGGGTCGGCGGCGGCTTCGAGCTCGGATTTATAGGCCACTTCCAGACCGCCCGCGATGGGCAGGCTGCCCCAGTCACCCGACGGCCAGCAGAACCGGTACTGGTAGGTCTCGGCATTCGACATGGCGCTGCCCGCAATCCCGTAGGCGCGGCGCAGGACGACCGAGGCGAGCGGGACGCTGGCCTTGTAGACNGCGTTCATTGCCTGCACCCCGTAGCGGATCGTCCCTGCCATTTCGGCTTCGCGNCCGATCATGAAGCCGGGATTGTCGACCAGATGGACGATCGGCAGGCGGAACTGGTCCGNCAGCTTGACGAANCGCTCGACCTTCTCGCTCGATTTCGCATCCCATGAGCCGCCGAGATAGGACGGGTCGCTGGCAAGCACCGCCACCGGCCAGCCGTCGAGCCGGGCGAGCGCGGTGATGCAGGCGCGGCCCCACATGCGGCCGATTTCGAACACGGTGCCCTGGTCGAACACCATCTCCATGCAGCGACGCATCGAATAGACCGCCTTGGGATCGCGCGGGACGAGGTCCAGCAGCGCCTCCTCNCGCCGGTGGACCGGATCGGTGCAATTGGACCGGCGGGCGAGCTGGCCGACATGTTCGGGCATGAANGCNAGGAAATGCCGNGCGCGCGCGAAAGCCTCCGCCTCGCTGGCAACCTCGTCGTCGACCACGCCGTTGCGCGTATGGATGGCGCTGCCGCCGAGGTCTTCCTTGGCCTGCTGGTGGTCGGCCGAACCCTTGTAGCCTTCGCCGAGCCCATCGACCACCGCGGGGCCCGCGGCAAAGATCTGGCTGAGGCCCTTGACCATGACCGAATAATGGCTCGCTACCACGCGCGCCGCACCAAGGCCCGCGGTGGGTCCGAGNGCAAGCGCGACCACGGGCACGGTGTCGAGATTGGTCACCACGTCGCCCCAGCCGGGGACCGCGGGGATATAGGTCGCGCCGATCTGTTCGAGCGTCTTGACCGATCCGCCGCCGCCAGTGCCGTCGATCATGCGGATGATCGGCAGCTTGAGCTCATGCGCCATTTTCTCGGCCTGCACCATCTTGCGGCTGATCCCGGCATCCGCCGCGCCGCCGCGAATGGTGAAATCATCGGCGGTGGCAACCACCGGGCGGGCGTTGATCCGGGCCTTGCCGAACAGGAAGGGGGCAGGAAGGACGGTTTCGAGATTGCCTTCCTCGTCGTAGCTGCCCTTGCCCGCGATCTTGCCGATTTCGCGGAAGGTGCCGTCGTCGCACAGCGCAGCGAGCCGGGCGCGGGCATCCATCTTGCCCCGGCCATGCTGGCGGGCGACCTTTTCCTCGCCGCCCATCTGCTCGGCCAGCGCCTCGCGCCGGCGCAGTTCCTCTAGTTCAGCTTCCCAGCTCAAAACCACTCCCGTCATGCTGAACTTGTTTCAGCATCCATTCTTCGGCTTCGTGCGAAGATGCATGCGGCGAAATGGACCCTGAAACAAGTTCAGGGTGACGGAAGGAGACTATTCCTCTGCAGGCTCCACCACGCACAGCACGGCCTCGACCTGCACCTGCCCGCCTTCGGTGGCGGTGAGCTCGGTCACGGTCCCGTCGAACGGGGCGGTCAGCGCGTGTTCCATCTTCATCGCCTCGAGCACCATCAGCCGCTGTCCCGCAGTCACCCGGTCGCCCTCGGCCACATCGACCGCGATGACCTTGCCCGGCATGGGGGCGAGGATAGCACCGCTACCGGCCGCCGCCGCGCCGCTGCCGCGGCTTTCCAGCGCGAACTCGAAACCCTGGCCATCGGCAAAGACCACCGTGCGCGCATCTTCGACGAAACCTGTGGCATGCGCGGCGCCGCGTTCGCCGATGACGTCGACCGTGCGGCTTTCGCCCTTGTGGAACAGGGTCGCGGCGACCCGCGGATCCGCATTGAGCCGGAAACCGATCGGGCGGGGGGCGTTCTCCTCGATCGCGTCGAGGACCGTAAAGTCGGCGGCAGCCTGCCAGATCGCATCATCGGGCGCATCGTCACCGACCAGCCGGTCGAGCTTGCGTTCGATGAATCCGGTGTCGAGCTGGGCTTCGACGAAATCGTCTTCCAGCAGGGCGTTGGCGAGGAAGGCGGCGTTGGTCTTGACCGGCCAGACCTCGACGCTTTCGGCAATATCGACCAGGGCCACAATCGCGTCCGCCCGGGTCTTTTCCCACACGACGAGCTTGGCGACCATGGGATCGTAATGCGGTGAGATCATGTCGCCTTCGGCCACCCCGGTCTCGATGCGCCCTTCGCTACCAAGGTCGAAATGGTCGAGCGGGCCGGTCGAGGGCAGGAATCCGCTGCTCGGGTCCTCGGCATAGAGCCGGGCCTCGATCGCATGGCCGGTGATGGCAAGGTCTTCCTGCTGGAGCGGGATCGGTTCGCCGGCAGCCACGCGCAGCTGCCATTCGACCAGGTCGACCCCGGTAATTTCCTCGGTCACCGGATGCTCGACCTGCAGGCGGGTGTTCATTTCCATGAAGAAAATGCGATCGGCGCGCAGGCCTTCGCTGGCGTCGGCGATGAATTCGATCGTGCCCGCACCCTCGTAATCGACCGCCTTTGCGGCGCGCACGGCAGCGGCGCAGATTTCCTCGCGCGTCGCCTCGTCCATCCCGGGGGCGGGGGCTTCCTCGATCACCTTCTGGTGGCGGCGCTGGAGGCTGCAGTCGCGTTCGAAGAGGTGGACTACATTGCCGTGGCTGTCGCCGAACACCTGCACCTCGATATGGCGGGGCGAGGTGATCCACTTTTCCAGCAGCACTTCGTCGTTGGAGAAGCTGGCCTTCGCCTCGCGGCGGCAACTTTGCAGGTCCGCTTCGAAATCTTCGGCCTTGTCGACCTTGCGCATACCCTTGCCGCCGCCGCCCGCAACCGCCTTGATCAACACGGGGTAGCCGATGGCGTCGGCTTCCTTCTTCAGCCGTTCGGCCGACTGGTCTGCGCCCAGATAGCCGGGCGTAACCGGGACGCCCGCTTCCATCATCAGCGTCTTGGCGGCATCCTTGAGCCCCATCGCCTCGATGCTCGTCGGCTTGGGACCCACCCAGATCAGCCCGGCATCAATCACGGCCTGCGCGAAACCGGCATTTTCGGACAGGAAGCCGTAGCCCGGGTGGATGGCTTCCGCCCCAGTCTGCTTGGCCGCAGCGATGATCTTTTCGCCGACAAGATAGCTTTCGGCGGCGGGTGAGGGGCCGATATGCACCGCCTCGTCGGCTTGCCGCACGTGCAGTGCGCGGGCGTCGGCGTCCGAATAGACCGCGACCGTGGCAATACCCATTGCGCGCGCGGTGCGGATGATGCGGCAGGCGATTTCGCCGCGATTGGCGATGAGGAGCTTTGCAATCATGCGGCGGGGACTAGCTTCCGCCGGGGGAAAAGGAAACTCCCGTCGCTGCCGATTGGCAAGGACGAGCGGTGGCCTCTACCAGCCGGCCAGCGGCTTGAAGTCGTGCCGGCTCCAGGTGATCGGCTCCGCGGGCGGGGGCGGGCGGTTGCGGACCGCTTCGAAGAACGCGGCGACCATGTGCCACATCTTTTCGGGGGCCGAAACGCGCGTGCGAGTATCCCACGCCAGCTGGCCCCGGTTCAGGACCTTGCGGCCGATCGCGCCGTAGATCCGCGCGGCGGACAGCACCGCCCAGCGCTGGCGGAAGCGCAATTTCCGCGCGCCGAGCTTGGCCGCCGCCTCGTGCTTCTCCATCAGGGCGATCAGGCGCGGCATCAGGCTGGCGAGGCGAAAGCGGTTTTCGGGCAGGGCGTGTTCGCCCTGTTGCCAGCCCATTTCCTCGAGCCATTTTTGCGGCAGGTAACAGCGATCGGCTTCTGCATCTTCGACGATGTCGCGCGCGATATTGGCCATCTGGAAAGCGAGGCCGAGGTCGCAGGCCCGGTCCAGCGTTTCGCCATCGTCGGGATGCACCCCCATGATCCGCGCCATCATGATGCCGACCGCACCCGCGACATGGTAGCAATATCGCAGCATGTCCGCTTCGGTGTTCGGGGTCCAGCGCGTCGCATCGAGCGCGAAGCCGGCGATCACGTCGTTGGCTTCGGCCAGTGTCAGGCCGCATTCGTCGGCGACCAGGCCGAACGCGTCGAAAGCGGCATCGGCGGTGGGCTGTTCCTCGAAAGCGCGCTTGGTCAGCACGCGCAGGGCCTGCACGCGGTCTTCCGCATCCTTCATGTTGCCCTGGTCGCCCAGCGGCCCGCCCTTGTCCTGATTGTCCGCGATGTCGTCGCACCGGCGGCACCAGGCGTACAGCAGCCAGCTGCGTTCGCGGGTTGCCTTGTCGAACAGTTTCGAAGCTGCGGCAAAGCTGTGTGAACCCTGTTCGATCGATTCGAGCGACTTGTCGACCAGGATCGCGCGATCGCGGCCGCCGCCCGCGCGGGTCGGGGTGGGCCGCAGGTACCGCGACTGGACCAGGGTGCGGGGTTTGCTCAGAGGTCGTCGGCCTTCATCTGGAAGATCGGCGTATGCGGTTCATAGGCTGCCATTCTGTCAAGCAATCCGTCCAGTGTGTCGTCGTGCACGAGGATGTTCTGGTGCACCGGGCGGACGAAACCGACTTCCGCCATCTTGCGGTTGAAGGCGATCAGCTCGTCGTAAAAGCCGAAGGCATTGAGCAGGCCGACCGGGTTGTCGTGATAGCCAAGCTGCGCCCAGCTCATCGCCTCCCACAATTCGTCCATCGTCCCGACGCCGCCGGGGATCGTGATGAAGCCGTCCGACAGGTCGGTGAACCGCTGCTTGCGCTCGTGCATGCCGCCCACGGTGTAAAGTTCGGTGCAATCGTGATTGGCGACTTCCGAACTGGCCAGTGCCTCGGGAATGACGCCAATCACTTCGCCGCCGGCCTCCAGCGCACCGCGCGCGGTGGCGCCCATCAGGCCGAGCCGGCCGCCGCCATAGACCACGCCGATACCGCGTTCGGCGAGGCGCTTGCCCACATCGTAGGCGAGCTGGATATAGCGCGGATCATCGGGCGAGGCGGAGCCGCAATAGATGGCGAGACGGTTCATCCCGCGCGTCATACTGCCAAATCTTCCAGCATCAATCCGGCAGTTGCCTTGGCGCTGCCGACCACCCCCGGAATTCCCGCCCCGGGATGCGTGCCCGCACCGACAAGGTAGAAATTGTCGAGCACATCGTCGCGATTGTGCCCGCGGAACCACGCGCTTTGCGTCAGCACCGGCTCGAGGCTGAAGGCGCTGCCCATATGGGCGTTAAGGTCGGCGGCGAAATCGCGCGGGGCATAATGGAACTTGGTCACGATGCGCGAATGGATGTCGGGGATCAGGCGCCGGCCGAGTTCGTCGAGAATGCGCTTCTCGAGTACCGGTCCCATTTCCTCCCAGTCGACGGCCAGCTTGCCCATATGGGCCACCGGCACCAGCGCATAGAAAGTGCTCATCCCCTCGGGCGCCATGCTGTCGTCACTGACGCTGGGGTGGTGCAGATAGATCGAGAAATCCTCGGGCAGGACGCCGTGATCGTAAATGTCCTCGAGCAGGCCTTTGTAGCGCGGACCGAACAGGATCATGTGATGCGGAATACCCGGCCAGCTTCCCTCGATGCCGAAGTGGACGACGAACAGGCTGGGGCTGAAGCTCTTGCGCGACAGGCTCTTGGCGTAATCCTTGCCGCGCTTCGATCCGGCCAGCAGGTCCTTGTAGCTGTGCATGATGTCGGCATTGCTCGCGATCGCGTCGAACCGCTGGCGCCAGCCGGACTGCGTCTCGATCTCGGTCACCTGCTTGCCCAGCGTGTGCACCTGCGCCACCGGATCGCCCAGCCGCACGGTGCCGCCGATGCGCTCGAAATGCGCGACCATGCCGGCGATCAGGCGATTGGTGCCGCCCTTGGCCCACCATACGCCGCCGTCCTTTTCGAGCTTGTGGATCAGCGCATAGATGCTGCTGGTCTTCATCGGATTGCCGCCGACCAGCAGCGTATGGAAGCTCAGCGCCTCGCGCAGCTTTTCGTTTTCGACATAGCTCGACACCACCGAATAGACGCTGCGCCATGCCTGCTGCTTGGCCAGTGCGGGAGCCGCCTTGAGCATGGACTTGAAATCGAGGAACGGCACATGGCCAAGCTTGACGTAGCCTTCCTCGTAGACCGCTTCGGAATATTCGAGGAACCGCTGGTAGCCGGCAACATCGGCGGGATTGAGGTGGGCTATTTCGCGGAACAGCTGTTCCTCGTCGTTCGAATAATCGAACTGCGTGCCGTCGGGCCAGGCGAGCCGGTAGAAGGGCATGACCGGCATCAGCTCGACATCCCGAGCGATGTCGTGACCGGTCAGCGCCCACAATTCCTTGAGGCAATCGGGATCGGTGATGACGGTCGGGCCCGCATCGAAGGTGAAACCGTCGCGCTCCCAGTAATAGGCCCGCCCTCCGGGCTTGTCGCGCGCTTCGACGACGGTCGTGGTGATGCCTGCCGATTGCAGGCGAATGGCGAGCGCAAGGCCGCCGAAGCCTGCACCGACGACGCAGGCCGTGCGGCCGGTGGGGGCGGNGACGAACGGCTCGGTGCTGTCGCTCGGGGTAACGGGAATGGCAGTTTCGGTGTTCATTGCGACCTCTCATGGACCAGCGGGCTGCCCTTGCCAAGCAAGGCGCGAATGGCGGCANGGACAGATACGGGCGGCTTGCCCGAGAGGATGCGCAGCTTGTCGGCCGTGCTCGAATTTCCAGCGTAGAATCGTTCGATCAGGGGTTCGCGCAGGCGATAGAACCGCTCGAACACCCGGTAGCGTTCCTCCGGCTCGGCAGCGTCGAACAGCATCCTGCCGAGGCTGCGATAGAACCGCGTCGCCTGCCAGTGCCGCTGCGCCCGGTCTTCGAACAGCGCAGCAAGCTGGTCGCCCGGCAGCCGCGCGTGGCGGGCCAGGGCGAGAGCATTGGCCACGGCGAAGGGCAGGGTGTAGCTGGTCAGCGGGTGAACGAAGCCGCCGCGCGCGCCCGACCGAACCACGCCCGCACCTCCGAGCGCCGCCCGGTAGGCTGCGAAATCGCCTCCGGTAATAACCGGCAACACGCCGGTTTCGCCGCCGAGCCGATCGCCGTGCCAGCCCATCGCCGTACAATAGCGGTCGATGCGCGCCTCCAGCGCCGCGCGATCGAGCGCAGGTTCGTCGGCGTAATAGGTGTCCTCGACGAACAGCTCGTTCGGGCCTAGCGGCAGGGTGTAGACGAAGCGGTAGGCCCCGTGCTGGGCCACGCGCGTGTCCATGACGATGGGATCGGCGACGCCATGCGCGGTCCGTGTCCGCAAATGCCGTCCCACGAAGACCTGCCACCCGCCGCGCAGCTGGGCCGAGGGGGTGAAATCGCGGCAATCGATCACGCAGCGCGCGGCGATGTGCTCACCGCTGGCCAGCGTGACGCCGCCGGCAGCCAGTTTTGCCGCGCGTGCCTGCGTGCGGATGGCGGCTGCGGGCAGTTCGCTGCGCAGCGCGGCATCGAAATCCCGGCTGGCGAGCGAACGATAGGGCGAAGACAAGTGGCGCGTATGGCCCGGAAAGGCGACATCGTAGCCGCCGGACCACTCGGTCGTGGCAAAGCCAGCCATGAGCTGCGTCCCGGGAGCGTCGAGATCGCTGGCGAACCAGCTCCAGCGGTGGTTGCCGCCCAGGCTGTCGCCCGCTTCGAAGATCGCTATGTTCAGCTCGGGATGGGCGCGGCGGACTGCCAGCGCGGCCAATCCGCCCGCCAGGCCGCCGCCGACCACGGCCATATCGATCATGCGCCCGTCCATCGCCCGTGGGCTTAGAAGCGAAGCGGGCCAGCGGCAATCGCTTTGGAATTCCTGCCGGGCAGGGTTACGGGAACGTCACACTCCCGTGCGAGTTGAACGGCAAAGACATATATCGAGGGAATCCGCATGAAGTTACTGCTCGCCGCAACCGGATCGCTGGCGCTCGCCTGCGCCGCACCCGCAATGGCCCAGAATGTCGAGGCATTGCCCGACGGACCTGACGGCGAAGCGACCGTATTCGATGGCAACTGGTTCTCGATCGGTGCGGGCGCGGTCTATTCCGCCAGCTACGATGGGTCGGACGACTATGTCGTATCGCCGATCCCTATCGTACAGGGCAAGATCGGCGGTGTGCGCATCAGCCCCCGGGCGGGTGGTGCCGCGCTCGATTTCGTCAATGACGACAGCGATGGCGCCAAGATTTCGGCCGGCGTTGCTGCGCGGCTCAACCGCAACCGCGCCTCGCAGATCGAGGATCCCGTGGTGCTGTCCTATGGCGAACTCGACACCGCCTTCGAAGTCGGTCCCTCGGTGGGGATCAGTCTTCCCGGCCTGCTCAATCCCTATGACAGCCTGAGCTTCAACATCGAGACGCTGTTCGATGTCGCCGGCGCGCATGACGGTACGCTGGTCAGCCCGGGCGTGACCTATTTCACACCCGTCAGCCGCGGCGCGGCGATCTCGCTGTCGGTCAGTGGTTCGTATGTCGACGACGATTATGCCGATTATTACTATTCGGTACCGGCCGGCGGCGCACTGCCGGCCTACCAGGCGGATGGCGGCTGGGACCGGGTGGGTGTCAACCTGCTCACCGGGGTCGATCTCGACGGCAATCTTGCCAACGGCGGGCTCGCGCTCATCGCCATGGGCGGATATTCGCGGATGCTCGGCGATGGCAAGCGTACGCCGTTCACCTCCATTCGCGGTGATGCAGACCAGTGGATGGGCGCACTCGGGATCGGCTATACCTTCTAGCGCCGCTTTTGCTTGATACGCCGGCCGCTGGCGGGCATCCCCCTGTGCAACCAAGGGGATAGAGAATGAAGTTTGCCGCATTCATCGCGCTGGCGGGGGCCATGTGCGCCGCGCCGGCGCTGGCCGATACCACTGTCATNCACGCGGGCGCGCTTGTCGTCGATGCCGAAAGCCAGCCGCGTGGGCCATCCACGATAACGGTNACCGACGGGAAGATCGTCAGCGTTGCCGACGGCTTCACTGCAGCCCCTGCACAGGCGGTCACGGTCGATCTGAAAGACAAGACCGTGGTACCCGGAATGGTCGACCTGCATGTCCACCTGACCGGCGATCCGGGCGGCGATTTCTGGAAGGGCGCAGTCGANCCCGATGAATGGGATGTCGTCGTCGGCGCCAAGAATGCNCGCCTGACGGCGCTTGCCGGGTTCACGACCGTGCGCGAAGCGGGCAGTGGCCCCGCCAGCGCCTTCTCGCTGCGCCGCGGAACCGCGGAAGGTTTCATCGACGGCCCGCGCATCGTGGCAGCCGGCCCCTCGCTCGCGATCGTGGGCGGGCACGGCGATGTCAGCGGCTTCCGCCCCGAAGTCAACGAACTGCTCGACAGCGGGTTCACCTGCACCGGGGCGGTCGAATGCGCCGAAAAAGTCCGGCTCGCGAGCCAGAACGGCGCCGATATCATCAAGATTACCGCCACGGGCGGCGTGCTCAGCCAGCAAGGGCGGGGGCTCGAAGCGCATTTCACCAGCGCCGAGATGAAGAGCATTGCCGATACTGCGCATTCGCTCGGTCTGAAGGTCATGGCGCATGCGCATGGCGCGCGCGGGATCGAGGCCGCGGCGCGTGCCGGCATCGATTCGATCGAGCACGGGACCTATCTGGACGAGGCGGCCGCCCGTGCGATGAAGGACAACGGTACCGTGCTGGTGCCCACGCTGATGGCGTTCAAGGGCGTTACCGAACGGCTTGGACAAGGCGTTTACACACCGGTCGTCGAGGAGAAGATCCGCGATGTAGCCGAAACCGCGCGCGTCTTCATGGGCAAGGCGCTGCGCTGGGGCGTGCCGATCGCTTTCGGGACCGATGCCGGCGTCTTCGGTCACGGCCGCAATGCAGGCGAATTCGCGCTGATGGTCGAACAGGGCATGAGCCACCGGGATGCTTTCGCGGCGGCGACCACCCACGCCGCACGCGTGCTGGGACTGGAAAACGAGATCGGCCGGATCGCGCCCGGCTATTCGGCGGATCTGATTGCGGTCGAAGCCAACCCGCTCGACGATACGTCGACGCTGGAGAATGTCGATTGGGTGATGGTGCGCGGCCGCGTGATCGATTGACCGCAGCATTGCCNGCGCCATGCGGNACAGGGCACTGCATGGCGCCGGTCGAGCGACATATGCCTTCGATCGTATGGCGTGCTTGTGCGCTCNGGCAAATGNCTGTCCTATCGCTGCANTACAATTACCAGGGGAACCTCCATGAAACTCGTCCGTCACGCCCTCGCTTCGGGTGCCGCCCTTTCGCTTGTTCTGGCAGCGAACCCGGCCATCGCCCGCGATCACCATGCAGCAACCGAAGCTGCGAGCGAAATGAGCGAACACGACAAGCTCTTCGCGCTGTTCGCGGATGCCGATGAACGCAGCCTCAAGCTCAATCCGGTCGGCGCGCTGTTTCGCGGCGACATGCGCTACGCGGACCGCCTGGGCGATTACCTGACCGACGAGCATCTTGCCGCAAGCAAGGCGGACAATGCCGAAAACCTCGCGAAGCTGGCCGAAATCGACCGCAGCAAGCTGTCGCCCACCGACCAGCTCGCCTACGATGTCTTTGCCTACAACCAGCAGCGTGAGCAGGAGGGCTATGCCCCCGCGATCCTCGCGGCGAGCGAAGTGCGTCCGGTGAACCATTTCTCAGGCTTCCACACGTTCTATCCCAACTTCGCCAGCGGGCAGAGCGCCGCCCCCTTCAAGACGGTCGAGGACTACGAGAACAACCTCAAGCGGCACGAGGATTACATCGCCATCACCGACCGCGCGATCGGCAAGTTCCGCGAAGGCATGGAAACCGGCGTGTACGAAACCAAGCTGACGATCGGCAACGTCGTCAGCCAGCTCGACACGCAGTTGGCGATGCCGGTCGAGGAATCGCCCTTCTTCATGCCGGTGAAGAACTTCCCCGAGGAATTTTCCGCCGAAGAGAAGGCGCGGCTGACGGCTGAATACACCGCGGCCACCGAGGAAATCTACGCGGCTCACGAGCGGATGCGAGATTTCCTGCGCGACGAATACATGGCCGTGGCACGCGACAGCGTGGGACTGTCCCAGATGAAGGGCGGCGCGGAGTTGTACAGGCATATGGTGGAAGGCACGACGACGCTTCCGCTCGAGCCCGATTACCTGCACGAACTGGGCCTGTCCGAAGTGGCGCGNATCAAGAATGGCCTCGAGCAGATCAAGCAGGAAGTCGGCTTCGAGGGGACGCTCAACGAGTTCTTCGACTACGTGCGCACCGACGAGCAGTTCAAGCCGGAGAGCCGCGAGGCGTTGACGCAGAGCTATTANGATATCGGCGAACAGGTCGATGAGAAGATCGGCGAATATTTCTCGCTGGTCCCNAAGACCCCGCTCGAGATCAAGCCCTACGAGGAGTATCGCGAGAAGTTCGAAGCGGGTGGTTCGTACAATTCGGGCGCGCCGGACGGTTCGCGGCCGGGGACATTCTATTTCAACGCCTATGACCTGCCCAGCCGGCTGACGACGGGCAATGTGACGCTCTACCTGCACGAAGGCGCACCGGGGCATCATTTCCAGATCAGCCTCGCGCAGGAAAACACNGATCTNCCGGCATTCATGCGCTTCGGCGGCAACACGGCCTATGTCGAAGGCTGGGCGCTCTATTCGGAGACGCTGGGCTATGAGATGGGCTTCTTCGACGATCCATGGAACCGTTACGGTACGCTGCAGGACGAGCAATTGCGCGCGATGCGGCTGGTGGTCGATACCGGGCTGCATGCCAAGGGGTGGACGCGCGAGCAGGCGATCGACTTCATGCTCGAGAATTCGGGCATGACGCGCACCGAAGTGGTCGCCGAGGTCGAGCGCTATATCGCCATTCCCTCGCAGGCGCTGGCGTACAAGGTCGGGGCCATCAAGATCCAGGAACTGCGCAAGCGCGCCGAAGATCAGCTGGGCGAGGATTTCGACATCCGCGAATTCCACGCCGAGGTGCTCGACACGGGCAGCCTGCCGATGCCGGTGCTGGAGAACAAGATCGACCGCTGGATCGCTTCCAAGGCAAGCTGACCGATCGGCGCGGGCGGGGATTTGCCCCCCGCTCGCGCTGGTTAGCGCAGCCGCGGCACGCTAATCCCGTTCGTGCATGACACGAGCGAGAGGGGAATAGGGCGATGGACTGGTTGCGCCGGGCCGACTGGCTCACCCATGAGCGCGTGCGCGGTTACGCCTTGCTGCTGGCGTTGGCGAGCCTGGGGCTTGTCGCCATATCCTTCTGGCGCGCTATGCCGCCGGGGACGACTGACTTCCTGGCTTTCTGGGGCGCGGGGCAGGTCACCGCCGCTGGCGAACCTGCAGCCGCCTACGATCTGGCGGCGCAGCAGCAGGTCCAGACCTCGACGGGAAGCCCGGGATGGTTCGCTTTCGTCAATCCGCCACCGTTNCTGTTCGCGCTCGTGCCACTCGGGCTATTGCCGCTGCCGATNGCATGGATTGTCTGGGTGGCTTCGACATGGGGTGCGTGGGCCTGGGTCAGCGTCCGGGCGTTCCCGCGGTTGTGGCCACTGGTGCTGGCCTATCCGGGAGCGCTGATCGCGGCGGGACATGCACAGACCGGTTTGCTCACTGGCGCGCTCCTGGTTCTGGCGGCGCATGAATTGCCGCGGCGGCAGGTGGTGGCCGGTGCGGCGGTAGGTGCTCTCGTTATCAAGCCGCATCTGGCTCTCCTCGCCCCGTTCTGGCTCAGTGCAGGCGGCAAATGGCGGGCATTCGTTGCGGCCGGGCTGGTGGTCGCGGCGCTGCTGGGGGCGGCATGGCTGATCTTCGGCAGCGATACTATGCTGGCCTATACCGGAAGCTGGAGCGCCAGCCGCCAGCTTATCGAGAGGCCTGATCCGGACTTCATGTTGCGGATGAGCACGATCTTTTCCCAGTTGCGGCCACACCTCGGCGATTTTGTCGCGCTTGCAGGGGCTGCATGTTCTGCCGTGTTGGCCCTTGCAGTCGCCCTGTTCGCACCGCAGCGTTTCGGCGACGATGCCTCAGGAGCTTCTGCTGCAGTCCTGGCGGCTACTGCGCTCGCATCGCCCTATCTGTTCAGTTACGATCTGCCGTTCCTCGTGTTTCCGACGCTCTGGCTGGTCATTCAGGGGCTCGAGCGCGGGTTTCGTCCTTACGAGAAGCTCGGCCTCACGCTGCTCTATTTCGCTCCCTATGCCACACGCGCGGCGGCGTTCCCCCTCGGCGTCAATTTGATGCCGCTTGCCGCACTCGCGCTGCTTGGGCTTGTCTGGACGCGCACCCCTGCGGGAACCCGAAAGCACCGCTGAGGGTTTATCGGCAAGCAATNGCATTCATGGAGGTACCCCATGTCGAGCATGTCTTTCCGCAGCAGCCGCCCAGATCGNTGGGCACAGCCCNGGCCCTACAGCGACAGTTCGCTGCGCTATCGTATGCATGGCAAGATCCAGCCGATGGAGGAGCCAGGGTTCCTCGCGCGCCTGTTCGGACGCCGCTGATCTCCCGCTGAAAGGAAAGGGGCCGGAAAGCGTTCGCTCTCCGGCCCCTTTGCCATTCAGTCGCAGAAGTCTCAGTATTCTTCCGGCTCTTCCGGCGTTGCCTCGCGGTATTCTTTGCCGGCCGTGCGATCGCCGCGGGCCAGCTTGAACACCACGCCGCTGAGCAGCGCGAGCGCCAGGAGGTTGGGCAGNACCATGGTGGCATTGGAGATATCGCCAAGCCGCCAGACCAGCTCGCTCGGCTGTGCCGCGCCGATGAAGATCACCACGCACCACAGCACGCGCCACACCATGTGCAGCCGCCGCTCGCCCTCGCGCGTCGAGCCTTTCATCCGGTCGTAGAGGAAGGTGATCGCGCGCTCGCCATAATAGCTCCAGGTNAGCAGCGTGGTGAAGACGAACAGCAACAGCGCGATGCTGGCGATCAGCGTTCCGATCGGGATCGNGGCGATCTCGACCGGGAAGGCAGCTGCGAAGGCGCCGCTGGTCATNTCGAAACCGACGCGGTCCGATTGCCAGGCATGCGCCACCGCTTCGCCGCCCGCGGTGAAATCACCGCGCACGGTCAGGATGACCAGTGCGGTCATGGTGCAGATGACGACCGTATCGATGAACGTNCCCAGCATCGCCATGCGGCCCTGCTGTTCGGGATCGTCGGTCTGCGCCACGGCATGGGCGATCGGGGTCGAACCCTGGCCCGCCTCGTTCGAGAACAGGCCGCGCGCCACGCCGGCGCGGATCGCCATGATGATCGCCGCGCCGGTGAAGCCGCCCACCGCGCTTTGCGGGTTGAAGGCACCGTCGAAAATCAGCGCGAAGGTTTCACCCAGATCGGCGAAATTGAGCGCCAGCGCGATTACGGCCATCACCANGTAAGCGGCTGCCATGAACGGCACCACGCTTTCGGCAACGCGACCGATCGACTTGATCCCGCCGATGATGACCACGAATACCAGCACGGCCACGATCAGCCCGCCGAGCCATTCCTCGATCCCGAACAGCTCGTTCAGGCCATCGGCNACGGCGTTCGCCTGNATCGAGTTGCCCGTTACCAGCGCGCTGAACANCGTGCCNAGGCAGAAGACGACCGCCAGCCAGGTCCATTTCGGCCCCAGGCCCATCATGATGTAGGTCATCGGCCCGCCGCGCTTGACCCCNTCGCTGGTGGTTTCGCGGTAGCGAATCGCCAGCGACCCTTCGGCAAAGGCCAGTGCCATGCCGAACAGCGCGGTGACCCACATCCAGAAAATCGCCCCGGGACCGCCCAGCGCGATCGCGGTGGCGACCCCGGCCAGGTTGCCCGTGCCGACCTGGCCCGAAAGCGCGGTCGACAGCGCGGCGAAGGGGCTGATTTCGCCCGCCCCTTCGCCCTTGCGNCCGGCAAACAGGCCCTTGGCCGCGGCCCCCAGTTTGGTGATCGGGTAGAACCGCAGGCCGGCCATGAACCACAGGCCGACACCCAGGAGGATGATGGCCAGCGGGGGGAAGGGNATGACCGCTTCGCCGTTCCACAGGCCGGCCCAGATGAAATCGGAAATGTTGGTAACCGGCTGTACCAGCCGATCGCCCAGACTTGGTGTCTGGCCTAGTGCCATCGCGAGTATTCCCCTCATGCGTCCCGGAAAACTGAAAGCGTGCACGCTAGGGCCGCCGGCGCGACTTGCAAAGGGTGAAAGAGACGCACGTCCACCGCTTGCCTTTTGACCGATGCGGCGGTAGATGCAGCGCCGTCTTCCGACATTGGGATCGCAGAAAAGCCCCTCCCGGACTTGAACCGGGGCGGCGAAAGACCCTACCTGAAAGGGACGTGGCGGAAGGCGGCACGATTTTTACGCGAGAGACGTGGAACATGGCAGACCAGAAGAAAACCAGCCCGGCGGAATTCCTCCGGCAGGTGCAGACCGAAGGGCGCAAGGTCGTATGGCCGACGCGCGAGGAAACGGTGCGCACCGCTATCTTCGTGTTCATCCTCACGGTGATCCTCTCGCTTTTCTTCCTCGGCATCGATTCGCTGTTCAGCGCCGTGGTGCGCTGGCTGCTGACGCTGGCCTGATTTTCCTGGCCTGAGCCGCATTTCGACAGGGTAACGAGTACACATGGCACGCTGGTACATCATCCACGCCTATTCGGGTTTCGAGAACAAGGTCCGCGATGCAATCATCGCCGAGGCCGAGCGTCTGGGCCTGTCCGAAGGCGTCGAGGAGGTCGAGGTTCCGACCGAGACGATCACCGAGGTCAAGCGCGGCAAGAAGGTCCAGGTCGAACGCAAGTTCATGCCGGGCTACGTGCTGGCGAAGCTGAACATGACCGACGATGTCTACCACCTGGTCAAGAACACCCCCAAGGTTACCGGCTTCCTCGGCAACAACAACAAGCCGCAGCCGATTTCCGAAAAGGAAGCGGCCCGGTATTTCGGCGGCGTGGAAGAAGCGCGTTCGGCGCCCAAGACCGAAATCAGCGTCGATTACGAGATCGGCGACCAGGTCAAGGTGCTCGACGGTCCCTTCGCCAGCTTCAACGGGCTGGTCGAGGAACTCGATTTCGACAAGCAGAAGGTCAAGGTCTCGGTCTCGATCTTCGGCCGCGCAACGCCGGTCGAACTCGATTTCGAGCAGGTCGAACTGGCCAAGTAAGCCGNAGCCTCGTGCCGGCTTTTTGAAAAGGCCCCGCCCGGACGATCCGGGCGGGGCCTTTCCGCTTTAGAAGGTCTTGCCGAGCGAGACCGAGAGACGCCAGTCCTCGGGCAGCTGGATGCCGTTCAGATTCTGATACACGGGGATGCCGGCCTCGATCCCCAATTGCGGGCGATCGGGCCCGGCAAGCGGCAGCGCCACGTTGGCGCCGAGCCCGGCAAGCACCTTGTCACCGCCATAGTTGGCCTGGATGTCGGCCGGCGTGTGATGCTTGTGCGGACCGTCGTAATGGCCTTCGATCCGGCCTTCGTGTTCCCACGTGAGACGACTGGTTAGGCTGAAACCGTCATCCACGAGATAGCTGAGCCAGGCGGTCGCCTGCGCCTTGTCGCCAAAGGCGAAGCCGCTCTTGTTGGCGTCTTCCGTCCGCCAGCGGTAGCTCGCCTGCGCGCCCCAGCCGANCATGCCCGCCTGGCCNGACACNGTCACCGAGGGTTCGATGTCCCANGTCCCGCTGCCCGACTGCATCATGTAGTGGACGAAGGTGCCGTCGCTGTTCTTGCGATCGACCTTGCCGGTCGGTGACCACAGGCCGAGCGTGGCATGCGCCTTGAACCGCGGCTGGTGCGCGAGCCGGTAGCTGGCCGATACCAGCGTATCGCCAATCCCCTGGGTCGCATGGGTCATGGTTTGGCCGAAAGCCATCCCGCTATGGCCGTGGTCCATATCGCCCATGGGCATGCCGCCCATCGCCATATCGCCCATGCCGGTATTGCCGGGGTCGATCCCGACCATGGTCATCGTGTGCCGCATCCAGTGGGGCATGACCATCAGCGTCAGCTTGTCGTTGGGAGCATACATCACATCGAGCATGACCATGTCCATGACCATGTCGGACCCGCGTACGGAGTAGCCGGCAGCGAACACCTCCGCGTCGCTCAGCGTTCTGGTGCCTGCGCGATTGGCGCCTGAATAGCTGCTGCGGGTGTAACGCAGGCCGATCATGAACTCGCCGCCGTCATGCGTGTGTTCGTTCATCAGCCCCGCCGCGGGATGCAGCGTCACGGGCGTAACGACAATAACGTCGCCAGCGGGATCGGAACTTGCGGGATTGTCCTGCGCCTGGGCCGGGTAGGCGGCGAGCAGCGGAAGCGACGCCAGAGCGGCGCGCACGAAACCGTGTTTCATTGTGTATTCCTGTCATGAATTGGGAAAAGCCGTGGTTGCGGCGTCTCCCGGAATGACGGGAAACGCCGGTCAGGCGGCGACAGGTGGAGCGCGGCCGGGCGGGAGGAGGTAGGCCGTGCGTGCGAGCTGCAGCGCGGCCAGAACCGCCACGCCGCGCTGCTCTGCGAGGATCGCCGCGGTGACCACCAGCGGGCTGCCGCCGAGCGGGGCGTCACTGGCGAAACCGGCAAACAGGCAGGGCGCGCTGTGCTGGGCAGCGCTGTCGTCGGGCACCCGCTCGCGACCGAGTGGGATGGTCACGGTCATCGCCGAATTGCACATCTTGGCCACGATCGCGTCGCTGCGATCGACATCGGGCATCCAGCCCGCAGGGACCAGTGCACGCAGCAACAGCGTTGCCGCAAGCAGCAGCCAGATCGCATGGGTGGGGCGCGTGCGGTCCATCGTCCGGCGCGTCTAGAAAACGACCCCGTAAGGCGCAAGCGCAGACTGGCCGCGCCACTGGCGCGGGTCAGCTACAGGCCCGCTCGTCACTCGTGCGGATACGCGATGCCCGGGTGGAAGTTCGCATGGTAATCGCTGCGTGATGGCATTTGCGCAGCTGGAAGCGGACCTTGCGATCCGCGAAATCCAGCGACACCCGGCGAAAGTTTTCCATCAGGTCGGTGCCCAGCAGCAAAGACGGCTTTTCATCGAGCCCGAAGACTGCAAAGGGCGGAATGTCGGCAAAGGCCATGGGTACGTTCTGCAGCGTGATGGAACCGAGGCGGAGGTTCTTGACCACCGTGAACTCGAGCTCCAGCGCCGCCCCGGTGACCCCGTAGACGGTCACCGTGTCGAAACCGCGCGAACGCTTGCGAACCAGGCGGTTACGCAGCGCGAGGTTGCCGATGGTGATCTCGGAGCCTGTGTCGACCACGGCTTCGACCCGTTCGCGGCCGGCAGCGACTTCGGTCAGGATCAACTGTCCGCGCTGCAGGCGCCCGGTCACAACGATCACCCCATCGGTCATCGCTTCGTCCTTCTCCCGCGCATCGTCCACGGTGATGATGCGCTCGTCGAAATCCATCATCAATCGCTGGTTGACCAGCGCGTCGAGCCCGATCATCCCGTCGCCGCCCATGTCGCGTTCGTCGAGCACGGGGGTCTCGAGACCCATGGTCACGGTGTTGCCGAGACGCAGTTCGTCCACCCATACGCGGTCCACGATCTTGCTCTCGGTAATGCCGTGGAGCAGGGCGGGTTCTGTTTCGGGCAGCGCCAGCTTTCCCGCCAGCGCCGAGCCGACCGCCGAAGTGTCGGCGCCGCTGTCGACCACGAAATCATACGGGCCGGCGCCGTTGACCAATACTCCCACGGTCATCCGGCTGCGCAGCTTGTGCGCCGCGATTTCCTCGCCGCCGATTGCCAGCGACTGGTCGATTTCGGCGGCTGGCAATTCGGGCATGCGGACAGTGTCGACGGGGGCTTCGGGCTGCTGCGCCGATGCGGGTGCGCCCGCGCATAGCAGCACGGCCGCGACAAGCGGGTGGCGGAATGGCAGGGGCAGGGGATTGGGCATCGTCCGCAGCCTATGCCCTTCAATTGTGGCGCGCGAGCGGCCTTCGATGAAGGTGTCATCCGACGCGATCGGGGCAGGGCGAATCGCTTGCAATCCGGTGCCAAACCGCTATGTGCGCGCCTTCCCAAGACATCCTCGGGAACCCGTGCGGGAGGTCGCTTATGCGGACCGCTTGACCGCTTACCATGAGCCCCGGTTCGAAAGTACCGCGGCAACAGTGAGAAAGGAGGCCATTCATGGCCAAGAAGATCGACGGCTATATCAAGCTGCAGGTGCCTGCGGGCACCGCCAATCCCTCGCCCCCCATCGGCCCTGCGCTGGGTCAGCGCGGCGTGAACATCATGGAATTCTGCAAGGCCTTCAATGCCGCCACCGGCGACATGGAAAAGGGCATGCCGATTCCGACGACGATCACGGTCTATGCGGACCGTTCGTTCACTTTCGTGACCAAGACCCCGCCGGCCAGCTTCCTGATCAAGAAGGCCGCCAAGCTCAAGTCGGGCTCGAAGGAGCCGGGCAAGGTTTCGGCCGGATCCATCAAGCGTTCGGCACTTGCCGAAATCGCCGAACAGAAGATGGCCGATTTGAACGCAAACGACATCGAACAGGCCACCAAGATCATCGAAGGCAGCGCGCGTTCGATGGGCCTCGACGTGGTGGAGGGCTAAGATCATGGCTAAGCAGACCAAGAAGCAGCAGCTCGTCGCCAAGCTCGACAGCGAAAAGACCTACAGCGTCGACGAAGCTCTCGCCACGCTGCGCGAACACAAGGCGAAGTTCGACGAAACCGTCGAAGTCGCGATGAACCTCGGCGTCGATCCGCGCCACGCAGACCAGATGGTCCGCGGCATGGTGTCGCTCCCCAGCGGAACCGGCAAGGAAGTCAAGGTCGCCGTCTTCGCCAAGGGCGACAACGCCGAGAAGGCCAAGGCCGCTGGTGCGGACGTGGTCGGTGCCGAAGATCTCATGGAAGACATGCAGAACGGCAATCTCGACTATGACCGCGTCATCGCCACGCCCGACATGATGGGTGTCGTCGGCCGTCTCGGCAAGGTGCTGGGCCCCAAGGGCCTGATGCCGAACCCGAAGCTCGGCACCGTGACGCCGAACGTGGAACAGGCCGTGAAGGACGCCAAGGGCGGCCAGGTCGAATTCCGCGTCGAGAAGCAGGGCATCATCCACAGCGGCATCGGCAAGCTGTCGTTCGACGACGCCGACCTGAAGAAGAACTTCGCGGCGCTGACCGATGCGATCGTCAAGGCGAAGCCTTCGGGTGCCAAGGGCAAGTATGTCCAGAAGATCACGCTGACTTCGTCGATGGGGCCGGGCCTCAAGGTCGACCTCGCGGAGGTGGAAGGAGCCTAAGCTTCTTTCGCATTGCGACAACGAAACAGCAGGGGCCGGCGGATGCAGATCCGCCGGCCCTTTTCGTTTGGCTGGGCCATGTCTGGCTGGAAGCGCAAGGAAGGACCGGAAAGATAACCGCCGGCACGCGTTCCATTCACGAGACCCCCAGTCAGGAGACTTTCGTGGATACCATTCTATTTTTCGCCCGCAGCGTCGGGCCTTTCGTACTTCTCGCGCTGCTGGTCGGCGCCTGGCTCTATACGCGCCGGTCGAGCAAGAGAACCGATCAGCGGGCCGAACGCGGCGCGCGCGAATTGCGCGAAGAGCTGTCGGAACGGCGGGAGAAGGACGTCGATCTCTAGCGTAGGCGCTTGCGCAGGGTCGCGGCGAACCCGGACCGCTCGGCCAGTTGCTTGGCACCTGCCACACCCGCTTCGAACAGCCCATGCGCGTTCAGGAGCGCCCGGTTCGCCCAGCTCGGCCGCAGCATCAAGAAGCTGGCACAGGGCACGCTGCCGGTGCGGAACAGTTTCTTGTGCGCGCCATCGCCTTCGGTGAAATCGAAGAACTGGAACCGGTCCTCGGCGAACAACCGTTCGAGCGCAGCCATCTGGAGCACCGTTCCGGGTGACAGCTCGGCATAATCCGGTTCGTATCCAAGATGCGCGTAAACCAGCGTGTGACCGGCGACGGGCAGGTAGAGATACGCGATCGGCTGCTGGTCGAGGAACAGGATATAGGCCCGCACCCGGTCATCCGCGGCAAGCTCGCGCATCTCGGCCCTGGCGTCTTTGTCATCGGGCAGGCCCGCGTCGAGCAATCGGGCCTGGTAGGTGCGCCGTGACAGCGGGATCGCCAGCTGCAGGAATTCGTCCATCTCGGCCGGCGTGAGATAGGTCCGCATGTCGAGATCGCCGCCCCCGGCCTGTTCGACCTTGCGCCGCTTGCGCCGCAGCGTCGACCGGGTCTTTCCCGAGAAACGTGCGAGATAGTCGTCATAGCTGCCCGACATCGCGATATAGCTGCGCTCGTAATCCTCACGTGCGCCGATAAGGAAGCCGGGCATCGCTTCGCGGAGACGCTTTTCCGCATGAGCGGGCGCCGACAGCACGCGGTAGCCTTCACCGTGACCCATGGCGGGGACACCCGGCAAACGGCCGCTCAAAATATCCTCCAACGTAAAGGCTATCGGCGCCACCTCGCGCTCGACCGCAAGCAGGCGGCGCGAACCGATGGTGAAGGGCAGGGGATAGGGCGTAGCGACCACCGTGGCTCTCACCCGCCGCCGTAGAGCCGGTTGGCCCACAGCTGTTCGGCCATCCGTGCGCCGGTGCGCAGCGGATTGTGCGGCATGGTCCCCGCGCCGGTCTGATCGCCGATAGCGGGAGGCCGGCTGGTGAACGTGGCACTGCGCGCCCCTTGGGTCTCGGCAATCGTTCGGCAGAACCGCGCGAAACGGTCGCGCACGATCGCATTTATCTGCAACCGGTCGCGGCTCATCAGTTCGAAACTGTGGCTGACGATGTTGAGCATCTCGACGCCTGCGCGCACGCAGAACTGCAGCGCCGCGGCCATTTCCCAATGCGACAGGGCAGTGATCTGCGCATGACGCAGCCCGCCGAAGCTGCGGATTGCGCTTACCGGCACCTCTATCGTGCCTTCGTGCAGAATAACCGCACGGTCCGCGGCGCCGAGCGAGATCCGGCAGTCGGAGCCGGCGATACCCGGGACATGGCTGCTGTCATAGCGGATGTCGAGGCGTCGCAGCGCGCGGAGCGTGGCGTCGTCGGCGCCGTAATTGCCCGCGCGAAATGCGGTGGGTGCAGGCGCCCCCGCTTCGACGAGAAAGGCGCGCGCCAGCTCGATCAGTTCGACCTGCTCGTCTTCGCTGAAAGCGTTGAGGTTGCGTCCGGTCCGCCCCTTGAGCGGATTGGCGTCGCCTGCGAGTTCGAGCCATTCGGGATGCAGGTGCAACTGAACCTCGTGCCCGCGCGCGAGGATCGGTTCGACCACTGCGGCGACGGCTTCGACACCCCAGACCAGCGCGGGCATGGGATCCACGAAGAAGACGCCCGCAATCCCATGCGCGTCCATCATGTCCATCTGATATTCGATACCCACATCGCCCGCAGCAGTGCGGCCGGCGATCGAACGGGCATAGACCTCTGCGCGGGCATGGCGGCCCAGCTCGACGGCAAGACCCGCCGAATATTCGGTGTCGATCGTGATATAGACCGCGGTCATCGGGGGCACTGTATCACGCGGTGGTTAACAGTGCGATTACCCTGGCCGCCGGTCAGATTCCCCCGGGGGTGAAATCGAAGCCGGCGGTGGCCAGCCCGTCGCACAGGCTGTCGACACAGCTCCTGAGATCTTCGCTATTGGTCGAACGAACCACGAAATTCGCGCCGACCCGGCCTTCGCGGAAGAAGGGATAGCTGCCTATCTGGCAGGTTTCATGCGCTTGTTCGACCTGCCGCAGGATGTCGGCGATTTCGCTCTCGGGGGTCCAGCAGCCGACGGTTTCGGATTGCAGCGGAGCCCCGCCTTCGAGCGTGCCCGTCAGCGCATCGAGCATGCCCGCGGTGATGTGCGGCACCCCNGCCATAAGGTGGATATTGCCAAGCTTGATCCCCGGGGCGCCCGACATGCGGTTGGGGATCAGTTCGGCGCCTTCCGGCGCGCGGGCCATGCGAAGCCGCGCCTCGGTCAGCTCCTTGCCGATGCTGGCGTAATAGCGCTCAAGGATCGCTCTCGCCTCGGGATGGACGATCACCGGAACGCCCAGCGCTTCCGCCACGGCATCGACGGTGATGTCGTCGTGGGTCGGGCCGATCCCGCCGGTGGTGAACAGGTAATCGTACGCTTCGCGCAGCGCATTCACCGCTTCGACGATCCGTTCGACGACATCGGGCACCACGCGGACTTCGGACAGGCGAATGCCCTGGACCTGCAGCCAGCTGGCGATTTGCGCGATATTCTTGTCATGCGTGCGGCCCGAGAGAATTTCGTCGCCGATCACGACGAGGCCCGCGGTGTAGATGCGTTCGGTCATGGGTGCTGGCGTAACGCGGTCCGCGCGCGAAAGCTACTCCGCAGCTTCGAGCTGTTCGCCAGCGCCGCGCGCATTGGCCCCGTGCCGCCGGAAGTCGAGCAGACCGTCGTCGACCGGGTCTTCTTTCATCCGCTTGCGATCGGCGACATATTCCTGGTTCAATCGCCAGGGGTAGGCCACCGCGTTCTTGGGCATGATCGCCTTGCCGCGCTGGATATAGCCCGACGAGAAATCGAAGATGTCGTCTTCGACGATAGCCGCTTCCGCTGCGGGGGTCAGCACCGGTTCGACGATGTCCGCGCCGCGCTGCCGGCTTTCCTGCAGCACGCGGCAGATGAAGTCCGAGTTGATATCGGCGCGCAGCGTCCAGCTGGCGTTGAGATAGCCGAACACTGCCGCCAGGTTGGGCACGTTCGAGAACATGCAGCCCTTGTAGTAATAGTGCTGCGCCAGGTCGATCTTCCGGCCTTCGCGCGACAACGCGATCTTGCCGGCGATCGCCAGTTTGAGCCCGGTTGCGGTGACGACGATATCGGCCGGGATGAACTGGTCGTCGGTCAAGCGGACACCGCCCTTTTCGAAGGCCTTGATATGGCCGGTCACGATTTCCGCCTTGCCGCTCTTCATCGCTTCGAACAGGTCGTCGTCGGGGACNAGGCANAGCCGCTGGTCCCACGGATTGTATGGCGGCGTGAACGGCGCAAGATCGCAATCGTCGCCCAGCGACTTGCGGATACGCTTGTGCAGCGCTTCGCCCATCTTCTGCGGCTTGGCACGGGCCCGCTTGAAACCCAGATCCTGCAGCGTGATGTTCTTCCAGCGGGTGATCCTGTAAGCGGTCTTCTCGGGCAGGATCTTGCGCAGGAAATTGGCCAGTGCATCCTTGGCCGGCCGGCTGAACATCCAGGTCGGCGTGCGCTGCAGCATGGTCACCTTGGCGGCCTTGTCGCTCATCGAGGGGACGATGGTGACCGCAGTGGCGCCTGATCCGATGACGACCACGTTCTTGCCCCTGTAATCCAGGTCTTTCGGCCAGAATTGCGGATGCACGACTTCGCCTGCGAATTCGCCCAGATCGAAGCCGGGATCATAGGCTTCGTCGTAATCGTAATAGCCCGCGCCGAGATAGAGCCAGTTGGCGGTCAGATGCTTGCGTTCGCCCTGCGCGGTTTCGAGCGTGACGTGCCACCGCGCTTCGCTGTCGCGCCAGTCCGCGGACAGCACCTTGTGGCCGAAGCGGATGTGCTTGCGGATATCGCGTTCGTCGACGATGCGGTCGAGATAGTCGAGGATGGCGGGGCCGTCGGCGATCGATTTCTCGTGCGTCCAGGGTTCGAAATCGAAGCCCAGCGTATGCATGTCGCTGTCCGACCGGATGCCGGGATAGCGGAAGAGGTCCCAGGTTCCCCCCAGATTGTCACGGCGTTCGACGATCGCGAAACTGTGACCGGGCGCCTTGTCCTTCATATGCGCCGCCATGCCGATGCCGGAGATGCCCGCACCCACGATCAGAACGTCGAAATCGGTCGCCGTATTCTTCATCTGTCTCTCCCAAGTGGCATGAGCCTACCCGATGCCGGGCCCGTGCGCCAGTCTCAGTTGCAGGGCGCAACTTAATCGCTGGTTTCAAACAGATCGTGCGCTTGCGCCGCTTGCCTCTCGCTTTCGCCAATTCGCTGGGTTAGGGCAGGCGGAAAGGGGAGAGCCTTTCGCGCATGTCCAGCAGTGACAAGACCAGGCCGCGCCCGGTCACCTCGATCGACGTGGCCGAACGCGCGGGCGTCAGCCAGTCGACCGTCAGCCGCGCCCTGTCGGGTTCCGAAACGATCACCGAAGCCACCCGCCGCCGCGTCGAACTGGCGGCGGAGGAACTGGGCTACCAGGTCAATGCGCGTGCGGCCGGGCTGCGGCGCGGCGAAACCGGGACCATCGCCATTGTCGTGATCGGCCGCGACGGGCAGGGTCCGGCGGCGATCAACCCGTTCTATTACAGCCTGCTCGGCAGCACCTGCGCAGCGGCGGCCGAGCGCGGCTACGAGGCGCTGGTATCCTTCCAGGCGCAGCCCGAGGAATTCTTCGGCCACTATGTCGCCCGGCGGCAGGCCGATGGCGTCGTGGTGATCGGTACGGCGACGAACCAGGCGGCGTGGGACTATTTCACCGCCTGCGCCAAGACCGCTGGCAGGATGGCGTTCTGGGGATCGCCTTTCGACGACAGTGTCTGGGTGCGCTCGGACAATCGCGATGGCGGCAGGCTGGCGGTGGAACGGCTGGTGCAGGGCGGCGCGCAGCATATCGTCTTCGTCGGGGATCCCGCATCGTCGCAGCGCCAGTTCCGCGAACGCTACGAAGGCTATCTTGCCGCGATGGAAGCGGTGGGCCTGAAAGCGGGTGAGGCGGTGGTCAGCAGCGGCGCGGACCGCGTGTCGCAAGGCCGCAATGCGATCGCCCAGCTGGCCGACGCCGATGCCAGGTTCGATGGNCTGTTTTTCGCCTGCGACGCCATGGCGCTGGGCGCGCTGGAAGAACTGACCGCGCGCGGCATCGCCGTGCCGGACGACGTCGGCGTGATCGGTTTCGACGGGCTNGGCTCGGGCGAATTCAGTGCGCCGCCGCTCACCACGGTCGAACCCGATTTCGCGCGCGCCGGGCAATTGCTCGTCGAGACCGCGCTCGCTTCCGAAGGCGAACGGCCTGCGCGGCGCGTCCCCGTCCATCTGATCGAACGCGCCAGCGTGCGCTGACCACATTTTCCCAACCGGAGAGCATCATGAAAACCAGCATCGCATCCGTCCTTGCCGTCCTGTTCGCCGGCCAGGCGGCTTACGCGCAGGATAACCCGCCCAGCCCCAATCCGGTGGAGGAACAGGAGGTCGATGCGTCGGCGGAAACGGGTCCTGCCGAAGGCAGCGGGATTGCGGTCGATGCCGCTCCCGCCAGTGCCAACCCGGCTGCCGCCGACAGCGTGGAGAAATGGGACGTTACCGCTCCGCGCGGCGCGACGATCCGGCAGGTGCCGATACGGACGGACGAAGGCACGTGGATGGATGTGGATGTCTCGCCCGACGGGCGCATGCTGGCTTTCGCGCTGCTGGGCGACATCTACACCATGCCGATCGCCGGCGGCACGCCGACGCGGATCGCCGAAGGGCTGGCATGGGAAGTGCAGCCGCGCTTCTCGCCCGATGGCCGCCGGATCGCTTTCACCAGCGACCGCGGCGGCGGCGACAACATCTGGATCATGAACTCCGACGGATCGGACAAGCGCCAGCTCACCAAGGAGGAGTTCCGCCTGCTGAACCAGGCAAGCTGGTCGCCCGATGGCAATTACATCGTCGCCAAGAAGCATTTCACCACGCAGCGTTCGCTCGGTACCGGTGAGATCTGGCTTTATCACGTCTCGGGCGGCGGCGGCGTCAAGCTGGTCGCGCGCGCCAACGAAGCACTGCAGAAGGAGCTGGGTGAACCGGTTTACGCGCCTGACGGCAGCGCGGTCTATTATTCGCGCAATGTCACCCCGGGGCCGATCTTCGAATATGCTCAGGATTCGACGCAGGGTACCTTTGCCATCGAACGCTACGATCTGGCGACCGGCGAGGTGACTACCGCGGTCAGCGGCTATGGCGGTGCGGTTCGCCCACAGCCATCGCCTGATGGCAGGAGCCTGGCCTTCATCCGCCGCGACAAGGACCAGACCGAATTGTGGATCAAGGACCTCGCCAGCGGCGAGCAGCGGATGATCTATGGCGATCTCGATATGGACATGCAGGAAACCTGGGCGGTCCACGGGTTCTACCCGCTGATCGACTGGACGCCCGACGGCAATGCGCTGGTGCTGTGGGCTGGTGGCAAGCTGCGGCGCGTGGCTGCCGATGGCAGCGGCGACAGCGTGATACCCTTCAGCGTAAACGACACACGCGAGGTCGCCGATGCGCCGCACCCGGTCATCCCGGTGTCGCCCGACAGTTTCACCGCGAAAACACCGCGTTTTGCCAGCGTTTCGCCCGATGGCCGCACCGTGGTCTTCGAAAGTCTCGGCAAGCTTTACACCAAGCCGGTTGCGGGCGGCACGGCCCAGCGGCTCACTTCGGGCAATGACGAAGCGCTCGAGCTGTGGCCCTCGTGGTCGCGCGACGGGCGGCGGCTCACCTATATCCGCTGGACCGACGAAGGGCTTGGCCAGGTAATGAGCGCCAATGCAAACGGCTCCGGTGCCCGCGCGGTCACCCGCATGCCCGGTCATTATGCGCAGCCCCGGTTCTCGCCCGACGGCAATACGATCGTTTTCGAAAAGCGTTCGGGCGGCTATCTGACCTCTCCCGATTATTCGGAGAACGAAGGCATCTACCGCGTAAGCGCGGCCGGCGGCACCGCCGAACTGGTGGCACGCGACACGTCGAACCCGCAGTTCGGCGCGGATAGCGACCGGGTGTTCATGCTCGGGCGCAAGGACGGCAAGCTGCAGCTGCTCTCGGCCGATCTCGACGGTGAAGCGCGGCAGGTCCATGCCGAGGGCGAGCTGGCCACCNAATACCACGTCAGCCCGCGCGGCGATTTCGTTGCCTTCCGCGAGAATTACGAAGTCTTCGCCACACCGCTGATGCCCGGCGGGCAGGCGGTGACNGTGGGCGAAAAGGCCAGTTCGCTACCGGTGGTGCGCGCGTCCAAGGGTGGGGCGGACTACATCGGCTGGACCCAGGGCGGCGACATGCTGACCTGGACGATGGGGCCGGTGCTGTACCGCGCCAGCCTCGATACGATGTTCGCCGATGCACCGAAGGAAAAGGACGCCCCGGCCTTCGTGCCGCCGACCAGCGGTACCTCGCTCGAACGCACCGTCGCGGCTGCCAAGCCGAGCGGTACGGTGGCGATTACCGGGGCGAAGATCCTGACGATGGCGGGTGATGGTGCCGGCGCAATCGCCAATGGCACGATCGTGATCACGGGCGATCGCATTGCGGCGATCGGCCCGGCCGATCAAATTGCCGTGCCGCAGGGCGCATCGGTGATCGACGCTGCAGGCAAGACGATCATGCCGGGGCTGGTCGACGCGCATGCCCACGGGCCGCAGGGCGTCGACGATCTCGTCCCGCAGCAGAACTGGTCGCTGGTGCAGAACCTCGCCATGGGGACCACCACGCTGCACGATCCTTCGTCGAGGGCGAGCATGATCTTTTCCGCTGCGGAGCGTCAGCGCGCCGGCACCCTGCTGGCGCCGCGGATCTTCTCCACTGCCGAGATCGTCTACGGGGCCAAGGCGCCCAGCGTCTATGCGCGGATCGACAGCTATGACGATGCGCTGGCGCACATTCGGCGGATCAAGGCGCAGGGCGGCATCTCGATCAAGAACTACAACCAGCCGCGGCGCGAACAGCGCCAGCAGGTCGTCGCGGCCGCCCGTGAAGAGGACATGCTGGTGGTGGCCGAGGGCGGTTCGCTGTTCGGGATGGACATGAACCTGATTGCCGATGGCAATTCGACCATCGAACACAATGTCCCGGGCGAAGTGTTCTACGAGGACGTGCTGCAGTTCTGGGAAGGGTCGCAATCGAATTATACGCCGACGCTCGTCGTGACCTATGGCGGCCTTGCTGCCGACCCCTACTGGCGACAGGCCACCGACGTGTTCGACAATCCGCTGATGGTCCACACGCCGCCGCGCCAGTTGATCGCGCAAACCGCACGCCGCGTTACCGCTCCCGACTGGGCTTTTGTCGATGACGAAGCCGCGCGCGAGGCGAAGAAACTCGCCGACCGCGGGGTGAAGGTCAGCATCGGGGCGCATGGCCAGCAGGCAGGCGTCGCCGCGCATTGGGAACTGTGGAGTTTCGCTCGCGGCGGAATGAGCCCGGTCGAGGCGCTGCGAGCCGGGACGATCGAACCGGCCCGCTCGCTGGGGATGGAGCGCGACATCGGCAGTCTCGAAGTGGGCAAGCTGGCCGATCTGCTCGTCCTTTCGGCCGATCCCAGCGAAAACATCCGCAATTCGGACAAGATCGACCGCGTCATGCTGGGCGGCCGGCTGTACGATGCGCGGACGATGAACGAGGTCGAGACCGGCTCTACCCGGCGCCTGCCCTATTGGTGGGAATGATGGAGAGTGCGGCGGCGGGGATTTGCCTCGCTGCCGCCGTCTCCCGATTGTCCTCGGTGCGGGCCTCTCAGGTCCCGCGGATATGGTTGAGGAATTCTTCCACGCTGCTTTTCAGCGCACCGGCCTGACCTTCGAGCTCGCTGGCTGAATTGAGAACCTGGCTGGCCGCCGAACCGGTGGCGATGCTGGTTTCGCGGAACTGGTCGATATGCGCGGAAACCTCGTCAGTCGACCGCGCCGCCAGATCGATGCTGCGCGCGAGNTCCTGTCCGGCGACCGATTGCTGGTCCACCGCGCTGGCGATCGAGGTCGCAGTGGATTCGAGTTCCTTGATCTGGCCGGCGATCGACCGCAGCGCGCCGACGCTGGCCCCGGTCGAATTCTGCATGGCCTTGATCTGGTCCGCGACTTCCTCGGTCGCCCGGCTCGTCTGTGCGGCCAGTTCCTTCACCTCGCTCGCCACGACCGCGAAGCCGCGACCTGCCTCGCCGCCACGGGCGGCTTCGATCGAGGCGTTGAGCGCCAGCAGGTTGGTGCGCTGGGCGATCGACTGGATCAGTTCGACGATCTGCCCGACCTGATCGGCCGAATTGGCCAGCGCGGAAATGGTTTCGTCGGCGCCATTCGCCGCATCGGTGGCCTTGCGTGCCAGTTCGGCGGAGTGGGCGGCCTGTCGGCTGATCTCGCCGATCGACATGGCGAATTCGTCGGATGCCGCGGCTGCGGCAGTCACGCCGCCCGCGGCCTGTTCCATCGTTTCGGTAACGCTTTGTGACTGGCGCGCAGCCTGTTCGGCAGTGGCAGCCATGCCCGAAGCGGTCGAATTGAGCTGGCTGGCCGCAGTGGCGACACCGCTGACGACATCACCCACGCCGGTTTCGAAATCGCGCGCCATGCGGATGATTTCGGCCTTGCGTTCCTCGGCCGCTTTCTTGCGCCCGGCAAACAGTTCGTCGAGCTTGTGCCCCGAGCGCAGGAAAACGGAAAATGAGCGCGCCAGATCGCCGATTTCATCGACGCGGTGCGTATCGGTCACCTGGATGTCGCGTTCGCCCTGGGCAAGCCGGGCCATGTCGTCCTTGAGCTTGATATAGGGATCAATGACGTGTCGCAGGACGAAACGCAGGCTGGCGAGGCCGCCGAGCAGGGCGACTGCCAGGACGATCAATGTGAGTACCTGTGCGGTGCCGGCAAAGGACGGGAACAGAAAGCCCGCCTGCGCGATCGCAGTCACGAGCGTCAGCCCGCCCAGCGAGAAAATCGACGCGATCCTGGCTTTCGCAGCCAGCGGCCGCGCCATGAACCAGGCGCCTACCGCGCCGCGATGATGATCTTCCGCGGCATCGATGATTTCGATTTCCGCGATTTCGCGGGCCAGATCGTCCGCGATGATCGTGCTATGTGCGTTCATCCCCAAGCATCCCCCTCTTAAGGCCGTATCAACCCTGAGCGAGAATGCTTGAAATCACGTTAAGCCGCGCGAACGTGCTCCACGAATTGCGCGACATGCGATTTTAGCGTGGTGGCCTGAGCCTCCAGTTCGGTCGAGGAATTGAGCACCTGGCTGGCGGCCGCGCCGGTCGCGAGACTGGTTTCGCGGACCTGGCCGACATTGCTCGACACGTCGTCGGTCGACCGCGCCGCCAGATCGATGCTGCGGGCGAGATCCTGTCCGGCCACCGACTGCTGATCCACCGCGCTGGCAATCGAAATGGCCGCGCCCTCCAGTTCCTTGATCTGTTCCGCGATCGAGCGCAGCGCGCCGACGCTGGCGCCGGTGGAATTCTGCATGGTACGGATCTGTTCGGCGACTTCCTCGGTCGCACGGCTGGTCTGCGCGGCGAGTTCCTTCACTTCGCTTGCCACGACCGCGAAGCCGCGGCCGGCCTCGCCCCCGCGGGCCGCCTCGATCGAGGCGTTGAGCGCAAGCAGATTTGTCCGCTTCGCGATCGACTGGATAAGCTCGACGATCTGTCCGACCTGTTCGGCCGAAACGGCAAGCGTGGAAATCGTATCGTCCGCATTGCCGGCCATGGCGGTGGCCTTGCGGGCGAGTTCGGCCGAATGCGAGGCCTGACGGCTGATCTCGCCGATCGACATGGCGAATTCGTCCGACGCGGCCGCAGCCGCGGTAACCCCGCTGGCGGCCTGTTCCATCGATGCCGTGACATGCGTGGTCTGCGTGGTGGCCTGTTCGGCGGCGGCCGCCATCGAACCAGCGGTCAGCTTGAGCTGCGCGGAAGCGGTGGCGACGCCGTTGACCACTTCGCCCACGGTGGTTTCGAACCGCTCGGCGAAGCGGACCATTTCCGCGCCGCGCTCGTTGCGCAGNGNTTCGCGTTCCTGCGCCATCCGCTCGACTTCCCAAGCGGCCTGCAGNAAGACTTCGAGGGCGCGGGCAAGGTCGCCGATCTCGTCGCGGCGCTCGGTCGCGGGAATGTGAATGTCCTTCTCGCCATCGGCGAGCCGCGATGCGACATGCGTCATCCGGCGCAGCGTGCCCGATACGTCGCGCCCGATGTAACGCGCGCTCAGCCAGGCAATCCCCAGACCGATGACCGCCACGCCGAAGAACGACGCGAACAGCCACCCGATCAGCGTCTGCGACGCTGCATCCGACGTCTCGCCTGCGGCTTCNATGCTTTCGCGCGCCGCTATGGCGAGATCGACGACCTCCTGGCTTTCNCCATAGACGCTGTCCGAAAATTCCTGCCACTGGCCCTGCGTCCCGCGCGAATTCTGTGCGGCAACCACGCGCGTACGCAGCGCCGCCAGTCTCGTGTCGAGCTGTTCGATCTGCGGGAGGACCTGCGGTGCGACTTCGGCTGCACGGGCTTCGACGCGGCCAAGATTGCGATCGGTCTGGTCGAAGGCCGCCTTGGCGGCGACCAGGTCGTTGCCGTCGCCCGAAACGGCATAACGCTGGACGAACAGCCGGCCCTCGTTGATATCGGCGACCATCCGTTCGGCCATTACGGAAGCGGCGGAAATCGCCATGCGTTCGGAGCGCGCCTGCAAAGCGAAGAAGCCGCCGAGGCACGTGGCNAACAGGCAGAGCAGGACAACGGCGATATTGGCCGCCGAGATGGCGCGCAGTTTCTCCCCGACCGACTTGTCGGCGAGCCAGCCGTTCATACCGCTCGAATCCGTATGGTCCGGCTGTTCATGAGCGGCGCCGCGGTAGTGCGGGGCCCCGGTAAATTCCTGCGGCCGCTGGGTGGGCGAAGCCTCGCCCTCGGCAACCATGCCGCCAACCATATCCTGCAACGCACTCATGCAATCTGTTCTTTCCTGTTGGCCTTCGACCGGCGCAGCCCGACGGGCTTGCCGAGATACTGGCCGATTTCTTCGGGCGGCATGGCTTTGAAATAGAGCCAGCCCTGGATCTGATCGCACCCGGCGGCGCGAACCATGGCTGCTTGTTCTTCGGTTTCGACGCCTTCGGCCGCGACGCTCATTTTCATCGCGCGGGCGACGGTNATGCTCGACAGCATCATTGCGCGGCTGCCGTCGTCTTCGCTGGCCTGGACCACCAGGCTGCGGTCGAGCTTGAGCTTTTCGAAGCGGAACTGGCGCAGGAAGCCGATTGATGCATAGCCGGTACCGAAATCGTCGAGCGAGATCTTGACCCCGAAGCTGCGCACGACCGACAGGCTGCGCTCCGCCACCACCGGATCGAGCACGAGACAGGTTTCGGTAATCTCGAGTTCGAGACGCTCCGGATCGAAGCCGGTTTCTTCGAGGATATGGCCAAGCTGGATGGGAAATTCGGGATTGCGCAGCTGCGCCGCCGAGATGTTGACCGACAGCGCGATATCGCCCCACTGCAACGCGTCGCGGCAGGCCTGGCGCAAAACCCACAGGCCGATCGCATTGATCAGCCCGCTTTCTTCGGCGACCGGGATGAAGGTGCTGGGCCCGATGCATGCGCCATCGGGCCGTTCCCAGCGCAGCAGGCATTCGACCGCATTGATCGTCCGGGTGCTGGAATCGACCAGCGGCTGGTAGTGCAGCCGGAACTGCCCTTCAGCAAGCGATCGCCGCAACTCGTCGTCCATTTCCTGCAGTTTTTCGCGGCTGCGGTCGAGCGCCGAACTGAACCAGGTGCAGCGCATCTTGCCGCCGCGCTTCGCCGCATACATCGCAATATCCGCGCGGCGCAGCAGTTCGGAGGAAGGGACGAAGTCCTGCGTGGTGCTGCGCGCCAAGCCGATGGACGCGCCCAGGGTCAGGCGCCGGTCTTCGACATGGATCGGCTTGGCCAGCCGTTCGATGATGCGTCGGCACAGGCCTTCGAGCAGTGTCCCGGCCACCGGACCGCCGATCATCATGGCGTATTCGTCACCGCCCAGCCGGTAGATGCCGGCTTCGCCATCCGAGATGTCGCCGAAGATGCGGGCGCATTCGCGGATCGCCGCGTCGCCGACGAAATGNCCGTAATGGTCGTTGATCAGCTTGAAGCCGTCGAGGTCGATCATCGCCAGCGCGACTTCGTGGCCCTGCCGGTATTCGCGCTGGATATCGAAGTGCAGCGCGCGGCGATTGGGCAGGCGGGTCAGGCTGTCGCTGCGCGAGAGATGCTCCACCCGGCGCAGGTGCCGCCGTCCGACATAGGCGCACACGACGGTGGCCAGGCCGAAGGCCAGCGCACCCATCGAAAGAATGGTGGAGGGCGAGGAAAAGCCGAGATAGCGATTGGCGATCGTGGTCGACCACGTCAGCGCGAAAATCGTAGCGAGCACAGCCATGGGACCAAAGACGATCGCCCATGCGCTTTCGCTTTCGCGATACCCGTACGAACTGCTCATCATCCCTGAATCGCGCCTTTTCTCGTCTTACCCTAAGGGTTTACGCGGTATTCGCTAAGGAAGCGTAAATGGTCGGTTTACCCTTTGGGGCGGCGTCGGCGGCGGCTCAGGAGACCGCGGCGCGCAGCGGCGGCCGGNTGNCCGCGGCGAGGTCCTCATAGACCGGACTGTAAAGCGACGAGCCGAAAGCGGCGGGCTTGAACCGTTCGGTCTGGCCCACCACGGTCTCGCCCGCACCGAGCATCAGCCAGCCATCGCGGGCAATCCCGCCCGCGAGCCGGTCGAACGCGGCGGCGCGCGTTTCCGGATCGAAATACAGCAGCACATTGCGGCACATCACCAGATCGAACCGTCCGGGGGACGGCGGATAATCGAGGATATTGTGCTGCTGGAAGCGCGTCATCGAACGGATCCTGTCGGCGGCCTGCCAGTGACCGTCGCAGTCGGTGAAGAAGTTCAGCATCTGCGCGACGCTGATCCCGCGCTGGATCTCGAACTGCGTATACTGCCCGCTGCGCGCCGTCGCGATTGCCTTGTTCGAAACGTCGGTTCCGAGAATTTCGATCGTCCAGTCCTTCCACCGCCCCGGCTGTTCGGCGAAGATCATTGCCAGGCTCAGCGCTTCCTGGCCGGTCGAACAACCGGCCGACCAGATCGACAGCCGTTTGGTGGCGGCCCGTTTCTGCGCAAGATCGGGCAGGACCTGGTTGGCGAGGACGGAAAAATAAGCGTTGTCGCGGAAGAAATAGGTTTCGTTGTTCAGCAGGGCCTCGACCACGCGGGTTGCCAGCTGCTGTTCGCCGGGACGCTCGAGCATGCACGCCAGCTGGTCGACATTCTCGATCCCGCATTCGCGGAACAGGCCAGCCAATGCACTGGAAACCCGCCAGCGGCGTCCTTCCGTCAGTTGCTGTCCCGTACGCTGTGCAAGCAGGTCGCCGATGATGCGGTGCGAAGCATCGTCTACCGCCATGCATCGGCTCCCGCATTGGCCAGCAAGGCGTCGGCCAATTCGGCGGGCGGCAGGACCGCAGCAGCCAGGCCCATTTCGGTGACCGCGCGCGGCATGCCCCACACCGCGCAGGTTTCCGCATTCTGCGCATACATGGTGCCGCCGGCGGCCAGCAGCGAATGGGCGCCGTCGGTGCCGTCGCGGCCCATCCCCGAAAGCAGGACCCCGGCGACATGGCCGTCATACACTTCGGCCAGTGTTTCGAACATCGGATCGACCGAGGGCATGCAGCCGCTCTTCACCGGATGATAGGCCAGGCCGAGAACCCGGCGGCCGCCCGACTTGCGGACCACCAGATGTCCGTGGCCAGGCGCGATGTAGATCTTCCCGCGCTCGATCATCGTCCCTTCGTCGGCGAGGATCGCCGGGCGTTCGGCGGCCATTTCCAGCTGCTGCGCGAATACGGGAATGAAGCTGGGCGGAAGGTGCTGCGTAACCAGGATCGGCAGGTCGAAATTCTTCGGGACCTGCCGCAGGAACAGGTTCAATGCATGGATGCCGCCGGTCGAGGCGCCGATGGCGACGATCTGCGGCGGTTTGCCGACGCGCTGCACCTCGGCAGGCGCGGCGACGCCGTCCGCGGCAGCCGCTGCGTCGCTGGCCGAAGGGCCCTTGAGTGCGCGGATCTTGCCAAGCAGGCTCGACTTGTAGTCCTCGTTGAACCCGCCCGGGCGGGGCTTGAGCATGGTGTCCGCCGCGCCCAGCGACAGCGCCTTGACGGTTGCCTCGGCGCCATCGGCCGTCAGCGAGGAGATCACCAGCACCTTGGTTTGCGGAGCCGCCTGCATGATCCGGGGCAACGCCTCGAGCCCGCCCATGCCGGGCATTTCCAGATCGAGCAGCATCACGTCGGGTGCGGCCTTGGCGAGTTCCGCGAGGCCGCTCTCGGCGCTGTTCGCAGTCGCCAGGATCGACATGTCGCGTTCCTGCTTGATCATGCGCGAGAACACCGTGCGCACGGTCAGCGAATCATCGACGATCATCACGCGAACCGGATCGGGGCAGAATCCCCCGGTGCCGGCTGGTTTCAGTATTTCGGAACGGAGGGGCGCGCCCATGTCAGATCCTTCAGGCCATGCCGACAAGCTGGAGCTTGATCTGCAGCGTCTCGTGATCGAACGGTTTCATGACATATTCGTCGGCCCCGGCATTGATCGCCTCGCGAATGTGCGCGACATCGTTTTCCGTGGTGCAGAACACGACCTTGGGCTTGTCGCCCCCCTCGCGCTGGCGCAGCTGGGTGATGAATTCGATGCCCGTCATGACCGGCATGTTCCAATCGAGCAGGACGACGTCGGGCATGCTCTCGGCACACTTGTCCAGTCCCTCCTGACCGTTTTCGGCTTCCTCGACCTGGAAGCCGAGCGTCTCGAGGATATGCCTCGAAACCTTGCGGATGACGCGCGAATCATCGACGATTAGGCAGGATTTCATTTCAATGACCTCTGGTGTTTGCCAGCCATCCGTAGCGGCCGAGGGTAACCAATCGCTTAAGCCGCCTGCGAAACCGGGCCGGACACGAGCGCTTCGACATCGATCAGCAGCGTGGGACCGCCATCGGTTTCGACCATGCCGCGCGTTGCCGCCTGCCACCCGGCGCCGAACCCGCCGGGCACCTCGATCGGATCGCTCAGCGCTTCGCCGACATCGTAGGCAGCATCGACCAGCAGGGCATAGAGATGGCCGTCGATCTCGACGACCGCAGCCCGCTGGTCGGGCGGCGCCTGGGCGGTTTCGAAACCCAGCGCGACCGAGCAATCGATCACGGTCAGCGCCTGGCTCCGCAGCGCGGTCAGGCCGCGGATGAAAGCGGGGGCCCCGGGAATCGGCGTGATGTCCTCGATCTCGATGACCGACTGGACGCGTATCGCGGGGATCGCCGCCCGGCGCCCCGCGACCATGCACATGAGCAGCAGGTCGTTCATGCTGTTTCTCCCATCCGGGCTCGTTTGAGCGCGTTCAAGAGCGCTTCGCGATCATAGCGGTAGATACTGTCCGCCCCGTCGCCGGGTGCATCGGGTTCGTGGCGCAGGCGGATGACGCGCCGCGCCGGTCCCGCGGCCACCGCCGGGGCTTCGGCCAGCTCGATCGCGACGTCGCTTTCTTCATCCCCGTCACCGGCAATGCGATAGCCAGCGGCTTCGACCAGCGGCTCGAGTATGGTGCGCGCCCAGTCGCTGTCGGCGGGCAGGCGGCACGACAGGGGCGGGGCCTTGCGCTGGCCCCCGCTGTGGCGCGCGAACAGCGCATGGCCGTCGATGACCGGCACGGGCCGCTCGTCGATCAGCGCGACGCCTTCGATCATGGCATCGGCATCCGATGGGATGACCTCGCCCTCGAGTTCGGCAGCATCGAGAACCTCGCGGACCGCGTAGACGATTTCGCTGTCGCCATCGGACAGGCGCAGCAGGCGGCACCTGTCCGCGGTGAGTTCACCATGTTCNAGGCCGGCAAGCGGGTAGATCGCGCCGTCGATGACCGCCTGCACGCGCGAGCCCTCGATATCGATCGCCTCGCGGGCGATGGTGTCGATGCGGCGGACCAGTTCGAGCCGTACGGCGCGCCGGCGACCGTCGAGCCCGGTGAAGAGCATGATCGGCTGGGCCTTGCGCTGCTCGGCCGTCTCTTCCTCGGGCACGCGGGTCGCGCTGCGCATCTCNTTCACGAGCTCGTGCTTCTGCGCGATGCTGGGCAGGTCGAGCAGCATCATCGGGCGGCCGTCGTCGAGCAGGGTAGTGCCAGCGTAGAGNCCGGTGTCCATGATCGCNGGTGCGATCGGTTTGACCACCACGTCTTCGTGATCGTAGACCCGATCGACGGCGAGCGCGAAGATATCGTCGCTGGCAAGGCGCACCAGCACCAGCGTGCTGGCTTCCCAGTCCATTGCATCGNCGGCCTGGGTGCCGAGGATCTCGGCCAGCGAAAGGCAGGGCACGCGTTTCCCGCGGAAGGTGATGAGACGACGATCGCCCGCTTCGGCGAAGTCGATATGGTCGCTCGACCCGAACACGATCTCTTCGACATAGCTGCGCGGAATGGCGTAGCGTTGCCCGTCGCTGCCTACGGTCAGCGCGGCGATGATGCTGAGNGTGAGCGGAAGCTTGAGATAGAAGCTCGTGCCCTCNCCGGGNTTGCTGGCGACGTCGATCGACCCGCCCACGCGTTCGATGTTTGCGCGCACGACGTCCATTCCCACGCCCCGGCCCGACACCGAACTGACCTCGTCGGCCGTCGACAGGCCGGGTTCGAAGATCAGGTAATGCTTGCGNCGCTGCGACATGGCNTCGACTTCGGCCTGGCTGTAGATGCCCGCCGCGACAGCCTTNGCCGCCAGGCGTTCGATATTGATGCCGCGCCCGTCGTCGCTGATNGTCAGCGTGATCCGGTTGCCCGACTGGCGTGCGGCGAATTTNAGCAGNCCGATCTCGCGCTTGTCGGCCTTGATGCGTTCGCCCGGCCCTTCGAGCCCGTGGTCGATCGCGTTGCGGATGATGTGCGTCAGCGGATCGCGGACCATTTCGACCATTTCGCGGTCGAGCTCCACTTCGCCGCCTTCGAAATCGACCATGACCTGCTTGCCCAGCTCGTTCGAGAGATCGCGGACCAGCCGTGGGAGCGAGCCGAACAGNTGTTCAAGCCGCTGCATGCGCATGCGGGTGATTGCATTGCGAACATCGGCGAGGATCGCGCTGAGCCTATCGAAGGGGCCGTCGATCGTCGGTTGCTCGCCCGCCTCGCGCAGGCGNCGCGCCAGATCGTTGCGCGCCAGGACCATGTCNGACACGCCCTTCATCACCTCGTCGAGCAATTCGGTCGGCAGGCGGATCGACCGCTGGACGCCATTGCTGCGCGCGGCCTTGGGCGCGGCATCGTCTTCGCCGNCGNCGGGTTCCGCCTGCTGCGGCGNCGCGGCCTTGGGTTCGCCGACGACGCTGGTGATCTCGCCGGGTTGCAGCGCGGCGATCAAGTCATCGTCGCCNTCGGCTGAACATTCCTCGCCGGCCTCGATCGAATCGGTCATCACGCCGATCCGGTCGATTATTGCGAGCACTGCCGATACCAGCGCACGGTCGGGTTCGCGGCGTCCGCTGCGGCATTCGGACAGGGCATCCTCCGCCGCATGGCTGAGCTTCTCGAGCTGCGGGAAGTCGAAGAAGCCGCAGTTTCCCTTAACCGTGTGGACGAAACGGAAAATGGTATCGAGCCGCGCCGTATCGGACGGATCGGCTTCCCACGCGACGATTTCGCCGCTGCTGGCTTCCAGCATCTCGCGAGTTTCGGCGACGAAGTCCGCCAGCAGGTCATCCATGTATCATTGCCCCTCGTACGATCGGAAGGGCTATGGACCATGATGGTTAAGTATTGGTTTGAGCCTNACGCCCTCGATCGGGGCCTGCCCGCAGCACGCGCCAGACGATGAAAGCGGCCAGCGCGCCGCCGGCGAGATTGGCGACCAGCTCCGCTGCGTAGATCGCCGAGGAACCCCAGCCNGAGCGCAGCACCCAGCCGAACGGCAGCATGACCAGGAAGACCCGCGCCGCGCTTTGCGCCAGCGCAAGTCCGGCCTTGTCGACCGCATTGAGCGCGCCATTGGCCACNATCAGCAGGCCGAAGCCGGCATAGCCCCATACCGAAATCGCCAGATAGCGCGAGAACTCCTCGATCACGGCCGGATCNTCGGTNAAGATATCCGCGAACCAGTCGCCGGTGAAGAACAGCACCACGGCGATTGCGAGGCCGTAGCCGACGCAGAACAGGCCCGACCACCACATGGCGCGGCGCGCGCGGTCGGCGTGCCCTGCGCCCCAGTTCTGCCCGACGATCGCCCCGATCGATCCCGACAGCGCCANCAGCGGCACCACTGCGAAGCTTTGCAACCGCCCTGCCGCGCCGAACCCGGCGACTGCGGCCTCGCCCTGGCTGGCNAGCAGCGCGGTGAGTACCGAGAGGCCGATCGGGTTGATCGCGTTGGANAACGCCGCCGGNCCGGCAACCGAGAGGATGGCCTTGCTCGATTCCGCGACGTTGCAGTCGCGGATCGCTGCGGGGTTGATCTGCAGGCGCGCGCCCTTGATCAGCCACAGGGCGACAAGGATCGCGATGAAGAACCCGGCGATCGTCGCATAGGCCGCGCCCGCCACGCCGAAGCCCCCGATCCCGAAAGCGCCCGTTATCAGGATCGGGTCGAGCGCCCAGTTGGCCACCGAATAGGTCAGCGAGACATAGCTGGTCTTGCGCGCCTCGCCCTGGCCGCGCAGCACGCCGTTCAGCCCCATCTGGAGCAGCATGACNGGCAGGCCGAGCGCATAGGGGCGCATGTATTCGCCGATCAGCGGNAGCANNTCGTCGGATGCCTGCATCAGCCGGAACAGCGGATCGAGCAGCAGGTANAGGATCGCGCCCAGCGCCACCCCGGTCGCAAGCGCGAACACCGCGCCGAAATTGGCCCGCCGGCCGGCGCGTTCGGCATCGCCTTCGCCNAGTGCGCGNGCGATCACCGAATTGATGCCGACCATGACCCCGACGCCGAGGCTCGAAAGCGCGATGGTGATCGGGAAGATGAAACTCACCGCAGCGAGTTCCTGCGCGCCGAGCTGGCCGATGAAATAGGCGTCGATCAGGCCGACCGACATGATCGCCGCAACGCCGAAGACCATNGGCAGCGTCTGTCCCACCAGATGGCCGCGGATACTGCCGCTGGCTAATTTGGCCATCTCGCTCATCGCTGCGGGCGTTAGCGCCCGCTCGCGCGCTTGCCTAGCGCGAACTCTTNCCGCTCGCGAAGTAGCCTTCGGGCGCTTGCGAAGAAGCCTTCGGGCGTGCGATACAGGTCTTCAAACGAAACCGCTTACGGAGAGAGCGAGCCATGGCCACCCAGATGAAAACCCGCGATTTCGAATGCAGCGATGCCGAATGGCAGGCGCGGCAGGACCTGGCAGCCTGTTACCGCATCTTCGATCACCTCGGCTGGGGCGAGAGCATCTACAACCATATCTCGGTTGCCGTCCCGGGTGAGGAAAACGTCTTCCTCATCAACCCCTTCGGCCTGCTCTATGACGAAGTTACCGCGTCGAACCTNGTCAAGATCGATGTCGAGGGCAACAATGTCGGCCCGTCGCAATACATGGTCAACAAGGCGGGCTTNACNCAGCATGCCTATTTCCACGAGAAGCTGGGCGCGCGGGCCAATGCNATCTGTCATGTCCACACCACCGCGACGATGGCGGTGTGNAGCCACAAGGACGGATTGCTGCCGACCAATTTCTATGCCTGCAATTTCCAGGGGCAGATCGGCTATCACGATTTCGAAGGCGTCACCGTTCGCGCCGAGGAAGGCGAACGGCTGGTCCAGAACCTCGGCAACAATTCGATCCTGATGCTGCGCAATCACGGGCCGGTGGTCATGGACAAGACCATCCAGGGCATGTTCGTGAAAATGTGGGCGCTGCAGCGCGCCTGCGAAATCCAGGTTGCCACGCTGAGCCAGGGTGAAGCCAATGTCATCTCGCAGGAAGTCGTCGATGTGCACCAGCGCGATCTGTCGGTGATGCAATCGCAGGGCGGTGCAGGCGTGTTCGACTTCGAAGCGTGGAAGCGCCGCGTGTCGAAGATCGACGACAGCTGGAAGCACTGAGGTTCCACTAGGCCGCGCCGCGCATGACCAGCATGACCGTGAACGGGAAGCCGATGCGCTTCCTGATGGATCCCGATACCCCCCTGTTGTGGGCTTTGCGCGATGCGGCCAATCTGACCGGCACCAAATATGGCTGCGGCGAGGGGGATTGCGGCGCCTGCATGGTGCATGTCGATGGCGAGGCGCTGCGATCGTGCCTGATCACCATTTCCGAGGCCGAAGGGCGTTTCATCACCACGATCGAGGGGCTCAGCCGTGATCGGTCGCACCCGGTGCAGCAGGCGCTGGTGGCCGAGCAGGCGATCCAGTGCGGCTATTGCACGCCCGGCATCGCGATGGCCGCCAGCGCGCTGCTGGCCAAGACCGCCGCGCCGAGTGAAGCGGAAATAAAGGCGGCCATCCCCAATCTGTGCCGCTGCGGGGTCTATCCGCGGTTGGTTCGCGCGATCGAGCGGGCCGGCCGGGTGGCCCGGCGGGCGGAGACGATCAGCGCCGCGCCCGCGCCCGGCATCGATGCCCGGGACGCCGCGCGGGAAGTTCCCGCGATCAGCGCCCCGGCGACGCGCGACTAGAGCGCGAAGCGCACGCCGATCCGCGCGCTGAAGGGTTCGGCGGGCTGGATGTTGTTGTTGCCGTGCGCGCTCGGGTAATAGGTTTCGTCGAACANGTTCTCGATGTTGAGCTGCAGGCTCAGGCGATCGCTGACCGTGTAGAACGCCGCNGCATCGACCCGCCAGTAGCNCGGCAGTTCGACCGTGTTCGANAAACTCGCGAACTGGTCGGACTGGTGGATCACACCGAAGCCGAAGCCNAGTTGTTCGGTAACATCGAAGCGGTTCCACGCGGCGATCTGGTGCTTGGGCGTCTGCTGCAGGCGCTGGCCCGCGGGGCCGAAGCTGCTNGCCGTGCGCAGTTCGCCGTCGAGATGGGTGTAGCCGATNTTGGCTTTCCAGAAGTCGGTGATTTCGCCCACCGCGCCGATCTCGAACCCTTCGACGCGGCTTTCACCGGTCAGGGTGGTNACGCCGGTGCTGTCGGTGAAGGGGGTCTTGCTGCGGTCGAGGCGGAACACCGCGGCAGTCACCAGGACCTTTGCCAGCGGCGCCCATTTCACGCCCAGTTCGTAATTGGTGAACTTTTCCGGTTCGAACTGCGCCGAGGTCGGGCTNAGCACGAGAAACTGGTCGCCCGCCTGNGGCAGGAAGCTTTCCGCATAGGAAGCGTAGATCGACAGGTCGCGGTTGGGCTTCACGATCACGCCGAAGCGCGGGCTGACCTTCTCGTCCACCCGGTCCCCCGCAACGCCGCCCACCAGATCGAGCGTGTCGAGGTCGAAACGGTCCCACCGAAGACCGCCGACCAGTTCGACGTGGTCACCGATCTGGAGCTGCTCCTGCAAATAGAAACTCAGTGTTTCCAGCTGCGAATCGCGCAGCCGCGCACCTGCGTCGAGCGTGTAGGGCGGGATGAAGATCGTCTCGCCAAGGGGCGTCTCGTTCGGAGCCAGCCCGCCGGTTCCCGGGGCGCGGGTGAAGCTGACCGTATCGCGTCCGTTGCGCGTGTCCTGCCGGCTGACCTCGAAACCCAGCAGCAGCGTGGATTCAAGCGTATCCCCGCCCGCCTGCCAGACCAGATTGCCCTGGCCGATCCAGTTTTCGCGGTCGGTATAGTCCCGATAGCCGCCGAGGAACACGGTATCGGCCGTGCTGTCGAGCCCGCTCGGCAGGATGTTGGCATAGACCTTGTCGTAATCGGCATACTGGATCGTGCCATTGGCGCTGAGCCCGCCGCCGAATTCGTGTTCGATCCGGACGCGGCCTATATGCACTTGCGCTTCGGCCTGGTTGAAGCCGGGATCGCCGAAGAAGGTTTCGTCATAGCCGCGCAGCGGGCCGGTCCCGGCGACCGAGGGCACGCCCCGATCGGTCACGCGGCGGTCGTCGTCATAGGTGTAGCTGGCGACCAGCGTGGTCTGCGGGCCGAGCTCGGCCGTCAGGGTCGGCGAGATGCCGAAGAAGCGGCCTTCGTAGAAGTCGCGGTGGCTGTCGAATTCCTCATAGGTGGCATTGAGCCGGAGCGCGGCGCTGCCGGACAGCGGCTGGTTGACATCGGCCAGCAGCGCGAAGGCACCGAAGCTGTCGATGCTGGCTTCGCCCGACACTGCCTGGCCGTTCAGTTCCGCGCGCTTGGCGACGCGGTTGATCGCCCCGCCGCCCGCGCCGCGGCCGAAGATCAGCGCATTGGCGCCCTTAAGCACTTCGACGCGTTCGATGTTGTAGAGCGAGCGGTAGTATTGCGCATCGTCGCGCAGCCCGTCGATGTAGAAATCGGCGGTGCTTTCCTGCCCGCGGATGAACACCTCGTCGCGGTGGCCTTCACCGGTCTCCATGCTGATGCCGGGGACATAACGCAGCGCTTCGTTCAGCTGGCGGATCGACTGGTCTTCCAGCTGGTCCTCGGTGATATAGCTGACGCCCTGCGGAACGTCGATCAGCGGGGTCGGGGTCTTGGTCGCGCTCGATCCGTCCTGCGTGCCGTAATCCGACTCGCCATTGCCCGTGACCACGATATCGGTCGGCAGGTAACTGCGCTCGGGCTGCACGGCTTCGTCGGCGTGGGCCACGGCGGGGAAGAGCAGGGCGGCCCCGGCAAGCAGGGCGGCGCGGCGGTGAAGATGGGGCATCCGGATCTCGCAGTGATAGAGGTCTCAATTGCCCCGGTCAGCTATTGAGAAGTATTCGCACTTGCAAGGGCAGTCGGGGATATCCCGTAGTCTTCGCGCAGGGCGACACGGCTTTCACCCGTGCCGCCCTGCGATAGTGTTGCCTCAGCGCATCAGTATCCGGCTGCGGTTGCCGCATTCGCCGCAGCCCCCGGGGCCGTCGCCGTGCGAATCAATTCGCGCGCTTCGGCAATCGCTGCCGCTTCGCCGAGATCGCCCGACCGGATCTCGTTCGCGATGGTCAGCAGGCGGCCGCTGATCACCGTCCCGGTCTGCGCTTCCTCGGCGATGGTGATGCCGCCGCGCGCCTGCGCCACCGCATCCCATTCGGCGCGAACCGCTTTCCAGTAGCTTGCAGTGTCCGCCCAATAGGCATCCGCCGCTGCGACATTGTAGTCGTCGAAGGCGTCATAGGTGTTGAGGACATATTCCTGAACCACCGGCGTGAGGCCNTCCGCGGCGGAGCCATCGGGCATCATCTTGGTGTTGTCCTGCCAGTGGATCCAGCCGGTGGGGGTCAGCTGGTGGCGGTTGATCGACGCATAGCGATCGTAGACCGGGTCGCGCACTGCATCGCGGCGGGCGAGCGGGCGCCATGTCCAGTTCGAACGCCAGCGGCGGATGCCCTGGCTGTCCTGCCATTCGCCCCACCCGGCATAGCGCGGGCTGTCATCGACCTGGTAGACCGTCTGCGACCAGCGGCCATTGCGCAGCCGTTCGGGCATTTCGACCCATTCCCATATGTTGGGGCCGGTATAGGCGAGGATTTTCTCAGGCTCGTATTCCCAGTCCTGGCGCCAGTGCTTGATGACGAATTCCTCGCCTTCCTCGCCCACGACGAGCAGGTGCTGGAGGACGATCCTGGTGCCGGTATCCTCGACCACGCGGACCGATTCGTGCCCGCCCGAAATCTTGCGGTCGAGTGGTTCGTAGCCCGTCATCCACGGGGTCGATTCCTGCATGTCGAAGCGGACCTTGTAATCGCCTGCCATGCTCAGGATGGTTTCGCGGTCGCGCTCGAAATGGGCGTTCTCGACCGCTTCGCCGCGGTCCGCGATCGGTCCGTCGGCCAGTGCGGGGNCGGCGACGAGCGCGGTGGCGAGAAGNGCGGTGCGGAAGAAAGTTCGTACGTTGGTCATGGTGTCCTCCCTCAGAACTGGAAGCTGAGCGAAACGCTCGCATTGCGGCCGGGCCGGGTATAGGCATCGGTCGTGGTGGATGTGGCCGAGAGNCCCCTGACGTCCTGCCAGTAGGCGTATTTCTCGTCGAAGATGTTGAAGATGCCCGCNCGCAGTTTGAGCGCGTCGGTCACGGCGAAGAAGGCCGTGGCGTCGAGGATGGTGAAGGCATCGGGGCGATAGCCGCCGTCGGTCTCGTCGAGCGGCTTGCGTGCGTGATGCGTTGCGATCAGCTCGCCGCCGAAGCGGCCCTGCGGCTCGCGATAGCCGATTCCCAGAACCAGGTTGAGCGGGTCGATCGTGTCGAGCGGGGCGGGGGCCTGACCCGGCGAGAGAATGTCGCCATCGGCATAGGCAATCGCGAAGCGGCTGTAGAAGCCGTTGCCCATGCGGAAATTCGCCTTGGCCTCGACGCCATCGATGGCGACCGCATCGTAATTGACGAACTGGTACTGTGCCGGATCCATCGGGGTGAACGACCCGCCGACCACCTGCTGGCTGATGAAGTCGTCATAGTCGGCAGTGAAGGCGGCAATTTGCAGCGACACCGCCTCGGTCGAGAACTTGATCCCGCCCTCCCAGCTCTCGCTGGTCTCGGGGCCCAGGTCCGGATTGGGCAGCGAGGTGTAGCCATAGGCCAGGTTCTCGAAGAAGTTGTTCACCTGGTACGGCGTCGGGGCGCGGAAGCCCTGCGCGTAATTGGCGTAGAGCAGGACGTCGTCCGCCAGCTTGACCGTCACGCCCAGCTTGGGCGACAGGCGATCATCGCTTTGCGCCGATCCCGCGAATTCGGGCAGCAGCGGATCGTCGGTCGGATCGAGATCGTAGAAATCGTACCGCAGCGCGGGAAANANCGTCANCGCNCCGTCGANNAAGGTGAATTCGNTNGCNAGGAANANNCCGCCNANCATGAAGTCGGTNGCNGGGAAGGCGCGNGTNGGGAAGACNTCGCCNAANGGCGGTTCGGTNCCGTCGCGCAGGCCNTCCTGCCGNGTCCAGCTGANATCGCCGCCNAAGGCNAGCGTGGTGCGGAAGGCNTCGCCGCCGAAGACGCTGCGCGCTTCTGCCGAGGCGCCGTAGACCTCGTTCTCGAACGTGTTCAGCCGTTCGCGATCGGGGCGCGGGGTGGCGCCGACGGGCGAGCGGTCCTCATCGGTGAACTGCACGTCCTGCCCGTCCTGATAATAGGCCGCGGCATGCGCGTAATCGATCACGCCTTCACCGGCATAGGTCCAGTCGAGCGAGACGCGACCGCGTTCGGTGGTGTCGAGCGCGGTCAGATCGTCGACGATCCAGCTGGGGAAGGGGCCGAAGAGGAAGGCCGGACCCTGCCCGGAGAGGACATCGGTGGCGACTTCGGTTTCGAGATATTCGCCCGTCAGCCGCACCCGGTGCGCGCCGGTATCCCACACCAGCTTGCCCAGGACGGCGTTCGAATTGCCGTCCTGCGGGTTGGGCAGCGTGCGTGAGCTGCCGAGGCCGCCGATTTCGCCGCGGTTTTCCAGTTCCTGGAAGTCGCGCCGGGTGTAGGACAGCATCGCCGAGACATCGCCGAAGATGCCGGCAAGCGCCGCGGTCTCGGTGAACTCCTCATCGGCGCTCGAATAGGAGGCACGGACAAATCCGCCGAACCGGCTGCCGGGTTCGACGAGATCGACCGGGTCGCTGGTGGTGAAGCTGATCGCGCCGGCCAGCCCGTCGCTGCCGTAAAGTGCGGAAGCCGGACCGCGCAGGATCTCGACCGATTTGACGAGGCTTACATCGGTGTACCCGCCGCGCCCCGCATCCTGCGCGCCGAAGGAAAAGCCCTGGGGGCTGCGGATGCCATCGACCTGGATGAGCACGCGGTTCCCGCCAATGCCGCGGATGATGAAGTCTTCGTTCCGGGCACGCCCGGTCGCGCCGAGCGCGGCACCGAAGCGGGCCGGGGCGCGGCGCACCGAAACGCCGGGTTCGTAGCGCACGAGGTCCTTGATGTCGGTGGCCAGTTCGTCGGCGATCTGCTCGTCGTCGATCACGGTTACCGTCGCCGGGGCGTCCGCAATCTGCAGCGGAATGCGGGTCGCCGTGACAACGATCTGTTCGTCATTTTCCGTGGCCGCCTCATCCGCCGCCAGCGCCGCTGCGGGCGTGCAGGCAGCNGCCAGTGCGGCGAGGGCCGATCCCGTTTTCCAGCCAGCGCTGCGGTTCCTGACGGGCGCGCCGAAAACGCGCGTGGCCGGTTCGAGTGTCGATCTCATCATATCCCCTGTGGTGTCCGTTGGTATGCGGCGAGCTGATATTGNGAATCACTCTCATTCGCAANACGGAAAATGAGGCGGGATCGGTTTTGTGCCCTTTTCTCCCCCGCGCAGCTCGATTAGCCAGCTGTGCGAAAAGGAGATCCATTCGATGAAAGCGACAATCTGGCACAACCCGAAATGCGGCACCTCGCGCAAGACGCTGGCCATCCTGGAAAACCTGTCGCGGCTAGAGGTGGAAGTGATCGAGTATCTCAAGCACCCGCCCACTGCGGACAAGCTGCGGCAGCTCTATCGCGATGCCGGCATCACTCCCAACGAAGGCCTGCGCACACGCGGGACCGATGCGCAGGAACGCGGGCTGGTCGATGCACCTGCCGAGGATGTTCTGGCGGCGATGGCAGCCGAACCGAGCCTGATCGAACGNCCGCTGGTCGAAACCGAGAAGGGTGCGCGGCTGTGCCGGCCGCAGGACCGGGTGCTGGAAATCCTCTAGCGGCGTTCGCTGGTGAGCGCGGCGTCCGGCTGCAAGGCCAGCCAGCCATAGGCGAANACGATNGCGCACAGGCTGACGATCAAACCGAAGCCCAGCCAATCCGAATGGTTGTACAGCCACACGCCGAGCGCGGGGGCATAGATGAAGCTCGCCCCCGCAACGGAAGCGGTCACCCCGCCAGCCTGCCCCTGTTCGGCGCGGCTGACGGCCAGCGAAGTGCCCGAGGTGTTCCCCGGACGGAACAGCCCGAAGCCGAGCGAGGCGATCGAATAGCCCAGCGCGATGGTGTGGATCGTCTGTCCGAGGCCGAGCACCACNGTCCCCACCGCAGCGATGGCAATGCCCCATAACGATGCGGCGCGCGGGCCGAGGTCGAGNCGCGGGATCAGGCCCCATTGCGCCAGCAGCGTGGCAATGGCACCGGCCATCAGCACCAGCCCCACGGGGCCCGCCCCCGCAGCGGGGTCGCCGCGCAGGCCCAGGCGGTCGAGCACGAGAAAGCCCGCGATCCCGAGCACCATCGCCTGGGCATGGCCGCCGAGAAGGCCCGATACGACCCACGGCCGCAGCCGCGGTTCGAACCAGCGCAGCTTGCCCGGCTCGGCCCCGACCGCATCGTCTTCGTCGCTCTCGTCCTTGCCGACCTCGTTGGGCGGACTGCCCGAATGGGGCGATTCGTAGGCGGTGCCGCGCGCCGGGAATTGCGGCTCGTCATTGGGCAGCCGCCACCGCACGGCGACCAGTGTGATCGCGCCGATCAGCGCAAACACCAGGAACGGCCCGGCCAGCCCGACCACGGGCAGGACCATCAATGGGGCAAGGGCGGGGCCGATGACCGTGCCCAGCCCGAAACTCGACGCAATCAGCGACAGCGCCTGCGTGCGTTCGGCGCGCGGCGTCCGGCTGGCGACATAGGCCTGCACTGCCGGAGGGGCGGCGCTGCCGAAACCGCCATAGAGGCTGCGCGCTGCAGCAAACAGCAGGAGGCACCAGAGCGCGGGGAAGATGCCCGCCAGGCCCAGCCACAGGATCAATCCGCACAGGACGAAGCTGGCGATGAAACCGAGCATTCCGAGCGCCATCATCGCCTTGCGTCCGCGCTGGTCCGATTTCCGCGCCCAGAACGGTGCGCACACCACCCACAGCAGCGCCGACCAGCTGTAGGCCAGGCTGATCCANACGTCGTCCACGCCCAGCGATGTGCCGATCGAAGGCATCACCGACTGCATCGCCGTATTGCCAGCAGCGGTGGTCAGCATCACGGCGAACAGCAACGCCATCCGTCCCCGCGGGATGGCGCGCGCGCGTTCGGCAGGCGGCTCCGTCAGCGGGCGGGCGGGATCGATATCGGCCATCGGCACCAGCGGTAGGCGCGCGCCCGCATCCTTGCAATGGACTAGCGGGACTGGCAAACCGGCGGCTTCATCGAACTGTCATAGGGTTGGCAATTTTGACCGGACATCAGGGCGCTGGCGTGATCGCGCGGCCGAACATGCGCAAACGGCTCGCGCGGNCTTTCGGCCAGTGGGGCGTGTTCTTTCGCGGGTTCATCGAAGAACCGCGGATGGTCGGGTCGATCATTCCCTCTTCGCGCTTCACCATCCGCAAGATGCTGGCGCCGGTCGACTGGGACCGCTGCGAGGTGTTTGTCGAATACGGCCCGGGAGTTGGCACTTTCTGCCAACCCGTGCTCGACCGCTTGCGGCGCGATGGCACGCTGATCGTGATCGACACCAACCCGCTGTACATCGACTATCTGCGCAAGCACTTCCGCGACAGCCGTTTCCACGCGGTGCACGGCTCGGCGGCCGACGTGGTCGAAATCGTCAGGGCGCACGGCCATGACGGCGCCGACTATGTCCTTTCCGGCCTGCCGTTCTCGACCCTGCCCGATGGCGTCGGACCTGCAATCGCCAAGGCCACCCATGACGTGATCCGCCCGGGCGGGGCGTTCCTCGTCTATCAGTTCTCGGCCAAGGCACGCGATTTCATGGCCAAGCATTTCCGCCGGATCGATCGCGGGTTCGAATTCTGGAATGTCCTGCCGTGCCAGCTGTTCTGGGGCTGGAAAGACCGCGCCGACTAGCCGTCGGCTGACGGCGTCCGTTCATGGCCCAGCCGGGCCAGCTGCGTGTGCACCGCGGCCAGCACGCAGACTGCCACCACCACCATCACGGCATTTACCAGNCCCGAAAGCACGCCTTCGCCGAGCAGCGCGGCCTGTTCCCCGGCCAGCGCGAAGGGCAGGCCCAGCACCAGCGTGATGACCACAGACAGAACCATGAAGGCGACCAGCAGCAGCAGGTAGAACAGGAACAGGCGGAAGCTTTGCCCGCGGGTAAGCGTCCAGGACCGCCTGAGCGCCCGGACCGGATTGCGTTCCCCCTCGATCGCGATGACCGGCGCGACCAGCGACAGCTTGACCACGATATAGCAAGTGACGACGAAGGCGACGATACCGCCAAGCACCGCGAGCGCCTGCAACCCGGTCAATGCGCCGATCGCGGTCAGCAGGACGGCGACGAAGACGATCAGCGCCACCTGCAGCAGTTGCGCGGCAATATAGCTGAGCACCGACCGCCCGCCTGCGGCCAGCGCCTCGCCCACCGTGGGATTGGCGCGCTGCCGGACCAGCGCGAGCATGGCCAGCAGGCCGATCCCCTGGATGATCGCGAGGATCAGGAACAGCCACCAATAGCTGGCGTACAGATCGCTTGCGGCCGCTGCCATCAGGTCGAAATTGCCGCTGGCCTGCGCGGCCTGCAGATCGCCCATCTCGGGCAGGGCCATGGCGACACCGGCATAGGGCAGGAAGAAGAAGACCCCGGCGACGACCGCCAGCAGCCCCAGGTTGCGCGACAGCAATCGCGAGGCGTCCTTCCAGGCGGTATCGAGGTTGAATTTCATGCAGCGCTACTCCCGTTTGCCCCTTGATAAGCGTTCCGCCAGTCGCCACGCAATCGCCTATGTCCACTGCTTCACCCGAAACCGTCGAATGGCGCGCCGAGCCGGGCCGGATCGACTACCGCNCCGCGCTCGACAGCATGACTGCGCGCAATCATGCGATCGCCGAAGGCGCAGCGGGCGAACTGGTCTGGCTGCTCGAACATCCCCCGGTCTATACGGCCGGGACCAGTGCCGATGGCGCCGAACTGCTCGATCCGCGGTTCGATGTCGTCGAGGCGGGGCGCGGGGGACGGTACACCTATCACGGTCCGGGNCAGCGGATCGGCTATGTCATGCTCGACCTGAAGCAACGCGGCCGCGACGTGCGCTGTTTCGTCCATTCGCTCGAAGGCTGGGTGATCGCCACACTGGCGGATATCGGCGTCGACAGCTGGCGCAGCGAAGGCCGGATCGGCATCTGGACGCGCGATATCGATGGGCGCGAGGCGAAGATCGGAGCCATCGGCGTGCGCGTGCGGCGCTGGGTGACGATGCACGGCTTCTCGGTAAACCTGGCCCCCGATCTTGCCCATTTCGGCGGCATCGTGCCCTGCGGCATCGAGGATTTCGGCGTAACCAGTCTCGAGCGTTTGGGAATCGCGCTTGCGCCTGCGGCATTCGATGAGGCATTGCACCGGCGCTTCGGTGATTTCCTCGAAGCGCTCGAAGGGAAGGGCTCCGCGCTGCCATGAGATTTCGTTCGCTGGTCCTGCTCGTCGCTGGCCCGCTCGCCCTGTCGGCCTGTCAGGACGAGGCCCCGCTCGAGGAAAACGNCGACGAGGCCGNCCGCGCCGCCAAGGGCGAGGTGCTCGGCGGGACGATCAGCGACGACATGATCCCGCTCGACCGGCTGCGTTCGCAATCGCCTCCGGTGGCCGATGCNCCTGCCGCNNCGCAGGGNGCGGGCGCGGNGGATCNNGCTCCGAGCGCGCCTGCCGTGGCCGAACNGANTGACGATGCGGACGANNTGCCGGCGCAGCCCGACGANGCAGGGCAGGATAGCCCCGAGGGCTAGTCTTCGCCCAGCAACCGCCTNGCGCGTTGCAACTCGGACCGTTCGACCCGGCGGTCTCCCACCACCAGGAACGGCGCATCGGGATCGGCGCGGAAGGCGGCAACGATCCTGAAGGCTTCGGATAGCTCGCTTTCCAGCGGAGCGAAGGCGGAATTGATCCAGGGAACCTGCGCGGGATGGACCGCGACCATGCCGGTGAAGCCGTCGGCCCGCGCTGTTTCCGCCACCCGGCGGCCGGTATCGGCGTCCTGCGCGTCGCGGAAGGGATGTTCGATNGCATCGATGCCGCGGGCATGCGCGATCAGGACCACCTGCGCCCGGACATGGGCCAGCGGGTCGCTCCAGCGTCCGCCGGGGCCGCGCAGGCGCCGCGCGCCGATTGCTCGGGCGAGGCCGATCGCATCCCATGTCAGCCCAGACACGCGCGGGTGCAGATCGTCCGCCAACCGGCCGATCGCCAGTGCATCGACCGGACGCGATCCGAGCTGGGGGATTATCCGCGTGATGTTGGCGGCCAGCCCCAGCCGGTCTTCCACTTCGTAGAGCACCGAGGCCAGCTGGCGGATGTCCTCGGCGCCGCGGCAATTGGCGAGCACGATGCCATGCGGGGACCCTTCCATCGCGGCGCCGAGCGCCTCGCGCCAGTCCACCGTATCGAGCCCCGGAATGCGCGCCCACCGTTCGAACCGGCGTTCGGCGACCACCTGTTCGCGATGCGCGCGCAGCCATGCGCTCGCCGCCATCCGGGCCGCAGCCTGCAAGCCGGGCGCCAGCGGACGGGCGAGGTCGATGACGATGGCACCCGCACCCGATCCGGCGGCCGCGGCGATAGCCTTGTCATTCTCTGCCGGGATCAGGATCCACGATCGCATTGAACCTCCAGACTATCGCCAAGGGCAAATCAGCCCACTGCAGCTTGATCCTCATCGGTTAGTTTAGGGTAATCGATGTATCCGTGTGGACCCTTACCATACCAGCTGCGCGGGACATCCACATTCGGGGCGATGTCCGCCCCCAGCTTGAAGCGCTCGGGCAGATCGGGATTGGCGATGAAATCGCGGCCCCAGCTGATCGCATCGGCGCGGCCCGCATCGATGTCGGCCACCGCCTCTGCGGCCGAATAGTCGCTGTTGAGAACGAGGGTGCCCGAGTAGATCTTGCGGATCAGCGGGCTCTGCTTGGGCACGTCGGTGCTGCCGAAAGTGCCGTCGGGCCCGGGCTCGCGCAGTTCGAGAAAGGCCACGCCGAGTTCCTCGACGACCTTGGCGGCCGCGCCGAAGGTGGTTGCGGGATCGCTATCGTNGCAGCCCTGCGTTTCGCCATTGGGCGACAGCCGGACGCCGACCCGGTCCTTNCCCCATACATCGATCAGCGCGGTNAGCACTTCGCGCAGGATCCGGGTGCGATTTTCGGCGCTGCCGCCATATTCGTCTTCGCGCAGATTGGTGCTGTCGCGCAGGAACTGGTCGATCAGATAGCCATTGGCGGCGTGAAGCTGGACACCGTCGAAGCCGGCCTTCTTCGCATTCTCGGCCGCCTTGCGGTAGTCCTCGACGATGCGCGCGATGTCCTCGACGGTGGCCGCTCTTGCCTGTTCATAGTCCTTGCGGCCTTCGAATGTGTGCGCGTGGCCCGGCGCGGTCGTCGCGCTGGCGGAAACCGGCGGATTGCCGCCGAGGAAATCGGGATGCACCAGCCGGCCCATGTGCCACATCTGCAGCACGATCAGCCCGCCTTCATCGTGGACCGCCTGAGTCACCTGCTTCCAGCCCTCGACCTGTTCATCGCTCCAGATACCGGGGGCGGCGGGCCAGCCCAGTCCTTCGACGCTGATCCCGGTGGCTTCGGAGATGATCAGCCCGGCACTTGCCCGCTGCCGGTAATATGTCGCCATCATCTCGTTGGGCACCGATCCCGGCTGGGTCGAACGCCCCCGCGTGAGCGGTGCCATGAAAATCCGGTTCGGGGTTTCGAGGGCACCCATGGTGAGCGGCTGGAACAGGCTTTCGTGCATGCAGGGCAATCCTTCTTGCTGACGCGTTTGGATCAAAGAGCTAGGGGCGGCCAATGACCAGCGCAACCGCTCCCCGCGACAAGAATGGCTATCAGGCGAGCGCATGGCACTTCGCGGCGCTGATCGCTGGCAATGTCGCGCTGGCGCTGGGGCCCTGGCTCGTGCGGCTGGCGGACACCGGGCCGGTGTCGGCCGGATTCTGGCGCCTGCTGCTGCCGATCCCGCTGCTCGCCCTGCTGGCCTGGCGGGGGCGTTCACCGCTGGCGCTCGATCGCGGCCTGGCGCTGCTCTGCCTGCTGGCAGGCGCGTTCTTCGCAGTCGATCTTGCCAGCTGGCATGTCGGGATCGAGCAGACCCGGCTCGCCAACGCGACGCTGTTCGGCAATTCGGGCAGCGTGATCCTGATGATCTGGGGCCTGATCGCGGCGCGGCGGGCGCCGACGGGCCAGGAAGGCATCGGTGTGTTTGCCGCATTGGCGGGGGCCGGCATACTGCTGGGCCGCAGCCTCGAGATCTCGCCGACCAGCTTCGCGGGCGATTTGTTCTGCCTGCTTGCGGGCGTGTTCTACGCTTTCTACCTGCTCCCGGCCCAGCGCGCGCGGGCGCAGCTGGGGCAGTGGACGGTCCTGCTCTTGGTCAGCCTCGCAGCGGCACCGATACTGCTCGGAATTGCGCTGGTGGCAGGCGAGCCGGTGTGGCCGGGTACGGCGGGTTGGGGCCCCGTGCTGATCCTNGCGCTGAGCAGCCAGATCGTCGGGCAGGGCCTGCTGGTCTTCGCGCTNGGNCATTTTCCGCCGCTNATCATCGGCATGGCCTTGCTGACCCAGCCCGCGCTGGCTGCCCTCGTCGGCTGGCTCGTTTTCGGCGAAACGCTGGTGCCGCTCGATGTGGTCGGCATGGTGCTTGTCGGCACGGCGCTGGTGCTGGCGCGGGCGAAGCGCAAGCCGCGGGTGCGCTAGCGCTCGATATCCTGGAGGAAGCGCTGGTAGCGTGCCTCCACCATGTCGAGCTCGGGGCCGACCAGATGCTCGCGCGCTTGCAGCATCAGCAGGTTGCCTTCGCGGGCGAGGGTTTCGCGCCGCGTCTCGTCATCGAGCGTGGACGCCGCATCGACCATCGCCTCGAACGCGACCTGGGCGGCGATTCGGTTGTTGGCCAGTCCGCCGCGCATCGCGCCGAAACCGCGGCTGACGAAATGTTCGAAATCGTCCTCGAGCAGGACCACGCGCGGCTCTTCGCCATTGCTGGCATAGCTGCGCGTGAGGTCCCGCCGTCCCAGTTCGGCCGTCGCCGCGCCGAGCCAGTGGACCGCGGTAACGGCAGTGAAGGGATCGTTGATCCCGGGCGAGAGCGCGCGCAAGCCGATTTCCACCAATTCGTCGATCAGGAACTGCATGTCCTGGCTCGGCGTACGCATGCTGCCCAGCGTGAAGCATTCGCGGACATCCGCGTCGGGGCAATCCTCGACCACATCCATGTCCGCCCAATAGGCGATCACGACCTTGGGGTGGACGAAGTCCCCCGTGCGGACGGCCAGCTTGAGCTTGCCGTTCTCGCGCTGCGCGATCCGTTCGAGCCGCGAGAAGGAAATCGCTTGTACGTATCCCGTTTCGCGCGCGGTTATCGGGCTGCCGTCGGGCGCCGTCCCGGCGCGCTGGCCGGTGTTGGGATCGGGAAACCGCGCCTCGATATCGGTCAGCAGGCGCGCGCCGATGTCCTTCAGGACCGTGTTGATGCGGATCGAGGCAGGAATGTGGTTGAGGAAATAGACGAGTACCGCGACCGAAAGCGCCATCAGGCCGAAGGCGACCAGCAGCGACAGCTGCGGGACGAAGCCCGGCAGCGCGGTTGCGGCGGCGTCTTCCAGATTGGTCGCCACCTCGTCTTCCGCCCGCACGCTGCGCAGCACGGTGATGGCATAAACGAATGTGCCGATGAAGGTCGCCAGGCTGAACTGGTTGCCGCGGTCTTCCATGAAATTGGTCAGCAGGCGCGGGCCGTAATTGCCGCTGGCATAGGCGACTGCGGCGATGGTGATCGAGAACACGGTCGATGCGACCCCGATCATTGACCCGGCGATGACCGTTAGGATGTTGCTCGCCCCGTCGGGGCGCGCCGGTTCGAGCCAATCCACGTCGTTGAGGAAATCGGCCCATCCGCTGCGGTCGAGCCAGATCGTACCAAGCGCCAGTGCCACGCAGACGATCGAAAAGAGCGCCGGCAGGAACCAGTAGCTGGCATTGATGTCGTGCCAGAATTTGCGCAGCCGTGCGATCATGCTTCGCCGGCTACCGCAAGCAGGCACTTGTCGAAAGCACGATCGATGTCCGCCCGGTCGGAATCGTGTTCGGCATTGGCGCGGGCATGGGCATGCATTTCCGCTGNGCATGTCTGGAAGAACTGCAGCAGCGCGCCCGGGCAGCCCTGTCCGGCCAGCAGCGTTCTCAANCGCGCGAGATTTTCGATGATCCGTATCGAGACCGAAGGATAATCGGCGGCGGCCTGGCGAAACGCCTTGAGAGGGCCTTCGAACAGCCCGCGGAAATCCTGCCCCGGCAGTTCGAACCGGGGATCGTGTTCGTACACTGCGACCAGCCCGTCATCGACCCAAGTTTGCGCATGGCCCGCCATCGCGGCGGCGAGCTGGTCAGCGCAGGCCAGCGCGGTGTAGAAATCGTTGATCCCGGGCGAGAGGGCGCGGCTGGCCACTTCGACCAGCAGCCGGACCTGATAGACCGTCGACTGCACGCTGGAACGAAAATCGCCGATTGCCACGGTGCGCAGCACGGGTTTGGTCTTGCGAGGTTCATATTCGAACTGGACCAGCGGTTCGCCCTTCAGGACATGCTGGCCCGGTGCCGCGCAGAAGCGGACCTGCCCTTCGTGCGTGGCCAGGCGCTTGCGCAACCGCTCGAGGTCCATTCCCTCGACATAGCCTTCGCGCGGGGCGGGCAGGGCGAAGCGCCATTCGCCCGCGAAAGGTTCTGCCGCCACGACCGGGATGGCAATGCTCGACGCTTCGGTACCAAGATGCGCGATCGAGCGGTCGACGAACATCGTACGCCCCAGATCGTGGATTGCCACGCCCAGCATGGCGATGTTGACCAGTTCGAGCGCGAACAGCACCGCCAGCGCGAAGTGCGGCAATTCGGCAAGGCTTGCTTCGGGATCGATCCGCGACAGCACCACGATCGAGAAAACGAGGCAGAAGGTCAGCCCGGCAACCGAGACGCGGGTAAGCACCTTGTCGAGCCAGCGATCGACCAGCCGTACGCCCAGATTGGCCGTGGCCAGCGTCAACACGATCAGCGTGACCGACCAGTAGAGCGTCAGCAGCGCCGCGTTCACCCCGACAATCGCGATCGCGAGGTCCTGCGCCGCATCGCCGGCGACGAGCAGGGTGACTCCGCGCTCGAACAGCCATTCCCCGGCAAAGGCGCGGTCCGTCCACAGAACCGCCNCACCCAGCAGCGGGGCTCCGAACACGGCGATCAGCGGCAGCGACCAGTAATTGGCCACNAGCCGGTGGATCACATATTGCGAGATGCCGCGAAGCGGGCCCTTGGCGGCCAAATGCCGTTCCTTCTCATAGCGGACGCCCCTATCCTAAAGGACAGGGACAGTAACGCGCCAGCCCGGAATGCGTGCCTTACTGCGCGCCCGTCCCGATNTCGCGGTTGAGATAGGCGAGCAGCAATGCGGCGCGCTTCGCGTCTTCTTCATGGTCCGATCCGACCGAATGGCCGCCCTCGCGGTACTCGTGATAATAGAAGGTCTGGCCCCAGGCTTCGTGCTTGGCCGCCGCCTTGCGCGCGTGGCCGGGGTGCACGCGGTCGTCGAGCGTCGAGAGATAGTAGAACGCCGCGGGGACGTCCGGCGTATCGCGCATGTTCTGGTAGGGCGACCATTCGCGCATGAAGGCCCAGTCCGCCGGTACGTCGGGATTGCCGTATTCGGCCATCCACGATGCGCCCGCGAGCAGCTTGTTGTAGCGCTTCATATCGATCAGCGGGCTGCCCGAAATGATTGCGCCGTATAGATCGGGGCGNTGGTTCGCGACCGCGCCGACCAGCACGCCGCCGTTCGAGCGGCCCGAAGCGGCGATGCGGCCCGGGGAAGCCAGCCGGTTGGCGACGAGATCGTCGGCCACCGCATGGAAATCGTCGAAGCTGTTCTGGCGTTTTTCGCGCAGCGCGTCTTCGTGCCAGCGCGGCCCGTATTCACCGCCGCCACGGATATTGGCGAGGACATAGGCATTGCCGCTTTCGACCCAGAACAGGCCAAGCGGCCCGCTGCGATAGGGTTCGGCGGTAAGGTATTTGGGTGTCTGCGCCGCGCGGAATCCGCCATAGGCGTGGATCAGCGTGGGCAGCGGCCCTTCGGCGCCTGCGGGACGGACGAGGTAATAGGGCACCTTGGTGCCGTCTTTCGACGTGGCGAATTTCTGTTCCACGGTGAACTTGTCCGCATCGAACTGCGCCGGCTCGCTCGCGATGGCGACGGGCTCGCCCTCGCTCGGCACGGCATAGAGCGTCGGTGGTGTCAGCATGCTTTCCACGGTGACAAAGGCGGTATCGCCGGTGCCGCTGGTTTCGGCAATCTGGATCGTGCTGTTGGCGGGCAAGTCCATGGCGCGTGCGGACCATCCATCCGAACCCGGCGTCAGTTCGATCAGCTTGCCCGACACATCGTCGAGCACCTTGACCCACAGCCTGTTTTCCGACGCCGCGACCTGTTCGACCGCCTGCGTTTCGCTCGGACGGAAGACCGCAAAGGGCTGCGGATCGCCCCCGTCGAGCACGTCGTCGAGCGACCAGGCGAGCAGTGCGCCGGGCTGTTCGGTGCCCGCAGATGTTTCCATCGGGGAATTGAGCTTGCCGATNACAAAGCCGCCAAGCACCGCCTCGAACTCGGCATCCTCGGGCAGTGGCAGCGNGACGGTGTCGCCATTGTCGGTCACCAGCGCATATTCGCTGGTCCAGAAGCTGGGGCCGCGGCGCACGAAACGGTAGCGGGTCTCTCCGTCGAGCACCGAGAAACCGTTCATGCTGATATCGGTCTGTTCGCCCTCGGCAATCAGCCGGGCTTGCGCAAAATCGGTTCCGCGCTCCCATAGCTTCACAAGGCGCGGATAGCCCGAATCGGTCAACGATCCGGCGCCTTCGTCGGTGCCGACGAACAGCGTGTTCTCGTCATACCAGGCGACATTGGACTTGGCTTCGGGAAGCGTGAACCCGCCTTCGACAAAAGCGCCGGTCGCGATGTCGAACTCGCGGACCACGTCGGCATCNGTGCCGCCCGGGCTNAGCGANACNAGGCAGCGGGTGTATTCGGGCGCAAGGCAGTTGGCGCCGTGCCANACCCAGCTCTGGCCCTCGTCCTCGCCAAGCTGGTCGACATCGATGAGTGTGCGCCATTCGGGGGCGCCCGCCAGATAGCTCTGCAGCGTCGCGGTGCGCCACAGCCCGCGCGGATTGTCCGCGTCGCGCCACAGATTGGTGACCTGATCGCCCATGATCGCATCGGGCATGGCGATCTGGCGCGTATCGTCGAGGATCTGCCTGGCCCAGGCCTTGGCCAGCGGATATTCCGCCTGCGCGGTCAGCACCGCTTCGGTATCGGCATTCCACTGGTCGACCTTGGCCAGCGCGCGCTCACCCTGGATTTCCTCGAGCCAGATATACGGATCCTCCGCATCGCTCCCCTGCGCCGTAATCGGTGCGGCGGCGAAAACGAGCGCGGCGGCCAGCGCCAGNCGTGCGACCATCAATTCTCTCCCTGANNTAGTNTNCTAGACNNNGCCNAGATCGCCNTNGCCGATCGTGCCGCTGGCCATTTCGAGCATGCGGTCGAGGCTCTGCTTGGCCTTGAGGCGCAGGCCTTCCTCGATCTCGATCCGCGGTTCGAGATCGCGCAGGCAGGCGTAGAGCTTTTCCATCGTATTGAGCGCCATGTACGGGCAGATGTTGCAGCTGCAATTGCCGTCCGCACCGGGCGCGCCGATGAAGGTCTTGTTGGGCAGCGCCTTTTCCATCTGGTGCATGATGTGAGGCTCGGTCGCCACGATCAGCGTGTCGCCTTCGAAGGTCTCCGCGAACTGCAATATGCCGCTGGTCGAACCGACATAATCGGCATGATCGACGATGGTCGGCGGGCATTCGGGGTGCGCGGCGACCGGCGCATCGGGATGCTGCGCCTTGAGCTTCAGAAGCTCGGTCTCGCTGAAGGCCTCGTGGACGATGCACACGCCCGGCCACAGCAGCATCTCGCGGTTGAACTTGCGGCTCATATAGCCGCCCAGATGCCGGTCGGGGCCGAAGATGATCTTCTGGTCCTCGGGGATCTGGCTGATGATCGTTTCCGCGCTGGAGCTGGTGACGATCACGTCGCTGAGCGCCTTCACCTCGGTCGAGCAATTGATGTAGGTCAGCGCGATATGGTCGGGATGCGCTTCGCGGAACGCCCTGAACTTGTCCGGCGGGCAGCTGTCCTCGAGGCTGCAGCCCGCGTCCATGTCGGGCAGCACCACGATCTTTTCGGGGCTGAGGATCTTGGCCGTATCGGCCATGAACTTCACGCCGCAGAAGACGATGACATCGGCATCGGTTTCGGCGGCTTTTTTGCTCAATTCCAGACTGTCGCCGACGAAATCGGCAAGGTCCTGAATATCGGCGGTCTGGTAGTAATGCGCGAGAATGATCGCGTTCTTCTCCTTGCGGAGGCGATTGATCTCGGCGAGCAGGTCCTGGCCGGTCGGCAGGTCGGTCTGTGCGGTCATATGGGGTCCCGTATGCTGCGTTTGTGGCGCTTATAGACCGAACGGTCCGTAAGGCGAGGGCGTTCCGTTCAGTCTTGCGGCTCGCCGTCGAAGCGGACGTTCACCGTCACATCGCCATATCCTGCCATCTGCAGCGGGATNGTCAGATTCTGCCGTACCGCATCCTTTGCNGCCTGCCGTGCNAGCGCGAGNACTTCGGGGTTCTTGGCGAAGGCGGCGGCCTTGCGTTCNGCCTGCTGCGANTTGTTGCGTGCAAGGTCGGCGCTCGCATCNCGGCTGACATAGGTGCCTTCGGTNAAGGTTTTCTGCGCCGCNTCGTCGAGATTGGGCCGCGAGATGCGCAGCGCCGGCAGCACCACCGAAAGGGTNTCGCTTCCCGCNTCCCANGCGAACCGGTCGCGGTCCATGNTCGACAGGTCGAGGCGGTATTCGACCGTCGCNGGAATGATCGCCGCCTGCCGGCTTTCGAGCANGTCGATNTTNANCACGCCGCGCCGNTCGACGCTTTCGGCAACNACCTCGAAGCGGCTGGAAAAGACGGTCAGCGAATTCTGCTTCTCGAACGCCAGCATGGCGCTGCCCACCGGGTCGCCTTCCTCTTGATAGAAAAACGCGCGCCAGCCGAGCCAGGCGACTGCCGCGAGCAGAACGATGACGATCAGCCACGGCACCGCCTGGACACGCGCCAGCGGGCGGTCCTGCCGGACTTCAGGTGCGACCGTGCGCTCGCTTCGTTTCAGATCGTCTGCCATGTCTCGCCCGAACGGGCGACGAGGCCGCGCTGTTCCAGATCGATCAGATGCGCGGTCACCGACATTTCGGCCGCCTTGTGCAGCTTGGGGTCGAGGCCCTTGTACATCTTGCCGACGAAATCGGGGGCTTCGTGCGGGCCTTCACCCAACAGGCGGACGATCTGGTTCTCGCGCTGGCGGCGGTGGCCGATCATCCCGCGCACCAGCTGGCGCGGCTTTTCGACCGCTTCGCCATGCGCGGGGTAGAACACCCGGTCCTCGCGCGCGTAGAGCTT
>FUFK010050419.1_pt1 | contig 70281 bp, 62 predicted proteins | sample 1021851 | NCBI WGS metagenome assembly FUFK01 (sample SAMEA51879418, study PRJEB19060) | metagenome | reverse complement strand
TGGTTCGAATCCATTAGGAAGCGTTTTAAGAAAAACATATGTACTTTTTACAAAATTTCTTTATTTGGATAAGAAAAAATATAATTAGATTTTTAATGAAGGAGTATCCTAACTATTTACTTTCTTCTTCAACTATTTCAAAGAATGATCCTCAATTAGATACAAACCTCTTCTCAAGCACTGAGAATTTCTGGGTATCAAAAAGTATGTTCAAAAAATGGAACTTTTATCGGGATTTGCAAGGGATACAGTTAAATATTTACTCAAATGCACAAGTTAATAATTTCATGAAAGAATATTTTCAAGAAGATTTAATATATGAAATCTATAGGAAATCAGTTTTACCAGTCCAGAAAATTGATATTTTTAGAATCTGTGTTGTATTTAAATTTGGAGGAATTTGGTTAGATCTCAAATCTCAAATTAACTTAGAAAAAGTTTTAGAACTGTATGAAGAATCTAAATCCAATGGTCTTTTACTTTATGAACCAAGGGAAATAGAAATTACAAAATCACTAGGTAAGGAGCATTTTAAAACACATAAGAGGGTTATTCATAATGGTTTTTTTTACTTACCTAAAGGCTCTGAATTTCTTAGAAATCTTCTCTTCAGGATAAAAAAAGACTATTTATATTTTCAGGATATAGTTTTTAATTATCCAAAACAAGGAATAATGAATCTAACTGGTCCCCACCAATTCACTAGGACTTTCCACGGGATGGAGAAAAACAAAAGACCCCGTATGGTTAGTCAAAATGAAATTGATTGGATATATTTTTCAAAATATGGCGAATTCATATCTCCTATAAAAGGTCTCAAACATTATTCATATTTAAGAAATATGAAAACGATCGACTCGAAAATTAATACCGACTTAAGAGAATAACAAGTAATAAATTTCAGTTATTGGCAAATGTGCAGTTGGTTAAGATTACCAACATAATGTAGTAAAACTACTAATGAACATATAATTAACTACAGATTTAATAAAAATGATTTTTTATTTAAAAAAAAAGTTTTTTAAAAGTTGGAATACTGAAAAATTTGGCTTTTTTTGTTTCTTAACTGGCATTTTTTTTCTAGCTTCTGCAGTTGGAATATCAATTTTATTTTTTTTAATATCTATACTAATAAGTTTCCTTAAACCATATAGTTTTTTTAAAGACAAATGGAATTACCCGTTAATTTTAAGTGCAATACTTATGGTTATTAGTACTTTTGTTCATTTCCATAGATCCGAATACTATATTAATTTAGGTATAAATCCAAAATTATCCCTGATAGGATTAATTAATTGGATACCTTTTTTTTTCAGTTTTTGGAGTTTTCAAAAATATTTAGATTCTCCAAAAAAAAGATTACTTTCCTCGAGATTACTTATCTCCGGATCGATACCTGTAATTTTCTCTGGAATACTTCAACTTTTAAATATTAATGGTCCTTTCGAAACATTTTATGGTTTAGTGGTATGGTTTCAGAAACCTTTAGAAGATATAGGTTCACTATCAGGCTTATTTAATAATCAGAATTATGCTGGACTATGGATGGCAATTGTATGGCCGTTTTGCCTATCTGAACTAATTAGTCCTCAAAAAAAATTCATAAAAAAAATTACACTTTTATTTATTAGTATTCTATTTGTAGGGTTTATTTTTCTAACAGATTCAAGGAATGCAATACTAGGATTGATAATATCTTCTCCTATTATACTAGGTTTTTCAAATTTAATTTGGTACTTGCCAATTGTGTTTTTAGGTTTTTTAATATTGGCTTTAACCGTGCTTCCAATATTTCCAAATGAAATAAAAATTTTTATGCAATCTTTCGTTCCCGCACGAATTTATACTTTATTCCCTGAAATAGGTTTTAATAATATAAGTTCTTATCCAAGAATAAATAAATGGATTTCATCCTTGAGTTTTATCTCAAGGAATCCTATTTTCGGATGGGGGGCAGCTTCATTTCCTATTTTATATTTTGTTAAAAATGAAGAATGGTTTGGCCATGCTCATAATCTTCCATTTGAACTTGCTATTAGCTATGGGATTCTACCCACTGGGATAATTTTTTCTTTTTTTATAACAATATTATTATTATCTTTTCAAAAAATTTCTTTATTATCAAAAACAAAGGATTTCAAGATAGGCTTTTTTTTAAATCAGAAAGCATGGTTTGCCGCTTTTTTAATATTCCTCTTATCACACCTTGTAGACATTCAATACTTTGACGCAAGAATAAGCATTATTTGTTGGATTTTACTTGCAGGATTGAGATGTTTTTTAAAAGAGCAAATAGATCCACCTATAAGACTTTAAAACAGGAAATAATTAAAACTGCTATTAATACTTCAAAATTAAATTAATTCTCATTAAATTTGTGAAAATTGACTTGTTTAAGAATGTATAATTAATTCTCTAACCAAAAACTAGGGATAAATATATGAGTAAAGTGAATAAATCAATAAAATCAAAAAATAAAATACTACATAAAAAAAAGGCCTTAGTAACAGGAGTTACAGGCCAAGATGGAAGTTATCTTGTTGAATTTCTTTTAGAAAAGAATTACGAAGTTCATGGAATAAAAAGAAGAAGTAGTAGTTTAAATACCCAAAGGGTAGATCATTTGTATCAAGATCCACATGAAAACAATCCACATTTTTTTATGCATTATGGGGATCTAACTGATAGTACAAACTTAATAAGACTTATTAAGGAAATAGAACCTGATGAGATTTATAATCTAGGTGCTCAAAGTCACGTTGCAGTAAGCTTTGAAACTCCTGAATATACAGCTAATTGTGACGCTTTAGGAACACTCCGTATTCTGGAAGCAGTTAGGATTCTAAATTTAACAAAAAAAACAAAAATTTACCAAGCTAGCACGAGTGAATTATATGGGCTAGTTCAAGAAACTCCTCAAAATGAGAATACTCCATTTTATCCAAGAAGCCCATACGGAGTAGCCAAATTATATGGTTATTGGATAACAGTAAACTATAGAGAAGCTTACAAAATGTTTGCATGCAATGGCATTCTTTTTAATCATGAAAGTCCAAGGAGAGGAGAAACTTTTATAACAAGAAAAATAACAAGAGGGTTAGCAAGAATTGATGCAGGCCTTGATAAATATTTATTCTTGGGAAATCTTAATGCAAAAAGAGATTGGGGGCACGCTAAAGATTATGTAGAAATGCAGTGGTTAATGCTTCAACAAGATAAACCAAAGGATTATGTTATCTCTACGGGTAGAGCAGAAAGTGTTAGAAAGTTTGTAGAGATAAGTGCCACATATTTAGGCTGGAACAAAGGTGATAACCCGGGCATAATATGGGAAGGAGAAGACTTAAATGAAGTTGGCAGAAGGGCTGATACAATGGAAGTAGTAATAAAAGTTGATCCAAGATACTTCAGGCCAACAGAAGTAGATTTTTTACTTGGTAAATCTGATAAAGCAAAAAAAGAATTAGGTTGGGTTCCAAATACATCCCTTGAAGAACTCATTAAAGAAATGATTGATAATGATAAAGAGGAAGCAAAAAAAGAATCACTTTTAAAGAAGTCAGGATTTAGAGTTAATAGCTCGCAAGAATAATATATAATTAATTCTAAATTTTTAAACTAAAAATATTTTTTCAATAGTAATTTATGAAGTTAAAATTTTCTTGGTTAAAGTCACGAAAAAGTTTAATATATAGCACTTTTATTGATTTCTTTTTTTATAGTTTGATATTTTTCGGAGTTTTTAAAAATTCTTTTTCAAATCCCTATATTTTAATTATATTAACTTTTTTGAATACATTTACATGGATAATAACAAGTTATATTGTTGGTCGATATACCAACTTTCAAGGGAAAAAATTAAATATTCTTCTCGCTCAATTTGTTAAAAGCTTTTTGATAATTATTTCCAACCTTCTTTTAACTCAGATTTTTTTTAGATTATTTTGGAGTTGGGAATATATGAATTTTGAATCTTTTTCTAATTTCTTAAATGATTTATTAACTTTTTATAAACTAATCTTTATATTGAGCGGATTATCTCAGTTTTTTATAAACTACTATCTATCAAAAGATTTTAGAAATAAATCAACATGGCTATTTTTGGGTAATATGGAAAGAGAAAGATACCTGAATGGAATTATAGGATCAAAAACTAAATTTAGAATCATAAATTTTGATGAAAGATATATTAATAATAAAGAATTAAATTTAAAAGGTCTTATTATTGACGATGAAGAAACCTTCAAGAATAAAAATATAGAATTCCTTTTTAAACTCAATAATAAAGGTATGAAAATTATGAAGACCTCAAACTGGTGTGAAAGATACCTAAATAAATACCCTTCAGAATTAGTAAAAGTTTCTGAAATAATTGAAGGTAATTTTTCTTATAATGAATTTAGTTTTAAAGCAAGAATAAAAAGGATAGTTGAATCACTCCTAAGCTTAATTATATTATTTTTGACATTTCCTATATTATTAATTGCAGGACTATTAATAAAATTAGAGGACGGTGGACCGATTTTTTATACTCAAATTAGAAATGGATTTGAAGGGAGTCAATTTAACATAATTAAATTAAGAACAATGATTATAAATGCTGAAAAAAATGGAGCACAATGGGCTGAAAAGTCAGATACAAGAATAACTAAAATTGGATTAATCTTAAGAAAGTTGAGGATAGATGAACTTCCTCAATTATTTCTAGTTTTATCTGGCGAAATGAGTTTAATTGGTCCAAGACCTGAAAGGCCTAAAATTGATGAGATGTTAAAACAATATTTACCAAACTATAAGTTAAGGTATTCTATTAAGCCTGGAATAAGTGGATGGGCGCAAGTAAATTATCCTTATGGTGCATCTGTTGAAGATTCAAAACTAAAACTTAGTTATGATTTATATTATATTAAAAATTTTTCAATATTACTTGATTTTATGATATTTTTTAAGACACTAAAACTTATAATTAATGGAAAGGGTTCGACTCCTATTAGGAAACAAAATATCTAATGTTAATAAGTAAGAAAGAAAGTATATTTATTGCTGGATCAAGAGGAATGGTTGGAAGCGCAATTATAAGAAAGCTAAAGGAATGTGGGTATAAAAATTTAAAGTCACCATCAAGAGAAGAACTCGATCTTTCCGATATATCAATGGTTGAAAAATGGTTCAAGGAAAATAAGCCTAATATCGTCATTCTTGCTGCTGCTAAGGTTGGCGGAATTTTTGCAAATAATAAATATCCCGTCGATTTTCTTCTAGAAAACTTAAAAATTCAAAACAATGTCATTGAGAGTGCATGGAAAAATGATACGAGAAGATTACTATTTTTAGGTAGCAGTTGCATTTATCCAAAATTTTCAAATCAACCAATTAGGGAAGAGGAATTACTTAAAAGCCCACTTGAAAAAACTAATGAATGGTATGCTTTGGCGAAAATAAGCGGGCTAAAAATTTGCCAGGCTTTAAGGCAACAATATGGCTTTGATGCGATTTCATTAATGCCAACAAATCTTTATGGTAAAGGTGATAATTATCACCCATATAACAGTCACGTTTTACCTGCCTTAATAAATAGATTTCATATACACAAATCAGAAAATAAGGACTTTCTAGAGTGCTGGGGTTCTGGTAATCCAAGAAGAGAATTTATGCATGTTGATGATTTAGCTGAGGCTTGTATATTTGCACTTGAGAAATGGAATCCCGATAATAAGAATTCACCCCTGGATGATTCAGGAGAACCTTTAACTTGGCTAAATGTAGGCACTGGAATAGATATCTCTATCAAAGAACTAGCCGAAATGATTGCTTCTATAACCTCCTATAAAGGTAAAATTATTTGGGACAAAGAAAAGCCAGATGGAACATATCAGAAACTACTGGATGTTTCAAAAATAAATGCCCTAGGTTGGAAAGCAAAGATATCTCTTGAAAAAGGTGTGAAATTAACATATCAAGATTTCTTGCAAGATTTCAAAGATAATAAATTAAGAAATAAATAAGAATTTAATTCCAGTTCAATGATGAAGGATAAGAATTATGAGCCTTATCTAATAAAATCTTTTGAAAATGATCATTTTTGGATGGTAAATATATTTCATCATGAAATAAAAAAGATAGACTTAAAGCTAAAGATGATGCATTACAAATTACTGCCTTAGAGTTATATAGATAATTTACAAAAGTTTCTAAAAAACAATTTTTTTTAGAATCTCCAAAATTAGCTAATGAAACTTTTATTTCATTTTTTTCCAAAAGTGATATAAAAGTTTTATCTAAAAAGTTGTCACTAAAAATAACGACCTTTTTAATTGATTTATTCTTACAAATATTTGTTATAGATTTAATCCATACTTCATCAGAGAAATTAAGATCCTTGAATTCAGAAATATGTAAGAAATCTGATCTTCTGACATGGACAAATAAAAAATCCTTTTTAATCTGATTATCGAAATCAAGAATAGGGAAAAATCCCTCAATTATATTTTGAATAATAGATTTTTTATGTTTTAAAACCAATTCCCAGTTTCTTAACCCCCATCCAGACAAAATAACATTATTTATTTTTGCTTCTCTGATCAATTCCAATGTAGAAATATCTCTTTCTATACTTTTTCCTAAAACGAATTTTGGCAAATTATTTTTTAAACCAATCTTATAAGATTTTTTATTAGGCATGATGAAATGATAAAAATGTATTGCTCTTATAAAAACTTTTAAAATTAACTTATCTTTTGTTTTTATTTTTGAATAGTTAGTTATAATTTCCCAACTATTATTGTTTTTTTCAATTTTAAAAAATAAAGATTTATCTTTAGAAACTATAAATAAATCACTAAGTTTATAAACATCAATATCATATTCAAATGATATTGCATACAAATGAATAATATTCAGTAGTTGATTACCTAGTCTTCCTCCACCAGATGAAAAAATTAAAGCCAAGAATTATTTTGTATTATTAATAGATTATATTACTCTATTTTTTTTTTAATTCTTTTGAATATTTCTTTTGATTTTTCTAAGGTAAAAAATATACGCATAATAAATACTTTTTAAAAAATCTTTAGTTGAATAAAAAAAATTTTTTTTCTCAGTAATTGCAAAGCCACACTTTTCTAATGTTTTAATTTTCAAATTATCATCTATTTCCAGAATATTAGTATGGTCAATTTTCCTTTCTAAAAACAAGTCAAAATTAATCCCTGTATTTTCAGCATTTTTTGTATGAGTAGCAGAATCATCAAATCCATAAACATAATTATTTATTCCACCAATAGTTAAGGATTTTTTTTTATTAACAATATGCGAAAAATTAAATTCATAATCCCAGGCATCCATCAAGTTTAGTTGGCAAGATTTAATAAGTTCTGCAGTTTCAATCATTCTTAAGTTTTCTGGCAATAAATTATAAATTTCTAAAATACTATATTTTTCAATCTTTTTAGAAAACTCTAAATGAGTGTTCCATCTCTCAGACCAAGTAGCCCATCCCCAGCTTCTCCATACTGGGATATGGTAAATTGATTCAATATTCTTATTTGTAAATTCATTGAAAGATGAGAGGGACATTATATTTTTATCAAAGTAATATCTTTCCAATAATAAAGAAAAAATTTCAATACATTTTTTTGAAACAATAACATCATCCTCCAAAATTAACCCATATTCGTTCTCTTTAAAGAACCAAGTAATACCTTTTATAGGAGCAATCCTACACCCATAATTCTTACTAAAACTTTTTAATTGAATATCTAAATCTAAATTATTTTTATAACAAAAATCAAAAATTTTTTCTTGATTTTTTTTATCAAAATCATTCTTAGGTCCATCAATAGAAATATAAATTTTTTTTATTCCTTGTCTATGTAAAGTAGTTACACATCTAGTAAATTTATCGAATCTATTATACCCTAGTATTAATGTGGGTAAATCTTTAACAATATTCATGTTATTCATTTGATATTACGATTCAGTTTAATATAAATTTATAATATTCCTATATAAGTTGAATGATAAAAAGTAATATAAAAATCTCCATAATAACTCTCGTTAAAAATGATTATTCAAAGTTTCTTAAAACTCTTAAAAGTATAAAATCTCAAAAGGTAGATTTCTTTACCGAATGGTTAATTATTGATGGTTCAAATCAGGTTGATTTTCAAAAAAATAAATATTTAATAGACAAATTTTTTTTTAAAGAAAAAATTTTGATAAAACATATAAATTCAAAAGCACTTAATATTAACGGAATTTACCCTTCCATGAATCATGGGAAAGGAATCTCTAAAGGGGAATTTCTTATCTTTTTAAATAGCGGAGATACTTTTTTTAATAAAAATTCGTTATCTATATTTTTTAATAAAGCACTTAATGCAGATATTAATAATAGTTTAATCTTTTGCCAAGCAAAAATAATTGTAAAAAAAAATTTTTTCTGGTATTTCCCAGGCAAACGATTAACAAATATTAGAAGATGGTTAAAGTATTTTGAACCTAATCACCAGACTATGCTTATTTCTAAAAATCTTGCAAAAAAGTTTAGTTTTCAAAGTAATTTAAATATTGTTGCAGATGGTTATTGGAAAAGAAAAATATTGAATAATGCTAAACAAGTGATTTATATTAAAAAGCCTTTAATTAATTTTTTTCTTGATGGAGTATCCTCAACTAAACCTTCGAAAAATTTATTAAGAGAATTGATTAAAAACAAAAATATTTCCTTTTTTAGAAAAATTATTTTTTTAATTAAATATTTAGTTCCTAGACAAATCTTCTTTCTTTATCATTTATTACAAAAATATAAATCTATTTTAATTGATTTTCTCTTATAAAAAATCATCTAAATCTTTTCGAATCTCCACTTAGCAAATATCTAACTGTCTCTCTAATTCCATCTTCTATAGAAATATGTGGTTGCCAACCATATTCATATGCTTTTTGGGTATCTAAGTGGACGAAAGGGGAGTCTCCTAACCAACCTCTTGAACCTCCAGTATAAAGATACGCTACACTATTTAAATTCATTTCATCACATACTATATTAGCGAGATCTTTTACGTTCATGGTTTCGTAATGACCTAAATTAAATATTGATGAATCTTTGTTATGACTCTCTGAAATATTTATTACTCCTTCAACGCCGTCCCTTACATCTAGATAGGATTTTACTTGTTTGCCATCTCCAAGTATTTCTAATTCAGATTTGCTTTCTAATAACTTTTCAACAAAATCATAAATCACGCCATGAGAATAACCATATCCAATCCATGAAACAAATCTAAAAATTGTAGATTTAAAATAACCATAATTTGAATAAGCTTGTATAAATGCTTCACAAGAAATCTTGCTCGCGCCGTATAAAGAGGTTTGTTTAGATATGAAATTTTCTGGAGTTGGAAAAATATCAGGCTCTCCATATACAGTTGCACTACTTGCGAAAACAAAATTCTTAATTTTATTGTCAATTGCAAAATCACATACATTTTTAGTCACTAGCAAATTCTCATTTAAATCAATATCATGATTATCTATTCCACCTCTTACATCTGCATTAGCAGCCAGATGATAAACACAATGAGCATTAATTTTGGGCCAATTACGCCAATTGTTTTTTAAATCAATATTATAAAAATTAATTTTGTTTAATGGAAGATTATTTATGTTTCCAGTTGATAGATTATCAAAAACATGAACTTTATATCCTTTCTTCAATAGGGAATTTACAATATTAGCCCCAATAAATCCAGCACCTCCAGTAACAATTACTTCAGAATTCAAGATATAAAATTTGATCTTAATTGTTTAGTTCTAAACATACTTACTAGACTCCATAAAAATCCTGCTACCCAAAAAAATTGACACAAAGTGCCACAAATTGGGACAAATAAATTAAGTTCTTTTTTATGGAAAATGATTTCACAATAAACGTTGAAAACAATTAATAAGAAGGGCATAAACATTAAATATAAAACTGAGATTTTTAATAAAATTAATGAAATTATGACTGCTGCGAAAAAAACAAAAAAATGTCGTTTAGAAATAAATAACTTTTTTGAAATTAGAATTGTGTTAGATCTACAAAAACCATAAGTATGAAATAATTTAAATATATTCCTTAACGAGGATCTAGAAACGTATGACAATTTAATGTTTGAGGAGATATATGCTTTGTAACCTTTTTCTAAAAAATCATTAATTATTAATGAGTCCTCGGATAAAAGTGCTTTTTTTTCATTAAATTGTATTTTTTTCAAAATAGAAGTATAGAAACAACCTAAATAAAGAGAAGAGGAATAGCCGTTATAAAATTTATTCCTATGCTTAGGAAAGAAAAATACATATGATCTTTTCATTATTTCTGCACATAAATTTGACTCAAATTTATTTTGATTACTGACTATAAATGGGACGCCCCCAACAACTGAAGCATTGATTTCTTTGTTGGATAAAATATTAAGAGCATTTTCAGCATAATCACATGCGAACCTTGATCTAGTATCAAATCGGAAAGAAAATTTTGAAGTGGATTTATTTAAAGCCAAATTCAGTGACTTTACTCGTGATAATTTCTCATGAATATAAATCAATTTTACTTTTGTTGAATTAATTTTTTTTTGGATTTCCTTTTCAATATTTATATCACCTGAATTTACTAAAATTATTTCGTTTGGACTTATAGTCTGTTTTAAAATTGTATTCAAACATTCATACAATAAGGAGTAATCATTAAAACAAGTTCCAAAAAATGAATATCTCATAATTCATTAACTGATAAGAAACTACAACCAGCATTTTTTGCTGCCATGTAATCTTTATCCGAATCACCAATCATTAAAGATTCTTTTAAATCAATATTTCTTAGAAAGGCCTGTTCAAAAAATAAGCCTGGATTTGGTTTTCTGCAAAAACAATCTCTCTTAAGTATTTCAATTTCCCCAAAGAATCCTTTATGAGGATGATGAGGGCAAAAAGTAACTACATCTATTTTCAAGCCTTTTAACAAACAAAATTTAATAACAGTACTATTTATCAAATCTAAATCTCTTAAGCTTAATTTACCCATTGCAATTCCTGGTTGATTAGTCAATAGACAAACGAAGTCGTAATTTAATGATATTGGAATAATTTTTTCGATATTTTCATCAATAAAATCAATTTCATTAATATGGTGAATATATTTTCCTAATTCACATCTTATTAAGGTATTGTCTCTATCTAAAAAAAGAGTTTTTTGCAAATTCTTGTAATTTTTTTTATTTACAATATTAAGAGATAAATCTTCCTGAGCTTTTTTAAATCTTTCTGGCGTACCCATATCCTTAATATATTCAGTAGTGTTATATGAGTAGATATTAATATTTAAGTCAAAGGATTTTCTAACAACATAATGAAAAATTGACTTCGAATCACTATTTGAAGGAGGGGAAATTTTATCTAATAAGATTTTACTAATCATAAAAATACCAGAATTACCAAGATAAGCATTTTTTTCAATTTTATTTGTTTTATCTTTTAAAAAGATATCAGCAACAATATTTCCACCAGGAACAGCTACTAAATCCGAATCATCTGGATGATCACTAGTGTGGGTTACTAAAGTCAATTTAGAAGATAATCTTTTATGAAAATAAATTAATTTTTTGAAATCAATAGAAAAAATAAGATCCCCATTAATAAAAAGAAAATGATTACATAAATTATTCTTAATATGCCAAAGTGCTCCACATTCACCTAAGGGAGTTTCTTCTACAAATAACTCAATATTAATTCGATATTTACCGTTTAAATAATAAATAAATTCTTGAAATTTTCTGCTCTCATAACCAATAGTCAATATTACATTTTTAAATTTATAGTCATCTAACTGTTCAATACATCTTTCAAGTGTACTTTTACCATTAATCAAAAAAAGAGGTTTTGGTATATCTTTTGTGATTTCTTTTAAACGCGATCCTAATCCTCCACAAGCCAAAACAACATCAAATTTATTTTTCATATTTTAAAACTGGATAATCCTTGATTCGAAGGTTTTGCTTTAAAAATTCCTTTCACTCCATTTTGTGTTGATAAATCTTGTATCTTATCTTCCTCTAATTTAGAAGATATCAGAAAATATCCTCCGTTCCCTGCACCAATTAATCTAATCCAATTGTTTGGGATAAGTTTATCAATTAATTCATACTGCTCTTTTAATTTAGTATTCATTATTTGAGACATTGATTCTTTTATGATCCAAGATTCTCGCACTGATTGGTTAAAAAATTCTTCTATCTTATAATCCCTTTGATCTTCAAACTCAATAAAACGATGCGCAATATTTCTAATTTCTATGAATTTATCGGTGGAATCCTTATTATTTTTTATTTCTTTTAAAACACTATCAGATTTTCTTTTTTTATTTGTAGGAATTAAATAAAAATTATCTGATAATCTTTTTAAAGTTTGTTTTTTAAAGATTGAAATATTATTATTTCTAACGATATTGTTATCAAAAAAAGTAAACGAATTAAATCCTTCACCTGCGCAAAGATATTGATCTTGTTTACCCACCGGCTTACCCATTTTATGGATTTCTAAGAAACAAGCCTTTTCAACTATTTCATCTTTAGAGAGTCCAAGATTGAAAGCATTAGACAAAGCACTAATTAATGATAAAAGGAATGAGGCTGATCCTCCCAAACCAGAGCCGCCACTAGCAAATCCAAAAGTCTTCAATTCTATAAATTTAGGAACTTTAAAATATGAAAGAACTTCTCTTACTATTGGATGAACAATTTCATCTGGATTTTTGTACTCCTCTCTGGTGGAATACTCTAAAATTCCTTTCTTTGAAAGTGCTGGAAGTACATTTAAGACTGAATATGAATATTGATCTAATGAGTAGCCTAAGCAAATTCCAAATTTCTTATCTTTTACGAACCAATCCAAATCAGAACCTCCTCCAAGCAGAGATACTCTATAAGGGGATTTTCCAATATAAATCATGAAATTAGATCCTCTAAAGTTCTTTTTTGGTATCTAGGAAGTTCTAAGTTTTCAAAACACTCTGAATATTTATTCATTAATCTTTGCTTAATGTAGTGAAAAATAGACAGTTGTATATCCTCGCATATCTCCATATCTTCGAACTTAATATGTATGGGATAATCTACAATATCCCTTAGTGCTCCTCCATTAAATCCAGTCAAAGCTGCTTGTTTTATATTCCTTATTTTAGCTTTTCTTGCACATTTTACTAAATTTAAAGAGTTTCCACTGCCAGATAAATATATTAAAAAATCATCTTTATCAATTAAATTATCAATCAACATCGCATAGGCATCATCGTAAGATAAATCATTCGAAGCTGCTGTCAGATGACAAACATTATCTGCCAAGCATGAAATTTTTAATTTTAGACCAGCAAGAGAAAATGTTTTTATGAAATCACCTGAGATATGATGAGCATTAGCTTGACTTCCTCCATTTCCTAAAAGATAAATATTTGAATTACTACCGAAATAAGATTCAAATATATTAAAGAATTTATCAATTTCTTCCTGATTAACTAATTCGAGCGCACTCTTTAATTCCTTAGCATAATCTTTAAAGAAAAATTTATTGTCACTCACAATTTTTTAAATCTTTATTGGATTTTACTCCATAAACATATTCCTTCATTAAATTGTAGACACTTTTTAGACTTTATAGTTTAACTAGCAAATCTTCATTGAATTAATTAATTGATAATGAAAGCAAAAAATTTCTAATATTTTTAAGCAGCTATCCTTTTTTTAAATTTAATCTTATTTAATTTTTTTAAATCCTTTCTAATTAGCTTTTAATAATAAAGAAAGTAAATTAAGGGTTTAATATGTTTTGACTCAGAGATTATTTTGGTTTCTAAAATTAAGGATTTTAACTTAAAAGATTTTTAGATACAAAAATATTTTTACATAAAAAATGGGAATACCTAAAATTATTTTTTTACTTTTCTAAGGAAATATCCCTGTAAAGCGATACAATTATTTAGATTTTGACGTTAATATATCTTTTAATTAGAGAATAATGTAAGTTAAATTTTATAGAATATTAGATGAAAAAAGAATTTTTCAAAGAAAAAATGATTAATAGATTCTCTAAAAAATTTAAAAAAGAGAATTGTTTAAAGGTTAATTGATAGAAAAATTTGCTGATTTTCATAAATGAAAAATAATTTATTTAACTCAGATTTTGCAAAACATTCGAAATTTGATACGAATTTTGTAGGCGATATCATAGAATTTGACCAATGGCTTAAATTAGCAACCCAATTCAAAGAACATTTAAATAATATAAGCGACCCCAAAAGAAGCGAACCTTTAATTCCGAAGAAGATTCATCAGATATGGCTAGGAGCAAATGGAGTTCCCAAAAAATCTATTGAGTGGATGAAATCATGGAAAAAATACAATCCAGATTGGGAATACAAGTTATGGAATGAAGAAAATATTAAGGAACTTGAATTTTTTGAATTAGACGTTTATTCAAAAAGACTTAATCCTGGATACCGAAGTGATATTTTACGTTATGTAATTTTAGATAAATATGGTGGGCTTTACGTAGATACTGACTTCGAGTGCGTTCAGCCAATCCCCTCCAACATTCTTAATTACAAATTTGTAGCAGGATTAATGTTTGGGAACAAGCCATGTATTGGAAATTCAATTTTAATGAGTTCTCCAAATTCGATCTTTCTAAAAGAAATTCTGAACAAAATAAAACAAAAACCTTATAAAAATGACATAAATCACATAATTAAAAACTCAGGCCCAGAAGCTGTTACTAGAGAATATTTTTCGTCATTTAATAAAATAAGTAATAAAAGTCTTATTCTTCCTTCAAACTATTTTTATCCTTTCCCAAATTTCATGTTAAACAAACTAACTAATAGATATGATGAGATAGAAGATATAAGTATCGGTATACATCACTGGGAGATGACTTGGATGAAAGGAAATTTATTCCATAGAATAAAAAATAAATTAAAAGCTTACTTAAGGAGTATTTTTAATTAACTATAAATGAAAAAAACTAAGAAATTAATAAATTCAATTTTATTATTATTTAAATCACTTGATAATAAAAGAAGATATCAATTTGTTGGTATTTTATTTATAAATATATTTAATGGAATATTTGAATTCATATCAATTGGCTCTGCATTACTGTTTATTGAATCTTTAACAAATCCTGAGAAGATTTCTTCATCTTTCGCCTTTCTTATAAATATATTTAATATAGAAAATGAAAGTGATTTAATAAACTTATCAACAGCAATTTTTTTGATTATAACTTTTCTTACAGCATTTATTAGAATTTTCAATCTGTGGTTAAATACAAAATTCAGAATATCATTTTTAAATTTTATCTCTAATAAAGTATATCGTAAAATTATAAATCAAGATTATTCTTTTTTTATAAATAAAAATAGTAGTGATCTTCTTACAGATTTAACTTCTAATATTGAAAAAACAAACTTCTTTTTTGAAAATTTATTGACCCTTACAACTTCAATAATTCTCTCTATTAGTATTATTTTATCTCTTTTAAAATTAAACTTTTACATTACAATTATTTCTGTCTTATTTTTTTCAACAATTTATACTTTTCTAGGAATATTTATTAATAGCAGAGTCGAGTTTTATAGTAAATTTGAATTACAATCTAATTACAAACTTATAAAAATTATACAAGATAGTTTAAGTGCCATTAAGGAAATTATTATATCTAATAACCATGGCTTTTACATAAAAAATTTCAAATCAAATAATTATAAACTTAGAAAATATCAAGCTATGATTGGATTTATAACAACCTTCCCTAGGTATCTTTTTGAAGGCATTGGACTTCTTTTTATAGGAATTTCTGGATATATAATTTACTTTTACAGTAATAATTCAGGAAATATTATTGCATTATTGGGAGCTTTTGCACTTGGAGCACAAAAACTGCTTCCAACAATGCAAAGTTCTTATAAATCCTGGTCCTTACTTTACTTTTATAATAAACCATTAGATAAAATTTTAGAGTTAATTAGCTTAAATGCAAATGAAAATAATCTGATAAAGAAAAAGATATCTTTCCAAAATGAAATAAGACTCAAAAACCTAAATTTTTCTTATAAAAGTAATAGAGAGGGGATTTCTAAAAATATCAACTTAATAATTAAAAAAGGAGAAAACGTGGGCATATTTGGGAGAACAGGTAGTGGTAAGACTACTTTGATTAACATAATAATGGGTATTCTTATTCCAAGTAAAGGAACTATTTTTATTGATAAAGTAGATCTTTTTGATCCTAACGATGTTTATCTTCTAAAAAAATGGAAAAATAATATTGCATTAGTACCACAAGATGTATTTTTATATGATGCCTCAATATCTGAAAACATTGCTTTTTGCGTTGATAAAAACAAAATTGATAGCCGTAAAGTCAAAAAAGCCGCAAAAATTGCATGTGCTGATGAATTTATAAATAAAACCAGTGAAGGTTATGAAACAATTGTGGGTGATAAAGGAATTAAGTTAAGTGGAGGGCAAAAACAAAGATTAGGTTTGGCCAGAGCAATTTACAAAGGATCTGAAGTCCTTATCCTTGATGAATCAACAAGTGCTTTAGATTTCAAAACAGAAAAGGCAGTTATAGAATCGATATTTAATTCAAAATCTAATAAAAACCTTACTACTATAACCATTGCACATAGATTATCTACTTTGCGATATTGCGATAAAATAATAGAATTGAATAATGGAGAGATAAAAAAGGTTTATAACAATGAAGAGTATTTAATAAAATTCCAAAATCTTTTTTGAGGCTAAGAAACTATATTTTTTTTGATAATTGAATATAAATAAATAAAATTTTTCTATATAATCTAGATAAAAATCTATTTTTTTTATTTAAGTACTTTCTTATTTGATTGAGACAATAGATATTTTCCTCAATCTTATTAGGGTAATAATCAATTCTTTGTTGATTCAGATTGGAAAAGAGGTATTCTTTGTCAAGAATTGAGTGAACACCACTACCATCATGTCCAATATTCCTTGTCATTGAAACTTTGGGAGTTAGGCACAATCCATTTTTACTAAAAATAAAACCATACCAAAATATATCCCATGTATTATTTAATTTACCCCTTGCATTATCTTCAATTTGAGACCAAAAAACACTCTTTTTAAGGTTAAGATCGAATTCTTTTATCATTTTTTTTGTGAAATTTGCCATTAAATAATATGGATCACTGGACAAAGGATCATTTGTAAAAACTTCCCATCTATCTCTCCAAGTAGCCCATCCCCAACATTGCATGGATCGCATAAAAAAACAGTCAAAATCGCCATCAATTTTTACAGGATAGTTAAAACCATTTATATGCCAAACTTCCTTATTATTTTTATAAATTTCAAGGGCGCTATTCATATAAGATAAAAAATATTTAGATACGCAAATATCATCTTCTAAACTGATAACGGAATCATACTCTGATAAAATTTTAGAGATGCCCTTCTTTTGGTTAATAGCTCCACCCTGATTAACTTTAGATCTATAAATTGTCAAAGTCCTAAATTTATTTGTAAAAGATTTAATTATTTTCTCTACATTATCAATTAATTGAGTCTCAGAAATTTTTCTCGGACCATCTATGAAAGCATATACATCTGTAAGTTTAGACTCATTATTAATACTTAGAGATTTAAGAGTTTCAAGTGTATGATAAGGCCTATTAAATGCAAAAAAAGCTACTGGACTTTTCATATTTGAATAGATAGTTTCAACATTCTACAAAACATTCCTTTAAATAAATTAAATTGCTTTTTTGAAGTAATTTATCTTTATCAATAAATTAATCCATTTAAATTGATATTATTTAATTTAAGTCTATTTAAAAATGGCATCTCTAAATAAAGATAATAAAAAAGATTTTGAAAAATTTATTGAACATGTTCATGAAGAGGAAAAATTACTAGCAATAATATTAAGAACTGACTTTAAAAAAGAAGGTATAGACTTTTTTACACCATGTGATTTTTCTCAACAATTAGGATATATGAATAGGGCTAAGGGCTATAAAATCGAACCTCATATTCATCGAAAAATTGAACGGACAATTGAATATACTCAAGAAGTTCTTTTTATTAAGTCAGGGAAAGTTCGAGTTGATTTTTATAAAAATGATAAAACTTACCTATCTAGTAAATTATTAAATTCAGGAGATGTAATACTTTTATCTGCTGGTGGGCACGGCTTTGAAATGTTGGAAGATTCGGAAATTATAGAGGTAAAACAAGGACCATTTGCTGGTAATATTGATAAATCAAGATTTGAATTCGTTTCTAAAAACAAACTTGATATTAAAAAGTGAAAAACAAAATTTTCAAATCAGGTGATTACTACAATTTATTTTATGAGAATAAAGACTATAAATCAGAAGCTAAATATATTCACGAAAAACTTTTAAAACACAAATTAAAAGGGAATTTAATCTTGGAACTTGGATGCGGTACTGGTAAACATGCTAATAGTTTATGTGAATTGGGTTATAAAATTTTGGGTGTAGAAAAAAGCGAATCAATGATTGAGAAAGTAACTAAATCAAAAGACTTTGAATGTATCCAAGGAGATATAAGAGAGATTAAATTAACAGAGAAATTTGATTGTGTTACTTCACTTTTCCATGTCATCAGTTACCAATTGTCCAACAAGAGTATTAAATCTGTATTTATTACCGCATTTAACAATCTAAAAAATCAGGGCATATTTTTATTTGATTTTTGGTTTGCTCCAGCAGTAATTCATCAGAAGCCTTGTGTAAGAAAAAAAACTATCACAAAAGGAAATAATACGATTTGCAGAATAGCTGAACCTGAAATTTTAGTAGAAAAAAATCAAGTCAACGTAAAATATACTTTTTTTGATTTTAACCATCAAACAAATAATTTTAAAATAAGTGAGGAATTTCATAAGATGAGATACTTTTCTATACCAGAAATCGAATATATTGCCAATAGCACAGGATTTGAGATGTTAGAAGCTGAAGAGTTTCTCTCAGGTTCAGAACCTTCACTTAATACATGGGGCGTATGCGTAATTTTAAGAAAAAATGGATAAATTTATTCCTGTTAATGAACCTTCAATAGGAGATAGAGAAAAGGAACTTGTTAATGAGTGCCTTGATTCTGGCTGGATCTCTTCAGAGGGGCCTTTTGTAGAACAATTTGAAAAATCATTAAGTAAAAGAGTTAATAGGAAATATGGTATAGCTTGCTCTAGTGGAACGGCAGCATTAGATTTAGCAATAGCATCATTAAGGATAGGAATTGGTGATGAAGTAATCATTCCAACTTTCACAATTATATCTTGTGCATCAGCAGTAATAAAAAGTGGTGCAACGCCAATATTTATAGATGCAGATCCAATTACTTGGAATATGGACGTAGATTATATTGAAGATGCCATAACGCCCAAAACAGTAGCAATTATGGCAGTGCATATTTATGGTCTTCCCGTCGACATGGATCCCTTAATAGAAATAGCCAATAAATATGGACTATATGTAATTGAGGATGCAGCCGAGCTGATTGGTGCTAAATATAAAAATAAGAATTGTGGATCATTTGGACACATTAGTACTTTCAGTTTTTACCCCAATAAACAAATTACTACTGGAGAAGGGGGCATGGTCCTCACAAATGATTCAGAGATAAGCAACAGATGTAAGTCTTTAAGAAATCTATGTTTTCAACCAGGGAATCGTTTCGTCCATGAAGAATTAGGTTGGAATTATAGAATGACTAATCTACAAGCAGCATTAGGATTAGCTCAACTTGAAAAACTTGATTTGACAATTAAAAAAAGAAAGAAGATTGGTGAGCTTTATACTAAATATTTAAAAGGAGTAAATCAGATAATACTGCCATTAAAGAAAACTAATTTTGCAACAAATATTTATTGGGTATATGGAATAATAATAGATTCTAAATATGGTACGGCCAAAAAATTTATGGAGAAATTAAAAGCTTTAAAAATTGGCACCAGACCATTTTTTTATCCAATGCACAATCAACCCGTCTTTGAAGAAATGGGCATTTTAAAAAACAAGGATTTACCAATTTCAGAACATCTTTACCGACAAGGTTTCTATTTACCTAGTGGGATTAGTTTAACTGAAGAAGATATTAAAATAGTATGCGAAAAGTTAAAGATGATTTGCAAATGATGAATTTTTTTGAAAAACCTCTTAATATTGCAGTTATTTTTGATCAAGAAATTGCATCGGGAGGCGGCTTTCAACAAGGATTAAATGCTTCGCTTTTAGCCTCTGAAATTAGCCCAAAGTTGGGATTAATAAAATTTTTCCATACCAAGAAAAAAATTAAAAAAAACTTAAATAATAATGGCATTAATTCAAAATTAATAAATCTATCATTTTTTGAAAAAATTTATTTATTTTTAAAAACAACTGAAAAATATAGGATCATTTATAAAATCATAAGAATATTTTTTGACTGCAATTTTTTTGAAGCTTTCTTATTAAGACATAACATTGATTTAGTATATTTTATTTCTCCTTCTAGATATTCTTTAGATCTAAACAAATTAAATTTTATTTTTACTATATGGGATATATGTCATCGAGAACATATTGAATTTCCTGAAGTAAAATTAAAAGGTGAATTTGAAAATAGGGAATTAAGAATAAAATATGCTTCTAAGAGGGCAATTTCAATAATAGTAGATTCTGAAATTTCTAAATCAAATCTCAATAAAAAATATAATGTAGATAAATCACGAATTAAAGTAATTCCTTTTGAACCTCTTAAAGAAATTAAAAAATTTAATCACTCAAATACTTCATCATTAGAAGTTTTGGCAAAATATAAAATTCAAAATAAATATATTTTTTATCCAGCTCAGCTATGGCCACACAAAAACCATATTTATATTTTAAAGGGATTATATCTCTTACAAAAGAAACATAATATATCAATTGATGCAGTCTTTTCTGGAGGGGATAAGGGAAATAAAAAGGCAATTATACAATATGCAAAAAAATTGAGAATTGCAGAAAGGATAATATTTACTGGATTCTTAACTAATGAAGAGTTAATTTCTCTTTATAAAATGTCACAAGCATTAGTAATGCCAACATATTTTGGCCCAACAAACATACCCCCTTTTGAGGCATTCAAATTAGGCATCCCCGTAATATATTCAAATTTGCATGGTTTACGCGAACAAATAAAAGATGCAGGATCTTTAGTTGATCTCGATAATCCTGATACATTAGCAAGTTGTTTATTTAAATTACTAAAAGATTCCAATTTCAGGAGTGATTTAATAAAAAAGGGTTACAAACTTTATAACGAAGTTGAAAGCTTCGATCGTATAAATATCCTAAACGATATCCTAAAAAACTTTAAAGTTAAATATGGTACCTTTAAAAGTGATTGTTAAATTTAAAAAATTAATACACTATAAAATTTCCTTTTATGCCTAAAGTAATTCCAGTTATCTTGTGTGGAGGCAAAGGCACAAGACTTTGGCCTCTTTCCAGACAAAGTTTTCCTAAACAATTTCTAGATCTATATGGTCAGACTAGCAAGTCCCTTTTACAACAAACCCAGGAAAGAATAAAAAATTTTAAAAACATATCTGATCCAATAATAATTTGTAATGAGGAGCATAGATTCTTAGTTGCAGAACAGATGAGAAATATTGGTGTAAATCCAAAAGCAATTATTCTTGAAACAGAAGGGAAAAATACAGCCCCTGCCGTCGCTCTGGCAGCTATTAAGTCATTAGAAGAAGATGGAGAAGAATCATTACTATTAATTTTATCTGCAGATCATATTATTAAAGATTTAAGTATTTTTGAGAAAGTAATTAATATAGGATGTCAATATGCGCAAGATGATAATTTAGTAACCTTTGGCGTAATTCCAACGCATCCTGAAACAGGATACGGTTATATAGAGAGTGAGGTAATCATCAAGAAAAATGAAATTAATGCCTCTAAAATTAAAAAATTTATAGAAAAGCCTAATAAAGAATTAGCAGAAAAACTATTTAATTCCAATAAATATACCTGGAATAGTGGAATGTTCATATTTAAGACAAATTTAATTCTAAAGGAACTTAAAAAGTATTCTCCAGATGTTCTTATCAATTGCAAAGAATCCATAAAAAGAAGCAAAAATGACCTCGATTTTGTAAGAATTGATAAAGAATTTTTTTCCAAATGTCCAAATATACCAATTGATATTGCAGTTATGGAAAAAACAAAATTTGGGTTAGTTGTTTCTCTTGATGCAGGATGGAGTGACATTGGGAGTTGGGAATCATTATGGGAAAATGAAGAAAAAGATTCTTTTGGTAATGTTATTAAAGGAAATGTCTTTAATGATGGTTCAAGGAATTGTTATATTAAGAGTGAAAATAGTCTTTTAGTTACGCTTGGATTAAAAGATATTGTTCTAGTTGAAACTTCTGATGCTATTCTTGCTGCCAAAAAGTCTGACCTTAATAAAATAAAAACTATTCTTGATAAATTAAATAGCAAAGGGTTTAAGGAGATCAATAAACATAGAAAGATTTACCGGCCGTGGGGTTCATATACTTCCTTAATTGAAAACAAAAAATGGCTTGTAAAAAGTATTGAGGTCAATCCAGAATCTAGACTTTCTTTACAAATGCATCACCACAGATCAGAGCATTGGATAGTTGTGAAGGGAACAGCTAAAGTTGAAATTGACAATAAAAGCTTCGTCTTAACTGAAAATCAAAGTACTTACATCCCCTTAGGAGCAAAACATAGATTAAGTAATCCAGGTAAAATTTTACTAACTATTATTGAAATTCAAAGTGGAGATTATATTGGAGAAGATGATATTGTAAGATTTGAGGACCTATACGGAAGAGAAAACAAATAAAATTTATGCAACGAATATTAGTTAGTGGTTCAGCTGGTTTTATTGGATACCATGTTTGCAAGAATTTAATTAAATCAGGTTTTGAAGTTATTGGAATCGACAATATAAATAATTACTATGAAGTTTCATTAAAAGAAGCAAGAATAAATGAATTAATAAAAACATCAAATAATCAAAGAAAATCTCAATTTTCTTTTATTAAATGTGATTTAGAAGACAAAAATGGATTAGATTTAGTATTTAAAGAAAAAAAACCAAATATTGTTATTAATTTGGCAGCTCAGGCAGGAGTAAGATACTCAATCAATAATCCCAGTAAATACATTAATTCAAACTTAGTAGGATTTGGAAATATTTTGGAGCAATGCAAGACTTATGAAGTTGAACACTTATTATATGCAAGCAGTAGCTCTATATATGGTGGGAACACCAAAATACCTTTTTCTGAAAATGATTTTGTAGATTACCCAATAAGTCTCTATGCAGCAACAAAAAAAGCAAATGAACTTATGGCTCATGCATATAGCAATCTTTTTAAGATTCCATCAACAGGTTTTAGACTTTTTACTGTATATGGACCATGGGGCAGACCAGATATGGCTCCAATGATATTCACAAAAGCTATCCTTGCTGAAGAACCAATCAAAATTTTTAATAATGGTGATATGTTTAGAGATTTTACATTTATTGATGATGTTTCTGATGCCATTATTAAGTTAATAGAAATTCCACCTAAATATCTTAATGATAAACATAACTTAAGAGAGGGAGATTCAAATATTTCAACGCCCTACAGAGTATTGAATATTGGCAATAATACATCAATAAATATTATGGATTTTATTGAGCTTTTAGAATTAGAGTTAGACAAAAAAGCAATTAAAGTATTTGATAAAATGCAATTAGGAGATGTAAAAAAAACATATGCAGATATTTCCTACATTAAAAAGTTAATTAATTTTGAACCAAAAACTTCATTAAATAAAGGTATCAAAAGTTTTATTAAATGGTATAGGGGATTCTACAAAATTTAAAATCTTTATTTCTTATTTTTTAAAGCCATATGGATTTTTTATCTGCCAATTAAAACTATCTTTGCACATCTCCGTTAAATTTCTTTTTGGATTCCAATTTATTAATTCCTTAGCAAACTTATTTTCTGCCACCAATTCTGCAACATCGCCACTCCTCCTATCGACAAATTCAAAGGGGATTTTAACATTATTGACTTTTTCATAAGTATTTAGCAGTTGTAAGACAGAGGTCCCAATACCAGTTCCAAGATTTAAATTAACTATTTGTGGTTCATTATTAATCAAAAACTCCAACATATTAATATGTCCTTCCGCTAAATCCATAACATGAATATAGTCTCTTATTCCTGTTCCGTCTAATGTAGGCCAGTTGTTACCAAAAATATTTAATTTATCTAATTTGCCAACCGCAACTTTGGCAATGATAGGAAAAATATTATTTGGAATACCCTTTGGGTCTTCACCTATTAATCCTGAAGGATGGGCACCAACTGGATTAAAGTATCTCAGATTTGCCACCTTTAATTTTTTGTCAATTGCATGAAAATCACTTAACAAGTTTTCTACTGCTAATTTAGTATGCCCGTATGGATTATTTGGTTTTAAAAGTCCATTTTCATTAATTGGGCTTTTATTATTTAAACCATAAACTGTAGCACTACTACTAAAAACAATAGTTAAGCATCCAAATTCAAGCATTATCTGAATTAAATTTAAGGAGGATATTAAATTCGTTTTCCAATAGATACTTGGGTTTTCTACGGATTCAGCAACAGATTTTAAACCAGCAAAGTGAATAACACTTTTTATTGGTTTTTTATCTTGAATTGACTTCAGAAAAACATCTCTAATAATATTTTTATCTGTAATATCGCCACTAACCAGATTTAAAAGATGGTTAGCATCAAAATTTTCAATTGATAATATTTTTAAAACATTAGTAAGAGAAAACTCTGAACTATTTACAAAAGAATCTAATACATATAAATTATATCGTCGTTTAAGTAAGCTAAGACAAGTATGGGATCCTATGAATCCAGCACCTCCAGTAACTAATATACTTTCCATAAATCTCTTAAGAAAAAATAATCAAAATATAAAACTCTTAGTTATTTCTTTAACCATTCAGGCACAATTTCATTAAGAATCTTAATTGTCTTCTCTATCTCATTATTCCGAAGATAGGTCTCCATAGCATCTAATTTTTCTTTTAAATTATTAAAATCAAGTGATTTTTCAATAGCTTTATAAATTAGAGGATGATCAGTTTTTTGTGATTTGCCATCAATTAATAATTCCTCATATAGTTTTTCGCCAGAACCTAATCCTCTATAAACAATCTCAATATCTCCTTTAGGATTATCTTCATTTTTAATTTTTAAACCATTTAAAAGAATCATTTGTTCTGCAAGCTTTTTTATTTGCATCGGCTCACCCATATCTAGAAGAAAAACTTCTCCCTCACCTTTAGCCAAGACAGATGATTGTATAACTAAAGAAGCCGCCTCGGCAATAGTCATAAAGTACCTTGTAACACTAGGATCCGTTACAGTTATTGGACCACCGCTTTCTATTTGTTTTTGAAATATTGGAACAACCGATCCTGATGAACCTAGTACATTTCCGAAACGGACCATAGAAAATACAAGTTTTTGTTTATTTTTTATAGTTTTAGATTTTTGAGCATAACCACTGAAAATTAATTCAGAAATTCTCTTCGTAACCCCCATAAGGCTTGTTGGCCTTACAGCTTTATCTGAGGAAATTAAAATAACTTTTTGAGTATTATATTTATAAGCAAGCTTACATACATTTAACGTAGACTTTATATTATTTTTTACTGCCTCTATTTGATTTTCTTCTAATAAAGTTACATGCTTATATGCAGATGCGTGGAATAATATTTCAGGTTTATGCTTTATAAAAATATTTTGCATAAACTTTTCATCAGCAGTATTACCTAATTCACAATAAATTTTTTGATTACGAAAGTTATTTTTAATCAATGTGTTTTTGAGTTCAAAAAGATTAGGCTCACTAAAATCAATGAGAACTAGTTTTGATGGTTTTAAAGAAAGTATTTGAAGACTAAGCTCTTTGCCAATAGAGCCAGCAGCTCCCGTTACTAATGCAACTTTATCTGTAATTCCTGGTCCTAGCAATTTCTCCTTAGGTGGAACAATTTTCCGCAATAATAAATCTTCTAAAGAAATGGGTTTTAATGAATCAATTTTTCCTTTACCTCCCTCCAAATTCCCAATTGAAGGTATTTTGAAGATTTTAATCCCAGGCTTTATCATCTTTATTTGTTTATAAATATTCATCCATTCATTTGAATTTATTGAAGAAGTTGAAACGAATAATTGATCAATTTCAAGATTAGATATTTGGCTAAGGGATCTAACTTGTATTCCATTGATATATCTATTATTTAGCTCAGGATTATTATCAATAAATGAAACTATATTATGAGACCTTGTTAGAAGAATTTGCCTACATAACTGAAATTCACTTTGACCTGATCCATATATTGCAATTTTTATTACATTATCTGTAGGAGATATATTAAAGATGGTTATTAAATCTCTTACTATTACTCTCACTGCGATAGTAAATGAGGAGCTTAAAAAACATAAAAGAAACCAAAATTTCAAAGGGTATGAAAAAAACCCTAATAAATAAAATAATATTTGTATGGAAAAAATTAAAAGAGTGTTTTTTATTGCTAGTTTATAAAAACCAATACTTGAGGAATATCTAGTTAAATGCTTATAGTAATTGCCAAAAACTAAATAAACCGATGTAAAAAATAAGAAGAATAAAAAATATTTGTATTTAATATTGTATTCTAAATTTAACAACCATAAAGAAGATACATATGAAAATGTCAAAAGTAAAAGGTCACTGAAGATAAAGAGTAATTTCCGATGCTTAACTTTTAAATTTAATATAAATCTCAGTAGAAAACTTATTTTTAAGAATAAAAAACTCTTCATTTTAAGACTCTAAATTTAAATTAATTTATTTTGCATCGCTTCTTCAAAAGAGACTGCATATTTTTTTTTCAATTAAATACATTATAAAGAGGCATATAAAAATAGTTCCTATTTCGTAAATAAAATTTAATTTTAGAAAAACAATTCCTATGACAAAACTTTGCAAAACATACAATATTGCTACTTGTTCTTTAGAGAATTTACCTAGATAAAGTCTTTGATAAAGATGTTGTCTATGAGGTTTAAATATATTTTGATTTGAAAAAAAACGCCTAAAAATAGTAATTAAAGCATCTCCATAAAGAGGACTTGCTATTAGTAATATCCCAAAAATTTCATAAATATTTCTGAACTGGAGTAGATTTCCAACAAAATAAACGCCTAAAAAAGTACTCCCGATATCCCCCATAAATATTTTTGCTGGAGACCAATTCCAATAAATAAAGGTTGATAAGGAACCCAAAAGAATAATGATTGATATGCTTAAATTTAATTTAATATTTATCACTAAAAAGACAATAAACATAGAGCCTCCTACTAATCCATCTGATCCGTCCATAAAATTTGTAAAGTTTATAGCAGCTGTTATAAAAAAAACTAAAAAAATAAAAATAAAAAAATTCAATATCGAACTAGAATAAAATAAATTAATATTCCCAAATCTTAAAACTAAAATAGATGTCAAAATTTGAAAAATATATCTATTTCTTGGAGAAACCTTTATTAAATCATCTAAAAGACTTATAAAAATTAAAGGAATACACAATAAAGATAATGGAACTTTATCTTGCCAATTATTATAAAAACCAACAAACAAATCATAAGTTAATAAAGGTAAAATAAATGACAATCCTCCAGCACTTGGAACAGGTTTTATATGCAGGCTTCTTTGATTTGGTTTGTCTAAAAAATACCTTCTAAAGATTTTAATTCCATTTCTAAGGATAATAAAAGATAAAAGAGCTCCTAAAAAAAAACACCAAAAATAAACATTTATATTCATATTATTTTATTTATTTTGAATAGGGAAACTTAGTGGTCTTGTATTTGTAATTTTGGATGCTTTTTGGAATCCAGATAAATTAGCACATACTCTAGATAAGGCAGCAAACGTTTTTGGAGAAAAAAACATAACTGGGATAATAGAAATCAAAAATAATCTATTTGGAATTCTTATCAATAGACATTTTTTAGCGGCATCATTCCTACTGAGAGAATCTTTTAACTTTCTAATCATCTTTTCATAATCAATTATTTCGTCTCCACCTACAGTTATGAATTTACTTTGAGATTTATTATTTTCATCAAGACAACTTTTCAATAAGGAAAAAACCACTTCTGCTAATTGCAATGCATGAATAGGTTGTCGAGTCCCTGAAGATGAGGGCAAAATAATAAAACGAAGTGATCTCATAATTAACAAAATCTTTGAGATATTTTTATCTACTACTCCATTTATTGATCCATATATCATGGTAGGTCTAATAATCTGACAGCTAATTTGTAATTCTTTAGCTATTTCCATAATTTTGTTTTCAGATCTAATTAAATCCGAAGAAAGATTTTTATCAAAATTATTAGATTCAAATCTTTTAGTTACTGCTGATGAAGAAGAACAAGCTATTATTCCTTTAAGATTTTTCAACTTATATTTTTGATTAATTAATAGATAATTTAGGAAGTAGGACAATTTCCATATTGGCGCAAAACTTATTATTTGGAAATTCTCTTGATTTATTAAAGAAAAAGATTTTGGGTCTTTCAAGTTAAATTTATTGCTATTTTCATCTTTTCTGGAGAAAGGATAGATTTTTATACCTTTTTCTGAATTAAAAATACTGTAAAAGGCTTCTCCGCTCAAAGAAGTTTTACCAAATAAATAAATATTCATACTTTGCTAAACAATTTTAAGGAGGTTTTTCTTAAATATCTAAGAACAAAAGGTATGAAAAAAAATATCCCAAAAGAATTTTTATAAGCAAACAATACTTCGGTAAGTCTTAATTTATTTTTCTGAGAGCTTACACCATTTGTTGACATATTAACTAGATCGAAATCAATAACTAGTATTGAAATATGCTCAATTTCACTTAATTTAAGGAAATAATCTAAATCTGCAGCAAGTTCTAAATTATCTGAAAAAGCAGAAAGTTTTAAGAAAGCTCTCTTACTAAATAATGTAGCTTGGTGAGGGGGGGTCAACCCAAGAAAAAGTTTTTTCCTAAAATTCTTTTTATCCAGAATTTTTGAATATCTATTTTTAAAAAAATTTGAAACTCTTGATAATTTTTTTGATTTGTTATCAATATATCTCCCTTTACAAACAACAAGATCAATTTCATCTTGATAAGAATTAATTTCTTTAGCAATATTTTCAAAAATATATGAAGAAGAAGCCCAATCATCAGAGCCCCAAAATAGAATCCATTCATTTTCATTTATAGTTTTAAAACCTTGATTCATAGCACCAAATATTCCCTTAAATTTTTCGTCTTGTCTAATTAAATTTAACCTTGAATCATTTTTACAAGAGTTCTTAAGCCAATTATGATGCGCTGCACTAGATTTACCATCTACAAAGAGCAAGTTCCAAGAATCCCAAGTCTGTTCTTTTAGAGAATTAACTAACTTTGGGAGTATAGAATAGGTATTTAGAGTAGGAACTACAATTTTAATTTTTTCAATCATATCTAAATTTTATTAAAGTAGCAGGATTACCTTTGTAAATTCCATTTTGTTCTAATGTTCCTGAAACAACAGATCCTATTGAGGCTATAGATCCTTTTTTCAAAATTGATCCAGGCAAAATAATTGATTTTGCTGCCAACCAACAATCATCTTCAATAATAATTGATTTAAGAATTAGATCAAATAACTCTTTTTTATAGTTATGGTTTCCGGTACAAATATATGATTCTTGCGAAATGCATACTCTATCGCCAATTTTCACAAAAGCTACATTGTCAATCCAAATATTTTCCCCTAGCCAACAGTGATCTCCAATATATAAATTCCACGGTTCAGAAACTTTAATATAAGGCTTTATTTTCCCTCCTTTTCCAATTTTTGCTCCAAAAACTTTAAGTACTTGTTTCCTCCAATATGTCCCTGGAATGAATGATCCTATTAAGGGTTTTCCTACAAAGGTCCAGAGAGAAATTTTACAAAAATCAAAAAAACTTTTTTTCTTTTTTCTGTATAAATTTAATTTTTGATATGGCATCATACAACTATATGTACTTTAATTTTATCAAATAACTTTTGATAAAAAAAAATCATGCTTTATGAATCTTTAGATATCGAATAATAAAGACTATTCATTTGCTTAGTTAAATTATTCCAACTATGATTTTCAGAAATATATTTAAAAGCAAGATGAGTCATTTTTTTTCTTTCTTCCATATTCATATTAAATAGTATTTTTAATGATTCAGAGATTTCATTCGCTGATGGATTAGCTTGTATAGCTGCGCCTTTTTTTAATACCTCTGGAAGATTACAATTTTCGCTTATTAAACAGGGTATACGATATGACATTGCCTCTAAAACAGCCATTGGTAAACCTTCTGAAAAAGAACTCAAAATAAACGCAGAAGAGTTTCTTAAAATTTTTTCCTTCTCATTACCAAAAACAGGATCAGAAATATTTATTCTTTGATTATTATGGAGATTTTTACCTTTAAAAATACTTAAGTCACCTGAACCAACAAAGCAAAGCCACCATTTTTTACTGCATTCTAATTTGCATACACTTTCCCATGCTTTTATTAATTCATAAATACCTTTTTTCTTATGATACCTTCCCATGAAAAGTAAAACTTTTGCATCTTCTGGAATTTTCTGATGCCAACTTTTGGGTCTTTTTATTAAAGATTTTTCGATATTACTTGGTAAGGAAATACCATTTGTAATTTTATGAGTTTTCCATGACTTGTTAATTTTTTTAATTGATTCTAATTCTGAATCACATAAAGCATGAATAAAGGTTGCATTGTCTAATGCTTTCTTTTCCCATATATTCCAAGACAATTTTTTTTTAAGACTTGATTGTTTTAATGCCCACTTATCAAGCATCCCATGGGGAGCAATAATATAAGGTGTACCTCTTTCAATAAAATTATTTGTAATTCGAGTATGAAGTCGCCATAAGCCATGCAAATGTATAACAGATGGTTTTAATTCATAAACTTTATTTAATAATTCCTCTTTTCTTAAGTAATTAACAAATTGATTACTTGTCAGCCAATTAACTGATAAACCTGCTTTTTTTTGTTCTTTTATTATTTGTTCAACTACTGTTGAGATACCTCCATCAGTAAAGTCATATGAATAAGATATGTGAATTATCTTCATTGTTCAATTCTCTTATTCCATAAATAAGTAAAAACAAAGAGAGGTATGAAAGTAGTAATAAATAAGAAGGTAATTTGGAGCAAATAGCCTCGACTGTACAGTATAAATAGAAAACTTAGATATGTTACATAATTAATTTGAGCGATTGGATCATTAAAGTTACTTAAGAACCATAACCACAATCTTTTATAAAAAACCCCAAGAAGAAAGTTTAAAGTTAATAATGCCAACCAACCACCAGAAATATAATACTCTGCGAATCCTAGAGAAGCAGAACCAACTTCCCAAAGTTCAAAACTATACAATTTTTTATATAAATTAGTTATATATTCTCCTGAAGGCTTATTAGGCCAAAATTGTCGTGGAACAAAAACACAAATAGCATTAATTATTGGCGCAATACCTACATAATTATATTCTGATGGAGTTTTGTGAATCATCCCCCCAGAAGTATTAAAGACATTTGAATCAAAAAATGAAGCCTTTAAGGCACTTCCCAATATAGATTGATTCTGTAATCTTATATTTCGAAAAGTACGATCAAAAACCAATCCCGTTCCATATGATCTAGTTATTTGAATAAATCCAAACGCTAAAAAAATTGAAATCAATACTCCTATTAAAAATGATATTGTAGGCTTTGTTTTCTTATAAAAATAATAAAGCATAAAAATCGGTAAAAGCAGTACAAATAATCTCCATCTAAATCCAAATCTCACAAACATTGAAATCGTAATGGTTAGATAAAAAATAAATTTTGTTTTTTTCTTACTTCCTTTCAAAAGCGCTATATACATTAATAAAATCGATACAATTAAAAAGTTGAAAGTAAAAAATAGTAGACCAGTAATACCTCCGGTAATAAATGTAGATTCAGAAGCTATATTGAATGAACCGCTAAAACGAATATTATCTAAAGTCTGTAATCCAAATCCTAGAAATTGTAGTACGATCACTAACCAAAAAGTTAATTCTCCCCATTTATGCAAAATCAGAATATTTTTTTTGTCTAGTGAAAACTCTTTTAATTTATTTAAACCAAATTTCTTTATTGAGAAATAATTTTTATAATCAAACCCAACTTTAAATGAAAAGAAAGAAAGTAATGCCGCAAATAGTCCTACTTGATAATACTCTCTATGATCAGTTGCTCTGTAAATGATTGAGCCATCTCCTTGCGCAGATGAAATTATAGGCCCTAAAACACAATAGAATAGAGTTAATAAAGCAAATAAATTTAAAGGGGTAAAAATATCGATCCATTTATGATAAAAATAACTATTAAAAATTTGAATTGAACAGCTAAAAAATAAACCAAATAACAGAAATGCTTCGAAAATATTTAAGCTATAAAGAAAATCGATAATCATATTAAGGAGGTAATTCTTAGAACAACTGATGATAAAAAAGAATATCTTGGCTCATTAATAGCTTCATTTAACGCTTTTTCTAAATTGACAACAAAATGATTTAAATCAAATCTTTCTAAATTTCTTTTAGCAAGCTTTATCATTATCTCTCTTTCCTCTGAAGATTGATTTTCAATATTACTCATTAATAGAGATAATTCATTTTTCTTAAACGGATCAAAAATAAATCCAGATCTATTATGTGATATCAAATCAACTACGCAACCGCAATTTTTACTTACTATACATGGCAGACCGGAAGCAATAGCCTCATTTACTACTAAACCCCAGTTATCGAAATAACTTGGAAGTATAAATGCAGAAGCATTTTTATAATAATTTATTAGTTTATCTATTTGAAGCCAATTTATTATTTCAAAAACTTCCTTATTTCTAATAATTTTTGAAATCTTTACCAAATTACAATATTGTGGACCGGAACCAATTATCTTTAAACCCCATTTCCCTCCTTTATCTTGATAATCAGCAAAACTTTTTATTAAAGTTTCAAGATTTTTCCTCTCTAACAATCTACTTACACATAAAAAATATTTTTTTTCAAAAAGATTTTCTTTACTTAAAGAATTTTCAAAAAATTTATTATCCACAACATCCCATGGCGAAAATATTTTTTCTTCTTTATAACCTAGTTTTAATAAATAATTTTTACTTTCTATTCCTGCAACAAAGGCTGAACTATAACCTTTAATAATAATTTTTTTTATTAATTCCTTTAAAAAGGATCTTTTTTTATTTTTTTCTGTTTTTTCTATCGAATCGCTTACTATTATTACTGGTATTTTCCTTTCATAACCATATAAAAGGAGCCTCTGATATGTTTTATCTGCCCATCCAATAGAAATTATTGCATCTGGTTTAATTAATGGAATGAATTTTTTATAGAATGAATCAATATCTTTATTTGAGATATCTTTTTCGCCAGGCGAGAAATTAGGGAATTTGTAAACATCATATTTATAATTATCTCCAGAATTCCATAAATATTCTTGAGATTGCGGCCTTGTCTCAAACACAGAAATATTTATATTAGAACTAGATAAACATTCAAATCTAGAATTGTGATAAGGACCAATATTTCTCAATACAATAAGTATTTTCATTTTTTAAAAAGACCTTTCCATTGATTCTTTACATTTTTAACATCATATTTTTCTAGATTTTGGAACGATCTATTTTTATAGTATTCCATAAGTTTTTGTGAATCAATTAACCTATTTATCTCTTTTATCCAAAGATCAATTCTTCCTGGAGCCACAAGTATCCCTGCTTTTCCATCGTCTAAAACCTCTCTACATGCAGGAACATCACTTGCAATTATTGGTAGACCAGCTGCCATAGCTTCTATAAGAACAATTCCAAATCCCTCATCAAGAGTTGTTGACAAAGCAAAAATATCTGCCTTAGCTAACAGTTCAGGAATATCGAGTCTTGCTCCTAAAAAAATTTTTTCTGGATTAAGGTTTAAATCAGAAGTAATTCTCTCAAGTTTTTTTCTTTTTGTTCCATCGCCAACCAAAATAAGATTACACTTATTTTGAAGTTTTGAATATGCTTTTATTAGAGTCTCATGATCCTTAATTTCATCTAATCTAGCAATCATAAGAATTGTTTTTAACTTACTTAATCTTTTATTTTTTTTTAATGAATTGATCTCTTCTTGTAAATATTTTTTATTAATACAATTAGGAATTACATTATTAAACTCTATATTTCTATAAACTTTTAGATAAGAAATTTTGATTGCCTTTGAGCAGGGAACAAGTTTAACATTAAGTAAATTAAAAATTTTAAGTAATATTATTGATTTAAGGCTCTTAATTGATAAATCCCGAATTGCATTCTGTACACAAATTGCGATATTTTCTGTGCCTGCCCATCTAGCTCCTAAAACAACCCATAATGAATTTATATTATTAAAGTAAATAACAATGCTTATTGGCTTATATTTTTTAAAAATTTTAAAAGTAGTTAAAGAAATAAGAATTCCCTTTTTTCTTTTCAGAGAAAAAATATTCAAATTTTGATATTTTTTTTGATTAAAAAACTTATCAGAATAACAATTAATTTCTTGGTTTAGATTTAATAAATAATTTTCTTCATAAATACATTTTTCAGAAGATAAGGTTAAAGCTTGATTTTCAATACCTCCTATTTTTAAACCATCTAAAATGTGAAATCTTTTCATGACATAAGATATCCTAAGTATGAGTCAGCCATATTTTTTACAGAAAAATTGGTTTTTGCATATTTTTTGGCTTTTAAGATTTTGTTTTTGACGTTATCAAAATCTTTACTTATTTGTAAAACCTTTAGAGCTAGGTCTTCAGAATTGCCTTTTTTGAATAAATAACCATATTCTCCATTATTCAATATCTCTAGACATGCCCCAGCATCTGAAGCCAAAATAGGTAACCCTGCAACCATTGCCTCTGCTAAAGCAATACCGAAACCTTCATCTTCTTTTGCGGAGAATATAAAAATATCTAATTTAGATAATATATTAGGTATATCTCTCCTAGAACCCATAAAATTAACTCTTTTACCTATCCCAAGTTTTAAAGAAAGTTCCTCTAAATTCTTTCTTTTGGAACCATCACCAATTATAAATAAATTAACCTCTAAACCTAGTTTTAATATTTTAGGTATTGCCTTGATTAGGGTAGCTTGATCTTTATGCTTTTCAAGTCTCGCCACCATTCCTAAATTCAAAGTTTTTTTAAATGGCAAAATAATTTGATTATCATTCTTAAATTTTTCAAAATCACAACAATTATATATCCGACAAATGTTTTTATTTGGCAAAGAAAAATATTTAACTGTAGCATTCATAATATAATCTGAGCAGCAAATACATTTTTTAGTAAATAATCTACCTAAATGCACTAGAAGTTTAAACTTAGCCATTTTCTTATCTTTAATTGGAGGATAATTACCGACATGAGTGCAAACATTTTTTACTCTTGAGAGTTTAGCCCCCAACGCAATAAAACAATGCCATCCAAAAGGGAAGCAAAGAACTGAATAAGGATTAAATTTTTTGCAAAATATATAAGTAAAAAAAACTAAATAAAAATATCTTATAAACCCTTTTTTAAGATCCCCATAAAAATCTACCCTAACGTTTATTTCCTCAAATTCCTTAAGCATATCCAGAGGATATTTGTATAAAGAGATTATCTGAACTTTAATTCCTTTTGATAACCAATATCTTGAAAGGTTATAAGCTAACTGGGGACATCCTTCAGCTGAAAGACTATTTAGAACAATTAAGACATCACAACTTCTTTGGATTTTGTTATGCATTTTAATCAAGATATTGTTTGTCAAAAATAATCTAACTTACCACTAATATTAACTGAAACAAGTAAAGGCAATATATAAATATCTCTATTTCTTTAATAAATTCAAAAGATTTTTTCTTAAATCTTCTTCTATCTCTCTAAATGATCTAACGACTGGAGGAGTGAATTCATCTAAATACTCTGGATTATGCAATATTTTAACGAATAAATCCCTCCAGGCTGAGGACTCTGGAGGTACTTTAAAACAACCTTTTTGTTGACTTAATAATTCTTTAATTCCCCCTAATTCAGTTCCCGCTACTGGAATTCCTGCGGCAAAAGCCTCAAGAAGAGTTAATGGTCCAGTTTCCAACCATATAGAGGGGATTACAGCCAAGTCATAATTTTGTAATTTTTTTAGCAGTTCACTTTGAGGAAGATTTCCACAAACTCTAATTCTTTTATCATGCAATATACTTTTTTTTAAATTCTCTGCATATTTATCATTTCCCCAATAAGGGCCATATATATCTAATTCTACTGGAAAGTTCTTGGATAACATCAATATTGCATTTATTACAATATGAATACCCTTTTGAGGATTACATCTTCCCCAAAAAACAAGTTTCAAAATTTTATCTTCAAGTGGTAAACGTTTCTTTGATGCAAGTTTAGTTGGACCTGCTGTCCTTATGAGATGAATTTTACTTAAATCTACTTTTTGACGAACAAGCATATCTTTACTCCATTGTGATAATACATGCACTAAATCTACTTTTTTAACAAATCGTCGCCAGGAAGAGTGCATATTTTTCGTCAATTTTCTGGATGTTAATAACCTTATTAAAGAATTTTTACTATTGGGGTGGAAAAACCCACCATCTTGCAAAGATACTAATTTAGCAATTAAAAAGGGGATTCCTTTTGATCTCAATCTTAAGAAAGTACATCTTGAGTCTATTAAATCACCATTACATATTTCATGCGTTGCATTTAGCATATTACCCATACAACTACATGGTGGGGTATGTAGTGTGAATATTATCTTGCATCCAAATTTCTTGATTAATTCTAAATGATTTATAGTAGTTCTACTTCCTAATGCATGCATATGAACAACATCTGGTTTAAAACTTTCCAATAACTCATAAAAACCAGAAACTTTTTTAGTTAAGAATGAGAATCTTTCTAATCGATTTGACTGAATTACTGGTTCTAAAATAATTTTATAATCTTCGAGAAAATTATCATTTATAAAATCAACTCCATCGGGCCTATGACATGCCCAAAGAACCTCATATTGATCCTTTAATTTAATTTGTTCATTTAAAAGCTGCTGAATAAATATTTCTGTCCCTCCCGTTACAAGGGGATATATATTGTCTGAGAGATGAAGATATCTTATTTTTTTAATCAAAATATTTACTTAAAAGAATTTAAAGACTTTTTAATATACCCTAAAAAAAGTTTATCTCTCAACTTAAAAGGTGCTTTAAAAAAAACTATAAGGGTAAATAAGCAGTAATATATCTTTTCTTTAATAGAAGTTATAGTGGCGAATTTAGCAAATTTCTTATGTAATTCTATTTTCAACTCCAATCTTTTCATTTCCAACTTTATATTTCTTCTTTGATATTGATTATTTGCTAAGCTTGCAGCTTCATGGTTAATCTGCCTCCTCTCTTTAAGCAAAATATCCTCATATTTTGAGGTTTTTGAATCTTTGTGAATTCTAAAAAAAGATCCTGTTTCATTTAAATATTTCGGAGGTCCGAAATGTTTGTATAAATTTATAAAAAACTTGTGATCGAGAACATATTTAAGACTCTCATCGAACCAGGGTTTTTCTAGCCTATTATTTTCCCAAAATACTCCCTGCTGACCGATAGTTTGTTCAGCACAAAAAGATTCGAATGAAATAATTTTTGATGGAAAATACTGGCTAGCACTTAAAGATTCGCCAAATAAAACATTTGAATAAATCCACCTAAAATTGTGTTTTAGATAAAAATCACCTATTTTCCAAAAAATATTATCAAGATAAATATCATCACTATTCAAGTAGGAACAAATATCCCCAGTTGCCAACTCAAAACCTTTATTTAAAGCATGCGCCTGACCATTATCTTTTTCGCTGACAAAAAATTTTATAAAATATGAATACTTTTGTATTATTTCAATTGTATTGTCGTTACTTTTCCCATCAATAACTATTAATTCTATACTTGGATAATTTTGTTTAATTATTGATTGAATAGTTTCTTCAATATAGGCACCTTGATTGAATGATGGTATGACTACAGTGATTTTGGGATATAAAACTTTCATAAAAAATATCTAACTCTTTTCATGAAAATTTAATGCATTTTGATATGCATCTATATACTTTTTAGCAATAATTTTTGAATCCCAATTATTTTTTGCTTTTGTTCTTGCCTTTATCGAAAGTTTTTTATTTCTTTCTTCATCTTCAATAATCCATTTAATGCCACTAGCCAATGACTTAGTGTCAAATGGACTAGCTAAATATCCTGTTTCTTTATGAGTAACTATATCTGCTAAGCCTCCAATATTAAATGCCGCGACTGGGGTTGCGCATGAGTGAGCTTCAGAAGCTGTTTGGCCAAAAGCCTCTTGAATTGATGGAACCACCATAACATCAGCTGCAGAATAAATTATTCTGAGAGATAAATCATCACAAAAAGAACCTAAGAAATTTACTGGCAAATTATTCATAAATTTTTTATTATTTTCTTCTCCAAAAACTAAAATTTGTATTCTATTTTTAGGATCCTCCAAAAAAGTCTTTTCCAAAATATTTAGAGCTTCCTCAAAAAGATGTGATCCTTTTCTAGTATCCTTAGTCCCACCAATTGCTCCAAATAAAATGACTTTTTTATTTGTGCTAATACCTAAAATTTTCTTGGCATAAGATTTATTGATCGGTTCCCAATTGTCAGTATCAATTGGATATGGAATCAAGTAAATTGGCCAATTTTGCATAAGAGAGCTTTTTTTTGCACATTCAAAAAGCCAATTAGATGTAGCAACTATATGCATAGGTTTTATCCATGAATTTTTCTTTCTCCTCCAAGTCCACCTATTAATATCAAAACCTTTTTCATCAAAAATCCTACTTTTTTTAGAATAATTTTGAGCATACCTTAAGTCCTCTATTACGTTTCCATTTTTATAAACAGGAGGGTGTGTATAGTGTTCTGCTCCACAAAAAGGCCATTGATCATGTAAAGTCCAAAAAATTGGTCCCTTTAATTTAGCTACTTCTTCGATTGAGATTGTATTATCTCCAAGCCAGTGCAAATGAGTTATGGTATTTGAACCTATAAAATTATTTATTTCTGTTAATAAACCAGTACTAGGATAAGCGATATTATGAGCTGAATTATTACTTGTAATAAGGTTACTTTTTAAAAATCTTGATATTCTTGGTTGCAATCTTTTCCATAAAAATGATTTATTTTGTAAACAGGTTACAGTTGTGTCAGAACTAAACTTTTTTACGACTTTCATTGATGAAGTTAAATTGTAATAACTTTCATAATTTTTTAAACAACAATGAATTCTATAAGCTGCTCTTGCTGCACCCCCATTAATATCATTATAACTTAAATGAACTATAGATAACATTAATGCTATAAGGAATAAAGCTAATCTTACTACAAAAATAAAAATTAAAGATTATTTAATAATTAAAAAAAGTAATATAGATAATAAATTTATCCCAATATCAACTTTAACTTTATAATTAAAATTAATAATTTATTCTTAAAATTGATTAATGATAAATTTTCTACTCCAATTTTATTAATAGCTTGGAGAAGACCGCTAGAAACCAAACAAGTTTTAGATTCATTAAAGGAAATTAAACCTACAAGATTATTTGTCTCCTGCGATGGCCCGAGAAAGGACAATGCTGAAGAATTTAAGAAAGTAAAAAAAACTCAAGAAATTATAAGGAAAAATATCAATTGGGATTGCGAAATTAAATGGCAAATAAGTAATATAAATTTAGGTTGTAAGAAAGGGGTTTCAAAAGCAATTACTTGGTTTTTTGAAAATGTTAATGAAGGTATAATATTGGAAGATGATATAATTGCACATCATGATTTTTTTAAATATTGTGAAACTCTTCTTAAAAAATATAGAGATGATAAAAGAGTTTGGTGCATCAGTGGATGCAATAATCAAGACAATTTAATAAGAGGGAAAGGGAGTTATTTTTTTGGTAAAATCCCTCTTATTTGGGGATGGGCTACTTGGAAAAGCAGATGGGAAAATTATGATATGAACTTAACAAAATGGCCATCATTAAAATCCTCAGGAATGTTGGACAATATCTTTTTTGATAATTTACAAAAAGAATATTGGGAGGGTATATTCGAAAAATTTTATACCCATAGAGAGCCAGATACATGGGATTATCCATGGGTATTTACTTGTCTGATAAATAATGGACTCACAGTCTTACCAAATAAAAATCTAATCAAAAATATTGGATTCAATGCAGAAGCAACTCATACAAAATGGAATGAAGTCAAGGAAAGAAAAGTACATGGTCTTAGTAAGATTTTAATAGAACCAGAATTTATAATTTGTGATTATGAAGCAGAAAAGTTTCAATTTGATTTTTTCTTTGGAGGTTTTAGTAAGAGATTAAGAAATAATCTTATTTTGCGCATTAAAAACAAGTTTAAAAAAAGTTTTAAAAAGAACTAAGTAATATGATCATAAATATTCTCTTTCGAAAATTAATAAGAATTCTTATAAAACCATTTATAAGAGAAGAATTATTTGATTACTCACAAAATAAGACACTATTATCAATAAATAAAAAATATTTAAATCAGGAAGAAGTAAATAACTATATCTTTAAGGAATTAAAAAAAGATAAACCTATCATGATCTCAAGGTTTGGTTATACCGAGCTAAACACTATTTTTAGATTTGATAATTACAAAAGGATGCATTACCTCGAAAAAATATATAATTGGGCCCAAACATCTCAATATCCTTTCTCAAAGAATTGTCGTTTAAATAATATTGATAAGCTCTCTGGATTTTTTCCTGTATCAAAAAAAAATTTATCTTTATTTAAATTAGAAATGATTAATTCGATGAAAGAAATTGATCTGTTAGGATCTTGGGTTGAAGGGGAAAATAAATTTATTGATTATTTAAAAAAAACAAAAGTATGTGAATTAAGTTCTCTTGAACCTTATTTTTCTTCTGTCCCATGGAGCTTAGCTTTAAAAGATAAAAAAGTTCTTGTTATACACCCTTTCTCAAAAATTATTAAAAACCAATTCAAATTAAATAGAAAAGTTATATTCAAAGATAAGAATATTTTGCCGAAATTTGATTTACAAACTCTGACTGCTCCCATAACTTATCCTGGCAGTAAATTAAGATCTTCAAATTGGTTTAAAATTCTTGATGATTTAACTAATGATGCTTTAAGTATTGATTTTGAAATTGCGATAATAGGATGTGGAGCTTATGGAATGCCATTAGCCGCTAGACTAAAGAAAGCTGGAAAGAAATGTATCCACCTTGGTGGTGCGACACAAATACTTTTTGGAATAAAAGGTAAGAGATGGGACGAATTAGAAAAATTCAGTCATTTTTACAACGAATATTGGGTTTATCCATCATCTGAGAAAGTATATAGCGATGTTGAAGGTGGTTGTTATTGGTGAAAGGAATTAATTAGGTAATTAACAATATTTAAAATAATAAACTGTAAATTAATGTTGAAATTTGTCTCTTAAAATTTAATTAATTTGATATTTTGAGCGATATTCATTGATATTTTTGTATTTAAAGATTCTTTTATTTTTTATCTCATATATATAGTCACATTTTTCCAATGTTTGTAATCTATGAGCAATCATAATAACGGTTATTTTAGGATTATGAATAACAATATTATCTAATATATTTTTTTCAGTCTCTAAGTCAACTGAGCTTGTGGCTTCATCAAGAATTAGAAAAGAGTGTTTTTTATAAAGCGCCCTAGCTATAGCTAATCTTTGTTTTTGCCCACCACTTAACCTGACTCCATCCTCTCCGACATAAGTCTTTAAACCACTCCTTTGGGCATTTACAAATTCGTCCAGCATTGAAATTTCTACCACTTTTTTAAGTAATTTTTGATCAATTACTTTATGAGATTTTCCGAAAATAATATTTTCTTCAATAGTTCTATCTAGAAGAAAATAATCTTGAGGAACACTTGAAACAGAAAATCTAAAACGTCTAAAAAGATTAGCATTCATTTCTTTTTTATCTAAATAAATATTTCCTGAGGTAGGTTTTATAAGTCCTAATAATATGTCTATAAAAGTTGATTTACCAGCTCCTGTCTTACCAACAATTCCAACAATATCTCCTTTTTTAATTTCTACATTAATATTTTCTAAAACCTTATTTTCTTTATAAGAATAACTAACATTCTCAAAGCTAATTTCTTCCTTAACTTCTAAAATATCTTCTAGTACATTACTTGGGGAATTTATATAATCATCATTATTAACCTTTAATAATTCAATTACCGAATATAAACTGTATTTATCTTGTCGAATAGCATAAACGCAATTAAAAGTTCTTTGGAAAAGAGGTAATAATTTTTGTAATCCCAATATAAATGCACCAAACACAGAAATATATGCATAAAAATCAATTCCGGATAAATACATTATTATTATTGATATAACAAGAACAGATAAAACAATTACCTCCATTAAATATCTTGGAATCTGAGCAACAGTCTGAGTAAGTGATGAGGCTCTTGAAAATTGCTTATTATTCTTATTGTATTCATCAATAAAAAATTTATGAGAATCATCTAGTATTATTTGTCTTATAAAACCTAATGATTCCTGAATAATTTTTATAATTGTTGTCCTTGACTCAAAAATTATTTTTCCATATAAATTATTATATTTTTTGGTAGATACCGATGCGAAAAAATAAAAAGAGAAAGAAGTCAATACAATAAAAAATACTATCTTTGAATCAATTACAATTAAAGATAGGACTATTCCTAAACTAGTTAAAACTGAAAGACTTAATATCATCAACTGAGATATTACAGAGATGGCACTGTCTAACTGTTGTATTTGTGAACTAATTAATTTGCTTGAATTAGTTTTTAAATGAAAATCATAATTTTGATATAATATTTTTTTATACAATTTTTTTCCCAATTCTATTTTTAAAAGTGCTCCAAAATCGTTTATCAATTTTATATTAAAAATTTTTACCACTCCAGATAAAAATATTATCAATAATAATAAAAAGGATATGAATAAAAACAATTCTTCAGTTTTTTGAATACTGAAGAAGTCTGCAAATGTTTTTAAAAATTTTATCTCTAATATCTTATCTGGATTACTTACGAGAGTAATAAAGGGAATCATACTTCCTATAGTTATAAATTCAAAAATAGAATTTATAAACATTGCAGCAATGATAAATATAAATTTTTTTCTGGTGGATTTATTTAAGAAAGAAATTAATTCAAAAACTTTAATAAAAGAATTAAAATCAAATAGTCCACTTAATTTTTTAATTCTCATATATTGTTCTTATTTTAAAAATTTATTTATTAATCAATTATCTTATAGAGCGACCACAATGTTACTACTCCTTGAAGAGGTTTGGTCACAGTCCCTAAGGTATCTGTTGTTTGAGCCAATAAATTTCTTCTAACCCTTACAACGTCTCCATTTTTCAAAATAGGATTTTTTGGTGATACACCCCTTTTAAAATCAATCTTATATCTTTTATGAGTGGCTGATCCATTCCTGTTGATTCTAAACAAATCTACGTTTGCCTTTGAAGATCTACCATAAACTGGGCCACCAGAAAGCAGTATTGATTGAAATAAGGATGTATTTTTTTCAATCCTAAGTACGCCTGGGTTTTTAACTTCTCCTATAATACTGACAGTTAAGTTATTAGGTGTCAGATTATTAGCAGATATATCATTTACCCTTTCTGAAGCCTCTGATTTTGCTTTTTTAAATTTAATAATATCTCCGTCAAATAGATAAGGATTATTCTGTTTTTTTCCTTTAAAAATTAAATCTAGCAAATTTAGTTCAGTTGTCTTTTGGGTGCCTTCATTCCCGGGAAGAAGCCTAACAAGTTGTACCTCTTTCAGATTTGCATCTTGATTTATCCCTCCTGCATACTTTACTGCAGAGACTAAAGTAGGTATTCCGCCGATAGCCAATTCCTTGTTTCCTGCAATATCGTATGGCAGGGTATAAAGTCCAGGATTATTTACCTCTCCTAAAACATAAACTGAAATTGGTCTTGGTTTAGTTAAAGTTATAGCAACATCTGGTTGAAGAATATTTTCTTTTAGTTTTTCAATTATTTCATTTTTCAATTGTGGTATTGTCTTACCAGTTGCATAAAAATCACCAGCCATAAAAACATTTATTGATCCATCATTAAGTATTTTGTGAACACTTCTATCCATATCTGTACTTAATATGTCTATTACCAATTCATCTCCTGGTCCAAGGATATAAATGTCTTTTTGTAGCTCTTCATTATTAATATCTGTTGCTTCATTAGGAATCTGATCTATGATATTATTCCCTAAAAATTTCTCCGCAAAAGCTAACTGAGCACTAGGTAATAATGTAAAAAGTGTAAAAAAGAAAATACCTTTTTTAATTAATATTTTCTTAAATTTCATAAGAAGAAGTTACTAACAAAACTTTCAGTATGTACTAAACCTATCATATGACATAATAACAATATAAAATATGTTAAATCTTGGACAGTTCATTGGATAAAAATTTTGAATCAGAAAATACTACTATTAATACATTCTCTAGAATTTCAAATAATGCTAAAGAGTTAAGTTCTATAGAAAAAATACTTATTAAAGTTATCAGAAGGAAAAAAATATTTTTTATAACTCTTCTTTCTTTTTTGGTTTTAGGTTATATCAGGACAACTAAAGAGGCTATTTTTAATGCGTCATATCAAGGTACTTTTACTTTACTAATTAAAGACCCTATTAATCAGGACAGCAGTGGAATCACTCCATCTGTTGGTTCTGCATTATTTGACATCAATACTTCATTCGAACAGGATATCCCAACTCTGAGGAAATTACTTTTAAGTGAATTTATATTAAAAGACATTGCAAGTGATTTCAATCTTAGTCCTAAAAATCTAGCTAATAGAATCACTATTACAGAAGACTTTACAGCTAAAGGGGTCTTAGATGTTTATTTGCAAAGTAATAAGCCAAAAAATGATGAGGCATTGTTAAAAGAACTAAGTAAATTATATGTTAATTACGCTACTTTACAAAAACAAAAAAAATTATCCGATGGATTAGCCTTTTTGAGTGCTCAAGAACCTGGAATAATTGAGAAAAACCTCATATTAAGAGATAAATTAGAAGAATTTATGAAGAAGAATAATTTAGTTGATCCTGTAGCGAAGTCTAAAGAGAGAACAAAAATGATCGCTGATATTGAAAGCAATATCGAACTAATAGACACAAAAACAAAAAGGTTAGAATCCATCAAAGAACAAGTTATTAATGGAAATTTAAATTATGCAACATATAAGGAAATTGTTTTTGCAGAAGGGGCCTCAGAAATAAACCTAGGTAACCCTGAGCAAGAAATATCTAACCAATTTGAAAACCTCAATACCGAATTAGCAGAAGCTCTGTTAATCTATACTCCCAATTCGTCTATTGTACGTAATATTAAAGCCCGAATTGAAACTTTAAAGCCTCTAATCATAGAAAAGCAAATAGAATTTATTGATAAAGCGATACAGACTAATAAGGATAATAATGAATTAAACCGTTTAATGCTTAGTAAACAAAAAGAAGAATTCAAACAATTAACTTCACTAATAAAGGAATATTCAGTTTTACAATTTGAGCTAGAGGGTGCAAGTCAAACTCTGAGCGGATTAAATAAGGTAAAGGAAAAGCTTCAATTTGATATTGCGCAAGATAGTAAACCATGGACAATCATTAAAGAACCAAGATTTAAAGGAGCGAGGATCTATCCCAGTTTCAAAAAAGAATTAACTAACTTTGCTTTATTTGGAATTTTTTCTGGGATTGGATTATCTCTTTTGAGAGATAAATTTGATGATGTTTATCACTCGCCGAAGGAAATTCAAACAGATATTAACGCTCCTATTCTGGGTAATGTCCCTTATGTTCAATACTTTTCTGATGTAAGGGAAAATAAGAAATCGCTTTTAGAAGCATTATCAGGCAATTTGGAAGAGCAAACCATAAATTCATATGAAAAATTCTTTTATCAAGAAGCTTTGAGAAACATTTATACATCTATAAGATTTACAAATAGTGATAAACCACTCCAAGTTATCACTCTTACAAGTTCTATCCCAAAAGAGGGGAAATCATTAACCAATATATTATTAGCTAAAACATTGTCGGAAATGGATTTAAAAGTATTACAAATAGATGCAGATCTAAGAAAGCCTCAATTACACACACGACTAGGTTTAAATAACATTACTGGACTATCAAATATTCTCACAGATAAAGAAATAACAACCTCTGAAGCTACCCAAAAAGTTCCTGGTTTTAAAAACTGGGATGTAATCACATCAGGAACTAAACCCCCTGATCCAACAAGGCTATTACAGTCTGAAAGCATGGATAGTTTTGTTAAAAAATTAAAAAAAGAGAAAAAGTATGATCTTGTGTTAATTGATACTCCCCCAGTTATCGGTTTAGCTGACTCCTTATTAGTATCAGAAAAATCTGATGGATTGATACTAATAGTTAGCACAGATCAAGTCCCAAGAAATTTGCCAAAAGATGCTATAAATAAAACTCTAGAAAGTGGCGCATATTTTATAGGGATAATTACAAATGAGACTAAGAAACCAGACTCCCAATTAAATAACTATGCTTATGGAAGCTACAATTACTCTTATACTTATAATGCTTATGCTGAAACCGATGAAGATTCTAAAATTGAAGAGAAAGAACAAACAAAATTAGAAGAAATAAAAAAAGATTTACTTGAGAATACAAGAAAGATTATTTCTAAAACTTTTAAATGGTTAGATAAGTAAAAAGTGCCAAAATTCAAAATCGACTGGGTTTTAAATAATGAATTAGCAATAGGTCCAGCCCCAAGAAAGCCTGAGCATTTTGAATATTTAAAACAAGAAAATATAAAATCAATTTTAAACTTATGTACTGAAGAAGAAGCCCCAATTATTAAATATGTTGAAAAAAATTTTAATTTTAGAAGATTTACCCTACCTGATCACAAAGTCAACAAAGAAATTCTTATCTCAGAAATCAATGAAATTATTTCTATTATATCCTCTTTGATAAAAGATGGACCTGTCTTTGTTCATTGTTTTGCTGCAGTTGAGCGATCACCATTGATTTGTATGGCTTGGCTTATAGCAAAACATAAATTATCGCCTCAAAGGGCTTTGGATTATTTAATGCAGGTTCATCCAAGGACTAATCCATTACCTTCGCAGTTTAAACTATTGTCAGAATTAAAAATATTTAATCAATAACTATAATTTTTTTTTATGATTTTTTAAAAGATAAAAGTTCTATAAGGTCTTTCCTATCTTTTCTGACCATTACGAAATTTGGACCAATAAAGTTTTCAATATTAATATTATATTCATCAAAAAAAACTACTCCTCCAGGATAAAGCTTACCAATCTTAAAGATACTTGAATAATCCTTGAAATAGTCAAATAAGAAATATTTTGATGATAGATTTGCTAGACCATATTCAAATTGTATTACGTTAATTATTTTAAAGAATTCATTAAATCCAATTAAAACCTTGTTTTCATAACCTTCAGTATCTATTTTTAAAAGAGATATTTCTTTGATCTCTGGTTTCTCTTTTAGAAATGAATTGCCAGTTTTTACGTTAATCTTAATCTTTTTAAAATCTTTATTAAGAAACTCATTCTGAAAATTAACCATTGAAGATAAAGTATCTTTTTCATATAAATTTATTTCCGAAGAACCAACTATGTCCCCAAGAGCAAAATTATGAGTGCTTATACCAATTCCTTTTAAATTAGATATCAAAATTTCGAAAGTTTCAAAAACTGGTTCAAAAGCAAATATTTTTGCTTTAGGAGAAATAACTCTTGAAAGCATTGAATAATCACCTTTGTTTGCACCGACGTCAAAGATACAGTTTAAATTATTAGATTTCCTCAATTTCTTTAAGAGAAATTTCTCTCCATTAGAATTAATATCATAATTCTTGTTCTCGTAACATTCGTGATAAATTACTGCTAATTTGTTAAGTATTCTGAGAATTTTAATATGATAGTATTTTGGCAAATTTACTTGGATAAGAGAAAATATTTTTCTCCAGATAAGATGAATAAATTTCATTAACACCCTTTAATTCTTTTTTAAATCAAGATTTTTTTTGGATAAAAAATTATTATAATTTATTTTTAAATATTTCATTTAAAAATATTATTAAATTAATTACTTTTATCATTCATTTTATTATGAGAGTAATTGATATATAATTTGCGTAAGATTAATATATATAATACTTGAGAATTTTATTTCTTACAGAATCCTTAAGCAGATCAATGGGAGGTCTTGCGACAGGGACATTGAATTTAGCTTTAGGGTTAGCAAATCATTTTCCGGATGATGATCATAAAATAATTACGCATGAAAGTAATGGTAATAAAACTTTTATAGAAGAATATAAATTACCCAAGAATTTATCAATAATGCAACTTTCAACATTTGGTCCTAAATTTTATCCTATTTCGCTATCAATGAGAAAAGCTATAAAGGAGTTCAATCCTGATGTTTTATATTTAAAAGGACTTTGGCGTCAAACCAGCTTAGAAGCATACTATTGGAAAAAAAATAATCCAAAAAAAATTTTAATAGTTTCACCTGCGGGCATGTTACAACCCACCCCTTTGAAAAGTAAAAAATTTTTCAAACTAATAAGTATTTTTTTTATTGAAAAAAAACTATTTAAAGTTTGCGATTTATTACAAGCAGTATCAATATTAGAAAAGAATCATATCTTAGATTCTCGATACAAATTTAAAAAAGTTATTTCTATTCCAGAGGGACTCCCAAAAATAAAATATAAAATTACAAAAAAAAAGTTTTTCTCTAAAAATTTAATTTCTGTCTCTAGATTAGCGCCAATTAAAGGATTAGAGATTTTAATTGAAGCCTGCAAAGGTATTGAATTTAATGGTTGGAAAGTCATAATTTATGGAAACGGCTCCAAAGAATACCTCAGAAAATTAGAGAATTTAATAATAGATAATAAGTTAAATGGTAAGGTTCTTTTAAAAAAGGGATTATTTAGTAGCGAAAAATATAAAGTTTTAAATGAAGCCTCTGCTTTTATTTTGCCCTCTTATTCAGAATCATTTGGTATAGGTATTGCTGAAGCTATGTTTTTTGGATTGCCTGTAATTGCTACCACACAAACCCCTTGGGAGGTTATTCAAACAAAAAATTTAGGTTGGTTTATTAATCCTGAGATTAAAGAATTGAGAACTTCATTAGAACAACTTTTTACATCTTCAGAAGATAATCTTTTAAAAATAGGCGAAAGAGCCAAAGCAAACGTTGCCAAAATATATGATCTTGTTGAAACTTCTCGTCAGATGAAGGAGGAAATCTTATTTCTAGATAAAGAAAAAAAATCTTCTATTTACAAAAAATATTAAAATAAGATTTTAAAGATATATTTAAAGAACTTATTTTAATTTGCAGAAATCAACTTCAATATTTTTTTCTAAAAATATATTTCTCGAAACTCTTTTTAAATAATTTTTTCTACAATCAAAATAGGAACTATTTTTTAATTTATTATTTTTTACGATAATAGTTTTTACTCCATTTTGAATCATACAATTTTTATATTTTTGATCATTTGCGATATTCTCACCGTAATAAAAACACTTTTCAAATTTTTGGTTAGCAATAAAGGGTTTATCAAAAAACAAATGGGTCATTCCTGTAACTTCGCTGTAAACAGGAAAAGAAGCAAGTTCTTCTATCTTTTTTGAATTAAAAAAGTTATAAGCTGTTTTATTCATACCTTTCTCGTAATCATATATTGTGAATAAAGTAAGCGATATTGAATATAAAGCAGAAACAAAAAACATCATTAATTGAATAATAATTGCTATTGAAAAAATATTTTTAACGAAATTTTTAAATTTTAAATCTAAGAAATTTAATTTATTAAAATCATAATTTTTTATGGCAATAGGAAGGATAATCAATGGAGACATGTAATAATCTGCTCTTCCCTGAGAGAAAATTATTAATAATAAAAATTGAAGAACACCTATGCTCAATAAATGATTTTTTAAAAATAAATTTCTTATAAAAATAAATATCCCGGTTATAAATAATATTAGATTTGCAGGCCCTAAAACAAATGAAATTTTTCCTAAACTTTTAGGTATAAAAATCCAAAGCTGAAATAATCCTTTTCTATCCCATCCTCTTAAGGTTTCTTCCCAATCTAATAGTTGTTGATCGCCAGGACTATAAATGCTAGATAAAAAAGGATAAAACGGATTATTAATAAGAAAATTTCTATAAATAAGAATTGAAATTAAAACTATTAATGAAAAAATCAAAGGTAAAGAAATAAGCTTTGAAATTCCCTTTATATTTTTTAAACATATTGATTTCTTATAAAAATATACAATATATATCAGTATTGGGAGAATTATTAAAACTGCAGAAATTTTAAATGATATAGCAATAAAAGACATGCAAAATATATAAGGCAGATATTTTTTATCTTTATTTTTTTCCCATACTAGAAAAGCTAAAGCCAAACAAGATTCACTCAAAAAATTATTTTTTCCGATTGTAAGCCATTGAAGCATTACGGGGGAGGAAAGAAAAACGAATATTAAAATATTTCTCACTTTCCTTTTTAACATATACATAAAGACAAAAAATAATGGAATAAATTGAGAGGTTCTTATAAGCCAAGTAGTTTTTTCTTGGAAATAAAATATATTTGCGAAATCACCAATACCCATTAATCCCTGATTAAGATTCCCGTCAATAAAATGAGAGTTTTGAATTAGAAATTTATATGGATAACCTACATATATATTTGCTGTATCAGAATGATTTATAGGTCCGATAGATAAAATAAATAAAATAAAAATTAATGTATAAAACAACTTAAGTGTTCTTTTGTATTTTTCAAACTTATTTAGAAACCTTATTTCCTGTAAGAATTCATTGCAGAAATTAGTTAATTTATATCTATAATGCTTCTGTAGAATAAATATCAGAAACAAAAAAATTAAAATTATATATAAAGGTATAAAAGTGAGTTTTATAAAAATAAAAAATAGACTGATTAATCCCAATAAGGCAAATGAGATGATCAATGAAGCAGAGTAAGTTAAATATTTTGAATCCGTATTTACATTTTGGAAATTCAAAAATGGGGCGATTAAAAGAAAAGTAATTATTAGACTAATCATTATTTTAATTTACTCCAAATATTAAAAAATCTACAATTCCAAAATAATAATAATCTTTTATCTATTCAATAATTGGAAAAGAAGACCTTATAACTATTCTTACAAAGAACAATATAAGAATAAACAATTGAAAAAAAATATTTATGGAAATATATAAATTATAATTTTTTTAAAATTTTTATCACTCAAAGAAAGAAAAAATTCAAATTAACTATTTAAAAACATAATTTTTTTGAGTCAAATAAGAAATAATAACTAACAGAGGGATGATAATACATGCTGTTAGATTTTTATTTACTCCATAATAAAAAAATAATTGGATAAATCCAAAGTTTAATAAACATAAAATTAATCCCAAAAATAAATATTTCTTAAAAACAAAATTATTTAATCTTTTAAATTTAAAAACCTTTTTCCCATAAATATAAAAACCGATAATGAGATTTGTTAATTGGCTCAAGACAGTTGCTAATAGTGTTGGCATTATTAATAATGAAATTTGTAAGATAAAATTTGTAATAAGAAAATTTAATATTCCATAACCAAGAAATAATTTTTTAGATCTATCAAAATAAAATAATTTTTGCGTTTTCATAATTTTATAAATTTCTTTATTCTTCTTAAAATTGATAAAAATTTCTGAAATTTCCAGAAATGATTTTTAAGTAAAAAAAATCTTATTGGGGCGTGTTTTGACCAATTTTTTTTTGTCCAATCGAAATCACTATAAATATCACCATGCCATAAATAGGTATGTTCTGGATAAATAACATTTTCAGCTTCTGATAAAAATGCCGCTAACCAATTATAAGATCCACCAGTTAAGATAAAATTCTTAAATCGTGCGGCAAATTTAAGGGTATCACAAGCATCTATTTCAATTACCTTAAAACCATATGTGGATGCCAAATTTCTAACCATCTTATGATTGGGAGAATCTGAAGTAATATATCCTTCAATTTTTGTATTAATTCCCATTTTGATTTGCATATCTGCTATGGCTTCTTTATAAAAATCTATTGGTGGTGTTAGATGTTCAACATCTCCTATCCTTAACATAAGAATCAATTTAGAACTATCCAGAGCAGCTTCCTTTTCATAGAGAAACATTTTTTTTATTTCCGATCGATGTCTTAATAAAAAAGATCCATTTTGAAAGTTCCCATTAAATATTATTGAGGTTTTAGGTTGAAAATCTTTATTAAACAATAAATCAATGTCTTTATCACTATATTCTGCCGGATTTGACTTATTTTCTAACACTCTACCCTTATTCCATAATTTTAATTTAAATTTTTTTATATCAGATGTTAAAACATATTTATATACTTTGAGATTAAGTTTTTTACCTAAAATGGATAACCCTATATTTTGTATTAAGGTGTTAGCCAATCTTCCATTAAATTTTGAAATTATCATAATTTATTTTCCAAGAAGAAAATACAACTTAAAACGATCCAATTATATGATTTAATTTGTATTTTCTCAATCTAAATATTTGTAGATTCTTCAGGTAATAAGTCTTTTAAAAAGAAGAAGATATTTCTTATTAAGTTTGATCAATAAAACATAAGCCTAGGCATATTAAGTTAATACTATTAATAGATACTAACTTCTTAAAATAGCTATTAAATTCTTAATAAATTGAATTTCAAACTTTTTTAAATAAATTATATTGGTTTATTATGGGTTTACTTTATATAAAAAATTGGACTCCGGCTTTAATTCCAATCTTAAGTTTAATAACAGGCTCAATATCTATATTTGGATTTATTTATTTAGGAGAAAAAATAAACACAAAATTTAAAATAGATATTGAAAAAAATTGGCAAATTTTAATAAACTTAATTCTAGGAATTTTTACATTCAGTCTTTGTATACAGCTAATTTCAATTTTCAGATTAAATAATAAATTCACACTTACAACTTTATTTATATTATTTATTATCTTTTCTATAAAAAAGATATCTATAACAAGTTTTTATAAGCCAAAAATAGAAAAAAAACTTTTGCTACCAATAATTATTTTGGTCGCAATATTTATTATTAGGATAATTATTTCCATAATCCCTACAACCAAAATAGACGAATTGCATTACCATATGCTTCTCCCATTGAGGTTAATTACAGAACCAGGTCTTGAATATTATAGTCTTCCATGGGAAGGGGCAATTTGGCCTCATATGCATTATCAATTCATAGGAAGTCCATTTTATATAGTTGGGATGCCTGATAGCTTAAATGTTATAAGCCTAGGTATATTTATTATTTTTTTAAAAACATTATTCGATCTTATAAAATATCAAATTAATAACAAAGAACTTGCATTATGGTTTTTAGTAATTATATCTTCTGGTCTTCATAGTCTTATAGATCTAGTAACCAATTCTAGTAATTCTCTCTTGTTAGCTACTGGAGCTTGTAGCTTAATGATTTTATGCAATCCTGAAAAATTTTTACCTTCTAAAAAAGTAAATTCATTGTCTTTAACTTTTGGTTTATTAAATCTTGGATTAATATCTTCAAAGATTTCAATGATTCCTATATTTTTAATTCAAGTTTTAATATTTTTGAGAATAATTAAAATAAATTGGGGATTAAAGTACATTAAAAAATCAATATTTTATTTAGTTTTACCATTCCTAATTTTTTATTTACCAATTATTACTTATACATGGTTTAAAAGCGGGTCACCTTTTGGACCATTGCTTTCTTCTTTATTTTTAAACGAAGTAAATATAGATCCTATTTTAAGAGCAGCTAATGGAGAGATTGGCAATCAAAATAGTTTAATTTATTTTGGATTTTTTGCCTTAACGAAATGGTCACCCTTTATATGGATTGCTTGTTTATTGACGCTTCATAAAAAGATCAAATTAAATACCAAAGTTATCTTTTTATTTATACTTACAACCCAGTCTCTTTTGATATGGATAATATTACCAAATTCTCCAAGATTTTATGGAGGTATTCACTACGTTGGACTATTGATAGTGTTTGTTGAATTAATTCCACAACTTTTTCAAAGATATAGAATTTTCTTTTTATCAATTTTTTTGTTCTCAAGCATTCCATGGTTTTTACTAGATATTTATTATTCATACCCATTAATATCGAAAGCTTTTTTAAAATCTGAAAAATTTAAAAAAGACTATATTCCCTTCTATGAAGACTTTTTAGTTTTGGATAATTTACTAGAAAAAGACGCCAACATTTTGGTTTTTGGAACAAGAATAAATACTTTTCACGCACCAAGAAAAGTATATCATTACAAAAAAAATATCTACACAAGGAATAATGATATTAATAATGAAGAAGCAGTTAAATATCTATTTCTTGTTGGAGATACAAAAGGGAAATCTATAGATTTTGGTAAATTAATTTATTCTAATCAAAACGCAAATCAATTCTGCTATAGGTTACCCAAAAAATCATGCAAGAAAAATAAATTACAAGTATTTAAACTTAAAAGCTCAATAAAAATTACTAAAGATATACTACCTAACTTACCTTAAATAATTTTTAGATTAGACTTGTTTTTAACTTTTATTCTTCGAAATACTTGAAGAATAGCCTGCTTCTTGATACTTTGAATCAGTATTTATATCCCAAAGATTAGGATGTTTATCAATAGCCAAAGATTCAGCTGCCATTATCCCCATTAATAAAGAATGGTCCTGATTATTATATTTGAAAGATCCATATCTGCCTATAGGAACTAAACCACTTATTTGATTTAAGAATTTAATAACTATATTTAGATTCTCTTTGTAACCTTTTTCATACATCGGATAACATTTTGGGATCTTAACCAATTTACCTTCTAAAATTAGTTCCTTCTCAACTAATCCAATTTGTGCTATTTCTTTAGAAGCCAAACTTATCAAATCCTCTTCCTTCATACCCCAAATACTATCCTCTTCAAAACACCAAAATTCCAAACAAATAACAGTTGTACCATTTTTATTAACAATATCAGGAGACCAATTTCTAAAATTAGTTACCCTCCCATGTAAAACATTAGGATCATGGATATATAACCATTGATCAGGAAAAATTCTATCATTATTGATTAAAAGGTAAATCAGGATAGTATTTCTAAATCTTAATTTTTTGCAAGCCTGACTTACTTCAATAGGAACATTTTCTATACCTTCAATTAGCGATGTAATTGGCATTGATGATATGAGCCATCTACACTTATAGTATTCTCCATCAAGTAATTTAACTCCAACGACTTGATTATTTTCAATTAATATATTTGATACTTTTGAATTTAACCTTATCTTTTTTTGATTAAATTCCTCTATAAAATCCTTTAGTTGATCATAAAAATATTGATTCCCAGTGTTGGGATAAGCAAATTCGTCCACCAAAGTTTTATGTTGATTTTTAAAGTTAATTTTTAAAGCATTTTTTAAGGCTCCGCCAAGTGTTAATTTTTGAATTCGCTGAGATGCCCAATCCGCATCCAACTCCAAACATGATTTTCCCCATAATTTTTCTGTATAAGTCTTGAAAAAAGTTTTAAATAATTTATACCCAAAACGATTGGCAATCCATATTTCCATAGACCCATCTTCTTTTCTAGGAAATATTTTCGCTTTAAAATAACTTATCACAGATACTAAAGAACTTCTTAAACCTAAATTTTTCAAAGCATTAAAAGGCTTTAAAGGATAATTAAAAAACTTATTTCTAAAATAAATTCTTGTTTGTCTTTTAACCATTACAAAATTTTCTTTTACATATCTGTGCCAGAATTTAACAACTACTTCATCTGAAGAAAAAAATCTATGAGGACCAAAATCAACTATATGCCCCCATATCTTCATGCTTCCTGACATCCCCCCTACTTTAAATCCATTTTCAAAAACTTCAGACTTCTTATTCAATTCGGCAAGTCTAGCTGCTGCTGCCAAACCTGCAGGGCCAGCACCAATAATGATTATTTTATTATTTTCTTCTTTCATCAGAATTTTAGTTGTTAATGAAGCTATTGTATCTTGTAATTTTTCCCATCAGAAGAAAAAAAATATATTTATTAAATTAATACATCCTTTATTAAATTTAATATTCTAAATCTAAGATTTTTTTTAAATCAATGGCAGCCTTTTCCCAAGTAAATTCTTCTTGTTGCTTAAGTAATTTTTCTCTTAAATAAATGTATTTTTCATATGGATTTAAAATATCCATAATCCAATTAAAAACTGTTATTGGATCTGGATTTGCCTCAAAAAGTTTTCCAAAGTTTCTCCTAGGGAGAGTTGATGAGATACCACCAACATCATGACAAATTACAGGAACACCAAGAAGCAAGCATTCCCTATTAGATATTCCATAAGCCTCAGCTTTGGAGAAAAGTGTGCCAAAATGCCAAGATGTTACTTCTTTAACAAATTTTTTTAGATCAGTAGATTTATCTATGAAGCCCACATATTTTAAAGAAGGATGAACTGGTAAATTATTTTTATTAGGACCTACTACACGTAATTGAATAGGTACATTTTTTTCATTAAATACATCTAATAGACTTAATAAAAATTGACCACCTTTCCTCTCCCAGTCAACACCTATAAAACCTAATCTAATAGGCAATTTCTTTGAAAAGTTTGGAGGTATATTTAACAACTTTCCCTTATCAATAGACTTATTGTCCAGATTTGCCCCTCCTGGGACTAGAAAAATCTTTTTTTTATTAATTTTATATTCATTTATAAGCGATTCAATTGCCCAACTTGATCTACAAATGATCCTCCTCGCATTTTCATAGTTTATTTTTTCCCTTTGAATAATTTTATATTTATAAGAATCTGCAATCATATCTGATACAGAGTATTCTTTAAAAATTTGAGAAGTAGTACCATCTATATAAAAATCAACATTCCATTTTTCAGGCCATGGCATAGAAGGCAAGAAAGGATAGATACTCAAAATATTTATTGATTTTTCTTTTGATAGTTTAATTTGTTTAAGAATTTTTCTTGAATAAAATTCACTCCACTGGAATCCTCCCGCCTTACCATATTTCATAAATTGAAAGATATTCCAGCCTATTTTCCAATACATTAATTTATTATAATTTAAGGAAACTGCACTATCAATTAATCCTAAATAATTCGCAGCTTTAAATAAATTATATGGCAAACCACCATGCTTTTTATATGAGTTTGCATCACCATTACAGATCAAATAATGATAATTTTCTTTATACATAAAAAAATAAATTCTAATAAATACTAATAATTTTTTAAAAACTATTTATTGAGATACTTTTAATACAGTAATTTTTAAAATAATTAATTATCAATATTTAACCTATTAGACAATCTATCAGCTAAAGCCAATAATGTCATAGTTGGGTTAGAGTGTGAACCCGATGGGAAAATAGCTGTACTACATAAATATAAGCCCTCGTAACCAATAACTTCTAAGTTTGAATTAACTACCCTTTTATTTTCGTCAAAATGCATTGACGCACCACCCATTGGATGATTATTGTCAGTCATTATTGATGAGATGTATTTTGATGAAGGGATTTGAGCTGTTTTTTTGATTAAGTTTTTCTTCTTTAAGCTTTTTAAGATTATTTCCCCAAATTCCTTAACAGTTTCAACTTCTTTTTTATTAATATGCCATTCAATAATTGGCTTTCCTGTATTATCAACATTGATACTTTTAAAATTGCAAGTTTTTTGTTCTACAAGGAAACAAAGATATATATCTCCAAAAGGTTTATAAATAAAATTTATAAACTTTACTGTTAATAAAATTGATATTATATTTAATAATCTTTTTAACAAATTCTTAGGAGGGATTACCATAATCATTCCTGAAATATTTGATTTATTATTTTTTAAATATTTACTTGAAGCACTTAATCTTATGCTTACTTTACTTCCATTTGATAGATATTTAGTATTAAATTCTCTCAGGAATGAAAACCTATTTTTTACATCTAATTTTATAAAATCAATGGCTGAATGATCCATGAAACCTTTACCAAGATTGTTTTTTATTTGTAAATTTTTGTTTAAGGATGAATTTAGTAATAATCTAACTGACTGAATAGCTCCACTAGTAATTACGACTTTTTTTGCTAAAATCTTTCTTTTAATAGAAGAATTAGAACAACTCAATTCAAAATAACCACTCTTTGTATATTTAATATTATTGACAAAATAATTATCTAAAATATTAGTTCTTCTTCTCAATTTTCTAAAAATCTTTTTAAAATTAGGCTCTTTAAGCCAGGATGAAATATGTATCTTTAGGTTTGCATTATCTAGATCAATTAGTCTTCTACCTGTAAATTTTTCAATAAAAGTTTTTGAAAAATAATTAATATCATTGCCTAATAATTCTTTAGATACCTTGGAATAGTTTGTAGAAATCTCATCAATTTCAAAAGGCCATCCGTTTTCTTTATTTATATCATTAGAACTAAAAGGCAATAATTGTCCGCCCCATATATTCGTATTCCCACCAAGACCTGCTACTTGATCAGTATTAAGTATATGAGAAGATTTTTTGGACATTCTAAACTTATGATTTTTATTATCTTTTCTATATTTATTAATATCTCCCGATTCTATAAGAACTAAATCATCCTTATTTTTTAATTTATCCGCAATATACAACCCAGCAGCACCACCACCAATTATTGCAATTTTAAAAATTCTTTCACTTACGAGTTTCATTTCAAGAAGAAATCTAAATTTCTTTCTAATCTATCAGGACAGGTTGTTTGAAATATTATTTTAGTATTATTAAATCTTTTCAAGATTTTTTTTGCTTCAATCATTCTTTCTTTAATACATTTTTTATTTTTAAAAATATTAAAAAATCTAAATTCCTTATCAGAATATTTTTCAACTAAAGAAAAAAATCTAGTTTTATCTATTTCATTTAAATCTATGGGGACTTCTATTTGTACAATTTCTATCCATTCGGGTAGAGGTTTCTCGAGTAATTGACGTGGCATCATTCCTGCATATCCTATTTTATTTATATTTAATAACTTGAGGTATAACTTAATATTTTTTACTAACTCTAAGTCAATTGTATAGGGATTTATTTCATGAAATAAAATCCCCTCAATATTTATTTCTCTCAATTTTTTTTTACTATTGCATATTTGTCTCTTAAAAAGAGATTCATAATCATAATTTGAATCTAAATATGTAAATTCTTTGGTATTTGAATAGTTTTTGATATTTTTTTGCCAAATCTTTTTTTTTAAAAAATTTAATGGGAGAGCCAACTCAGGAGGAAGAAATGTATTGGGCACTGAATATTTACCAATTTTATTCATAATTTTTATCTCATTAACGTTTCTAAATGCCCTACCCAATAATAATTCTGAATAACCTTTGCTATAGAGTGGAGCGGTATCAAAAAAGGTAATACCAAAATCCTTTGCTAATTTAAGTATCTTCAACGCCCTTTTTTTTGTATTGTTTGAACTCAAACTACAACAACCAAATACTAATCTATCTTCTAACTTAAACATAATTAAAATATATCATTGATTAATCATCAAATGAAAAAAATTTCTAACAAATTTTAATTTTTGGCTTAATTATTAAATAATTCATCAAAAAATAAAAGCAATTTAATTTATCATATTTAAATTTTTATCTATAAAAAACAAATAATCAATAAAACTTATTAAATACTTTTATGGGCTGAGATTCTTTGACTAGAAGTAAATTTTCTTTATTGTGCCTTAAGTATATTGTGTCCTGTCCACCTTCATTGACTTTAGTTATTGGAGTAAATTGTCTTTTAGTTATATTGTAAAAGTAAGGATAAAATCCATGAGAGGCAAGGTTTTTCTCCATTTCAATAAATCTTTTACTTTTACTATCGTATTTTCTAAAAGTTTCTATAAACAAGGCTTTTAAGGATTTATTTTTTAATACTTTTTGACCTTTTTCTAATACTTCATTATTAAAACCTTCAGTATCTATTTTGATAACACTTGGATAACCATATTTCTCTGCTATTGAATCCAAAGTTGACACTTTTACTTTTTCATATGAACTTTTCAAATTATCAACTGAAAAATCAGACTTAATTTGATTATTTTGTCCTCTCCCTACGGTAAATTGAACTATGCCATTTTTATTTGATATTGCTAATTTATGGGGTTTAAGGAAATTATTTAAAGGCTTATTAAAAAATATTTGTCTTTTTAAAGATTTAAATGTTACCGAGGACGGTTCAAATTCATGGCAGAAGATTTTTTTTGAGCAAAGTATTAAGCCCCAAGCTCCCTGATTTGCTCCAATATCGAAGAAGATGTCATTAGGTCTTAATAAATGCCAGGCGCAAATAATTTCATTAGCCTCAATAAGTCCACAATAAAACAATCCTGATGCTCCTGAGGTATCAATATCTTTTTGAACATATGCAAATGAATTGGTGCAGGTTCTAAAAATAAAAGGTTTCTTTGAAATATTTTTCCTTATTTGTAATAAAAATATATTAAAAACAACCCTTAATTTATTTTCTCTTGCTATTGGTGAATCTAATAAAGTAGATAGAGAACGAAAAAATTTTTTAAATTTAGAGTATTTTTTTTTCAATTTTTGCGAATTACTAAATTCATTTAATATTATAATTTTTCATTTATTTACAAGTGTAGAACTTGACATTAAACTTTAAAGTTGTCATATTTTCAGCAATTTATAAACTTGAATCTAACTTTTTTTATAAAAGATTTTATATTGGAAATAAAGTAGAATAAGAAATTATAATAAATTTATAAAATTATTCTATATCTAAAACGCTTTAAATAAATTAATTTGCGAATACAAAATTAATAAAAAATCCCATATTAGTATTTTAGAGTTTTTTTCTTTAAAAAGCTCCTCTTTTTAATCAAAATAATTAATACTTGTAATCATCGAGAAAAGGTTTTAAATATATAAAAGTCCATTAAAATAATATTGAATCTAATTAACTATGATTTATTTATATGAATATTATTGAAAGATTTAAGCAAAAAGGCTGGACCTTTGAGTTTGGTTATGATGATGCATATCAATTTGAAAGTCTTGAAAAAGGTGAGCTAAACTATAAAAAAAGCATTTGTGAACAATCCGAAAAGAATTTTAATCTTTACATAAATAGTTCAGAAAGTAAAAAAGATATTTATGAATTTAATAAGAAAACAATAGTAATAGTTAATGGAGAAATTAGGAATGCTGATAACTTTATAAAGTGGGTTAAACAAATAAATAATTATTCTTATTTTTATTTTTATACCGATAAATCAAGTTTTTCAAGAATCAATAAAAGTAATAGAGATTTTTTAGAGAAAATTTCCTCTGGAATTTGTTTTAGTGAGGAGGATGACATTTATCAAGAAAATTTAAAAAAAGTCAAACATCAAACTAACATGCTTCAATGGTTGAAATTAAAGCAATCATTAAATAAATGGGGAAATGAATGGAAAAAAAAAGAAATAAAAACAATTTTAAGGATGAGGACAGATGTTTCATTCTTAAATCCTAATTTACTTGAACACCATATAAAGCAAGGTTTTTTTGATTTAGTAAGTAAAGGAAATATGCTCTTGAGATCAGATATTTTATTTGCTTTTAATATTGAGGATAAGAAGATTTTAGAAGAATTCTATGAAACGATTTTCTCTTTTTATCTGAGTAAAGATTGGATCAAGTATCCATATACACCATTAAATCCTGATTTGATAATTAGATCAAGAGGTGGTACTAGAATAGAATGGAACAATTTTCCCGTTAAATATATTGGAAAAAATCCTTCAAAAAATCAGTTCTTCGAGAGAATAGCTAAATATTACAATGAGATACAAAATGATTTTATAAATTTTTCTACTTTAGATTATGATTCAAAAAAAAGATTTTCTTATTTTGGTAATCTTTCATCAGTTAGAAACCAACCAAGTAAAATTTTTGCTTCTGAAAGATGCTTTGCACATTATCTAATATCAAAAGGTATTATTTCTACTTCTCATGATCAATTATTTTCTGGAAAAATAATAAGAAAAAGAATTAGCAAAACAAAAATTTTTAAAAACTTATTTATTCTAAATATAAAACGATTAATAAAATTTCTTGTAAGCAAAAAGATTTATCAGTTAATTAAGAAAATTTACATCAGTTTGAAATAACCTTTTAAGGTTTTTGAAAAAAGATTTATTAAAAAATTGTATATCATTTTGAACAATTCAAATAATTTATAATTTTAAATTATTTACTAGATTAATTTAATTAAAAATTTTATTTATCACTTCTTAAGTTTATAAAAAATGGATTAAAAATGAAATTTCTCTAAGAAATTATAAAATTTGTAATTCTCATTACCTTGATTCAATTACATATTTTTATTTTGAACAGTATTTTAACTATTGGAAGTTGTATATTAATACTTAATAATATTTTTATAATTTGAATATTAAACCAAAAATTTTTATTCTTGATGTTGATGGTGTGATGACCACTGGAGGTTTTTACTATACTTCTGAAGGAAAATATATGAAACAATTTGGGCCTGATGATAATGATGGACTTTCTTTATTAAGAAATTATTTAGATATTAGATTTATAACTGGAGATAGAAAGGGGTATCCAATTAGTAAAAAAAGAATTTCAGATGATATGAATTATCCTTTAGATCTTGTTAGCACAATTAAACGAATTGATTGGATTAAAGAAAGATATTCAATAGATTCAGTAATTTATATGGGTGATGGAATTTTTGATCATTATGTAATGAAAGAAGTTGCCTATTCAATTGCCCCAAAGAATTCTGATATAAATGCATTAAAGTATTGCGACTTTCAGACTCAAAGGGAGGGAGGTAATAGAGCCGTTGCAGAAGCTTGTTTACACATAATGGAAAAATTTTTTAATCCCTTTGATCCTAAAAAGTTACCTAATTCCCAATCAAAACTTTCAGGAGAATGGGCGGTATGATAAAAGAAAAGTTGATCGCATATCAGAAACAAACAAGATGTACTTTTCTAGGAGTAGGTCCTATGAGTTTAAATTGTGTAGATGTAGCTATAGATTTAGCAAATAAATATGAAATCCCGATTTTTCTAATTGCTAGTAGAAGACAAATAGATGATGATTTTTGCGGAGGGGGATATGTTAACAATTGGACTACTACTGCATTCTCTTCATATGTAACTGAAAGGGATAAAAAAGGTAAAATTTACTTAGCAAGAGATCATGGCGGACCTTGGCAAAATCCAAAAGAAATTGCATTGAATTTAGGATTACGGCAAGCAATGGAGTCTGCCAAACATTCATACTTAGCTGATATAAATGCGGGCTTTCAGATAATACATATTGATCCAAGTATAGACATTCATGCAAAACCAAGAATAGATGAAGTCCTAGATCGAGTCTATGAATTGTATGAATATTGTTGGAGTAAAGCCAAAGATTTAAATCAAAACATCACGTTTGAAATTGGTACTGAAGAACAAAGCGGGAGTACTAATTCTCAAGAAGAGCTGGAATACACTTTGAATTCGGTTAAGAATTTTTGTAAAAAGAATAATATCCCTGAACCGGCTTTTGTTGTAATTCAAAGCGGAACCAGAGTACTAGAGACTTCAAATGTAGGTTCTTTTGATCTGCCACTAAGAGTGGCGAATGAAATACCGGCTGAAATTCAATTACCAAAAATGATTGAAATATGTAATAAATTTAATGTAATGATGAAAGCACATAATACAGACTACCTATCAGAAAGTTCACTAAATTGGCACCCAAGATTAGGAATACATTCTGCGAATGTAGCACCAGAATTTGGAGTAGCAGAAACAAAGGCACTTATTAATGTTTTAAAAGAGAATAAATTAAATAAATTACTCGAAGAATTTATAAAACTCTCTTATCAAAGTAGGAAATGGGAAAAATGGATGAAGCCAAACACAAATGCTAATGAGATAGATAAGGCAATAATTGCAGGACATTATGTTTTTTCAACCAAAGAATTTGGAGTAATAAAGGAAAAAGCTAAAAAAGAGCTAATAAAAAAAGGTATCGATCTAGATAAATTTCTAAAATTTGCTATTGAAGAATCAATATTAAAATATTTATATAATTTTAGGTTAATCAAAAATAAATGAAGAAAGTAGCCACAATAATCCTAAACAGAAACTTACCGGAAGTTACTGATAACCTTTGCGATCATTTAAAAAAATATGATGGCGACATTACTGACATTTTTGTTATTGAGTCAGGCTCGGATATAAATAATTTGTCTAAAAATATGACTTGGCATGCTAATTGGAGCGATGCGATGCTCAATGGCCTTAGATATGCAAGAGGGATGAATTATGGTTTAAGCCAACTTTGGAAAGAAAATAAGTTTCATAAATATGATGCCTTTTTTTTAATTACAAATGATACCGAGTTGCCTCATAGTCCCTCTTTATCTTTAATGTTAGAAATTCTGGCAGAACATCCAAAATTAGGAGTACTATCCCCATGTTCTCAAAATTGGGGGGAAAAGTTTTTATTAGAAAAAAAAGAAACTATGTATTTTTGGTTTATTCACAATAATGCTTATTTCCTTAGAAGAGAATTTATAGAGACTATTTGTAATCAAGATGAGTTAAATTATATGCATTTTTTGTTTGATGGAACAAATTTTAGAGGATATGGCCTCGAGCATGAATTAATTACAAAGGGGTATATAAATGATTGGGCTTCAGGAATCACAAACAAAATTATTACAAGTGAAAATGAATCTTATTTATTAAATAAATCTGATCTAATAAAAACAGAACCTTATGAATTAAATGCTGCTTTATATGTTGAAGAGGGCAAAAAATGGATGAAAAGAAAGTATGGATTTAGAAGTCATTGGGCTATGCAAATCTATGCTAAAACTTTTTATGATTTGTTTTTTGAATCTAATCCAGAGTTTATTGAATATAAACTGTAGATTTATTCAAAAAGAGTTTTACAGGTTTCATTTATAAATTGCATGTCAATTTTTTTTTCAGTATAGAATTCATACTGATGTTTGAATTGTATTTTTGTTGCCTGATATCCATTAAAAATCAATTCATTTTCTAATTTAAGATCAATCCTTACAGGGAAATCAAGTGTTGGTATTTCAATTGAGTTATACGCAATAATTTCATTAAGATAGATTGGAGTAGCATTTATTAAGGAAGCATTATTCATTTTATTTATTTTATTAATTGCATTTGTTAAGTTATCCCTCTCAAGCAGATAAACATCGTAGTTTAAATCTTTTAGAAATTTGCAAGATAATTTACTCATTGCACCTTTGCCTATTATATAAACTTTTGATATATCTTTATTAACTTTCAAAAATTTTTCAAAAAATTCTTCAAGAATGAATGTATCAGTAAGTTTTCCCAATAATTTATTCTTATTAATTTTCTTTAATGTATTGAGAGAATTCCAACCCTTACTCAAGTTTTTAAATTTTTTATTATTTTTAAAATAATTATATGTAAATTGTTTATACGGCATGGAGATACTGATACCTTTAATCATTTCAGTACTAATTAATAAATTTAAGATGTCTGCTAATAAATTCTCATTTTCAATTCTTACAGGTTTATAAACATAATCTAAAGATAACTCTTTGAAAATATGATTATAAATTGTAAAACCAAATTTTCCTGGTTTTATTGATATTGAATAAATAATGTTATTCATTTGACCAAAAAATCTTATTAGAAAATGCAAGAAGTAAAATGTCAAAAGGAGGTTCATGTAAAGGGGCCATATTTAGATAAATCAAAGAAAGTAATTTTCGCGTATTATTTATATCTAATTTGTTTCTAAAATGAAAATCATAAATAATATCTTGATGTTCTTTTACATATTTATCTTCATTATATTTATAAGAAATATTTTTACCGTCCTCACTTAAATAAGCTTCAAATTGTCCTTGTTTAATTTTTTTATAATTTAGGAGAATACCTCCTAGCAATTTTGCAAGATCATAATATAAATCACCATATTCAATATTTTTACCAAACTCGTGTCTCCAATCTATTAAAAGAAATTCTTTATTTTTATCTATCAAAACATTATCGTACTGCAAGTCTCCGTGAATAGGAGATGTATGTATTTTTGAAATTATCTGATCAAACTCAAAAGGTGGAATTACAGAAAAATAGTTTAGTTTTTGATTATTTATGCTTTTAATTTGATTAAAATCAAATTTTTCTTCAAGTAAATTTATACGTTGTAAAGTTTTTTTCTTATAGAAGGTATAGCCATCACTATCCAAGTTGATATTTAATGGTTGCATTTTCCATAAATTAGTTTCTAAAAACTTTAAAAGATTTTTTAAATTTTCTTTTGAATTATTTTCGTATAAGGTGTTCCCATCCATGAATTTATAAGAATATCCTAATTTGCTTGGCAATTCTCTACAGCTTGGAAATGCTTTGGGATAAAGAGCTGATTTCTTTACTCTTTTTATTGATATATTTGAATCACTAAATAACTTATAAACTCTTTTATCCTTATAAATCAATAATGTTTCATTAGATTTACTGAAATCATATTCAACTATATTATTTAATTCATTTTTATACTTTTCATATGTGCCACAATCAATCCAATCTAAGTCCATCGCTTTAATACTTTTATTTTGAGTTATGTAATCTTTTATTGGAAAATATATTTCTCTTTTTCCTGGAGGATATTTGCTCAGGTATTCCTTATATAAATATTTATTTTTTATATATAGAAATCCAGTAAATAATTTTTCAATAAAATTAACCTCTTTTGAATCTTGTATTATGTCAAATCTCTTTACACCTATAACATCGTTTTTAGGTGTGCATCTTAAAGTGGTGTAATCCTCCTTTTTATATAGTTTAGTTGAAGTTCCTAAAACCATATCAGAATCATAAAAATTAAAATTATCCTCTAATTTAAATTTATAAATTCCATCATTAGGTAGCACAACAAAACTTTCACTGATATCATCAATTATTGAATAGAGGGAATCACCCATTCCTGTTTTCATATAATTTAAATTTTGCCTAATAACTATATTTCTATCAGAATGAACTTCTTTGACAATATCCTCTAAGTCTTTATACAAATAACCTGTGACAAGAACTATCCTATTTTTCTTTGGAATTGCATCTATAATTTGAGAAATTAAGGGTACATATGGGAAAGGAGCAAGAGTTTTGTTTGCATAATCAGAAAAAGGAGAAAAACGTGAACCAATTCCAGCAGATAAAATACAAAAGTCCATTATTTAAGCTGATGTTCAGATTCTATCTTCCCATCCCCTCTACCAGTATCGTCTTTTAATCTTATTACATCATCTAGATGGTTAGTTGAGGCTTCTAATAAATAAATATCTGATTTTGATTCCAATTGATGGATACCTAATGGTGCTACATCAATAACCGTAGATGCATTTATTTTTTTTTCTAAAATAGGATAGTCTCTTTTTTCTGAAAAATCTTCTTCTGAATATCTGAATATTGCTTCCCCTTGCACTAAAAAATTACTTTCATATTTGAACTTATGCACTTGAAGACTTGTTTTAGTCCCTTTTTTTATATGAATATATTTCAAAACAACTTCATTAACAGGGGATGATCCTGTTATCCAATACTCATATCCCCAAGGTTTATAAACATAATAAGCACAATCCTGAATTGAAGAAACATTTTGAAATTTTATGTCAATTCTTTTATTTACGATTTCCTTTTCTAATAAAACACCCGAACCACTTTTGAGCCTTATACCTTGATTATCCAAAGCAACTAATTCAATGAATTGATTGGATAATAATTTCTTTTTATCAAAATTAATAAGCTCTGATTCACCATTAAATTGGACAATGACATAATATTTACCCTTATCTAGATAAAAAACTTCTTTATTAAGAGTTTGATAAGTATAAAAATTATTTTTTATAGTAAACGGGGCTGTTTTTATTTTTAATTTCATTCTCTTTCATTTAGCAACTTATTGGATTATTGTACATTTAATTTATTGCATATTTGAGATTTTCTCCAAACTCTTATGAAGAAACAAATTATTCAATTTGGAATGATTAGAAGCGGAAGTACTTTAATTTATAACATTCTTAAGGAAATATTTCCGAATTACTCAGTAATAAAAACTCATCAATATCCTTCAAAATGGTCTTTAATTAAAAGAACTCCTCTAGTTTGCACATTTAGAGATCCTTTGGATATCATCTGCTCATCAATAAAAAGATATGAAAAAACTCCAAACAGGATAACTATTGATCAGCAAATTAATGAGTTAAAAATATTTGGTTTTGACGATTTTATTAAACTTGAAAAGAAATATAAAAATAAATTAAATCTAAGGTACAAGGATTTTTACAATAATCAAGACTTTATATTTGATAAGTTAGAAAAATTTTTTAACATACATATTTCTGATAAGTTACGGGATGAAATTAAATATAAATTTTCAATTAAAAAAGTTAAAGAAAAAATCAGCCAACTAAAAAACTTTGAAGAAATGGATAATAATACGCAGTTTCATGGTTTACATGTTTCTAATACTGACGGTAAAACTGAAAGTTTTAAGAATTTTTTTCAAGATGAAGATATTAATTATTTGAAGGATATATTCAAAGAATTTAGAGAAAAATATATTATTGATGATTAATTAAATTAATAATATATATAAATAATTTTTGTATTAATAAAAAAATATAATTAATGAACAAAAAAGACTAGTTTTCAAATAAAATTAATTTTGGCATTAATAAAGCAATGAATAAAAGTGTTTTTAGATTTATAAAAAGTTCACTAGTATTTATATATTCAACATATTTTAAATCAGGCTACTTTAGATCAGCATTATCAAATAAGCCTTGTGATAAAGACGGTAATCCATTGCCTTTCCTAACTTACCCTTTTATAGAATATATAGTTGATTTAGACTTATCAGCAGCAAAAATGTTGGAGTTCGGCGGGGGTAATTCTACACTTTTCTTTGCTTCTAAGGTAAGTCAAATTTATACTGTCGAACCAAATTTTAATCGTCCTAAAAGTTGGTTTTTATCTTTAAAGAAAGAGATATCAAAATTAAAGAATAATGAAAAAGTTAAACTTTTTGGTGTAGATCTTCCGGAAAAATATGAATACTATCCCGACTGGATTAAGCTTGTAAATGAAAGGACAAAAGAAGTTATTGATGAAATTTTAAATAAATCTAAATCAAGCTTTGACATCATATTAATTGATGGATGGGGTTTTCAAAGAAAATGGATTGCAACTTACATTGCTAGTTCATTATCACAAGGAGGACTTATTATTGTAGATAATACTTATCATTGTCCTCAATGTGCTCATTCGCTAAGAGAATTAGGATTTAATCAAATCAATTTTAAGGGTCACGCACCATCAACTCATAGAGACTGTACATCAATATTTTTTAAAGGAAATATAAAGTTTAAACCGAAGAATTTTAGATTTCCACAACATAGTTTTTGCAGTGCAAAAAAGCAAGTTAATCCTTGGGAAGAAGATATTAAATTTTTAAATTAAATCTTCAAGAGTTAATTTTTTAAATTGCCCTTTGAAGAAAAATGGAGCCAAGGGGATTCGAACCCCTGACCCCCTGCATGCCATGCAGGTGCTCTACCAGCTGAGCTATGGCCCCGCNACAAATTTT
>FUFK010038219.1_pt1 | contig 70305 bp, 77 predicted proteins | sample 1021851 | NCBI WGS metagenome assembly FUFK01 (sample SAMEA51879418, study PRJEB19060) | metagenome | reverse complement strand
ACTGTTTTAGCTGGTTATGAAGCAGGATTAAATCAAGCTGCTGGTTCAGGTCGTAGTGTTGCTATTGGTCACCAAGCTTTATATAGTGGTACTCAAAACTATGAAGATGTTGCTATAGGTTTTAACGCAGGAAAAAAAGCTACAGGAGCAAGTGCTAGTAGCGTATACCTAGGTACACGTGCGGGACCAACCTCTACAGGCGTAGTACAGAATAAATTATATATTCACAATGCAGAATCAGACACTCCTTTAATCTATGGAGACTTTAGTTCACCATCTTTAACAATCAACGGTGACTTAGGAGTTACAGGTTCTTTATCAGTCACTGGTTCGACACTAGCAGTTCAAAGAGAAATGAAAAATGACATAACGACAAGCACTACTTTGAGTGACTCTTATTCTGTTTATCAAGCATTAGCAGATGGTGGTGGTGTCGGCACCGTTACTTTGACAGCACCCTCAAGTCCATCAATAGGAGATACTTATTTGATTGTAGCTGGTGCTTTTGGTAACCCCGGTGGAGGAGGAGCCCCTACGCTAACAGGTCTTGTTAGAATAATAGCAAACACAGGGCAAACAATTAATGGAGTTAACACTAACATTACTTTAATGCAAAGTACAGCACTTCAACCTGAGTATAAGACAGCACACTTAGTTTGTGTTGATACTAACACTTGGGTTATGACATTATCAGCTCAAGCACCAGTAGCTTAGAGAAACCTTTAAATATAACGGAGACTTATTCTTATTAATGAAGCCTGAAGAGCGCGACGAGCTTCTTATTCGTATGGATGAAAGAGTTAAAACTGTATTCAACAGAATGGAAAAGTTCGAGACCCTCTTTACAAATCATTTACACCACCATGAGATGTGGGAAGATGATATAAAAAGGCAAGTACGCTGGTTAGTTGGTGTAGCGCTCACAGCAGCTACTGGCGCAGGTGCATGGGGTATGATGTAAAATGGCAGTAACAAGTATAACAACACTCGCTGGACTGAGAGACCGTATTAGGCTCTTAGCTGGTATAGAACAAGAAGAACTAGACAATGATACTTTAGATATTTTAATTAGTATATCTACTGAGTGGTTCACTGAACAAACTGGTTTAACTTACGACGCTACTGACCCTATGGATAACGATGCTGCATATGACAATGCAGTAGCGTATTATACTTGTTATTTAGCATCTATCGCACAAAATGGTATGGGTATAGAAAGAATACAAGTTGGTGACTTAGCAGTCTACTATGAAGATGATGCATACATACACTTCAAAGAACTAGCAGACCAACAGTTAGTCATGAAACAAAGCCTAAGTATAAAAACGACAGGATATAATGCAGACCCATATCTTGGTAGAGTCAACTGGGATGAGAACGTTACCGGAGTCAATGCTACTAAGGATATGTATCCAGCACCACGTGGTACTAGAGGCGACGGAGGATATTAATGCCGGGGTTGATTGGTTCACAAGGTGTCCGTCCGGGTGCTTTGAATATGAACAGAGTGTTTCGCGCACTGAGATACCGAACTGAGCAAGCTCAAAAAGTAACTTATAACAGACCAGCTATATATAAAACAGATAACTATGGTGTACCATCCGGAACTATAGGTTCTCAAGAGATTCTAGTGCCTGATTTACCTGCAATTATTAGACCAACAGTTACTGCAGATTACCAACAAGAAAGACAAGGTAATAATATTATTGGAGCTGCTAGAATATACACTCCAAATATAACTACTATAAAAAACCTTCCTAATTTTGACCAAGATAACAACACCAACTTCAATGAGATAGAAGGATGGGATAGATTAATTACAAATTATAGAAGTATATATAGTGTTCCTACTAGTGGCACTAGTGGGTGGGGAACAGGAAGTGCATCAGCAAATTGGACATTTAGTTCTGATGGTGAAACATTAACTGCTACTACTGGCGCAGATTATGATGGAGCATTCAAGTTTACAACCAGTGCTACTAATACCTTAGAAGCAGATAGATTAAGATTTAAAATAAAAGCAAGTGGTGCTGTCGTATTAAATAATATTAGAAGTTTCAATGGAGCTACACAAGATAATGATTATAGATTAGATTATGCTCCAACATCACTTACAATACCTACAAGTAGTTGGTTGACTGTAGATGTTCCATTTATATCAGGAACAAGTGCCACCAGTATTTATTTAGATGGAGTAAGAAAGGCCGTGACAGTTACTACAGGTTCTAGTTTTGATTACGAAGCTGACCTGAGGGATTTTGAACTGAGAGTATCAGGCTCAGCTAGTGGTAATAAAATATATGTTAAAGCAATTGAGTATTACAAATCAGTATCATGGCACGTACATTCCTTAAAAGATATGACAGATGGATATATAATCTTCAACTGTGTTAGAACACGTGGTCGTGACGACGCTAGAAGGAGGGCATACGACTAATGGCAGTAGACCACTTGAATATAGTCGAACGTAAACTAATCGACAACTTACGAGCCGGTACTTACAACACAGCAGCAGGCACCAGCACAGCATGGAGCGCAGCTGACGTCACAGTCTTTGGGCAATTTCCAAGCACAGACGAAACTAAGTATCCAGCCATAATTACAGAAATGTCTGCGAACGGTATCGAAGAGCAATACTTTGGACAGAACTTAACATTTGGTGGCTCTGATACAGCTGCAAAAGGGGAGCTCTATGGAGTAGGCTTTAAAATACACTTATTGGTAGATAGAGATAGCTCTATTACGATAGATGGGGAGCCCTATAAAGAAAGAAGATTGCTTAATTATCTCATGCTTAATAGCGCTAATGTACTTATGGACGTGGATTATAGCGCTACCACAACAGAGGTAGTAGAGCGTCATTTTACTGGTTTTACAGACATTGGATATAATCCTGATTTAGAGATATGGGCAGCCATGGCGACCATGGTGATTGTCTTCAAAAACAACAGGTGATAGATGGCCAATTATGTTTTAGCTGGTAGGCAGTTTTTTCAACAGAATACATTCCGTTCGATAACGATTGGATTACAACCTTATCTACCACTCACTCAAAAATATAAGATGGGTTTATTACCTGCAACTGGACCAGTTCCGGGCTTTGGTTATTTTAATATGGGTCCTTCACCTACAGCAAGTAGTACGCCTCCTAAATCATGGCCAGAAAGAATCAATGAAGGTAATACAGGTGCATACCAAAGGACACCAAAAAGAGGCACCCCGAACAATTTTACTGATGCACTTACTCAGGCTGATAGTTTAGCTGGAGCACCCGCCGCAGCACAAAACTTAGGTTTCTTGTTTTCTAGAATATTAGATGGTAAGATGGCAGGTGGGTTTGGTCGTAGGGCTGCAGGTTTTCGTCAGACAGATGTTAACGAAATAGAAGCTTTAATGTTAGGTGAAGAGTTAGAGAAGTTGGACCCTAAGACATTCAAAGGTGAGAATAGTGAATTAGTTAGTGATGTATTGTTTGAAAGAAACGTCAAAGGTATGAGTACTGAAACTTTTGATATTATGTTTAGTGAACGTGGTGCGGGTGGTATTGAAACATCTATTAGCACTGTTTTCGGTAAAGAAATGACTAAGGGTAGTGTTGGTGTAGAGGTAACTGTTGCTAAAGCTGGAACAAGAAGTGTTAAGTTATTCAGTAAGTTCGGTAAAAATGACGTAAAGAAAGCAGGTGGATTAGATAAGGCATTTGATAAAAATGTTCAAAAAATTATCAAAGATGTTAATTCGCAAATTTTGAAAGCTGGAAGAGCGTTTGATAAACAGGCTAAATATAAAGATATATCTAGCGCTGAGAAACCAGCTTTGGTTAGAGGTGTTATTCACGATAAATTTACACGTGAGTTGATTGACCGTGTTACTAGATTATCTAAAGCTAGTAGTGGACAACAATCTAGCGAGCTAGCTTACAATTACCAAGTTGCATTAGGTTCTTTAGCTGACGGTATGATGGGTATGGTACGAATATCAGGCACTACGAAGAATGGTTGGCCACAAATACAAGCATTAACAAAGGTTAAACAAGTAGGTGGTGGTGGTAATATGGCAGATATGATTAAAACAGCTGCACAAGAAAACGAATTAGCTATGGGTTCTGATTTTATGGCTAAAGCAGATTTGATTCATCAAGCTTCTGCTAACTTAGCTATTGCCACTGATAATAGGATATCCTCTGTTGGTGATATGATGTATTCTGATTTGACTCAGAATGCTATGGGTGGTTTAAGTATTGCTGTTGGTGAAAAATCAAAACGCGGAGATGGTGTGACTGGATTACTACCTGCAGATATAGCAGCCGATTTGTTGAGACAAATCAAAGAATTCTATTCTAATCCGGGTTTTACTACTGACTTTGCAGTATTTTATAAAAAACTACTACATGACAGTGGAGATTTATCTACAAAGTGGAGAGAATCTGCACAAGGAAAAGGTAGAGGTATGTCTGAGAAGTTTATTTATGGTGACAATGACCCTCAGTTCAAAGGTTATGGTGTTTGGAGTAGTGGTCAATATTCTTGGCAGGACGATTTGATAGGTCAGAATTTATCTATTTCTCCATTCCTAACGTCTAGACGTGCAGGTGTTTATGCTTTTGATGGTAAGCAAGCCACTATATAGAGAAAGCTTTAAATACTATGTAATGTTAAAATTTATGTACGAGTGTAATGTCTGTATTGAAGGTCTAGACAAAAAAGGAGAAAATAAAAATGACATATTTCCTAGGAAGAGATGTAGAAGTATATCTAACTACAGAATCTGCAACAGCAGTATCTGGTTCGACAGAGAAGTCGATAGCAGTTACAGCCGCAGATGGTGCCGTATTAATTGACAGTAGTGCAGGTACCAGCGGTTCAATGATTCCACAAATGGCTGTCGATGCAGCTGTAAGCGGTTCAGTGTTAGATTTGACAGGAATTGACCTGTCTATAGGAGTTTCTGATGAAGATGTCGGTCCTTTCTTAGGAGCACCACAAATTATGCAAAAGGTGGAACTAAGAAAAGAAACAGTCGTTACCTTAACACGAAAGAAATCTGATAATTTTTTCGATGTTTTGTTTAACGGTCCTGTTAAAGGGGGCGATTTTATTCAAGGAGCTACCTCAGACGCTAAAAGAATGGGTGCACGTTACGGATTACAATACCAAGGTGCAACCGATGTAAAAATTGGTGACGGACAATCATTCATGAAAGATGTGCCGGATTTAAATGGTACAACAAATTGTTGCTACGGTTACAGAATACACATAGTATTAAAACCATTTGTCTCAGGTGATGTGACAGAAGAGGTTTTTGTAGTTAAGTGTGCAGCTATGACTGGTCACACAGTGACCCTTAACGCAGATGGAGTACAAGAAGAAAGTATAGAGTTTACTTCTTCAGTTGCACCAGAGCCTTTCGTACCTACCGCTGCAGTTGGTAGTGCCGGATGGACTGATGTTGCTCCAGTAACATTGGAGGAGCTCTGATACTATGGTATTTTTCTTAGGTAAAGATGTTACTGTAAAATTAAGTACAGAGTCCAACAGAGGAATAGGTGTTACACCAGCAGCAGGAGCTTCAAGTCAAATAACTGTTTCAGCTAGTCCCGGTACAACTTTTAAAATACCAGCTGGTCCCGGTAATGAAACAGAAGCTTTTAATCAATTAACTGCTTGTGAAGTAAGTATTGGTGCTATGGATGAAGATATTTCATATTTCGGTATGAGGTCTCAAACCAAAGCTGAAATCAAAAAAGAAACTACAATAACACTAACACGTAAAAAGACTGATGAATTTATGGACATTTTATTCAATGAGGCACGATTTGGTGCTTTGAGTGGAAGTAGTGCAGCTGACGATGGATTAGCACAACCAACTACAGACAAAGGTTATAGAATATATGTAGAGGTAGAGGCTAAATCAGGAATCGACGAAGTAATGACATTTAAAGGATGTTGTATACAAGGTCACACAGTCACTGTAAATACAGATGGAACAATGGACGAAACATTAGAGTTTATGACATATGTCACACCTTCATTTGGAAACAGTGGAGATGATGACGCAATAGGAACAGAGGAGCTATAGAGATATGGCAGGTGGATTTAAATTAGGTGGAAACGTAAATATTGGAAATAATCCAACATTTGCACCCCAGTTGACTGGGAATCAAGTAGGTAACGCACCCGCAAATTTAGTTATGGGAAACCTTAACGTTGTAGAAGGTAATTATAATGTCGCTTTTGGACAATCGAATACCGTTTCAGGCACAAGTGATTCGCGAAGTAATTTTGTTGGAGGAGAAAACTGTAAAATTATAGGTGGTACAGGTAGTATTTTATTTGGTCGTTCAGGTGAGACACACCAAAGTGCGTCTTACAGTGTAGGTCTTGGATATGGACCTGAACTTGAATCTAGTGGTTTTGGTGGTATTGCAATAGGTTTAGCTAAAGTTAATGGGCTTTTAGGTATAGCTATGGGATTTGGTTCTACAGGTAGTGCAAGTTACACTATAGCAATGGGACAAAGTGCAAAAGCTACAGCTACTCAGGCAATTGCTATGGGTACTGGGGCTACAGGGTCTGCAAGTCTCGCTATAGGTATTGCTGGAAAAGCCACAGCAACAAAAGCTGTTGCTATCGGAAGTGGCTCACAAGCACAAACAAGTGGTTCGATAGCTTTTGGTAGAGGTACTATGGGTGCAGGACGATTAGGTGGATTTAGATTGAATGCTAACGGTGGAAAAAGTACTACGGACAGTTATCAAATTTGTCAGTCATTAGGCGCAACAACTGATGCAAGTGCAACTAAAATATATTTAGCTAGTGGTGGTTCAACAGATGGTAATCTTGTGATAGGTACTTCAACATGTGTACACTTTGATGTGATTGTTCAAGGTACAGATGATACCAGTAGTACAGTAGGTTGTATTTATAGATTAGAAGGTGTAGTTAACAGAGCTAACAATTCTTCTGACAACCCAGCCTTTTTAGGTTCAGTTACTAAAACTGTTATTCATGAAGAAGACGCAGGAATGGATGCTGCCATAACTATAAACAATACTAATAAATGTTTAGATTTAGAAGTTACAGGTAAAGCAGCAACCAACTTAAACTGGTTAGCAACTTGGCATTTACATCAAAATCAATAAGGAGAAAATATGAGTAAATTAGAACTACCAGAACAACCGAAACCAGACAAACACTGGTCATACGTAGGAGTCAGCGAGTACACAGTTGTATTAAACTACAACCATGTAGACTATGATGAAGATAATATGTCATTACATTATGAGATGTTGTCTGATGATGTCAAAACAGCCTTTGATGATTTCAAAGCTGTGGATGATTCTGAATTGGGATTATTATTTGTTGACTTAGACGAATATGAACACAAGACGGAATTGCTAGCTCTTATAGCAGCTTTAGAAGCGTAAATCTAAAACTATATGATGGTGGGGTTGTGCCCCGCCATCTAACAATGTACGGAGAGAAAAAAAATGTTTATAATAAATGCAAGCTTACCCCGTGCGGGGTCAACACTATTTTCGAATATCATGGGTAATCATCCAGATATTTATGCCAGTCCTACCAGCACACTAGTAGATTTAGTATATGGAGGACATTATGCTTGGTCAACAGCCTTAGACACGATGTCAGAGGGTATTGACCCAAACAATAAATACTACACTGATAAAAGAGCAGAATCTGTAAAAAGTTTTTTCAATAAAGGTATTGAAGTTTACTATGATGAAATAACAGACAAACAACATGTCTTAGATAAAGGACGTAGGTGGCTGTCATCACCTGAATTTGTAAAAGAAATATTACCAGATACAACGATATTTTGTATGATTAGACATCCTTTTGATATTTTTGCTAGTTTTGAAAAAATATACAGAACAACACCTATGATTGTCAAAGAAGAAGTAGGAAACTCAACTTTTGAGAGAATAAATTACTGGGGACAAAATGTACCTTCATTTCAAACATTTGCTTATATTAGAAATGCTATTGAAAAACAAAATGACAATGTTTATTTTATACCTTATGAGCTATTAACAGAGGACCCAGAGAAGACGATGACCGAAATCTATAAATACTTAGGTATCGTAGATTATAAACACGATTTTAGTAACATTGAACAAGTTACGCATGAGACTGATGTACAAAGTATATATGGTACTCATAAAATCAGACCCGAAGTGAAACCTATGAAACAAAACCCTGTAGAAATATTAGGGTTACAAGCATGCCTAGCCATACAACAAGAGTTAGGTTGGTTTATGGATTACTTTGGATACGAAAAATTAGAACAGGAGAAAGAATAATGGAAGAAAAGAAAATTTGGTCTATGGATGACTTAGTTGCACTAACTGATGAAGTGCAAATCGATGAAGTAGTTTTCCGAGGCGGAGTAGTAGAGTTCCAATATTGTGAATTAACAGAGAAAGAAGAACCAAAACTACCTGCAGTAAACGACAGTTTACCAGAAGATGAAAAAATGGGAATGTATCAGGAACTTGGCTCAAAAAGAGTCATGAAAATGATATCAAAAGCAAACGAAAAGAACCCAGACGGACCTATAATTTCAGAAGAACAATGGGCACATATCCCTACAACCTTAAGATACAGCATATCTAACAAGATTCTAGGGGCTGAGGAGTTAGCACAAGCAAATTTTCAGAACTGATGCTGGAATCGCCTGATGCGGTACTTCTCTACATCCCACTGATGAAAGATTTAGGGATGAGATGGGCAGATATAAAAGAAACGCCACGCCATGAACTGATTGGATTACTCAGTGCGCACGCAGAATATGAGACATTCCATTCAATGGACGGGTATAGTGAAAAAGATATAAGTGAAATAGCTAAAGATAAGCCAGAAATACGTACACAGTATATAAAGTATATGCAGTGCCGTAGGAAATATGAGGAAATGCTCGGAGGGAAACGTCAAAAACCAACATTCAAAGGAATTGTATAGATGGGTTTCGCAGGACAAGTATTTGCAGCAAGAGTCGCAATCGGTTTAGCCGTTCCCAGCCCGCAGGCTATGCAACAAGCCGGTGGTTTACTATCTACAGGTGCTGCAAGTATATTTGAAAAGATAGCTCTAATGAGACAACAAGCCTCAGCTAAGAATAGAGGTATTGCTTTATCAGAACAACAAAAAACTGCAGGACTTTTTCAATCTAATTTAAAACGAACTAACGCTCTGATGGAAGGAGAGGTAGCACGGGGTCTAAAAAACCTTCAAGAATCAGGGCGAGCTGTAGCAGGTTCATTTGCTGACAGTGAAGGTAAAGTAAAAGAAGGGTTTGCTGGTCTTAAAATGGCAACTGAAAAAACCCAACTTGGTAAAGATTTATTTGATGGTGTAAACCAAGGAATAACACCCCTAAAAAGGATGACTCAATTAGTATCTAATCTAGCAAAGATGGATGCTAAAGGTCGTCGTGAAGTATTACGATTACAAAAAGAACAGGAACAAGCTGCTAAAGATGAGTTTTCTCAAAGACAGCATAATATACGACAAATAGATAAACAGATTAAAGAAGAATTAAATAATAAGAGAAAAGGTGGAGAAGCGCAAAAGAAAAGATTAGAAAAACTAGAAGAAGAAAGAAAAAAGCAAGTGGAACTTCTTGAAGTAAGTGAAAAAAGAATGAAACAAGAGGTAAAAAATACACGTAATCTAAAAACTGGTATGAAAGAAGCAGAAAAGGCTCGCGGTAAGTTTGATAAATTAGCTGATTCTGCGGCTAAATTCGGTGCCAATGTCGCTTCAGCAGCAAATCACATTAGACAAGGATTTAACGTAGCTTTACGTAACTCTGTGGCTATCGCAACGGCCTTCTATTATAAGATTAATCAGAACACACAAGCTCTCATTGAGTTTGAGCGTGAATTATTAAACGCAAACTCTGTTTTCAACTTAACAAATTCAGAACTTTTTGATGTCGGTGACACTATAGTTCAGTTTGGACAAAAATTTGGTATGGAAATGCAAAACGGTGCTACTGGATTGTACCAACTTGCATCGGCTGGTGTAAGCGCCAACGAAGCATTGTCCATTTTACCAGAAACATTGAAGCTATCTATGGCTGTACAGGGTGACCACAATACTATCTCTAAGTTAACAGCTCAGACATTGTTTGGTTTCGAGATGGAAATGGACCGAGCAGCAGAAGTTACAGACAAATTTGCATTTGCTATTCAGAAGTCTTTGATTGAGTATGAAGATTTATCAAGCGCTGTTAAGTTCGCTCTACCTTTCTTTACCTCTACAGGGCAAAGCTTAGACCAGCTGTTGGGGGCCTTAGCTGTGCTGACTAATAGAGCTTTGGAGGCTGGTATTGCAGGTCGTGGTTTAAGGCAAGCTGTGGCTGAGTTTGCTGAAAGTGCTATGGATGCTGAAGTAGGGTTCCGTAAAATGGGTGTTGAGATTCTAAACTCTGAGGGTGAGATGAAACAATTGACTGAAATAGCAGCTGACTTTGCTGCAGTTGTAGGTCCTGAGACAGCATCTAATACAGAATTATTAACTACTTTGATACAAGACTTGAACGTTCGTGGTGCTACCGCATTTATTCACTTAGTTCAGGCTTCTGATGAATTTACTGAGGCTGTTAACGGAAGTGTAAACGCAGGCGGTCAATTAGATGAGATGGTTCGTATACAGAATCAATCGCTCTCAGCTCAGATACAAATACTTAAAAACAATGTTGACGCTATATTTTTCTTTAGAGATGCAGCTTTTGAAGGAACAGAGTTTATGAACGGGTTCCATAAAGCAGTTGTTGAATTTGTACAAAACTTCAGTGGTCTATTTGTTGAGACTATGGAAGATGGTACCTATCAGTTGACTCAGTTTGGTATGGAACTACATAATGTAGCTATAGACGCTGTCAAGGAACTAGGTGTAGTTATGCAAAGATTGGTTGAAATTATAGTTGAGTTCTCAAAAGAAGGTTTGATTAGTGCTGAAATGATTAGTTTGATGGTATTACCTATGAAAGTCTTTTTAGAAGTTTTAAACGCGTTAGGTCCAGATATGCTTAAATTTATTATTTATTTTAAGATGTTAAATAGTGTTCTTCCACTAACACAACTTTTATTACTTGGTGTAGCATCAGGTGCTAAAGCGGCTCAGTTAGCTATGGCTGGAGGAGCTCTTGGTGCTCTTCTATTAGGTGGTGTTATGTTAAGCCGATTTATGGCTAGCAGGCAGTCTGGTGGATATGTAAGTCCTATGGCTGGTGGTGGTATGCCTATGGGTGATACACCATATTTAGTAGGTGAACAGGGTCCAGAGTTATTTATACCAGACCGTTCAGGCAAAATCTTAAATACTATGCAAACCCAAGAATCTATAGGAAGTGGAAAAACTGTTATGAAAAATGTTACTATAGGTATTGATTCATTCGGAGGATTAGTATGACCGTAGAAGTTCCACGTAATTCTTATTATGTTAAACAAAATATTGCCGTGGGTATAAATCTAAATCCATTATTCAAAGATTTACCTACTGACTCATCTGATAAATTTACATTAGGCGGAGGATTACATGAAAATTATTTTGCATTATCGGGAACTGTTGCAGATTATCCCTCTTATGGTTCTGGAGAATTAAAAGGTGGTGTATTATCATTATACGCTGAATCTGGTTCTTTTAAGGATGCAAGGGCTACACCCAGTTTAAGTGGATACTTAATGAATAAAGATATAAAATTAGTAGAGGGTGGTTTTACTTTTGCACATCGTAGTGGAAGTACATCTAATGAAGAGGTTGGTAATAAATTAGCAGTTATAACCAGTAATCCTAATAATTTAATACCTCTAGTAAATGAAGATTTCGAAGGGAACCCTAATGAATTTAATACTATTAATAGGATGGGTTCTAATAATATTGTTGCATACTCCGATATGTATATGGATGGTTCTGATTTCATAACATTTTTGAATGACGTATTTCCTGACCATAGTGAACGATATAATATAAAATATATATACAATAAAATATGGCCAGCAAACCAACCCGATTTTACTGGAGCTCAGGGTCCAAGAGAACTTCCACCTGTAGCATTTAAATTTGTAGAGAATTACAGCTCCTTTCAAATTAGAAATTACGTTAGTTCAACAGCTGACACAAGAAAAATTACTCGAAAGATTCTTCCATATACTAATAAATTTGCTAGATATTTAAAGTTCGGGTCTAAAACTACAGCAGCTAGTAATGATGAGGGTAACACAGATGCAAATGTGGGAAATACTATCTTTAGTGATGTCTATGCTACAAGAAATATGAGTAATCCATTTGATTCCAACACTGAGGACGACCCTTTATTATTGACTGCTATAGAGTTAAGCGCTGAAAAATCTCTTAACAATGGACAGTCTATGAGAATATATCACAATTGGGGATTTTCTGATGCAAATGACTCGATACAAAGCACATTAGGAACTACAAATAATTTAAATCCACAATGTGCTAGAGCTTCATTGTATGACATTCCTCTACCACTATATAACTTTGACATAGCACAAGACCATAAAGATATTGATGGGACTATAAATATGTATGGAAACCTAAGAGGAGTCATACCTGAGATAAGCATGGGTATGAATATTAGTAAATTAGCCTCATCTTTACCTTACAATTTGATATCTGGTGCTAATTACCATGCTGACGCTGCGTACTCTTATTATCAAAGTGGAAGTTTAGCTAAAACAGTATTATCAAACAAAGATAATTCACTTCTAAGATGTGTAGCAGTTACATTTTCTAATTACAAACCAAAGTCAGACCACACAACTCTAGATAAATTTTTAGATTATGGTTTATCAAGATTTTATAGTGGTGAAGAAACTGAACATATAGTCGGTGGTGTTATGTTTCATAAAATGGGTATTGATGGTACTGATGAAGGAGAGAATGTTTATGCTTTTCCTATACCAGTAACAGCTATGATAAGTAATGCTACTACTAGTAAAATTATAGAAAGTGGTGGTATTGCTAGAGTTAGTGGTACTTCTGACTTAGTAAATATGGATAAACTATCTTGGGGTTTTAGTTCTAACGATGACCCTAACGCAGATGGTAAATTAAGATTCGCAAAATTACCAATGAATAGTTGGTTTACTGCACGATTTTTTACTGACGTTCACCAATATAATAATACAGGTAGTATACAGAACAAACCTTATGCGCCAAGTGGTGCTGGTACAGGAGATAATAAATCGTATTTTACTTTAAATCAGCGTGGTGTAGTAATGCGTTGTATTTTTGATACTAATACTTCCACTGCGTCTGGTACTTTAATCAACTCTGCTACTCAAGATTTACCGTTTGTAGATATTCCGTTCCCAGCAGGTGTAGGCACCGCAGGAAGAGGTTCATCTAGTTATGTAATGGGTGGTGAGAGTGTTAGTAGTTACTCTAACTACCCTAAACACATGACTATATGGGTACAAAATTTTTGCTGGCAGAGTGGTAGCACAAGTGCTACATCTACTAGTAATTTTAGATTTGCAGATAATATTACGCAGGCTAGTGGTGCTGTAAGAGAGGCAGAGGTTTTTATTGATAATGTCAAGTTGAAAGGATATACTCCTGCTGTAGGTAGTGCCAGTCCATTTGCTGTCAATAGCTCTATACAATTCGCACCTAACAATATATTTACACCTCTTGGTACACAAATAAGTGGAGCATCAGGTTCACCTCCTCATTTTAAAAGAGCATGGGTTGGAACTAATCAACTTATTGCTAAAACTATTAATTGTTCATATACGGCAGGTAGCAACAAACTAACTATCACACCTGCTTCAACAGGTAGCCCAGTAGCCACTACTTATGATTTACAAAACTGTGGTACTGTGCTCGTAACTGGAGCTAATATAAGTGGAAGTAGTGGTGGAATAAATACCATATCTTCCTTTGATAGTCTTACAGAAATGACTATGGTTGGTGCTGCAACTGCTGACGGTAATCTTGCGGTAGAATTTAATTCAACAGGTACAATGGAACCAGCTGTGAACAGAGCAGAGTTTCAACAATTAGATACAGGTTATAATTTATGTATTGGTTTAGATGAAAAAGCAGATTTACCACTATCTGGTGATTTTGCTGTAAGTTCAGACGGCTACATACTTCTTAACGACTACTTTTCAAGTAACCAAGCTTTAGTTACCGGTGGAACTTTACTTAGACCAAACAAAGCTCAACATATAAATTCAAGTAGATATGGTGCAGTGTTAAGTCAAAATAATAGCATTACTACATTAGATACACTAGGTAGTACGTTTTGGGAATCTGTAACTGTACAGACTGGTAGTACTACTTCAGGTAATTTACATGCTACTACTTTTGCCGTAAACCTTAATGATGCTGATAATCAAGTTAGTTTAGGTACTGGTTCTAATGATTTTATGTCTGCAGATGGTTTTAGTCAAAAAGGTTTCATGAGAGTAAGTGTAAGTGGTACTAGTGCCGTAGGTAACCCTAAATATACTGCATGGTCAAAACGAGAGAACATCGCTGCTAGTGTAAAAGTTATGGATATACCTGATAACCCTAACACAGATTTAGCTGATAATCAAATTGTAGTGTCTGATACAAGTATATTTGATTCAGGTAATTTAGATACTGAATATATAATTTACAGAATGGGTCAGATTTTTTCAACATATGCTTATTTGAGGGTTAAACTTGAAGGTTCTACTGCCGTAGACAGAACTACAAAAATAGTTAAATTGAATAAAAAAGTTAATATAGCACAAGACGATACAAGTGAGTTATGTATTAATGATAATTTGTCTGAATTGTATATTTCACCCTACAAATACTGGTTAACTATGTTATTTAACACTCCGGGAGATTTAGCACCACGTTCTTACAATACTTTATGTACAGTCCAAGAAACCCCTAACACAGGTAGTTTGGCGACAGGTAGCACTTGGAATGAATTTACCTATACTTACGATAATAGTGCACAAGGTTCTGGTGGTAAAGGTACTTCTGCTATGTATAAACGATTATGGGATTTAACTACTGGAGAAGATAATCGAACCTTGATACTTGATAAAGATTATGGTTATGGAGCATTTGATATAGAAAAAGACTCAGGTGGTGAATTTATAAATACACCTATTTTCACAGACCAATATACTTTTGTTGATATATCGAAAGCTGTTAGTGAGGGATATACACCATTAGATTCAATACCTATTTTACTAGATTTAGAAACTAAAGAAAATCCAGAAGATACAGTCACATTTTTCAGTGATGATTACACTACTGACACTACTAAAAAACCAACATTATACTGGAGATTTGAAGATAAACCTCCAGTAATTACTAATTTTAAAGCTAAACCAGCATATAATCTGTTAGAAAAGGGGGTTAATTTATATAATTTAACCACAGAAGATTTAAATGCTGTTAAGTTTACATGGTCAGAAGATGCATCTGATATATGGTATAGAATGTTATTAACAGACACTGCACCTATATCTAACAAATATCATGGTGCTGTCATGTGGTTACCGCTGAATGAATCAGCTGCATTTGACGCTACACCTTCATATACTGTTCATAATCCCTCAGTTGGTACTAGTGGTAATGCTACTGTAGGTAGCACTATACGAGCTATTTTAGAGGGACAAGGAGGTTATGCAGCTAAATTTGTGAATGACAGCACTGGACAAATTGTAGTCCCTCAAGGAACTAATACTGCTTTGAGTGGTTTAGCTGATTTTACTTTTGTGTTACATGTTACATTTTCTGCAGCGGACAAAGATAGTAAAGTTTATGTCGCGTTACAAGACGACGATACTGGTGCTCCAGCCGCATTAGGACAATTTCAATTGATTAAGTTAGCTAATAATAAGATAAGATTTGATATGGGTGGTTATGGTATTAATGATTCGTTTGACCCAGTTCTTTGTGATGGTGTAACACCTACAAGTATTATAATAACACGTAAATCAGGAGTTGGTATGAAAATGTATATAAATGGTTCATTACAAGCTGAGGACAAAAGTAACACAACTCAAGTTATTGGAAGTGATGACTTTGAACTCGGTGCTGCTGACATCACAGGTAACCCAGATGGATTGACTGGTTTCATAGAAGAAGTCATAGTTTATAATAAATGTTATGATGTGGTTAATTCATCAGATGAATATATTTTAAACACTGAAAATTACACAGAAGTATCTGGTACTACCGATAATTTTACTTTTAACGCTTTGTTGGTTGCAGCAGATTATCACAATTTTAGAGGAACTTCACCATTAGATATTGGAATGTCCTCACCTACAAGATGGAGGACCACAACGGTATAATTATGGCATTAGGATGGTACACTAATTCAGGAGCTAGTTCAGCTACAACAACAGCAAAAGTTAATCAAGAAATATACGCTAAAATTTCATTTAGAAGTCCAACTGTTAGAGCAGTATATGTTGATTGGGATGATGGAATTTCCAATAAAGTTACTGAATCTAATTTTCAATGGGCAACAACAACTGAACCCACAGATTCAATTGTATTAGCACACACTTACAACGCAACAGGTACATTTAATCCTGTAGTACAAACAGTTAACTCTGAGGGTTTTGTTTCTAAATTTTATTCTAATGAAGCTAGTAATGATAATGTAGCTCCATTTGCACAATTAACCACTGTTTCTGGAGTAACGGTGTCAGATGAAAATCCTACCGCAATCATGAGAGTAGAAAATACCACTATGAATTCAGGTATAGATAACTCAATATTAGAAACTGAGGGACCACAGAAAGTATATATTGCTATAGCTCCTCATTTGACTCGAACTGAGTTGACAGGTACGATAAAACAAATAAATGTCACAGTAGAGGGTACGATACATAGAAACAAATATGATGCTGCTACAGGCACTGAGGCACAATTAGCTTTGGGTACAGATGTACAACATGAATCTATTACTATGGAAGTTAATTTTGCTAGTAAAGATAATGGTTTGCTTGAAGTTGGTAATTTTGCTGCAGCTAATGAAAATGGTGCATGGGGTAAAATATCTAAAGTTACTTTTGATTCTTGTAAAGGAGTATATGATAGTTCTTTTTCTAACGCAGGTGATACATACACTACGAATGAGGTGTTCAACCGATTAAAAATATTCTTAGTAACTAAAGCTGCAGATGGTAATTATTATCCTATTACATACGTAACAGCAGGAAGTCCTGTTAAAAGTGTAGATGACAACACTCGATATAGTGCATTAAATATGGGTCAAAGTAGAGCAGCTGCTTCAAATGTAGCTATATCTAATTATAGATATGACAATGGTAAAGTATGGTTTAGTCCAGTGAATCAATGGTCTCTCAGTACAAATATTCTCGGTACAGGAACACAAATAAACAATGCAGTCAAACCTATACACTATTCTTATTTGGTAAATCCTGATGGATTAAATAACATAGCAGCACAAGAAGTTTTTGGTTCTAGTGTTAAATGGTATGTGCATTCTGATACAAATATTCAACAAGACAACACAGCGTTAGATGATTATGGTAGGTTTTTCCCTCAGTACCACAACGTTAGAAACTCAGTGGTCGCAGCTTCTAATTCTGGTAGTTTAATAACTACAAATCAACCTGAAGTTTTATTAGTAGCCCCATCCGCTGCATGGACTACACAAGACCCAATACATTCTGGTGTAGATTCTTTTACTACTCAAATGAAAAACAATGGTAGCTCTAATGTATTTAAATTAGCAGATATAAATACGCAAGCAGTTACTGATATAAAGGGTGTCAATGTTAGTGCAGGTACAGAGCAAGAATATATATTACTGACTTTTGATTCTAAAACAAATAAAGTTTTCTTCAACGCAAGTAACTATGCTAATGGATTACAGAGTACACTCAGCTCATATACTTCTACAAGTGGTTTAAAAATAGCAGGCGTTGAATATTTGCATATAGAAAATTCTGGGACTAGAACACAGAATGCATATTGGAAACCACTAGAATTCAAAGATACTACACGTATGACTAGAGAAGTAGCAGATACAACGGCAAAAGAGTACAATGATTTTCACACTTCTTTTGCTAAATCTGGTTATATTAGTTTTGATATGCCTAATGATTGGGATTCTATTTCAATTAAAAATTTATGTGGTGGAGTTTACAACACTACTGCCAGTAGTTTTTCTGCATGTACTGCCGCAGGTACGGATGACATAACTGTAACTGGTACAGTGGGGGCTGCTGCTAGTGTAACAGGTTATGGTTTCAATATACCTGTAGCATTATCCGCTGCTGGTGATAAAACTAAAATGCTTACATTAGGTGATGATTCTGATGTAGGTGCTTATAAATATGCCTTTATAATTAAAAGTAACCATGCTGCATCTGGTGCTATGTTCTGGTTAGCTAAAGGGGTAGATAATGGTTTCGAAGCAAGTACTGGTGCACAGGGTACATTATACTTACAAGGAGGTACAGGTAGTTCTGCACAAAATACTAATTGGACTTTCCCTACTAATGGTAATACAATCACTGGTACTGTAAGAAGAATAAACATATATGATGTTGTTGAAGGAGCAAGTAAAGTATGGTCTGATACTGGAGAGGAACCAGTAGCAGCTAATGTAAGACTGATGCCAGTAGGTGCTCAAACTTATGATGCTAGTGCGCCTTCGTATTTCCCAAACGTATATAATATAGCAGATGCTGACATGACGGGTTCGGAATGGGCAACTAACGATAAGTTTTGTTTAAAAATAAATCTAAGTGGTCAAACTAATGCAGGTACAAGTGGTCAACCATGTCCTGAATTGTGGAATGTATTTGATGCTAACCAAGGACACTCAGCGATTATAGAAGAAATAGATGATTCTGCGTATAGTTTAAATTCTATAGCTATAACTAGTGACCTAAGTGTAGGTAGAGCAGGTCAATATTTTAAAGCTATTACTCGCAAAGGAAAGGTACATATAGTAAAAACTGGTATATCTATGAGTGAAATAGGTTTTACCAGTGTAGCATTAGGAGATGAATCAAAAACTACTGCATTTGCAGACCAACAAGCTGCTACTTTGTATGGACACTTACATAAAATTAGAAACTTACAAGCAGACGCAGTACCAGTGTATTGGGATGAAATACAAAAGGATGGTACATTTGTAAGGTTTTGGGGTATCATAAGTAATGTAAACGAGACTAGAGGTACTGGTGGACCAAAGGCAATAATGAATTATACTTTTACTTTGATTGTAAAAGATATTGCTTTGATAAAAAATAACGGTTTATTGATGACAGATAGATTCCCTCTAGGAGGTTTAAAGTATGAACGAGATTACTCCTGAAGTTAGAATTGAAGGGGTGGCTGTAGACTATTTAGAAGGGCAATATCAAAACACAGGTGGTCTGACTGCAGCTACATTACAATTTAAATTACCAATAACTTACGCAGGTTATAAACATTTGTGGAATAAAGAAGTAGAGTTTTACTTAAAAGAGAGTGATGCTAAACCTATCTTTCGTGGTTATATAAAACGTTTAAAAGAAGATTTCGACACTGTAGAAATATTTGCTCAAGATGTATTAGGATATATGGTCAAAGGTGGTAACCCTGAAAAAGCAAAAATAGCATTAACTGAGAAAGATAATATAGATGGACTAAGCGCAGCTAACGCAATCCGCAGTGCAGTCTCTAAAGCTCTACTAAACACTAAAATCGGAACAGACATCATAGGCGATACTACCCCTATTGTTAGCTCTTCTAGGCCCCCCTTGAGAGGTACGTTGAGCATATTAGATATAATAAAGCAATTGGTTAGTAGGGCAGTGGATGATAGTGGTGAAATACCTAGGCCTAATATTGTCAAGGTAGTTGATGATGGTAGTACTTCTCAGTTGGTAATAGAATTAGAGAGTGATTTAGATTCAGCTGAGATAAAACATGTGTTTAGTGAGTATGATAATATCACTGATTTAAAAATTATAAATAGGAAAGTTCCTACCATTGTTATTGTTAACGGAGCAGACGGAGTAAAAGGAACATTCTCGCATGATACTGCCGTTGAAGCTTTTGACAGGAATTACTTAGAAGTAACCAATACAGCATTACGCTCCCCCGCCGAATGTAAAGACTTTGCTCAGAGGCTTTTTAGAGCTAATCTGACTACACAGTATGAGTATGGGATTGAAACGTTTGAGGGTGCTTATCTGTCTGAAAATGATGTTATACGTGTGGAGACAGAGGACCAAAAGTTTAGTGGGAACTATAGAGTGAGGGGTAAAAAGATTACTTTTAGTCCTAGTAGTTTCTCGGTTGGACTGAACATAAATAGAAAACCACCAACATTGGCGGAATATATAAGTCAACAAGATAACTAAGCTGAAGCGCTACCGTTTAATTCTTTGAATGTGACGTATACTTGAACGTTCTGTGATGTGGTGTCTGTTTGGTTGGACATATTGACTTTTAAATTTGTATTTAGTGGTACAATTACATCCATAGATTTTGTTGCGTCAACACCTTTCATGATAGCTACAAGTGTTCCATCTACATAAACTGCTGCATCATAGACATCTGTAGTGTGTACTGCAGTACTAGCTGCGATAGTACATATTGTATCTTTTGTAGTGCTCATTTTGTCATCTACAATAGTTGTTGCTGAGTTGTCTGCTGCTGCTACATTATGATAGAAACCCATTGGTAATGGGTTGTATTGAGTCATTTGTGAGCCAGAGTATACTGTGTCTGCTGTTATTGCCATATTTAATTACCTCTTACGTTTCCAATAACACCGTCATCTCTGCCGTTTGTTGGTGCGAAATCTCCAGAGTTACCTGCTCCACCAGAAGATTCTGTGTGGCCCGGATTGATAGTTCTCATAGATACTGTACCTGCTGGTTGCATACCGTTATATTCGCCATCCCCGAGTTTAACAACATTGTCTATTTTCCCACTTGATGTCATACCAGCAGTCATACCCATTTTCCTACCATATCCTGTAATATCTTTTTCGAATTCCATATTTAATCCTCAGATTTCACACTTGTCACCGACACAAGCAAACTCAGATTTACCCTGAGTATTGTCTTCTAATTCGTAATGAGACAACTGTGTATAGTCAATTAGGGGGTGTTCCTTTATAAGCCTTTCGTAGGTATGGACGTCTATTTCTTCATATGGAGCTAATTTATACTTACCACCATCATATGGTAAAAATGACACTCCGTTGATTATATCCCAGTTTTGATANACCCAGTTACCTACTTCGAACCATTCATCATCTCTAACGTATACAGTCATACTAGCATTGTGTTCACACCAGTTGTGTTGTAAATTCTTGTAGTGTTTGAGTTGGTCTAAAGCCGTAACTTCTTTACGTGTAACGCAATCTTCTGGTGATTTTACTGGGAATTCTAATACCCATGTCGTAGCAGTCTCAGCATCTTGGCCATTTTCTGGACTACATGGTACACCTGCGTCTTTCATCAATTTAAAAAGAGGGTCACGAGCTGCTATCCTGTAACGACGAATGTAGTATTGAGAGTATCTAGGATGTACACCAGATGCAGAGTCTACAAGTTGTGATACAGTCCCTGATGGCTTTACACAAGTGGTAGCTGCTGGCATTTTGGTACCCAATATAGTTGATGCTTTACGTGCAATACGTAATACACGGCTTTTAAGGGCCTTTAAAGCCTCCGAAGTTAATACTGAATGGTTATCCATTTGACCAGTCAAACTAACTCCTAACAGCGCTTCTACATCACAGTTCTTTTTCCACTCTTTTCTTAGATATGGGAAGTCTGTGAATGAACTTTGTATAACACCAAGCCATGTTGCTGTCTCTACCTTGTCTAACAATGAATCTAAGTCATCATCTTCTCTTACTACTACCTCCGAAAGGTTACAGAATTGCATATCTCGTAACATAATTTCTCCACAAGGATTAGTTCCTTGTATCTTAGGAGCGTAACGTCTAGCAGGTGCTTTGTTTTGTGCAGCTTGTAAATTAAATATACCTCTTTCTCCAGTACCAGACTTAGCTAATGCACCCCACTCAACTAAGAAATCTGCAGCTGAGGGCTTTTCTCTAAATACAGCACTATTGTTTGCCATAGCTCGTTTGATAGGGAAAGGCCACTCTTTTGCATGACGCATGTCTTGGTCATCAAGGTCACTCAAAGAGATTTGTGAGCTACGTCTAACTCCACCTACAACCACAATTTCTGCAATTTGATTACATATATCATGAGCTTCGATTGTTGTAAGCTTTCGACCTTGGGCATTGTGCATTGTTTCACGAATAAAGTCATGTAACTTTACTAGTGGTTGTGGACCTGATGCTCTACCTCCCATTGTAAGTAATCTAGCACCTTCTGGTCTTATAGCACTATAATCAAAATAAACATTCTGTCCATCATATAAACTACCCATTAATATTTTTACAGAGTCTGCCCATCCTGCTTTTGAATCATCAATTAAAGTTTTAGGTAGTCCTTGTCCTGATTTTATCTCTGGAACTTCTGGTAGTTTGTTTACCTCCTCAGCTTCAACTGAGAAACCAAACCCAGTACCACACATCAAGACATACAAACATTCAGCAAACGCATCTACAGAATTTATCTTAGCAAAGGAACAGTTGTAAATGCAAGTGTTGTCTGCTTTAGCTGCTGGGCCTGCTGCCCATAGGAATCGCATAGAAGGCATGACACCAAACTCTGTCATATACTTTCTAATCTTACTAATAGTTTTGTCTGGTATATCTGGTCTTTCTGAAATTATAAAACCAATAAATCTTTCAATCGTCTCAGGCCAATCTTCTCTTCTGGCCTCATCTTCTAGCCAACGTGAATACGTTCTTTTATATATAAATTCTGCTACTTCGTTCTTAAACATCTTACCACTCCTTTGCGGTTTCATTTTATAGTTTAAGCTACTATAAAAAGCTTTTTCTAAAATTAAAAAAGACTATTTAAAGTCTGTCAAGACTCGCCTACCACAAGTGCAATCTTTATCTGGACTACACTTGCAGCGGCTTGAGGAAGTCAATAGACCCATCTATTCTTTAGGTTCTAATTTTTTTCCTTTACCATCATAGTGGTCACCACTGTAGATATCTACATAACCACCATTAGGTTTTTTACCATAGACTTCTTTCACCCATCGTTTTGAAGGTGTGTCTGGTCTTTTTGGGACAGTGTAAACACCGTTGACAAGGAGTGCTCCTTTGCCTAGGTCTATTACTTCATCCTCTTTTTCTTCAGCAGGTTCTTCTACTAGCTCTTCTTCTTCTTCTTCAATCTCTTCTTCTACAACTTCCTCGACAATGTCGTCCTCTGCTGTAGCTTCTACAAGTCTTGCTTCAAGTTCAGCTTTCTTACCTTTAGTAGATAAACCTAACTTCTCTAGTTCTGCTTTAAGTTCTTTTACTTTCATAGTTTTACCCTTGTGCGGTTACCATCTTCATCTACTTCCCATGTTTTACCAGCTGCATCTCTATAGATTTTTACAACTTTAGGTTTTTCGACTACTTCTTCAACAACCTCTTCGACAGGTTCTTCTACTACTTTAACTTTTTTATCTTTCTTAGCCATACTTATTCTTCCTTACAGCAATCAGTACAGTCGCATCCGTTTTTACAACACATGTTTAACCTTCCTCCTCTATCTTAGCGAACTGTTCGCCAATAATCGTACTCTTGACCATCTCGGTCTCTGCCCACGGAACTATAGTTCCTGATAATGCAGTGACGCCTGCGCTGCCACTCCATGCTAATGCTACGATATCGTCTGGGGTTGCACCCTCTGCGATATCATCGTTAGGGACAACAGTGTCCCAATATCCAGAAAGACCGTTTGGACTGCAGACAGTGCGTAATCCTACACATACACCTGTTGGGTCTACGTTAGGGTATACTTCGTAGCGTGCTACGTATACGTCTGCTGAACATCCAGCGTTTCCGGAAACAGTTATTGTTAATATACTCATAATATTTCACCTTTTTCTGTCTTCGCCAATATTACTTGCGTTTTGCTTTCCTTTTCGTCGCCTTCTTCTTAACGCGTTTGGGTAACTTGGTACCCTTTTTAGTTTCTTTTTCAAACTTACGCGCTATCTTCGGCTTGTTCTTGTACAGATACTTCCTCTGTGCTTGACTCTTGAACGGCATCTTCTTGCTCCTTTTGTAGTTCAGCTAGATAAGATTGCCAGTCTGCAACCAACTCTTTCTCTTCAATGAATTGTTCAACAATCTTTGCGTTCTGCTCTAAAGCATTCTGCAATTGAAGTGCTTGTTGTTCTGTCATAGATAATCTTTCACCAAGTTGTTTGGTTTGTCCAACTAACCAGTTTAAATTGTCCATGGTTTGTGCAGGTCCTGACCCTTTGTTAAAGTCCTTGACCCAGCTTTCTACTTCGTTCATACGTTTCTCTAGTCTTTTCAATGTTGCCATTTTCTTTCTCCTAGCAAGGACATTCGTCCCTGCAAATTTTCATTTGTAATAACTTATCCTTTGAGTATCTATTTAAAGCTTTCTCTCTCATATTTTGTATGATGTGTCCAGCTCGGTCGGGGTCATCAGTATACCAACCCCAGTCTCGGCCGGGCTCGTTATAGATACTCTCGAATATAAAATGAATGTCACGGTTGGAATAACCAGCGTTGATTAACTCCATACCTATCACTTTGTTTTCTTCGTGGCTGCTATGTCCACGCTCTATATTATGCTCTATAAGCTCTATTACGCATTTTCTAGGGGGCATAATATAATCATGCTTTATAGAGGTATGCATAGTAGAGCTTACAGTCTCATCGTTGTTGATTTTCTCTAAGAGATATGCTACGCTTAGAGATACAGTGTGTGGTATTTCTAACTCATCACACATAAACTCAACAAAGTTTCGTAAAGCTTTTTTGCTTTTGTTACTTTCTATTTCCTCAGTTCGAGGTTCCATAGCCATACCGTATATCTCTTCAATAGACATCTTCATAACTTCCTCTACAGTAAGTTGTATACACCATACCCCTGTAGGTTCTCCAGTTATTTTAGATATGTATTGTGTGTTAGGTATACGTCTTAGACAGGCTACGCTATTGTTTATACACGCTTGGTCTAGTGTCTTAAGTTTATATTCTGTTTTCAAGTATGTCAAGTATTTTCTTAACATGTCTCTCTTGATAGAATCCGACAAGTCCAAGTGGGAGTATAGGTCTATATTCATTTGAAAGCCCTTGCCCCCTGTAAGATATATCCTTGGGATAATCTCTCGTGGTTTGCAGTATTGCCTTATAAATTTTCTTACGTCCTTCAAACATTTGTTTACATCCTTTGCGTCATCAAAGTCAAACCATAATGTATTGATAACTGCTGAGTCATAGTTGGTTTTACCTTCACTCTTGTCAACACTATCATCAAAAACATATATGCTAGTGTAGCAACTCTTCTTACCATTGTAGTTGTCTACTTGCTTCTCTAGCTGTTCGACGTTATAACATCGTGCTATTCTTTGGGGGATTCCGAATTCTCTGAAGTACATTCTCTTAATATTTCTATTTCTTGTGCCCAGTCTGCAGGAATAGCCATGATATCTGCACCATCACATTGTGAACCGTGCATAACTAAAACTATTGCCTTGTCATTCTTTGCTACCATTTCACCTACAGTTTCACAAACTGTTAGATGNTCTTCTGGATTCTCTGCATTTATTCTATACTCTTTGAAAGTACTAGCTGCATCATTCCATGTGACCTTTACAATAGGCCCTACACTACCGAGAAACTCGGCTTCTCTATTTCTGTTGTCTACTAATTTCGGCATTCTTCCACTCCTCAAATAAATCTGTTACTATACCTAAGTCTGTATCGTGTTTATAATACTTTGCATTAGGTGGTGTCTCTGTTACCATGACAGGATTGTATGGTCTATCAAACAATAATCTATCATATGGTATCTGATTATCAGCTAACCATTCCTTTGTTGCCATCACCCAATCAAGTGAATTAGGTCTTTTACACCATATAGTTACATGATGGTCTTGAGATATTAACCATGTCATAAAGTCTTTGACATTGGCTAATACCTTTGCTCTTTCTACCTCATGGTAGTCCTTACATGGAGTACAGATTACTCCATCCATTCCAAATACTAAGTTCATTTCTTTATCTCTGGTGTTATTTTATTTATCCAGTCTATCCACCTTTGTCCTATAACTTCCCAGCTATAGTGTTTGACTGCGTGTTCTCTAGCTGCTTTTGATGCAGCCATCCTTTTGTCAGGATTATTATAATAATAATCTAAAGATTGTGTTATTGCCCTCTCTGAAGCTATTGCTCTCTGAGGTGCTGCACGAGCAGGGGTATCCCACCACATATCTTTATATGGTATTAATATACCTCTATCACAAATATCTTCATCTTCTAAATGGTCTCTACCGTTTGGTGATGGGTCATTATGGTGACCACCTAGTGGATACATAGGTATGTCTTCGTTTTCAGGGTCATTACACTTTACTAACTCATAACCTGTGGTGTAATTAGTTACACATATTGGTACACCTGAGCACATAGCTTCTACGGTTGGAATACCAAACCCTTCACCAGCAGTGGGTAAAACAAATACATCCATACAACTATACATCTGAGCCATTTCCTCTTCTGTAGCTGCTTGACCATGGTCCAACACACCCATCAGTGGTGGCATCAAATAGTCTGCAATACCATAATAATCTGCAAANTCAGGGAACTTCCAACCCATGGCATCATTCCAATCCATGTGTAGTATGAGTTTAGTGTCATCTGGTGTAAGATTATTTTCTTTTACGAACTGAGCATACCCCTTTATCAAACGAGGAATATTCTTTCTATGTTGGTTTCGTGCTACGCAACCTACCATAAATACATCTGGTTTGTCCATGTTACCATACTTCGGATGTAGTCGGGGTTTAAAAAGGTTTGTATCAACACCATGTGGTATGTATGTTGTATCAAAGTCAAAGTCTTTCTTCAAACCTATCTGACCATAACGAGACATAGCTACACCATAATCTACATTATCTAACTGTTGACGCCATGATGGGATAGATGGTTCACCGTCGTATGGTACTATAATACCTAGTTTCCATGGCATACCACTTGATACTTGCTTGAAAGCTTTGTTCATCATATCCATTCTTTGTTTACGATTTAATAGTTTACCATCTTGTCCATAGAATGGTAGGTTAACACTTGTAGGTTTTTTCATATCGGTCATGTGTTTAAACATCTGAAAATCTAGATGTGCTAACACTAAATCTGGTTTGAAGTTCTCAGTCCATTGTGGGAAAGACCTTTCACCGAAACGTTCTTGACCCGGATATAGTAATGGTAAACTTTCAAATGTAGCACGTGTCTCAGTTTGACCTAGTGGCCATGGCGTACTCCACTTAGCGTGTTGATTATTCTGACAACCACCATAACCTATATGATGTCCTTCACCATTTAATATGGCTGCTATGTTTTTTGTGTTCGTTCCAAAACCTGTAGGTGCCCATGCGCTATCTGATACAGGCATTATTCTTAGTTTACCTTTTTTAGGTGTATCAAATTGCATTCCTTCTTCATACTGACCTACAGTAGTTGCGTCATTTCTGCTTATCTTCATGTTATCCTTATTGTTTTATAGCTATAATATCTCTCTTGTTAACAATAACGGTTCCCTTATCTCCAGTAAGGTATACAAAATTCTCATCATCATTCGTTATCATTCCTCTTCCTACCTTTGTTCTTTCTTCTTCACGCCAAACCACCTTGACTTCTCCGTCTGACAAAAATGCAGACAACGGTTTACTTTCTTTTTCATCCATTTTAACACTTCCCCCCGAAGGGTATATAACTATAGCTTAACTTAGTATATAAAGTTATCCCTATATCCACTCCGCTAATGATTGTTGTTTTTTATCTAACATAGTTATGGGTGGCTTTTTCTTGACATATTCTTTCAAACCAAATTTTATAAGTAGATTAGATATTGTATCCCAATAGTATGTAATATCTATTTCATCCACTGATTTGATTTGTTCTTTCAATCTATACCCTTCTTTTGTCTTAGCATAGAAATATGTTGTGCCCTCAGCTGGTTCCATACCTATTTGTTTACCAAGATTCATCAACTGTACTGTCAAGTCTGTCTCGGATTTGTAGTCATCATATCCTCGGTTTGTCGACCTACGCATGATAAAATCCTCTAGCACATACTCATCTAGTTCATATAGTTTATTTATAAAAGACGAGTTAACGGTATTATTCAACCGTGCGTCTGATAACCTATCTAATACCTTATTATAGAATATAGAACGGCTCTTTGATTTGAAAGTGCTTCCATGCTTTGTAACACTACCATCCAAGTTACGCAATATATAATTACCAACTTGTATCCATACACCTTCCTTGAATACGTCTTTATCCATTGTGATGTTCTCTGATTCAGCAAAAGGTATGTGATGTTTCATCAAGACTTGTAGTCTTTTAGTTAGCCAATCAACATCCACATCAACATTAGTATTAATCCCATCTGTATGTACATATACCACAGAATTATCCCCATATCGAGCACGGATGATGTCGACAGCCGATAAGAGTAACCAACGGGCAATTGCAGTGATAGTAATACCGACGCCCATATCGCCGTAAGAAACGTAAGGATTAGCATTTGCACCATAGAAAGTATTCACCATTATTTTTAGAGCATTAGACTTGCTCTTGTCCTCTTTAGTCTTCCCAAGTTTATAAGGTTTTCGCATTTCTTTGAAGTTTTTACACATGGTATATAAACAACTTTTCTTATCTGTGTCTATTTGTAGCATCAAACGTTTGTTAACTTTGTTGTCAGGAATGTACAATATCCCATCCTTAAATTCTATATCATCAGTATAGTCATCATACCCTACAATCCTTGTAGTATCAGGCCCTAGATTGAGAGCCATCGCTATGGATGGATAGTAAGAACTGAAGTCCACTTTGATATTCTTAGATTGGTATCCCTGTTGGTAAAGCTCTATGTGGGCAGCCTGATAATTACCTTTGTCGAATCTAAAGATGTTCGGATGACGCTCTTTGTTTCTATCAAGCGCCACTATGCCCTGCTCGAATAAGCTCCTCCCCTGCAATATTTTCGTAATATAGCTGCTGGGGGCATTAACATAGGTTGCTAAGGGTACACATAGGACCTCTGCTACGTACTGTATTTGTGGGAAGTAGTGGTTGTACATAAACATTGTACAGTCTACATCAGACAGAACGTAGTCGTGGATTTCCTCAATAGAGTAATCCATTAGTGTCTTTGTGCTGAAGTCGAGCTCAATGGGGTCTAATCCGAAAGCTTGTGATACTTGTTTAAGACCACGTGGTAGTCCTGATAGTGAATAGTCTAGTCGAGCCCAACGCAATAAATCTAGTATGACTCGACCACCTGCACTCATCTTGAGTTCTCTGTTATCTTTAGGAGGTTCATACCCCCAGTTCGAACCGTCTCGGTTCAAGAACTTTTTGTATTGAGATTCGTTCAAATGATTGTAACGGACTCTGTGAAGTATTTGTGGGATATCATAACCCACAAGATTCCACCCCGCAATAATGTCAGGGTCATAGTCCTGTACAAAATGAGCGAAGTCCCATAATAGTTGTTTGTCATCTTCTGTCTCATTATCCCATAGGAATACTTTGCGCTCTCCGGTAGAAGTTACAATGCCAATGGCAACGATAGGGTACTTCTCTCCAAAAGGAAAGGTACCATCGGGGGAGTGTGTCTCAATATCAAACACAAGGCATTTTACATCTTGGTCGTTAGGGTAGTCTGCAAAGAACGTTGGATGTTCTATGCATAGCCTTTCGAGTAATGCTTCCCTTCCACCATCAAAGAGTGCGTGGTTTGGAATGTGGTCCTTACCGGGTATATAGTTGTATTTTTTCAACTGTGCTGTTTTATCTGAAGCTATCAGTTTCTTTGTCTCCCCGTGAAGTTCGTCTTCAATGTAATAGTATGGTACAAATGGTGACTTTACAGCCATAGCCTGACCATTCCTATACATCTTGACCATAAGTTCTTTTGTCTCAAGATTGATTGTGCGTTTGTTAATACTAGCTATCAGTGGTACTTTCATCATTCCTCTGGTGTTACGTTTACTGTTTTATCTGGTGTGAGTACATCATCTGCTGATTCTACTTCCCACATGTTGATGAGAGATACTGCATCTTGTACAGCTCTACCCCATGCACGGTGTACCTCAGCTACTTCTTCCATCTCAGTATCACCTAGTATCTCTGGTGAGAACTGTTTAGCCATATCATAGTGATAGTAGCTACACTTTGTCAGTAGTTCCATCCACTGCTTACGCTCATCATCAGTAGATACTGTTAGTTTTTTGATATCAACGCCCATCTCTAAATTCTTCCATTTGTTCTTTACTCATGCGATTAAATAATTTATCCATGTTATTAACCATGAGTTCTGATATCTTGATGTCATATACATCACACAATCTTTGTAGATACCACAATACATCACCTAGTTCATCTATGATTAGTTCTGTGTTGTCTACTCTGTCTCTGATTTCTTTCTTGTATGCTCCGCCTACTTCACCAGCTTCATTCATCAATCCTATCATTAGGTATTCTTTCTCTCTTCTCTTTGGATACTTAGCTGTCTTCCTTGTGAAGTCTAAGTATGTTGTTTCTATTCCTTTTACCATATGTTTATCTCCTCTGGAATATGTTTTAATATATTCTTTCTCTCAGTTGGCAGGTACCTATAGACTAGGTCTGCCTTCTCATCACTCTGTATAGCCCAAGGCTTGACTATGATGAGGTCATTCTCTCTACACCACATTCTTTTCTTCAGCTTACCACCGATACGTATCATGCGCTTCTTACCATCGCTACACAGTGCTCTCATTCTAGAGCCCCCTGTCATCTCAGTAACGACAGCAAATAACTCATCACGCTTCGGTAGTCTTCTTTTCTTGAAAGTATTGTTTGATGTCTTCGTATTCTTTTTCATCATAGTCTCCTTCTGCACTTGTCAGAAATTCTGCAAAGTCTTTACAACCAGCATCTTTAGCTGATTTAAAAAGCTTTGGGTAGTCAGCGCTTGATACATCTAACGCTGTCTCTGCTCTCTCACCCAACTCAATGTTGTCCCCGCTAAACGGGTCAACAATCTGGACACTGCTACAACAGCGCCCAATGTATTCGTCAGCCACTTCAGGCCACTCTTTTCGTATAAACTCTTTCGTTTCATTTATTAGTTCACTCCAATCTATTTTAGATGCAGGTTCAGTCAAGAGAGGACTCTTGTAGTAAAGCTTGTGCTTACCATCATCTTCTACCTCTAGGAATCCTGTCATCAGTAAACCACTAAGAACAGGTCTCAACTTAGTAAATGGTAGACCAGCAGCCTTCGCTGCTTTCTTTAGTTCACCTTCTGACATCTTGACTGTATCACTGTCTGCGAATCCAAACTTATCTAGTCTAGTCTCAGGGAATAACTTAAGTATATCAGTCCCATGACTAGGCATATGTAGACATTCTTCTACAAATGAGTTGAGATATATTCTCAAAGCTAACCAATTGTGTTTTGGTGTAACTAGTCCATATATCTTACCATTACGTTCTACTCTTACAATTTCATCAGGATAGAATCTAGCAATAGCATTGATTAGTCTCAGTACATATTGTACTTTCGAACGAGACACAGGAAATGCTGAGGGTATGGCGTTGAACAAGAAAGGTGCGCAAGGGTTTTTGATTATGGTTGCGTCATCCTCGTCTCGTGCTGTGATAGATTCTAATATGTGTTTCTTTAGACCATCTATTTCTTCATCAGACATTGTTGATATAGTTGCAGTCTCTACTGCTGAATGCATCAACTTGTGTTTGATAACTCTTTCTGTTTGTTCTACTGTTGGGTTAGTGTGCATAATCATACACCTTCTTTCTAACTCAGCGTCAAACATGGCACTGCCCTTTTCATTCTCTACTGCTACACACATAAAAACATCTTTAGGAAAGAGGTATTGTTCTCTTGCCGATTTTGTTGTAACATCAGTTACTTTGCGTGTCGCCATTCTATCATCTGCCCACGTCTTGATTATTTCCATAACACCTTCAGGTATCTTCTGTGCCTCCGGTATTGCTATAAAACGTGCTCTGTTGATACTATCAGCTTCATACCATACTGCTGTCTCAGATAAATGTTCAATAGTGTGAACATATTCTTCTGGCAGTAAATTAAAAATAGCTTCCATCAGTACACTTTTACCTGTTCCACTGTATGCCTTTACACAGAAGTTAGTATCTTCTAAAAGGTAAGACAGGGAAGCGGTAAGTGCTAGTGCATCTTCACCTAGTATAGGGAAGAGGGTGCCATCTCTTTTCTTAGCGTTGTGAAAGTATCGCAACAAATCATGTATTTCGTATTTTTTCATATCCATCTTTCTCTTGCATTCATTATATTTAAAACGTTATGTTCGCATAAACGAACAGCATATTTCTTAAGTTCTTTCTCATCAATAGCAGGGAACTCATTCTTCAATAGTAAGTATAAGTCTATCATTGTCATTGGGTCACCATTCTTATCTTTGAGAAACTCTACTATTTCTTCTGGAACTATCCATACTAGTGATTGTTCCTCACTGTTAGTCAAACTAGGTCTGAACTTCTCAGCAACAAACGCCTCAACCTCAGTTGATTCTAGTAGATAACCACTAGCTTTCCTACCACCTGTAGTTGTTACATTACCTTTTTTAAATTCAAAAACTAAGTCAGTAGGGTTTACTCCATTCTCAATTATCTTACTAAACATTCGTTGTGCTTGTGTATGTGATGCTACTGTAAATGATATATACTTTACTTCTTTAGACTTGTCTACATATATACCATACGTAAATTCGTTTATCTTTGGTGTATTGTTTTTACAGAACACACATTCACCTTCTTTAGCCCAACACTTGTTGCGTTGCCTTGTTGTAGGATTCCAATGCTTTACCCTGTGTATCGGTGCGATAAAGGCAAACTGACCCAAAGCTGTCATAGAGTCTTGTAACCAAACTCTCGAGCTTCGGGGCGATTGTATCCAATCGTCGTATCTACTCATTCTATTTCTATTTTCTTTGCTGTAGTCTTTTCTTTCTTTTCTATTGACAAATCAAGAATACCATTTACCATAGTAGCTTTGGTAGACTCAGGGTCTAGTTCATAATCAAATGACCTATTCCAATTGAAGTTCTTCTTATCTGTTGATGCGTCAATACTGACAGTGCTACTACTTACTTCGACATTGACTTCATCTTTACCAACACCAGCTAATTCAGCTGTGATGGTCAATGTACCATTCTCTTCATTAACTTGTACATCATTACGTAGGAAGTCAGGTCTAGTGTACCTACTTTCTAATTCAATAGTGTTGAGTAAGTCTACCCACATATCGAGCATATCCTTATCTCTTCTGTTCCACATACCTAATCCTCCATAGTGGAAGCTGATGGGCCATCAGACACACGCTTCATTAATCTGAAGTATGGTTTGTTGGAACCTTCTTTCCAATAGGTGTTTCTGAACATTACAAATTCGTCACCAGCTTCAGATTTACCTGAGTAGTAGACGTTTCCATTCTTATCTGTGTTCCGGAACAATCCGGCTCTTAGTTCTAATCCACTTTTTTCTGCCATATTTTTTTTCTCTCCTTTATTTATCCGTGCATATTTGTAGAGGGTTGCGACGGTAACCCTTTGACATCTATTTCTAGTAACTTATCTCCATAAGCTTCTATCAATTTGTCTAGTGTTTCATTGAAGAAAGCTCTAACATCAACATCTTCGTTAGGTGCTACCTCCATTTGAAATGTACCAATCCTTAGTAGGTGTGTCATCACAGGACTTTTCCCACTAGGACCATCTCCAGCCATCATATTCTTCATGGCTTTCTCAGATATAACCATATCAATATCAGAAGATGAATCGGTCATCGATTACCTCCAGCTTGATTAATATCTTTCTAAGGTTCTTTACCATACCTTGTGTCTCACCTATCTTGTTTTCCAAATCATCAAAGCGTTCTGACATCTTATCAATACGGGCTAAGATATCCTCCACGTTTTGAACGAATGGGAACCAATCAGTTTCGTTTCTGTACTGTTCGTTTCTTTTGCGTATTTCTTCCGCCCATCTTGTGTGGTGGTTTACTTCCGCCTTTCTGTCTTCTTCTATTGTCATTCTTTTGATTCCTTTTTAGTTGTTTCATGAGTATTTTGTTCTTACGTGGGTTCACATGATAACCCTGTCCTGTCCAACCATCGGTGTAGTATCGGATGTAACCCATCCAATAATCACGACAGTTTTCCTCAGTTGGTTCTAATCCTCTTAGTTTACACTTCTCCATCAGACGTTGAACCATCTTATTCGTTTTACCCTTAGCCCATATGCGGTCGAAGGTTTCCCATCTTTCATTCATTAGTTACCTCCACAGTGTGGGCAGTTGTAATTGTGTGCTTTCTTCATACCTATATAATCTTTACCACATCTTAGACATCTCATATCTGACCTCCGATAACTTGATAACATTGTTGACAGTATGGGTTACCACTCATGTCTTTGTACCTGACGTATCTTGCGTCGAGTTGACACTTACATAGTCCACAGTTCATCCGAACATACTCCCTGTGTATGGTGTATCTGAAGGGTCACTACCTTTTACAGCTGTATCCATCATGTCCATAGCACCTGAATCTTTTGCTCTTCGAATCATCATCTCTAGTATCTTGACGTAAGCTAGGATTGACATCTCTTGCCATCTCTTGAGTTGGTATGTCTTTTGAATCTTCTTGATGTCTCTACCCACATTCATAATATCGATAGAGTCAAATGCTTTTACTAAAGTCTCCCATTCGAACTTCTCATCTTCTGACATAAGAGATTCTATTGAGAGTGCAGTTTCGTTGTCTTCTGCTAACTTCAGAAAGCTTTCTATTAGTTCGTTCATCATTACTCCACTACTAATCTGTCTAGTCTGTACGCTCTAGGGTGTTGCTTGAACTGAGATGTAAACTGTTTTAGATTGTATCTGTTGTCTTTACCTACAACATAGAAGTTGCCTTCTGAAGACATTCTAATATCTTCGGGTAGGATTTTCCTAACGGACTGAGAATCACCCTCATGTTTCCATGAGTTGAATTTGAACTGAGTCCTGTTGACAGGATTGTATCTAATACTTACCTGTTTGTGCTTTCCTGTTTTTTGATAATGCTTTACAGCATCCATCAAAGCGTTGATTTGTTCTGTTCTTTTCATTTTAATCACCTTGTTAATGTCCCATAACTACTGAGTATATAAAGCTTTTGTTATATGAACTGAGAAGTTATTTCTCTTTATATGGTGTGCAGTTTACACACCTTTTTGTTCCGTCTACGTCGACGAAAAATGCTTTCTTAAAGCAAGCAGGGCATCTAATCCATGTCATAGGTTATCCAACATTAAATTAAATAATGAGTATATCAATAGTATAGAACCTATTGTCATGTAAAAAAGCACCCATGCTTCAGCTGGTATTGTTCCTTTTTGTTTCATTTCTTTTTTCCTTTGTTTAGTTTTAAAGTGTGGTAGTGCTGCCCAACAATCATTACATAGATATGCTTTAGAATGTGGGTCTTCACTTGTATAATGGACACCACATCTATTGCAGTTATGCCACATTACTGTGTAATAACTAGGCTTCATCCACCTTCTTAGCTACAGCCATGTATTTCTCTACGGCCATAAGGATAGGTGGTTGTAACTCTTTTGGTATAAAATCTATCCCATCCATGCCGTTATCTAAGTCTTGATAAAATATTTCTAAGTATGCACTAAAATTATCTGTGATATAATGATAACCATTAGCAATATCTTCATCATAATCTCTTATAAAGTTAATAATTTGGAATGCTCTACCCAATGCTCTGGCGTGTTGCTCACAACGTGGGTGACAGCCTAATATCTTTGACATCATCATACCAACTGACTCAGCTGAACCTTTACAGTAATCCAACATAGACACTATTGTATGTTCTTTCTTTACCATGTCTTGATACATACTTACATGAAAGTCTGAGAGCCATTCACCTTCGAACTGATACTTGTCACTCACTTCGTAGAATTGTTCTATGACCTCTCTCCAATGTTTGAAGTCGTGTATTCCTTTTTCACCTTCAACCATCTCATCACATACTCTAAGGTATGCATATAGTTTGTATATATCTTCTTTGATATCTTGTGGCCACGAATCCATACATTCAAAAAACGTAGTGCTGTATTCTTCCATTATCTCTTTCATAGTTTAATATCCTTATATTCATCTCCAGCTAAGAAACCAAACAGTGTTCCTCTACCAGCTATATTACGTCTAGTATATTTTAAGAAGTCAATAGCTATACTGAGAGCTGTGTTGTTTAGGTCTTCGTTGATATTTTCTAATTCCCATATCAAATCTTCTATTAATATCATTTCTTTTTTATCCTTATTTTCTTTATTGGTTTTCTGTTTATTACTTTGTTGAAGTCAACAAAAGGTTGACCTTTCTCACTTGATGGAGGTAGCATATTACCTGCGTGTCTTTCGTATTTAATTCTTCTTTTATTCATAGTGCTTCTTCATATAGTTTTTGTAAGTTCCAGCGTAATGGTGCTTTGAGTCGCTCAACAATGTAAGCGTGTTCATCGAACCAAGACCACTTAACTGACTTCTTATCATATGCCTTACTATATAAATATTTCGCTTGTGCAGGGGTTATAGCGTAGGTTTTCTTATTTCGGTATTCCTCTCTTCGTATTAAAATAAAACTCAGACCACCAGCCCTTTCTAACCGTGCACCCTGATTTATTTGGTGTTTAGCAATAGCAGGATTGTTACCATAATATAAAGGAAAAGAAGTAAGGTTCCTAGAAGTCTTAGCCTCGAGCATAATAGGTCTACCTCTGTAGACTGTAAAGAAATCGGCAGGTTGCTTTTCCGCAACAGCAATCTTAACAAACCTATTAATATCATTTGTATCTTGTATCCTGAACCACCATATATGGCGACTCGATTTTAAACTTCTTCGTATTTCGTTTTCGAAATTCTTTCCTGTATCTTTCCTTCCCATTGTAGCCTCACTAAGCAATCATAGAGTAATTAGTGACTCTATATATCATGCTCTATATAGATTGCTCTATTATATCTCCCCTTTAGAGATATATAAAGCTTTGCTGTATAGAGCTTATAACTGCTTCATATTGCATATGATACACTTACCTGATAGTAAACTGTCTTCGGCGATTGATATTCGTTTTCCACAACGACTACACTCAGTCCATGCTAAGCTCATTCCATATTCCTAAATGTCCACCATAACATAGCTGACCATAGAGTGAGGCCTAATAATACCCCTACTGTAACGTAAACAGGGTTTATCATTCCTTTGTCATACCTCGTTGTCTGTTCATCTCATCAGTTAAGATTTTGTGAGCGAACTCTTCTTCTTCTTTGTGTATCTCTAAGTTTTCCTCAGCCCGTGCATAAACCATTTCTCTAATCAACTTGATTGAGTCACGAACTGATTCGTTGTCTGTTGTCTCAGCGATATAGAAGTCTAGGTCATCCATCATCATGCGTGCTACCTTCGGACTACACCAATCTAGTATAATCTTCATGAAGTGTATTGCATCAGCTTTATTGGTAACCATGCATAGCTCCCTCATCCTGTGGGACTTCCCATAGTCCATCGTCTATAATACCAGCCAGCCACTCATCTAATTCTCCGAGTGGTGCCTGATAATATATTATTCCAGCTACTTCGTGTACTGCTGTTAGCAGTCTATCTGTATATTTACTCATTTTTTTTTACTTCCGTATTTTCTTGGTCGAAGTGTTAACTTCTTTTTGCTAAATCCAAACATAGCATCTAGTTTAACTATTAATTCTCTAATCATTGTTGTTCTCCGTTGGCCAATAGTATGGATACTCGTTTATGACTGTGAGGTCCGTTTGTGCATCTTGCCCGAAATGTTCTGCATAGTATTCGTAGTCCTTACGTAAAAGGTTCATTCGGTGCGATTTGTGCAGTTCCGGATAGCCTAGCCATTGAGGATATACTATTGGCCCTTCTATCTCATANAGCTGCATCGTGTTGTTGTATCCACGTGCAACCCATTCTTCTATCATTACATTAGTATAATGTTTCAGTGCGTTCTCGTAACCAACCCACATCAAACGTGCAGGATGGTTAAGCCAACCTTTCTTATCATAGTCTGGACTGAGTGAGTTGATGAGCTGAAGCCCCTCTACTCTCTGCTTACCTAGACGACGATAGTCTAGTAGTTTGGCTGATGTTCTAAAGTTTCTTGTTGGTAGAAATGTTTGCATAATATCAATTCCTTTTGATTATATTTCAATATATTTCAAATATCTATATAAAGGTTGTGGTGTGTGAGGTGAGAACGACTTCTCATTTGGTAGGTTCGCTTTCTTGTCCTGACTTACAGAGGCTATAACTCATGCTAGGCTCATTGGTTCTCTTTACGACTAACACCAATCCGTTAGTCACCTGTGGGTTGAGCTTCAAAATTCAAGACCTCACACGTTTTAGTGGGCTAACAGCTGATGACCGACTATCAACTGATAGCCTGTCACCGCTTAAACCTTTATCACCTTCCTGATGATTTTACTTATCTTAGTTGGTAGTTCGTTGGTGTCGTCTACTAGCATGTAGTTAGTAAACATCTCACGCATACTGCGTTCACGTGCACCACTGATACCAACTTGTATGATGTTCCAACCCTGTCCCTCTAAGTGTTTGACACACTTCTTAGTGTGAGGCACACCGGTTCCGTATCTGTATCCATTGGCTGATGGTTCACCATCTGAGATAACAATCATTAGTTTGTTGCTACCTATTGATGGTGACTCAGCTTTGACTCTCTCGGCTGATGCTAAGAGAGCCATGCCGTCTCTGTTCTCTGCACGAGCTTCCATTGAACCAATGGCTTTCATATCGGACTGATAAGATGGTGACCAATATACTGACATATTAGTCTCACCTTCCTTGCCCCATTCGTAGCCATCAGCTGTGTGACCAAAGACCCACAGGTTGAGAGCCTGATTATCTTTGAGTGCTTCACGCAAAGCGACTGCTGTCTGTCTGGCTTTGTCCATCTTCCATGAACCCATACTGCCTGACTCATCAACTAAGAGACACACATCCAATGGTTTGTCTTCATCAACGATGACATTTTTAAATAGGTCGGGTCGACCGAGAGGTATTTTATGTAACATCTTTTTGTCTAGCTTGCCTCTTCGTTGATTGCGAATGGTGTGTATCTTAGTATCACCATAAAGTTGTATCTTACGTTTGAGTTGACCGATAGCTGATTTCATTTCTGAAACAGTTCTGTCATATCTCTCAGAGTGAAAACCTTTTGTAGCGTGTTGATTACGCCATGTAACCTTAGTTCCATGTCTCAGACCGAGAGCACGACCACTGTCCCACTCATCTTCTTGATATTCACTATCAGCTAAGTCTCTGATAGCCTTGTCTAGTCTGTCACTGATAACCTCAGACTCACCAGCATAGTCAGCTAGTTTGACACCGGACTTATCAATAGCTTCTCGGAGAGCTCTCTCACCACTGTATCTATCAGTTCGTGCTGCATCATCACGTTCTTGTTCTATCAGTCTGTCTTTGATTTTTGCTAGTGAATCAGCATCTAACTCAGTGTCACCCCACTCTTCAATCAACTCAGACATTCTAGTCTCAGCACGTTCAAGGATTTCTTCTTCACTTGTAGCTTCTCTCTTACTAGCTTCTTCTACTGCTAACTGATATATGTATTCGTAGATAGACTGAATGGCAACTAGTGTTGACTCTCTGTTTACCAAAGCATCCTTCAAAGCACGAGCGAAGAACTGAATGTGTCTGGCGTGTCTCTTCCTACGTTCGTCTGAGATACTAGATGGGAACCTCACCATAGCTAGCAATGTGTTCAGTACATCAGCTATAACATTACCCTTGATGGTTCCGATGTCATGTTTAGCAAAGAAGTGTTCTTTTACTTTGTCGATGTATGTAACGTAACCAGCATGAGTCTTAGCTAACTGAGATTCGATGTACTCATCTTCGATAATGTTACCGATACTATGTAGTAAATCAGTCTGTGCGTTGCTGAGACGTTTGTCATAAACGTATTGCTTCTGCCACTTTACTAATGGTTTGGTGTGAACTAAGTGTAACTTCTCATGTATTGAGAGACCAGCAACAATGTCTAAGTTGGCATCACTGTCTTTGATGAGAGTACCGTCGACGTACAGTGCACCGGTTCTCATGTTAGAATAGTTCCTACCCCTAGTAGCAAAGTTAAGTGTATGTTTTACATTGGGGTCAACTACTTTACACAGAGAATCCAAATGTCTTTTGTGTTTGAGCATACGAGCTGATGAGCTAGTACCTGTAGACCAACCACCCCATGCTGAGGCTGTTGCACTACCTACGCTACCCCATGTGTATGAACCACCTCTACCCCACACATCACCATGTGCTGAGACAGTTGGTGCAGGTGAGCTGTATACTTTAGCTACTGATGGAGTGAGGAAAGGGTCAACTGTATTGTATGCGACACCACAGTCTGAACAGTTACCGTGTTCATCTGGCTCAGTCCAATCATCACAGGCATGACAGAAGTCATCTGTGTCCTCAGCCCAATCGTCTACTGAAGTCTTGTAATCCATTCGTCTACCTCACTTACTAAATCCTTATCCTCAGCTCTGAACTTGAACTCAAAGCATTTGAGACTTCTCTTAGCTGAACCTACTACACACTTGTATATGAATAAGTCCTCAGTTGATACCATACTATGAGCCATCTCTGTCATCTGATTGATAGGCATAGTTGCTCTGTCGGGTATGAGTATGTCCTCATCTTGTATTAGTCTACGTTTGTATGCACCGATATGTCTACCATTGACCTCAGTGTCAGGGAATACTGACTTGAGAATCTTTGCACACTGAGCTGGTTTGTAACCATTCATGATTAGTAACTTAGCCAACTGATGCCAATACGTATGTTTTCTTTTCTTAACTCTAGGCATTTACTCACCCATTGATTGAATAACTTGTATAATACGAACTCTCTCAGTATCGTCACCACCTTGAATAGGGTAGAACGGTAAGCAGGTATGTTTGAGTGCTTCTTCCAAACCCATACCATCTACAACTAACTCAGCTGCTGCTAAACACATACGAGTAGATACTGCTGTAGCTAGTTCATCTGACTTGTGTAAGTCACGAACTCTCTTAGCAAAGTCTACAATCTTGTCAGCGTTGTAGTCATCAAGCTGAGGGTTACGATTCTGTAATAGTTCTTTCTCTTTGTTTGGAGGGAGATACTCTAGTTCGTATATACCTCCGGTAAATCTATCTTTCCATGCACGGTCTAAGTCATGAGACGCACCGAGATACTCTCGGCCGATGTTAGCTGTAGCATAGAAGAAAGCACCATTGTGAACTGAGACTGTGTCTGCATCCTCAGACTCATCAAGGGCCAAATACTTCTGACCATCCAATACCGGCATGAGAATGTTAGCTAGGTCACCTGTTCGGTCACGTGTAACCTCATCCAGCATAATGAATGAATCAGCTTGTATTGCATTAACAAAACGAGAAGGCTTGAACCATGTACCTGATTCTTTGTCATACTTAGTATCACCTAGCAACTTAGCTGAGGGATTCATAGTATCACCGAAGTTGAAAGAGTAGAACTCTTTTGATGTAATCTCGGCTAGTATCTTACCGAGACTAGACTTACCACACCCTGATGGTCCTGTGATAAGAATGTTCTTACCACGAAATATGTTCCTCAACATGGTGTAGAAAGTCATGTCATCAGCGAACTTAAACTCTTCGGGCACATTGACTGAGCCTTTTAGTTTTGACATAACTGTTTCTTTTTCTACCACTTTCTCGGGGGTAGGTTCCTCTTCTGGCGTGGGACTTTCTCGGTCGAATAAACCTTCGAGTCCTCCGTGTGTGTCGGTCTTATCCATTGTTTCCTCATGGTCGGCAGCCTTTATAAGCTTACCGGTATCATCCTCAGTATATCTTTCTAACATCTCAGTTGGCCCTCCTGCGCCTGATGAGACTGCGGTCAACCCTGCTTCGGTCGTAACCATATGTTCTCTCACCTGAGACACCACTGCTTGTACCTTTCACTTCGTATTTAGATACTAAGCGAGACAAAGCATCTCTGTCTGATTGTTCCATTGTGCTGAGAGAGTCGACGAACTTTCCTAAGTTCATACTGACTGACCAAGCATTGTCTTCTACATCATCGAAGCACTGAGATAAAAATTCTCTCAGCACGCTGAAACGTTTATCCTCAATTGACTGCACACTTAACAAAGGAACTTTGTCTGTATGCTGAGTCATGTAGTTGTTAAACTTGTTGAATGTTTCTAAGTTCATAGTGAACCTCTCTTAGTTAACCATTGGTCAACACCTATTTCATGAATGTATGAAACGGTGTCACGGTAGTTCTCGAAGGTGAGACATTGATGTGGCTTCGGAGCGTGTTCGAAATACTTTTGAGTCCTAGCATTTCTCTTAGCTCTTATCTGTGAGCCGTCTCTGTTCGAGGTAGCACTTAACAACTGAGATAGTTGTTTGGCTGACAAGCTTTTTAATTGATTAGCGATTGTGTCGATGTCGGTCATAGTCATCACTACTACATCGTAGAAGCCCTTTATAAAGCTTTCTGCTCTAAGCTGAGAAGCCTCGCACAAAATAGGAACTGAGAGAAAAAACGGGGTGCTTTTTTAGGCAAAACCTTATATAGTTCGTATTCCCTATATTAACTATATTAAGATATAGCTATATTATGCTATACTAAGACCCTTACTTATATCTTAGTAGAGCTTGCTTTATAGAGAATGGTTAGTAGTGCTTAGCTTAATTGTCTTAGTAGAGCATTCTTTGTAGAGCATAATATAGGCTAGAGATACTAACCCTATACTTTCTTTTCACGAACACACCTGAACCCGAACTGGTTCCGGTTTGGTAGTTTAAACTAAGCCCTACTACGCATTTTCTCATCTGGTGCTACCGTAAGGGCTCAATCGAGCTTAGCTCAACTGAGAACTAGTTTCTCACCCCCGCTGTCCGTTAGGTTTTGGTTTGTAGAGCATGAACTGAGAAGTCATTTTCTCACCCCGCCCTACCGTGCTACTGNTGGTTTGAGGTTCTGAACTGAGAACCTGTTTTCTCACGGAGCCTTACGGCTCTACTGAGCAAAAAGAAATGGGAGCTGAATGGAGCTGAGCTGAGAAGTTGCGAAGCGGTTTCCGCGCGTGTGGAAAAATTTGTCGACGATAAAAAAAAAGGTGGGTAGGAGGCCTTGCTGTATACCTCCAATGGGTTTATGCCACTACAGTATTAACCCATACCAGTCACGCATTCCTCCACCAGTCGGTTCTTGGTTTGCGTGCCCTGTGCCTTAGTCCGTGGCGGACTTATTCGGCCATACCCGATAACAGGGAGCTACCCCGTTAAACATAAGGTGGGCAGTTTTCTGAGTTGCCCAGCTGCTTGATATATTGGCTTACTTGAGAAGACCAGCCCGTTTCATGGCTTCCTTCAAATCGGATTCACTCATTCTACTCATTGATGAGACGAGTGAGTCAACTGAAGGAGCTCGGCCTTCAACTTTGCGTTTGGCTTGATAGTTGTGAGTTGCTGAAGCAACCATACTAGCAAACTTGTCATTATTGTGTAGCACATCAGAGATGGCTATCAATGTGTCGTACTTTACACCGGTTGGATACCGAGCAGATGTTCCCACCTTCTCGATACCAATGTGGTTAAGTATGTCGCTAACTACACCTTCAGACTTAGGTGCCCAAAGGTAATCCATTTTTGCTTTAGTCATACAATACCAACTGAGGGGTTCTATTTAAGATTATCCCCTGCTGATTACTTGTCTTAGATGTAAGTCTTGAAAGAGCTCTGGATTAGATAATCTAATCTCAGCAGCGATAGCTTTATGTGCACCTCTGCCTCTGGCTCCTACAGGAATGACTTCCTTGTATAATCCGTACTTACCGTATGGAGTCGTGCCGACTTCTACTAAGTAGTCGACAGTCTGGCGTCCGTTCTTCCAAGGAAGAGCGGTTTTAGTTTGAACTGCTTGGCTCATATATTACCAATAGCACCACCCTATATAAAGCTTTTTTCACACGAGTGGAAAATCCGGGTGTGACCTGCCACCAATCAAAAGGATATCCTTCACGAGAGGTGGGCGTAAAGAGATGCAGAGAATTGCGTCACAGCTGTAGACGGCTAAGTCTATAACAGGGAATGAATGAGGCAAAAGGTGATACATAATGTTAGCTACACGTCGTTAATCAACTAAGATGCGCATCGACCGGTAAGGGATTGCTCAGCACTTGGTCAAGTCAGTTTGTTATTGCTTGTCGTCTGTTGGCGTATGGTGTATTCTGGTCTCAAATACTCAGGTCACTAATCGTATACGATGTTATACGTCTATAACCATAAGTGAGAGAGTCGGGATTCGGCCCCTGAAACTCTCTCTGTATTACCAATAGGGAGGGTCTATTTAACCCTTTCTCCGTATTTCTTGACGTCGTGTACGTAGACGTCTCCGTATTCCCAACTACCATAGGTCATTGGGCTTCTCACGGCACAATACCATCTAGCGTACATATTGGCTTTTTCCATATGTGGCATTTGGTATTTCTTCAATACTCGCCACTCGAAGCCGTTACCCTTGTAAATCTCATAAGGGTTATCAACCTTTACAGTTTTACCACATGGGTTTTTACCTCGACCGGTTTTGTATTCTTCGTATTTCGTGCTTGGCGTATATTCGCTCGACTCCTTGAATTCTGTCATATAATACCAAGGGTGGGGGTCTATATAAAGATTTTTTCACCCGTGTGGAAACCTCGGCGGGGAGAGGCCCTACTCCCCTAGAGGTTGAAAACAAACGAGCTATTTGGCCTTTTTGAGAATCTTATTTATTCTGATTTGCTCTTTCCATGATACTCTGGGTTTCTCAGTGTAGCTCATAAGTTACACCCACAGCAGGGTGCATCTTCACACCCACAGAGAACTATATAATCTCCTGCCTCATCGATACCAGAGATAACCATGTCGTCTAGTATATCTAAGATACTTTTCATTCCCACACACTCACATTATTGTGTAGGAACATTTGCTCCTCGTCCTCACCCTCAATCTTCAGAGGGTTACGTGGGTCATCTGTCAAACCCCAAGCGATAGCTAGGAGTTGGTCATGGACTCCTGTGTCGATTTTGTTTTTGGTTTGTGTTCTGCGTGCTACTCGGCGGAAACGGTGGGCGTTTCTCATATTTTGAATTTTGCTCATACTTACCTATAGAGTGTGCCTATATAAGCTTTACTCCTCCAGTCCTGCAGCGATGTAAAAACGGTCCCAATCAAAATATTGATTCTCACCGGCGCACATTCTGGCGAAGTCCCTTATTAGCAGCGGGTCTGCTTTTCTCTCTCTGAGAATACTAGCTATCTTTCTAAAATGCTTTCTAGTCATAATATACCAACGGGTCTGCCTATATAAAGGTTTTTCCACCCGTGTGGAAAAGTTGGCGCCCGGCTGAGCTCAGCACGGCCGGGCTGGGGATGCGTCGCTACGTTTAACGCTCGGGCGCTCATTAAGTGCAAGACCCTTCGCCATTCCTTGTCAGGCGTCCCCTATTGTCCTCGATGCTGGACAGTTTATTAGACTGACTCATACAACTGCCCTTTCCGTTGGGTGCGCCTACTCCTTGGGCTGACCATCTTATGTTGTTCGAGGACTCACGGAATATAATCTCTTTTGGGTGGGGTGCAATACTATTTTGCTATTTTCATCTTCCCCACCCGTTAGAGGTGTCTATATGTTTATCCTAGTTTTCTTGTTGCGTATGATACGTTAACCATGTGACTGATTAACCATTTTTGGTATGTGTTCATTCGTTTTCCTCCATTCCTTTTCTTAACAATTCATTTTGTCTGAATTTGATGTCTGCGATTCTTCGGTCGCAATCCTGTACTATCTTTTGCATGATGCTGATTACTTGGTCGTGTTTCATGTTTTTTCCTCTGTATTACCAATAGGCAGTGTCTATATAAGGTTATCCCCTGTGGTCAATCCAACATTCCCAGCATAATTCTGAGTTGTAAAGTGTGTATGATACTAATTGACCATATGGATTTCTCAGTGACTTTTTGCAGCATTCACAGCGCTCCATTATTCATCACCTGTCCAGAATGTCATAAACATTTGTGAATCACAATCTTCACACAGTCCGCCGAATAGCTCGGCAAATTCTAGGCCACAATCTTCGCAATTTTGTATTTGTTTCATTTGATTACCTCTATAATACCTATAGCGGGGGATGATATATTAGTTTGGTTGGGGGCTATCGTCGTGAACCCTAAAATCCTATATTGGGGTATATAAAGGAAAAAATCCCGCTCGCGTTTTTTGGGGCGCCAATTTTTTTCACACGTGTGGAAAAATTGAGGGCTTTATATACCCTCTTTCCCGGCGAATGGACTATATATACTTATAGCTGGTCGTGGATTTGGTCCACGATATCGTGCAAGATATCCAGCATATAATCTTTAGTCAAAACGTCATTATGGCCGTAGCGGTTTTTTTGCATCTGGCCGATGTCGTATTTATCCAATTCGATTTCTAATTTCACTCTTTCACCTCCCTTAGTTTTTTACCTTCAGCTTTTCCAGCTTCATAATCATTTAAGATGTCTTGTAATCTTGATATTACATGAACACCCCATTTTCTTTTTTCGTGGCCATCAAGACCATTTACATCAGCCAAATAAGATATTTGACCTATTAAATGATGGAATGCATTAGATTCATTCCTTAGTTGGTCACGGCTTAGAGCGTCAGCCTCGTAAGCCCTTTTAACATATGTTCTTACGTTCATAAGTCAAAAGCCTCCATTAGTGAGTAAAACCATATGGTAGCGTAGACGCTAACCACAAACACCATACCTAGAACTTCTATCATAGGTAACCTCCGTGTCCGTTGTATACATCGTCAAAGCATGCTTGGCATACTTCGCCGTTTTCGTTTACATTGTCTAAGAAGCATACAGCTTCTGAGTCTGAGCATATTTCACATTTTATCATTTGTATTTGTTTCATATTTTACCTCGTATTACACATAGCGACCCTATTAATAAAGGTTTCGCTTAGGCCCTCCTGTGGCCTGTGTTGGCCATACCTTGAAGCTCAGGTTCACCCTTGTACTTCCTGTAGTGTTGAGCCACTAGAGAAGCCTCATGTTCTAGGGCTTCCCATGGATTGTCAAACTCAGCTATAACTATCAAGCTGATGTCGTGACCTTTTTTAGGTCTGTGTTTTGATAGTCTTGACTGAGGGTCTTGAGTTAGTCCGTAGTAAACAGCGTTAGAGCTTACTCCGTCTCCCATGACGACATCATAAAAGTGATATGATGTTTTTTCGTTTTGGCGTGCTAGTTTATAGATGTAATAGTTTTCGTTCATTTGCTTACCTCTGACAATACAGTGTAGAAGCTATATATAAGGGTGACGGTCGGCGCTATCGTCGAGAAACGATTTTTGAGGGGCGCGCGAAGCGCTTTTTTGGATTCCGAACGCCATTTTTGGGGCGCCGGGGCGCCAAGCGCTAAAAAATAACTGAGGCGCTAACTAGTTATTCTCTCTCTCACAGGGGCGCTACTCTCAGACTCCCCCCGTCTAAAAAGAGGGGGCGCGCGTGTGCAATCTTCGATGTAGGGGTAAAAACAAATCGAGTGATTTTTTGAATATGCTATTTACCATAGGGACACTACTAACCCTATATAATAAGCTCTATATAGCATAGCATAATATAGATATAGGGGGCTCTCAGTTGAGGCGTGCTGAGTGGGGCTTAGGAAACCTTTATATAGTGTCAATGCTTAGAATATAATTGTATGACAAAAAGTACGCAAAACTCCATAAGATGGACATGTAATGAAATCAGGGATTTNCTAATACGCAAGAATGAAGCGTATGGTGACAGTGCGTTAGAACCTGACAACATTTTTAGTAAGCTCGACTCAGCACAGGCTATCTGTGCACGAATCGATGATAAGCTTTCACGTATCAAAAACGTGGGACTTGATGACAAAACAGAGGATACACTTGATGACCTCATAGGCTACATGATACTTCTCAAAATCGCGCGGGAGCGTAGCGGCAGCAAGACCACAGTATTTACCACGTGTAATTGTGTCCATGGGTGGCATAATTGTACATGCAAAGATACAGGGGTGTGCACAGTGGAGCTTGATGGTGAAGGTTACGCACCCCCGTGGAGCCATGAAACAACTAGGGTGTTCGTTTCAGACCCCGGCGACGAGGTAACCCCTATTGAGAAGAAAAGTAAAGAAATAGACCTTAATCAAGAGGTTAATTAATGACTGATGTAAAATGGACCGCTAGCCATATGAGGCTTAGTCCTTCTAAAATAAATACTTACTTGAAGTGTCCCCGCGAATTCTACTACAACTACATAGCCAAGCTACCTCAGAAGAAAACTATACACCTTTTCCGTGGTACCTTAGTACACCAGATATTGGAAGACTTATTTAAAAAACAATTCAAGACGTTACCACAGTGGGAGAAAGGAGTACCAAAGTTATGGGTACAGGGACAGTTTGAAGATGGTTGGGAAGAGAAGATAGCCAAACACAAATGGTTATGGGAAGTACACACGAAGGAAGAGATGGATGCTATGTACAAAGAGACAGAAGCACTACTACAGAACTTCGTTGACTCCGTCAACAAGAAACTAACTGAAATGGTTGACTGGAAGATATTCAAGAACAAACAACAAGCTTGGAACGCTGTAGCACCTAAGTATGCTGAGAAATGGGTTAAGTCTAAAGAGTATGCAATTGTTGGAGTTATTGATGTTGTATGTAATGATTTTGATGGTGGTACTACGTTGTTAGATTATAAGACTTCCAAAAGATATGGACCATACCTACCAGAAGAATACTACAGACAACTTATTATTTATGCTTTCCTATACACATTAGAGATGGGAGAGATGCCTAACTTCGTAGGTGTTAATTATCTACGATTTGACGATACCTTTTTTGTAAAGGTTGGTCAGGCCGAACTTGATGAGGCTAGGGACCTTATCAAGATGGTACACGACTGTATAAAGGAACGAGAGGAATATGAAGACAGATATGAACAGAAGCCGCAGAACCTGTGTAAGTGGTGTTCATTCCACAAATCGCAGGGCGGCCCCTGTGATGCAGAGATACCATCTTGGAAACCTACATACAAGAAACGAAAGAAAGAAAATTACGCAGACATAGACTCTAAAACTAAAATAAATATAGATGTTGAGTCTCAATCACAGTTCCCAGACTTTGATTAAGAGTAATCTTTAAATACTAGCGTCATGTAAAATTATACATGGCGCGCTTGCATATTAGTTGGAGGATTCTATAGTGATAGAATGGATAGACGTTCTAACTATATTAGCGATAGGAATGGCAGTGATGGGTATTGTGCTTGTTTTCGCAGTACTTGCGGGATTTGTGCGCCGTATAATCCCGAAGAAACCAAGCGTCAAACTAGAACCAATAAAACAAAAGGAGAAACAAATAATGAGTGACCAACAAAAGGAAAGCGTAACATTTAATGATATATTTATGTTCATGATTGCTGTACCTTTAGTTTTACTCTGGGTAGGGTTCGCAGGATATGTTATATGGCATGGACTAAGAGACCCAACTGTTCTAACTCAAATTGAAGGATATACAACTTTGATTGCTATTTTAGGAGGTCCAGCCCTTCTTATCATCAAAGATGCATTAGATGTTTGGAAACAAGAACAAGCTGAGAAGACTGCATTCTATAAGATAAAAGCACAAGCTGTTATCGATTATAATGACGCTGCTCAGAAACAATCTCAGATGATTGAAGCTAAACAGCAAGAACAAGAACATAAAATGGAAAACAAAAAATAATAAGGAGAAATAAGAATGCCAACAGAAAAAATATACAACATGTTTAAAGGTGAACACTTTCACAAAAACAATCCAGATATGATGTTGAAGTTCGACAAACCAGACAAGGCAGAAATAGATGAGATGAACTATAAAAAACCAATCACATCTTACAAAGAGATGCCTCAAAAGAAGTTACAATATAACTATCTAGCTGGTAGCGGAGAACCCGTAGAAGGATTCAATCCTTTACACACTATAGACTATCTAGAAAAAGTGAAAGACTTACCTAATAACAGCGCAAGCATTAAGAAAGACGAAGAATAGGAGCAACTATGGCACCAAGGAAAAAGACACGCAGGAAGACAACAAAGAGGAAGGCTGCACCTAAACGCAGAACTACTAAAAAGAAATCTAAGTCAAGAGTCAACGAGGCTGGTAATTATACCAAACCTACAATGAGAAAGAGGTTGTTTAATAAAATTAAAGCAGGAAGTAAGGGTGGAGCACCCGGTCAATGGTCAGCCAGAAAAGCTCAGATGTTAGCAAGACAGTACAAAGCCGCAGGTGGAGGATACCGCAACTAATGGCTTTAAAGAAGTCCCAGAAGTCCCTAAAGAAGTGGGGTAAGCAAAAATGGGGCTACGTTACAAAAGGTGATGAAAAGAAACCTAAATCGAAACGTGGTCGTTATCTACCTAAGAGCGTTAGGTCTCGACTAACCAAAAGTCAGAAAGCAGCAACGAATCGCAAGAAACGTAAAGCAGGTGGAGTGGGTAGTAGAGCAAAGTATTCTAAAAAGATTAAAAAAGCAGTAAGGAGGGCCAAATAATGCCATATCACGGAAAAAAGAAAAAAGGTAAAAAGATGAAAAGGAAGTAATTATGAGAAAACACTATTTAAAAGACGGAACAGTATTCAAAGGTGGAGTACACAAAATGCCCAACGGACAGATACATTCTGGTAAGACACACACTAAAAGCTCAAAAAGAGTATTTCATTATGGTGAATTATCAAAACGAGCACAAGCTAAAGCTAGGAAACAAAGAGGTAAGTAGTGGCGAAGAAAGTTTCATGGATGTGGAAAGGTAAACGTTACTATGGTACTTTAATACGTGAAACTGCAACGCATAAATATGCAAGAACAGCCAGTGGTAAAACAAAAACTATTGTAAAGAAAAAGAGGAAATAATGGCACCAAAAAAGAAAAGAGACCCCAAACTAGTAAGAGCAGGTGTGTCAGGTTATAACAAACCAAAAAGAACACCTAACCATCCCAAGAAGTCACACGTAGTTGTTGCTAAGGTAGGAAATAAAACTAAGTTAATTAGATTTGGTCAACAAGGAGTAAAAACTGCAGGTAAACCCAAGAAGGGTGAATCTGCAAGACAGAAAGCCCGAAGAAAGAGTTTTAAAGCGCGCCACGCTAAAAATATTGCTAAAGGTAAAATGTCTGCTGCTTATTGGGCTAATAAAGTTAAATGGTAAGCTTTATATACATAGAGCTTCTAAATTATTATGGGCACCCGCTAAGGGCCATTGCTCCACAGGTTACTTATCGCAAGTGCCAACGTGGGAGCCCCAATATGGAGATATCAACATATGAACAATACAAACAATGAAACAGCAGGGAATGAGACCAGTGAGGGTAACCTTACTGCTATCATTGACACTGTAGAAGAATCTGGAATGTTAGACGCTTTGATGGACGACCCATTATTAGCAGCATTAGCTGCACTGGTATTAGGTTTAGGAGCTTACGTAGCTTACACCGTACCTGCAGTAAAAGAGTTAGTTTTTAAATACTTAAAGAATAACGAAGCTGAACTAATGGATTTACTAGATAAGAATCTATCTAAAGCCCAGATGAAAGCTTTTGAAAAGCTAGATGAAACAGCACAAAAGCACGTTAAAGATTCCTTAGTCCGAAATGTACTAGTTACAGCTTGGGATGAGAAAGATGACGAGCTAGCTAGTCTTGTTAAGTCTAAAGTCAAATCTGCCCTTGATGAAGGGAAAGGACTTTGAACGTAGAGGAATACGAGACTCGATTACGTCAAAGGGTAGGAGAAGCTGAATATGAACGTCATAAAGAGCTTGTCCGCCTTTTGGCACGTAATCTTGCGCTTGAAGACGTGTTGTGGGAAGAAATTCTTATATGTATTCGGGATGTTAACGCTAGAACAGAGCTCTTGCGACAACGAAACCAAATAGTTAGAGATATCCACACAGAATTTAGAGCATTGAATATTGAAGTACCAACTGAAATGGAAAAGAGTGCAGAAGGTTTTGGTACGTTTTTAGAGGGATTAGTAGATGATGAAAAACGAGAGTCACCTGAAAAACCTGATGACAGGTAAAGGTGGAGTAGATTCACGACAACTAGAAAAAATCTTCGCTAAATGTAGAGACGACAAAGAAAAGATGCGTAAATTAGTACGTGCGTTCTGTAACGCGTACTTGATAGATAATAAACAGAGACCTCTACGCATGAGACCCATGCAAGAGGATATAATTTTAGAATGTTTAATAAATCGTAAAGATGGTAAACAAAAAAAGTTAGCAATTTTAGCACCACGAGGGAGTGGAAAATCCTTCGCTTTATCAGTAGCGGTGACTATATATATGTTTTTCAATAGATTTAGAGATTTAGTATTTATACTGGCTCCTACTGAAGACCAAGCCGCTTTGATTTTTAATTACGTTTATCGCCACTTTGCAGACAATACTTTTTTGAATGGCTTAGTGGCTAGTTATAGATTTCATAATAAGCCCAACATAACACTTAAGGGGGGCACAGTTATGAGAAGGGCTCCGTTGGCGCCTAGTAATCAAGGACAAGCTATACGAGGACAACACCCTACATTCTTAGTAGTTGATGAGTCTCCACTCATCGACGATAAATTATTCATTGACAATGTAGAGCCTGCTATTGTATCGAACAAAGCACCATTTATAAATCTTGGAACACCTAAATCTAAAGACAATCACATGTGGAGATATTTATATGATGATAATTATGCAGATACTTTCACTAGATTACATTATACATGGCGTGATGCTGTAAAGAAAGGGGAGGCATATTCAGCACCTTATACTGAAGAAGAAATGTTAGATAAGATGATGGAATGGGGAGAAGAATCTATCTACTGGAGGACAGAGTATGAATGTGAGTTTGTAGAGTCTGTAGCGAATATATTTACTCCAGAAAAAATTAAAAGGTGTTATGATGATTACGAACTTATTAGACTGGATGGGGATGGATTCGAGAGAGGAGGCAACATTACTGTTGGTGTTGACATTGGTAAATCTGTTAACTCTACTGTTATTAGTGCATGGTCTCTTGATAAATCTGACACAGAAAATATTGCTAGACTTGTCTATCTTGAAGAAATTAATGCTAGAACAGGTGGACATGATATACCATATCAACGTCAACGTATTATGGACGTTACCAATCAGCTTGGCGCTAGCAGGCTTATTGTGGATTGTACTGGAATCGGTGGTGCGGTCGAACAAGACCTCCGATTAGCTTGTTTAGATTCTGGTGTACACTTTGTACCATTCGTTTTTACAGGTGGCCCAAAAGGAACTAAAACACAAATGTATAGAGATTTTATTTCTTATATACAACAAAATAGAGTTAAAGTACCTAATCCTGAGAATTTAGAACCAGATATGGCTAAATTGATACATAAATGGACAAAAGAGCATATAGAATTAGAATATACTATGGATGCTGCAAATAAAACAGAAAAGATAGCAGCACCAAATGGTAAACACGACGATTACTGTGACAGTTCTGCTATGGGAATACATGCAACTTTAAGTATGTTACCTATGTCTGGTAACTTTGGACAGTCAATAGTTTCACGTCCTATAAACAAAAACATGCCTAACAGAGGGAATCACTCAAATTCACCACTTTTTACTACTTCTAGGCGTAAAGTTACACTAAACAAGCAATCTTTAAGGGGATTGTGACAAAAACTTTATATACTCATTAAAGTTAATTATAAATAGCCATGTCGTTTATAGATAATATTAGACGTCGGTTTGCTGTAACAGGCAGCAATCCTGCGTACAAAGAAGACGACCCACGAAGTTACGGTGCGGGTGTAATCCAAAGACTCAAGATTAATCGAGGTTTTGGTGGTCAAGATAAAGATTACGAACCACACATAGGTAAAAATAGAACATATATGAATATATATCTATCAGACCCTATAGTTCGTACATTAATTGACTTACCGTGCTTATACGCTGTAAAAGATAATTTTGATATAGTTACAGCTGATGACGACGTAAGGGAAGAAGTAGAAGAAATGTTCCGCGATATAAATATAGAACATATATTATATGGTTGGGTAAGAAATGCACGTATTTTTGGTACAGGTTATTTAGAGTGGACAGGAGACAATTTAGTTCTTAGGTCTAGTCAAAATATGTATGTAAAGAGAAATGAGCACGGACAAATCATGTATTACTATCAAAAAGTAGGAGATGATGAAGAAAGTGTTCGATTTGAGGAAGACGAGATAATAGAGTTGAAGAATAATCAATTCGATGACTTTGCATACGGATTATCTGATATACACCCTATTATATATTTAGTTGATTTGAAAGACTATGCAGAAAGAGATATAGGTGCTGCTCTTAACAAATATGCTTCAAGTAGATTTGATGTAAGTGCAGGATTACCTGATATGCCTTATGGTCCAGATAAAATCAATGAAATAGTAGAAGCATTCAATACTTTAGCCCCCGGTGAAGATATTATCCATGGTAACGACATAGTTATAAAAGAACTACAAGGTTCACAAAGAGCATTTGAATACGGTAAATATACTGATGACATTTTAGATAAAATACACGTAGCTCTTAAAACACCTAGAACCATGTGGACAGACCCAGAAAAAGCACGACCTATTTTTGAACCATACGTAAGATACTTACAAACAATGATAGAAGGTGCATTGAACTCACAACTTATGCCTCAGTTAGAAAAAGGCGAAGCTAAGTTTAAGTTCAGACAAATTAACGTTGACGACGCATTTACAAAAGCTAAGACTGATATGATTTACTTATCAGAAGGTGTACTATCACCCGGAGAAGTAAGAGAAGAACGTGGTCTTAATGCTGAAGGAGTAGCCACATTAGATATGGAAACTTCAGAAGATATTAAGGCTTCACCTATTAGTCAAGAGCAAAGTGATAGAAATGTAAATATAACTGGTGGAAAGGACACAGATAAACGTGAAGAATCCGCTAGAGCACAAAACAGGGGCAATAAGCCCTCCGCAAACACAACAGGAGATAGAGCATGACATTTGAAAAATGTATGATACAAACTAAATCAAACCTGAAGAAACGTGGTTTTGAGAATCACGAAGAGATAGCAGCTGGCATGTGTAGCATGTGGGCTGAGGAAAATGGTGTTGAGCGGGAATTTGCAGAGGGTAAGTCTACAGAACCTACACGCAGAACATTTGCGTTATCAATGGGTGAAGAAGATAATATTAAATTTTCCAGTGATGAAGGAATAGACTCTGTAGAGTTTCCTGTAATCGCTATTACTTCCGGACCTCATGAATATGAGGTAGATGGAGAACAACATAAAGTTTATATTGAAGGAGGTATGTTGAAGGACAACCTAGAAAAGTTCTCAGAACTCCCGATTTATATTGACCATCAAAGAACAGCTGAGGACTTAATCGGCATGGCAACGAAACCTGAGCTAATCGAGATGGATAATGGAAAGACTGCAGTTCAGATGCTGGCAACAGTATCTAATCAATATGGCCGCGGTCAAGAAGTGATGGACAAAGTCAAGGACGGGGATATGACTCACGTTAGTATCGATTGGTTTTCAAACGATATAGATGTGATGGGTGACACATACGCCACCAACATTCGTCCCACAGAGGTAAGTTTCATTGACAATGAAAAAATGGACCCCGTCTGTAAAGAGTGCACAATAGAAGAAGGAAAGGAATGTGACGCACAAGTATCTGAAGATGACCACGACTGTAGTTGTGGTGGTGAAGAAGAAGCATGTGCATGTGAAGACGGGAAAACAGAGGTAGAAATTATGTCAGAAGAGACAAAAGAAACAACTGTAAAATCCGAGGCAGAGAACATTGTCGAACGCGAGTTCGCTTCTCTACGTTCACAACTTGAAGAAGTTGAAGCTTCAAAAGCTGAAATCGAAGCTGAGTTCAAGAAGGCTATGAAAGAATTAGAAACCTTCAAGAAAGCAGAAGAAGAGAGATTAGCTGCAGAAGCAGAAGCTAAGAAGTTAGAAACTGTAGAAGCAATTATATCCCGAGAAATCTTATTCGGTTCTATCGAAGAAGATAAGAAGGATGCTCGTGTAGAGGAACTCTCTGCATGGGATGAGTCCAGATTGACTGGATTCAGTGACGCTCTAGCAGCAATGCCAGAGCCAAGCAACGATGTCGAAAGGTCTTTCGGTAAAGGAAAAACAGCCGAAGAGGGTGAAGTTCCAGAAACCAAAAGAGAATTCGGTATGAAAATGGTAAAGGGTAGAATTACATTAGACCCTTCATACTATAAGGAGAAATAAATATGGCAACAGAAATTTTGATTAATGACGGTGGAGCTCCAGCACGTATATTACCATATACAACCGCTGAAGCAATCACTGCAGGAGATGCATGTTCATTGGATACCAATGGACTTCTTCAAAAAGCAAACAGTGGTGACACTGGTTTCGATTTCGCATATGTTGGAATAGCATTGACAGATGCAGCATCCGGTGCTGTAGCTTCAGTAGTTACTGGTGTAGGAGTAGTTCTAAACATCAACTGTGCAGATTTAGGAGCAGGTGTTGCTTTAATGATGAGTAGCACAGATGGTCGATTGACCACGGCAGATAATGGTGCAGGTTCACCAAAATGTCAAGCTATAACATTAGAAAACAACGCAGCAGCAGGATTGACAAAATGTCAAACACTCTAAGGTGATTTAAATGGTAGACGCAACTCCCGGTATATTAACGACACTAAACACAGGGTCTGTTGACGGTGGTGTAGGTGAAAGAGTACTTATTGACTACAAAGAAGCTATTATGGACTACAAAGTCGCAGAGCTTCCAGTCATGTCTTTCTTCGCTGAACCAATGACAACCGACACTGGTGGTAATATTGATATTACTCTAGCAAAGCCTTCCATGAAAATGGAAATAATAAACGAAGGAACAACTCCTGAATACCAACACACAAAGCTACGCTCCGAGCGTGTCTCTGTGAAAGAATGGGGTATTGCAGTAGGTGTTACCCGAAGAATGATTGAAGATTCAAGATTCAACGAAGTAGAAATGGCTTTGAATGAAGCCCGCAGAGCTGTAGACAGACACATGACTGACCACGTTGTCAAAGTCATTTTCGGTGCTAACGCAGCAGACACTACATTCGGAACAATCGCAATCGATGAAACAACCAACGAAAGTGCAATCACAACTTTTGCAAGCAACCCACAATCCGGTTTCTACGGAGCAGGTATGTCAGCAGGAGACATTGATGCATCAACTTCACGTTTGGATTCATACGGTAACGAATCTGATACAAGATTGATTAGGAACTCATACGTCAGAGCTGCTGGTGACACTGCAGGAGACTTAGCTCTCTCAGATATCACTGAAGCTATTGACAGAGTCGCAACACGCGGATACAATGCAACACACTTGTTCATCTCCCCAGCTCACTACAAGTCTCTATTAGACCTAGGTGACTTCGTAACTGCTTTCACAGCAGCACAAGGAGAAGCAGGTGGTGCAGCAAATCCAACATCAGCCGCTATGATGCCCGGAAGCCCTGTTAATCAGACAGCTTCAACCGGTGTCGTCGGTTCTATATATGGATTAACCGTTGTCGTTAACGCATATGTTCCATCAACAAGATTTGGTACTTTTGACCTTTCAACCAAACCTATGGTTTACGTAGAAAGAAGACCACTCACTGTAGAAGAAGCCAATCCCGGATTCGGAATTGTCGGTTCCTACATGTCTATGAGATACGGTCTAAAAATTATCAGACCTGAAGTAGGTATCATAAGCATTAACGGAGCTTCTGGTTAAGCACGTTAATTAGCCTTCGGAGAGCTGGCGAGGAAATGCTCTCCACTTTACATTTTCAACACAATATTTAAATAGTGCAACGGAGTATATTTAATAGCTATGGCAAGATACACTAAGGTATTAAAAAGTTTAGCCCACAATGCAGTGGGTAACAAACGCATAGAGGCCGCAGCACCAGCTGGAAATAATTTTTATGTTACTGGGGCAACGTTAAATAATTCTGACGATGATACCCTTACTTTGGCACGTCAAAGTGAGCTGCTAGATGTTACCGTTGACCTTTCACACTTTAGCAGCTACAAGCAAGCCCCGGTGGTTCTGATACACAGGTGCAATTTAACAATGGCGGTGCCTTTGCTGGCGACGCAGATATGACCTTTGATGGTACTAATTTAACATTAGCTAATGATTTAATTGTTGGTAGAAAAGTTAAACACAATGGAGATGAAAATAATTATATTGAGTTTACTACAGATGATATGGATTTCAATATTGATAGTAAATCATTTATGAGATTCACAGAAGTAGGAACTTCTGGAGACAAAATTGTATTTAATGAAGGCTCTAACAATATAGACTTTAGAATAGAATCTGATGATAACGCTAATATGTTTTTTATGGATGCTGGTTCTAATAGAATAGGTATTGGTACAGCTTCACCTGATTCTATTTTACATATTAATGGCGCTGCTACACAAGAGCTAAGAATACAATCTTCTGATAGTGGTGCATATTCCAGAGTACAACTACGGTCTGCTACTGATGGTTATGCTCAATTTAATATGGGAGACTCTGGCGCAGATGCAGCAGGAGGATTAGTTTACACACATTCCACAGACACATTGGATATTAGGGCAGCTAATACTGTTCAACTATCTATAACAGATAACTTAGTTACACTTGGCGATGGTGTAGTGTTAGCTCCTCATTCAAGTGACAACTTTACAATTGACTCTCCTAATGGTATAATATTAGATGGTACATCAGCAGCTAACGGTGTGCAGTATCACGATGGTGGTACGGAACTATTGAGGATTTCAAACTCAAGTAGTAACCCAATCATTAGGATTATGCAAGATTCTAAAGATTTAATTTTCCAACAATATGATGCATCTGAAGTAATGCGTATCGGTGACGACAAAAAAGTAAGAATAGGAAATTCTTCTGCAACAGTAAATCACCTTATAGTTGAAAGAGACCCTTCAGATACAACATATACTATTTTACACGGTAAAGCAAAGTATCCAAGAATACGTCTTGAAGATACACAAGCAAGTGCAACTCAAGATATATGGCATTTAGGTAATCAAATGAGATTCGGTACAAATGCAGGTAGTACAACCACTGCTGCAATGTTCGTACAAAATGGTCAACCAAGTGATGGGTTAAATTATGGTTTTGTTGGATTGAATTCTGGTGTTGGTATGGGCACAACTAGTCCTATCAACTCTGCTAGACTATCAATAGTAGATACAACACGTCCATTATTATTAGGATACGATGGTTCTAACTACGTTAACTTCGAGGTAAGTAGTAGCGGAGATTTTACTATAGATGCTCCAGATGATATAAGATTAGATGCTGGTGGTGGAGATATTGTATTACGCGATGATGGTTCTGAGTATGCTAGGTTATCCAACAGTTCACAAGACTTTATTATACAAAACACACAGAATGATAAAGATATAATATTTAAAACAGTCGATAATACAACAACTACTGAAGTGATGCGTATTGATGGTTCTGAATCAAGAGTAGGTATAGGACTAGATACACCTACTTCTAAATTACACGTCAAAGGCACATTAGATATTCAAGACGGTAATCAAACTATTCTTATGGGAGCTGGTAACAGTTCGACAGCTAGAAGCAACGATACTTTAAAATTAGCTAGAGTTGGATTAGCACATTATCATAATGCTGAAGAACCAGTGGCTATGTTATACGCTGCCTCGAATGGTTCAGATAACACAGTGGTTATGGGTGGTGGTACATCTAATATGAATGCAGCCACTAAATTACAATTTGCTACAGCTGCTAATGATGCAACTACAGCTGGCACAACTCGTATGCAAATAGGTTCTGACGGTAAAGTAGGTATAGGCACAACTTCACCAAACAGTAAAATGACAGTTCAAGGTGACCTTGACATCCCACGAGGTTCTAGATTTAGAGCAGGTTCTACTGATAGTAATCAAGGTGTAGATATTTATCATAACAATGATGGTAGTTCAGCATTTAATGGTAACGTTGTTTTTGAAGGTAGGTCTTCTGGTGGAGATGTTGTTTTCCGTAATTTAGACCACGGGCAAGATTATAAATTTTACGCAGAGAACGATTCTGGTACAGAACAGTTAATAATGAAGATTGACGGTACTGAAGCAGCTGTGGGTATAGGAGAAGGAAGTACTGGATTAACTACAGCTAATGGTGCGTATTTACACGTTACCGGTTCTTCAAACTTACTTGCTAATTTCTTATCATCAGATGGTATAGGAGAAATACGAGTAGGAGATAGTTCAAAGTATACTAGATTATTAACAGCTGGTAATCAATTTAAGATAATGCCTTTCGATGGTGTTGAGTTGATGGTGCTTGATGGTGGTACAGAAAAAGTTGGTATAGGCACAAATGCACCCGGTGAAAAACTTCACGTTGTTGGTACAAGTAGAGTTACAGGTAAAGCAGCGTTCGGTGGTAGCACACTACCAACTAATAACGGTATCAGTGTAGTAGATACTATACAACTATCGGAAAAGGGTTCGTCACCCACAGCAACGACGGCATGGGGTACAGTCTGGGTTTCAGGCTCTACACCAAATAAATTATATTTCACAGATGATGCAGGCACTGCGCATGATTTAACAGCTGGAGGAGGAGGTACGATTGGTGGTACTATCGCTTCTGGTAAGTTAGCAATAGGTACAGGCACAGATACTATAGGTAACTTTGTTGATGCATTAACTGAGAGTAATTCTATTTACATAGGTTCTAACCCCACATCTACAACAAGCTCTGCAGACAATAATGTAGCTTTAGGTATATCAACCTTAGACGCAGTAACGACAGGTGATAGAAACACTGCAGTCGGATTTAGAGCGGCCACTGACGTAACTACAGGACAAGACAATACAGCAATTGGTAAAGATGCTATGTACGCTAACACAACTAGCAACTACAGTACAGCTGTTGGTTCTCAAGCAATGGGAACGCTAGATGGAGCAGGAACTAGTACCGCAGTTGGATATTTTGCTATGAATGCCCACAGTGGTGATAATAGTGTCGCTGTAGGTGCGTATAGTATGAGAACAGGTTCAAATGCTTATAATGTAGCTGTAGGAGTATCAGCTATGACTAAAGTGTCCGGTGGAGCTGGAGGAGTAGCTGTAGGTTATCAATCTGGATACCATCCAACTGGAAACTATAATACTTGGGTAGGATACAACGCTGGATTTGGTACAGCCGCAGGTAGTGCAGAGTTGAACGTAGGAATTGGTAGAGAAGCTTTGATGAATATCAATGACGGAGACAATAACACTGCAATTGGTTATCAAGCAGGTAAAGATATTTCTGACGGTACGGAGAATACACTTGGAGGATATTTAGCAGGACATAATTTAACCGATGGTTCTTATAATACAGTACTTGGTACAAAAGCATTAGGAGCTGGTACCACTGCAAGTAGAAATGTTGCTATTGGTTACCATGCGATGCTGGAATTTGTCCAAGGTGATACACGTAATACAGCTGTTGGTATGTATGCAATGCATCGAACAGAGTCAGGTAGTCATAATGTAGCTATGGGTTATAATGCTATGGCAGGAGCTAATTCATCATATGATAGTGATTACAACGTAGCTATTGGTTCATCAACGATGTATGCTAACGAAGGTGGAGATTATAATACAGTTGTAGGGTATGCGGCAGGAAATGCTATAACCACTGGAGGAGATAATGTACTCATAGGTAGTCAAGCAGGTTATGCTATGACTACACAATCGGCAGCTACATTAGTGGGTTACAAAGCAGGATTAAATAATACTGCAAGTTCTTTGGTAGCAATTGGTAAGAACGCTGCTTATAGTAACACTAGCGGTGGAGAAAATGTAGCTATTGGATTCCAAGCAGCTTTTGCTAACCAAACTTCAGACCAAAATACAATTATAGGTTATAACGCTGCACAGAACATGACAGCAGGTTACAATACATTTGTTGGACACAATGCAGGTCACGATTTAACAACTGGTCAATATAACGTATTGATGGGTGTCTCAGCTGGTGCGAACATAACAGGCAGTGAACAAAACGTAATACTAGGTGCATATGCAGGTAGAATGTTACAAGCATCTAAACGTTTGATTGCTATAGGTTATGAAGCTGGATATATGGCACCAACAGGATATCAAGTAGCAATAGGACACGCTGCACTGAGAAACCCTACTACAGCAACTGAGAACGTAGCGCTCGGTAATGAGGCATTAAACGGAGCAGGAAGTTCAACTTCTAATTATAATACTGCAATAGGTAACTATACGTTAAGTCAAATCACAAGTGCAGAAAGAAACGTCGCAGTTGGTTACAAAGCATTACAAGTAACAACCACAGGTGATGATAACGTAGCAGTCGGTATATATGCAGGAGATGCTATAACCGAAGCTGGTGATAACGTGCTTGTTGGTAAAGAAGCAGGTACAACTTTAACAACTGGACCACAGAATGTATTTATAGGTTCAGAGGCAGGAGAATCTGCTGTAGGTGCCGGTTATAACGTTGCTATAGGTAGTGACGCATATAAAACTGCTGTAACTGGTAATTATAACATAGCTATTGGTAAAAATGCTATGAACAACGGTTTAGTAACAACTTCACATGCTATAGGTATAGGTTATGAAGCACTTAAGAATTTAACTTCAGCTACCGAAACAGTTGCTATTGGTCCATATGCTGGTGATGCAATTACTACAGGTGGAGATAATACTGCCGTAGGACATAAAGCTCTCAGCACAGTTTCTACTGGAGGAGGTAACACTGCTATGGGTAGAGAAGCGATGCGAGATTCCTCAGCTGGTGCAACTGGTAACACTGCAATTGGTGTAAACACCCTCTTTAGTTCGGGTACACCAACAGGTTCTACAGCATTAGGATGGGGAGCTGGATATTATCCTTCAGGAAATTACAATACATTTTTAGGATACAAAGCTGGTTATGGTGACAGCACTACTAGGTCCGCATATGCTAATACAGCCATAGGTAGAGATACTATGATAGCTATGACAACTGCTAACAGTAATGTAGCTGTAGGTAATCAAACTTTCCAAAATGTTACAACAGCCATACGTGGTGTAGCTATAGGTTTCCAAGCAGGTAGCAATGTAACCACTGGAGATTATAATGTACTTGTAGGCGCATATGCAGGACAATTATTTGGTACACATGCAAGTAATATAGCAATAGGTGCATTTGCAGGTCAAAACAGTACAGCAGATAATAGTACCTTTATAGGACAGAACGTTGGGTACTACCTCGAAGGAGACCATAATATAGGAATAGGAAGACAACCTCTACAAGGTCTTGCTAACTCTACAGCGGCAAAAAACATTGGTATGGGATATAAAACACTGTATCAGGCAGATACAGGTGCCGATGAAAACGTAGCTATTGGATATCAATCTATGATGGATATAACCACAGGTACACTTAACGTTGCTATAGGAGCTTACGCTGCCACAGGTAACACAACAGGTCAAGAAAATGTAGCGATAGGTCATTCAGCTTTACAAGAAAATCAAGAAGGTGACCATATAGTCGCTATTGGTAGATATGCGGCATATAATACAAACCCCACAGCAGGTACGGGAGACTCAGTAGTAATAGGAACTCAAGCAGGCTATACCAACACAACTGGTGTTCAGAATACTTTTATAGGACACANGGCAGGTTATAGTAATACAACATCAAACCAACAAGTATTTGTAGGAAGAGAAGCAGGATACAATCATACAGAAGGTACAACCAACATTTTCATAGGTGCAAGAAGTGGTTATTTAAATACTACAGGTGCTAATAATACTGTGGTAGGACACCAAGCACTTTACAACAACGTGCATGGAGACAGAAATACAGCAATAGGTTATCAAGCATTACATTCATCAACACCTTCCGATGGAGGTGGACAAAACACAGCTGTAGGAGATAGAGCAGGTTANACTACAAGCACNGGTCATTCAAACGTTTATATGGGTTACTTAGCTGGTTATTCACTTACAGATGGTGANNGAAATGTTATNNTAGGACATGANGCAGCTAGGTATGCAAANANTATGGACTTNAGTGTANTTATTGGTAACAATGCNGGTACTCNNNTNTCAGGTGCANNAGAAGCAATCATTATAGGTAGAAATACAGGATATTATGTTAGTGGTAATAGAAATACATTCGTAGGTACAAATGCAGGTTTTGGTAGGTCTGATGGAACACATGCTACAACTGAAGCAGTAGCAATTGGTAGAAATGCTATGTATTACAATAGTACTACTAATTATTGTATAGCTATAGGTTCAGACGCTTTACTGGGTGCAAGTTCATCCCCATACATGACAGGAGATAATAACGTAGCAGTAGGTAGACAAGCTGGATTGAGTACTAGCAGTGGACACTCCAACACAATAGTTGGTAATGAAGCAGGTTATACTAACACAACTGGAAATGATAATACTTTAATAGGATACAAAGCAGGTAAAACTATAGACGGAGGCACAGGCAGAAACGTAATGATAGGTAGTCAAGCAGGTCAATCTGCAACTACTACAGATGCATCAACTATTATAGGTTACCAAGCAGCAGGAGGTTCTGCTTTAACAGGAGATTATAATACAGCTGTTGGATTTCAAAGCGGGTATGCATTGATTGGTTCAGTAGAAGGTAATGTATTCCTTGGACACAGAGCTGGTTATGGCGCTACATCAGGTGGATATAACACATTCTTAGGTTATGCAGCAGGTCAAAATGTAACAACAGGTGCAGGTAATGTAATAATAGGTAAGAACGCAGGACCTTCATCAACAAACACTGATTCTAACAAACTTTACATTAATAACGCAGCAGGAACTCCACTTATCGGAGGTGACTTCTCTTCTTTCCAAGTTCACATGAACGCTAATGTAGGAATAGGTAATACTAATCCTCAAGCTAAATTACATTTATCAGCAGGTTCATCAAGTGAACCAATTATATTATTAGAAAATACAAATGCAGACAATACTCCACCGGGCGTAACATTCTATAAGAATACAGCAAGCCCAGCCAGTTCAGACCAAATAGGTAGTATAAAGTTTGACAGTGAAGAAGCTACAAGCAGTGATAGAAAAACGTATTGGGAGATACAAGCTCGAATCAATGACCCCACTAACACAACACCTAATGGTCAATTAAATTTTTACGGTCTTGATGGAGATAGCCCCGGTTTCATTCATCAATTCCAATTCATAAACAGTCAGTTCTCTGTTCTCAACAGTGACGGAATAGGACCAACAATAACCCCTACTGGAACGAATGGTGGTATGTTTAAAACAGCTGGCCAAAAGATGAGACTACAAGCTAAGTCAGATTCTACTGGTGAAATCCATATGATGGCTAATACTGTAGGTATAGGTACTACTTCACCTCAACAAGCATTACACGTAGCTGGTAATATTACTACAAATGCTTTAGACTCAGAATATAGATTTGGTAACAGAAGTGACTTGTTAATAAGAGGGCACTCAGATTTTGACATGGAACTTATATCACCACAAGATATGGCATTTAGTATTGATTCTGATAATAATGAAACTGCTCATAAATTTTTATTTAAAACAAATACTACAACACCACGTTCTGCTGGTACTACTCTTATGGAAATATCTGAAGCTGGAGACGTAACAATTGCTGGTGGTTTAGGTGTCACTGGTTCAACTTTAGCAGTTCAAAGAGAAATGAAAAATGACATAACGACAAGCACTACTTTGAGTGACTCTTATTCTGTTTATCAAGCATTAGCAGATGGTGGTGGTGTCGGCACCGTTACTTTGACAGCACCCTCAAGTCCATCAATAGGAGATACTTATTTGATTGTAGCTGGTGCTTTTGGTAACCCCGGTGGAGGAGGAGCCCCTACGCTAACAGGTCTTGTTAGAATAATAGCAAACACAGGGCAAACAATTAATGGAGTTAACACTAACATTACTTTAATGCAAAGTACAGCACTTCAACCTGAGTATAAGACAGCACACTTAGTTTGTGTTGATACTAACACTTGGGTTATGACATTATCAGCTCAAGCACCAGTAGCTTAGAGAAACCTTTAAATATAACGGAGACTTATTCTTATTAATGAAGCCTGAAGAGCGCGACGAGCTTCTTATTCGTATGGATGAAAGAGTTAAAACTGTATTCAACAGAATGGAAAAGTTCGAGACCCTCTTTACAAATCATTTACACCACCATGAGATGTGGGAAGATGATATAAAAAGGCAAGTACGCTGGTTAGTTGGTGTAGCGCTCACAGCAGCTACTGGCGCAGGTGCATGGGGTATGATGTAAAATGGCAGTAACAAGTATAACAACACTCGCTGGACTGAGAGACCGTATTAGGCTCTTAGCTGGTATAGAACAAGAAGAACTAGACAATGATACTTTAGATATTTTAATTAGTATATCTACTGAGTGGTTCACTGAACAAACTGGTTTAACTTACGACGCTACTGACCCTATGGATAACGATGCTGCATATGACAATGCAGTAGCGTATTATACTTGTTATTTAGCATCTATCGCACAAAATGGTATGGGTATAGAAAGAATACAAGTTGGTGACTTAGCAGTCTACTATGAAGATGATGCATACATACACTTCAAAGAACTAGCAGACCAACAGTTAGTCATGAAACAAAGCCTAAGTATAAAAACGACAGGATATAATGCAGACCCATATCTTGGTAGAGTCAACTGGGATGAGAACGTTACCGGAGTCAATGCTACTAAGGATATGTATCCAGCACCACGTGGTACTAGAGGCGACGGAGGATATTAATGCCGGGGTTGATTGGTTCACAAGGTGTCCGTCCGGGTGCCTTGAATATGAACAGNGTGTTTCGCGCACTNAGATANCGAACTGAGCAAGCTCAAAAAGTAACTTATAACAGACCAGCTATATATAAAACAGATAACTATGGTGTACCATCCGGAACTATAGGTTCTCAAGAGATTCTAGTGCCTGATTTACCTGCAATTATTAGACCAACAGTTACTGCAGATTACCAACAAGAAAGACAAGGTAATAATATTATTGGAGCTGCTAGAATATACACTCCAAATATAACTACTATAAAAAACCTTCCTAATTTTGACCAAGATAACAACACCAACTTCAATGAGATAGAAGGATGGGATAGATTAATTACAAATTATAGAAGTATATATAGTGTTCCTACTAGTGGCACTAGTGGGTGGGGAACAGGAAGTGCATCAGCAAATTGGACATTTAGTTCTGATGGTGAAACATTAACTGCTACTACTGGCGCAGATTATGATGGAGCATTCAAGTTTACAACCAGTGCTACTAATACCTTAGAAGCAGATAGATTAAGATTTAAAATAAAAGCAAGTGGTGCTGTCGTATTAAATAATATTAGAAGTTTCAATGGAGCTACACAAGATAATGATTATAGATTAGATTATGCTCCAACATCACTTACAATACCTACAAGTAGTTGGTTGACTGTAGATGTTCCATTTATATCAGGAACAAGTGCCACCAGTATTTATTTAGATGGAGTAAGAAAGGCCGTGACAGTTACTACAGGTTCTAGTTTTGATTACGAAGCTGACCTGAGGGATTTTGAACTGAGAGTATCNGGCTCAGCTAGTGGTAATAAAATATATGTTAAAGCAATTGAGTATTACAAATCAGTATCATGGCACGTACATTCCTTAAAAGATATGACAGATGGATATATAATCTTCAACTGTGTTAGAACACGTGGTCGTGACGACGCTAGAAGGAGGGCATACGACTAATGGCAGTAGACCACTTGAATATAGTCGAACGTAAACTAATCGACAACTTACGAGCCGGTACTTACAACACAGCAGCAGGCACCAGCACAGCATGGAGCGCAGCTGACGTCACAGTCTTTGGGCAATTTCCAAGCACAGACGAAACTAAGTATCCAGCCATAATTACAGAAATGTCTGCGAACGGTATCGAAGAGCAATACTTNGGACAGAACTTAACATTTGGTGGCTCTGATACAGCTGCAAAAGGGGAGCTCTATGGAGTAGGCTTTAAAATACACCTATTGGTAGATAGAGATAGCTCTATTACGATAGATGGGGAGCCCTATAAAGAAAGAAGATTGCTTAATTATCTCATGCTTAATAGCGCTAATGTACTTATGGACGTGGATTATAGCGCTACCACAACAGAGGTAGTAGAGCGTCATTTTACTGGTTTTACAGACATTGGATATAATCCTGATTTAGAGATATGGGCAGCCATGGCGACCATGGTGATTGTCTTCAAAAACAACAGGTGATAGATGGCCAATTATGTTTTAGCTGGTAGGCAGTTTTTTCAACAGAATACATTCCGTTCGATAACGATTGGATTACAACCTTATCTACCACTCACTCAAAAATATAAGATGGGTTTATTACCTGCAACTGGACCAGTTCCGGGCTTTGGTTATTTTAATATGGGTCCTTCACCTACAGCAAGTAGTACGCCTCCTAAATCATGGCCAGAAAGAATCAATGAAGGTAATACAGGTGCATACCAAAGGACACCAAAAAGAGGCACCCCGAACAATTTTACTGATGCACTTACTCAGGCTGATAGTTTAGCTGGAGCACCCGCCGCAGCACAAAACTTAGGTTTCTTGTTTTCTAGAATATTAGATGGTAAGATGGCAGGTGGGTTTGGTCGTAGGGCTGCAGGTTTTCGTCAGACAGATGTTAACGAAATAGAAGCTTTAATGTTAGGTGAAGAGTTAGAGAAGTTGGACCCTAAGACATTCAAAGGTGAGAATAGTGAATTAGTTAGTGATGTATTGTTTGAAAGAAACGTCAAAGGTATGAGTACTGAAACTTTTGATATTATGTTTAGTGAACGTGGTGCGGGTGGTATTGAAACATCTATTAGCACTGTTTTCGGTAAAGAAATGACTAAGGGTAGTGTTGGTGTAGAGGTAACTGTTGCTAAAGCTGGAACAAGAAGTGTTAAGTTATTCAGTAAGTTCGGTAAAAATGACGTAAAGAAAGCAGGTGGATTAGATAAGGCATTTGATAAAAATGTTCAAAAAATTATCAAAGATGTTAATTCGCAAATTTTGAAAGCTGGAAGAGCGTTTGATAAACAGGCTAAATATAAAGATATATCTAGCGCTGAGAAACCAGCTTTGGTTAGAGGTGTTATTCACGATAAATTTACACGTGAGTTGATTGACCGTGTTACTAGATTATCTAAAGCTAGTAGTGGACAACAATCTAGCGAGCTAGCTTACAATTACCAAGTTGCATTAGGTTCTTTAGCTGACGGTATGATGGGTATGGTACGAATATCAGGCACTACGAAGAATGGTTGGCCACAAATACAAGCATTAACAAAGGTTAAACAAGTAGGTGGTGGTGGTAATATGGCAGATATGATTAAAACAGCTGCACAAGANAANGAATTAGCTATGGGTTCTGATTTTATGGCTAAAGCAGATTTGATTCATCAAGCTTCTGCTAACTTAGCTATTGCCACTGATAATAGGATATCCTCTGTTGGTGATATGATGTATTCTGATTTGACTCAGAATGCTATGGGTGGTTTAAGTATTGCTGTTGGTGAAAAATCAAAACGCGGAGATGGTGTGACTGGATTACTACCTGCAGATATAGCAGCCGATTTGTTGAGACAAATCAAAGAATTCTATTCTAATCCGGGTTTTACTACTGACTTTGCAGTATTTTATAAAAAACTACTACATGACAGTGGAGATTTATCTACAAAGTGGAGAGAATCTGCACAAGGAAAAGGTAGAGGTATGTCTGAGAAGTTTATTTATGGTGACAATGACCCTCAGTTCAAAGGTTATGGTGTTTGGAGTAGTGGTCAAT
>FUFK010044793.1_pt1 | contig 70734 bp, 58 predicted proteins | sample 1021851 | NCBI WGS metagenome assembly FUFK01 (sample SAMEA51879418, study PRJEB19060) | metagenome | reverse complement strand
TCTATAGTTTCATAACCTTCTGTTTCTCCGTCATTTGCAATTGAATGTTTAAAAGAAAAAGTACCGTCGCTGCCAACAGTTCCAGAACCAGTAAGTGAGCCTTTTGCAAAATCTTTGTAAAACTGGGGGTCGCTTGCCAACCTTGCTCCTTCCTCGACCATATCGACGACACTTTTAGCCCCGTTGATCAAGTCTTTTNNGANNCCCTTGANGTCCTTNTTGACCCCATCTATGAAATCTTTGGCAAATTCAGAATCGGTTGCNANTTGATGTNCATCTTTAGCCAAGTTCACAACACCNGCGGCGAGTCCCTTGATGCCACTTGATACTCCATCCACGATACGACCAAAGAAACTGGTTTCGACCACTTTAAGATCACCCCGGACTCCAGGGTTAGGGTCAGCGATTGCAGCGTTGATATCAAACTCTTCCTCAGTTTTGACCTCATTCTTTTGTGCATCCTTCGCCTTCTTTTGGCGATCTTTGGCTTCCTTTTTCTTGACCTTTGCTTCAGTCATTATGGCTTTGTCCTTCTTTTTCTTTGCCTTGACCAGTGCTCTGGCCCCCACCGCTCCAGCGATGATGCCGACCTGACCGATTGTTTCCCCTGTCTCACCCGTCGGGTCCGGCTCTGATTCGAAAGGATCTCCCATGATGACTTTCGCCAGAGGTTTCACCAGAGGGTTGTTCAGAAGAGTGATGCCATCATCACTTGAAGAGCAGTTTGTTTGATTGGTTGCCCCAACCGTGCTGTTGGTTTCGTTCGTACCAACCACAGTGGCGTTTGTCGTAGCATTTGACAGCGATGTACATTCGGTATAACTCGTCAGTGAGTAGACTCGCCAGGTCCCCCGACAGCCGTATTCGTCCACCCATGAACCATAAGCGTCGGCATTCCAGCTATTCCCTGAATAATAGATTCCAGACCATGATCCATTGTTATCAAGTCCACTAGCAGTTCCGTTATTGATATGCCCCGTTCCATTAATGGTGGCGGTTAATTGGTACCCCCATCCATCTTCGTCAAAGAAGGTACCACTGACCCTCTCCCCGTAGATTCGCATTTTGACCTCACCGCCGCCACAGGCAAGGATGTCCCCATTTGGCAATGTTTGGAAGGCGAAAGTCATCCCTTCCTGTTCTTCAATCTCCCCTTCGGGAATGGCTATGCCCTCGTAAGTACCGTCCCAAGGACCCATGGGCTCGTCCAACAACGCATCCTCTAGGTCCCAATACCAATCCGTAATCACAGGTATTGATGCTCCGTGCTCGATGGATTCATCGATGACAATCGTCAATACGGAACTGGTGATTAACAAAAATGTGGCCAGAGACAGAAAGCCATTGAGGACATCATGTCGAAATACAAACTCTATCACACTCATGCTAGCCCCGTCATCCAAGGCATTTTGGTACCACTCCTCGGTTTGCACAGCAAGTCGGTATCTCGGATGCCGAATAATATTTGACATCAAATATTTACAATACACATAGGTTAAATTTTTACCTCGCACACAAGAAACCACCAGTACGATTCGATGGTTATGCAGTGTCTCCGAGCGTGACTCCATAACACCCTCGCGCTCAGAATTGCTGAACGCATGGGTTCTCAGTGGGTCATGTCAGACGCTACCGTTGTGACTGCCCACACCCACATGGGGTCCCTTGTGCTCAGATGCTCTCGGAGCTCATTTCGATTCGAACGCCTTCGTCTTTGAGCGTTTGAATGACTTCGTGTATGACTTCAGAGGGAAGGTCCTCGGGAGGATGGGTGCCCTCTGTGAACAGTTCGTGTTGGCTCCAAGCGACCACGCAAGCAAAGGTGACCAATCCGGTGGTCCTGGCCATGCTCGAATCCCCGTCCATCCCCTCGTCTTCCAATGTCCACGTGCGTACCTGGCCGTTTCCTTCGACACGAACTTCCATCCAGGTAAATTCGGGCCGTTGGGGGTCAAGGCGCCAGGCATCCACCAGTTCATCAGGGCTGAGGTCTGTGCTCTGGTAGCGTTGGATATGGCCGGGCCAACGAACGGTGTATTCGCCCATGGTCTTGGCTGGCACGTTGATGAGCGAGCGCAACCCGTCGGTCAGGAAAGCTTCCATCTCTCGTCCGTTGGCGTCAATGCTGTGAAGTTCCGACATTGCAGGGACTACGACGATGCTTCCGTCTCGAATCACCCGGGCAGGGCGCGTGTACTCGGCGATGACGTCGTGCGGTGAAAACGGTGCCATGTAGGACCACTCATCGTCGGGCTGTGAGGGGTTTCCGCCCACTTTGATGCTTACCTTCTCCAAGTCTCCGAGTTCTCGGTGGGCAAGCGCCACCAACATGTTGGACAAACCTGGCGCAATACCCACGTCCCAAAGGACGGTGCTGCTGCCTTCAGGCAACCGGTCGGGGGTTGTTTCACTGAACGAGAGGTCNACGATGCGATGGCCGTGGGGGTTGAGGGCTTGCAGGACGCTGTGGCCGATGTCGCCGGGGACCATGTTCACAATCAGGTCGGCGGCGCTGTGGTCGGCGGTTGCGGCGTCGAGGAGGTGGAAGGTGGCAGGGGTATCGCGGGGCGTGATGTCAAAGAGATGCACATCAAAGCCTGCTTCGCACAGTTTACGGGTAACGAAGGAACCAACCAAACCGCCACCAAGGCAGTGAATCCTCATACTTTCCACCTCAGGAATGCAGAACTCAAAGGTTTCCCCTCACTTCCTTTCTCCATAGATAACGGAGGGAGTCATTATGTGGTTCCGGCCGAACCGTGAACCATGAGCATCCTTGCCAAGTACGAAGAAGCCTTTGAATCCGGAGATAAAGAACAACTTGACGCCGTCATTCACGATGACTGCAAATTCTACCCACATGTTGGTGGAGCCGTCATGACCAAGGGCGACATCATGGCGTTTGCAGGAACGGGTGCCGTTCGTACCGAATCCCATCGCATCCTGTTTGAGAACGACGAAGTCGGTGTGGGCCATTCCATCGCTCACTTCGCCAACGGTTCAACCTCCGAAGCCGTGTTGGCCTTCTACAAGTTCCACGACGGCAAGATCATCCACGTCGAAACCGGTGCAACACCGCTGAGTGATGATTACCAACTCATCGGCCAGTGAAAACCGTCTCTCACTCCCAAGTTGTGAGACGTTGACCCACGTTCTATAGAATTGGGCCGAGTTGGACGCCGAGAAGCAAAACGGCCGTGGCGCAGACCGTGATCAGGATGTTATCATCGATGGGCCCGTATTCGTAGCGTTCAACGAAGGTAGCCACCGTGGCGGCGATGAGGCCCCANGCCGGAAGACTTGGGTCGCCCGCTTTAGCAGCGAACCATCCAAGCGGTGCGCTGACCAGAAACATGAACACGTTGCCAATCGGGCTTTTGGACCGCTTGCGGACCACAGCGTTTCTGACCACGCCGGTCACCCCATCACCAAAAGCCATGAAGAGTGAGGGCACAATGGCCAACCACGGGTCACCCACCAGCCACCAAATCAGGGAGATGGACATCCACCACATCAGGCCGAATTTGACATCGTTTTGGTTTTGCTCGGTCTGGAACCAATGCATGACGATGCCTGCGCGGTGCGATGCATAGAGCAGTGCGGTGAGCAGAATGCCAGCGACCATTGGATACCACACATCGGTGAACAGGAAAGGGACACTGAGTGAACCAACACCTCCGGCCATCATGTGGACGATTTTCCGATTGTAATACACGGCTCGAATGTGCTCCATGCCGCGGTTGACCATCATGTTGTAGGGAATCTTGGTGGCGTACAACACCAACATGACATAGATGCCCATGCCGGCTGCTGCTGCGAGTTGGTTGACCATGATGGGGCTTTGTTACGGGGTATCTCTATGTTTTTGCTGACCAAGGGACTCTCGGGCGAATCTTCAAACACCACCGTTCCTCACCAACGCTTGGAGAGTCACATGTCCGAAGTACGTAACGTCATCATCATCGGTTCTGGACCTGCAGGCTACACGGCCGGACTCTACGCTGGCCGAGCCATGCTGAACCCCTTGATGTTCGCAGGTTACATGTCTGGAGGGCAGTTGATGCTGACCAGCGATATCGAAAATTTCCCAGGCTACCCCGAAGGCATCGCCGGCCCTGAAATGATGATGCAACTGCGAGAACAAGCTGAGCGCTTTGGTCTTGAAGTCGAAGACAAGAACGTCGACGAGGTTGATTTGAGCGAACGCCCCTACAAGGTTGTGGTCGAGGGCGAGACCTTCCTCACGCATTCCATCATCGTCTGCACCGGTGCTGAATCGCTGTGGCTTGATGCACCCGGTGAGGCTGAGCAAAAGGGACGAGGAATTTCCACCTGTGCTACCTGCGACGGTGCGTTCTTCCGAGACGAGCACGTGCTCGTGATTGGCGGTGGCGACTCCGCTTGCGAGGAAGCGACCTTCTTGACCCGATTTGCAAGCAAGGTCACCCTCATTCATCGCCGAGACGTGTTCAAGGCTTCAACCATCATGTACGAGCGAGCGGCCAACAACCCGAAAATCGAAATTCGCACCTTCCGACAAATCAAGGAATGGCTCTCCGACGAGAAAGGCCTCAGCGGAGCCGTGCTCGAAAACACCCAGGACGGGAGCACGGAGACCATCGAGGCCACCGGTGCCTTCATCGCCATCGGGCACACGCCCATCACCGATTTCCTCGGAAACCAGGTTGAAACCGATGAGAACGGCTACATTGTTCACAAGGAACACACCATGACCTCCATTCCCGGTGTGTTCGCCGCCGGCGATGTCGTTGACACGCGCTACAAGCAAGCCATCACCGCTGCCGGCATGGGCTGCTCGGCTGCNATGGACGTCGAAAAGTGGCTTGAAGAGAACGTTCATTGAAGCCGCTTCCTTGATGAAGACCGTCGTTTTGGCCGGGTCATGGTTGATGTTGCTCGCCACGCCCGTCACATCAGCCTGCCCAATGTCGGCGTGGAAGGTCAGCGCAAATTGAACAACGCCAGCGTTCTGCTCATCGGGGCTGGTGGACTCGGTTCACCTGCGGCGCTGTACCTCGCTGCTGCTGGCATTGGTCGGTTGGGCCTTGTGGACAACGATGCTGTTGACCTCAGCAACCTCCAGCGCCAAATTTTGCACGCGACGAAGGATGTGGGGCAACCGAAGGTTGCTTCGGCGAAGGCCAGCCTTGAGGCCTTGGACCCCAACGTGAAGGTTGAGGTGTTCGAGGAGCGCCTAAACCCAAACAACGCCATGGCCATCATGACGGGTTGGGACATCGTCATCGATGGAACCGATAACCTGCCCACCCGCTACCTCATCGACGATGCCTGCTCCTTGCTCGGACTCCCATGGGTGTACGGCTCTGTGTTCCGCTTTGAGGGCCAAGTCTCTCTTTTCAACCACAACGGCGGGCCGTGTTATCGCGACTTATTCCCTGAACCCCCTCCTGCTGAGGCCGTCCCAACATGTTCACAGGCCGGTGTCTTTGGGGTTCTTCCAGGTGTGATCGGGGTGCTTCAGGCCACAGAGGCCATCAAGTTCCTGCTCGATTTACCCGTGTCCTTGAGCGGTAAACTTCTGCTCTACGACGCGCAATCCATGGCCTTTGACACGCTGACTTTTGAGGCGGACTCCGAACGAGAAGCGGTTGTCGACCTATCGGGGGCAGCGGCCATGTTGAGTCAAGAGGCATGGTGCATGGACTCCAGCCAGGTTCCTGATTCGCCGCAAGAACAAAAATCCGAACCCAACCAACACGATGCAATGTTCAATCAGATTTCAGTTACAGAATTCCTTGAGCGTCGTGAAAACGGCTGGACGCCATTCATTTTGGATGTACGCTCGGACGCAGAATACGCAGAAGCACGGGCGAAAAGTTGCGACCTTCAAGTCCCCCACTCCCACGTTCTTTCGGTGTTGGACAGCCTTCCCAAAAAGACCGACATTCTCATTCACTGCAAGAGCGGTATGCGTTCCCAATTGGCCGCCATCGAATTGATTCAAGCTGGTTGGGTCGCTGAACGTCTCTTCAACCTTGAAGGTGGCATCATGGGGTGGCATGCTGCTGCACCGGATGATATTGAATGAGGCCCGAACTGCGTTCACGACACGCACGGATGAAAACGCCCCTCTGCCTGTGGTCGCATTGGGTGAGGTTCAAAGCCGCTGAGTTCTTGCTTTCATCACGGAGGGGATGAGAATGGCCAGCATCATCATCGCCGACGAAAACGAAGGTCGTCGCAACCTGCTGGCGAACACCTTTGAGCGTGAGGGCTACGAAGTGACCCGATTGAGCACCCTTGCTCAAACCGCTGCGACAGCGAGCGCCGTGCTACCTGACGTGCTCTTGTTGGAAGGTGAATGGAGCCAAGGGAGCGTCCTTGATGTGTGCCAGTCTTTGGTCGGCCAACCGCGATTCCGTTCGGCCACACGCATCGTCATTCTCTCCAGAACCACGGCACCGGATTTTCTCTCATCGGCTGCCTTGGCAGGCGTCGCCGAGGTCATTGGAAAACCGGTTGACATGAACCAACTCATTGGCCAAATAGGACGCCACGCTGCTAAGCAATTCGTACCGCCGCCTGCAGATGTTTCGGCTGGCACAGGNGGTGGAGGTCTTGGTGGCCAACGCTTCGACGTTGGCATGACCATGAACGACAGCCAGTGGGCTTTGCCGATGCTTCGGCGCTTGGTTGAGGCCGGCAACATCGACGAGGAGTTTGTCGCCTCAATTCGAGGAGAAATGGACGAGGGTGAACTACCCGATGACGAAGNGGGTCTCTCCGCTGAAGCCATGACCACCATGGTCCGTCTAGCNTTGAACCGTCTGGTCGGCACCGAAGGGCCGCCNNNGGCTGAANCGAATGAAACGAATGAGGCGACTGAGCAAACCGAAGAGAAGGCGGTCGCCTCAACATCCAATGTTCCTTCTTTCAAGGACCTCAACAAGGGAGCCACACTTGGTGAGGGCGCCGCTTCATCTCTTCCAAAATCCGGTGGGAATTCCTCAATGGAAGACATCCTTGAACGGCAAGCCGAAGACATCGCTCGGCAAGTGGAGGCGGACATGGATGGCATTCTTTCTGAAGAGCCGGAGTACATCTCGTTGTTGAATGAACACGAACAGGTGGGAATTGACCCCGAAACATTGGCGCTGACCCGCCTCACCGCCGAAGTTCTTCGAGAATTGATGGACGCCCTCCAACGCCCGGGGGCTTTGTCCGATTTGACCTTGCTCACCCGGGTTGAGGATGCGAGCACCCTTGCAGCGGACATGCTCAATGCGCTTCCCGCTCAGGAGGAGGAGGAGTGAGCTCCACTGCGGACCAGCGGCGACTCCAGCGAGCCTTCATCGCTCTCCTTCTGGCCTTTTTTGTCAACTTTCTTGGCTACGCCTTCATCGTCCCCATTCTGCCCTCGTGGCAAACACAATTTGGCCTAAACGCCACTCAGGCCACCCTCCTTGTTTCATTATGGGCTGTTCCGTTGCTTCTCTTTGGACCGATGACCGGGCGCATCACGGACCGATTCGGAGCGGGCAGGACGGTTTTCATCAGTTTGGTTTTGCTAACGGCCTCAAGCGGCCTCTATGTCGTGGCGACCAACGAGTGGGTGGGGCGTCCGTTTCTCTTGCTCGCCTTCGCGCGCATGGTTCACGGCGCTTCGGGTGCCACCATCATGACGGCCGGCTTAGCGGCCGCCTCTCAATTATGGCCCGTGCGTTTCGGTGAGCAGGCTGGAAAGTTGCTGGGAATGGCGGCCATTGGAGGCTTGTTTGGGCCGGTGCTCGGCGGGGTGTTATTCACTTGGGGCGAGGCTTCTGCGTTCACTGTTTTGGCCATCTTGACCGCTTTGGTTTGTCCGCTGATGTGGTTTTCATCCGAGGTCATCGGTGGACCTCGCAAGCACGCCACGNCNTCGGTGTCTTTGCGCGTGTTTTTTTCAGACCGGATTCTCTTCAGAGTCGGTGTGTTGCTGGCCATCACCACCGTGGCGACGGGCGCCCTCGAAGCCGGTGTGCCGTTATTCCTTGACGATGCCTTGGGCCTTTCTTCGGCTGCCATTGGTGGTGTGTTGCTGGTCATGGTGTTGATGCAGGGTCTTGGGTCTGTCATCTGGGGGCGATGGGTTGACCGAAACGGNCCAACACGCTACATGGTCATCGGCTGGTCATTTGTTGTTGCTTCTCTTCTCGGAGTGGGCTTGGTCGGTTCCTTGCTGGCAGGGAATGTCGCTGTGTTGGGGATGATTTTGCTCCTCGGCTCGTTCCAATTCTTCATCGCCGCTGCACAAATTCCAATGCTGCCGATGATCGATACCGCCACCAACCGTGCCCTCGGCGAAGGTAACCCCGGTCTTGCGTTTGGTGTGTTCGGAGCGGCGTGGGCGGCGGGAACCATCGTTGGACCACTCTTGGTTGGGCCAGCGTTTGACCTGTTTGGGTCGTGGGCCATTGCGCTTGGGGGGCTGGCCATCCCCGCTTTTGGAGCGCTTTTGCTGACGGTGACCAACCGAGACCTGCTTCACGATTGTTATGAGGAAGAAATCGGAAAACGAAAATCCGAGAACGAGGNCGTCCACGAAGCCCTTCAAGCCGAATGAGAAGAGGATTGAAACCAACCATCTCATGCGAGGGTCGGGGACAGGCCATGTCACAGGGGGACCTACCGGAAATCTTTGGCCAGGAATGGCGAGCTGACCAGCCGTTGGAGTTTGTTCAGCCCCTCCCCAAAGACGCTGCTCGCTCAGAAGTGCTTTCCTTTGTCGCTCAGCAACACGACGCCCATCTCTTCCTCGTGGCGAATGTTTGGGACCACCTTGTGGACAGCGAACCAGATACCTTTGAGGGGCCATCGTGGAACACATTTGCCCAGCGCTTCGTTGACGCCCTTGAGCGTGGCTTGAAGAAACAGATGAAGAGCACGCTCGGGGATGAACTCGAGCGGGAAGTGATCCCTCGTCGAAGCATGGAGGTCATGCTTGAGCGACGAAGAACGCACTTTTTGGTGGACATGCGCTTGATGCTCCGTCGTTTGGCGCATTACATGGCGATCACTGTTGCGCAACGGCTTGAATGGCAGCGTTTGATGACGCGCACACGATGTTTGGACGCTGCGCTCAAAGACATCTTCACCGAAGGCGTTGAAACACCAGATGGTAGCAAGTTTGGTGGCAAGGGTTTTCGCTCGACCTGGCAGGAAGGCGTGGTGGCTGTCGCTACGGCGCTGAACCGCCAACCCGATGCTCCCCGTGACGCCCGCCCNGGAGAAGGCTACGATGGCGACCTCGTCGCCCCCATGATTCGTGATGTGGGTCTCGGTCTTGCCATGGGCGATACACCGCTTGATGTGATGGCCGCCAACCTCGGAAAGGCCGGCTCCAATCAAAACGGAGGTTGGGACGAAGCCGGAGGGCGCGACCTCCACGTCGGTGCGTGGCACGTCGGTGTTCTCCCACCAACCGCACCGCTCCCCATCGCCAGCGCAACCATGACCGGTTTGGCGTTTGCAGCATGGCGTCAGTCGCTCGACCGTTTTCATGTGGCCTGCATCGGCGAAGGTGCTTCGTCTTCTGGTGAATTTTGGGAAGCCATGAACCTCGCAGGTGCCAGAGGGCTGCCCATCACCTACATTCTGCAGAATAACCAAATCGCGCTTGACACACCACCGGCCAAGCAGTCCGGTGTCGAGGTGTGGGCCGACAAGGCCAACGCCATGGGCTTCCCTGCATGGATCATCGACGGCTCCGACCCCGCAGCTTGGCACGCATCAACCGCCGTGGCCCGAGAATTTTCCATGGCGGGTGGCGGCCCGACCCTCATTCACGTTGAAACGATGCGCGGTTGCGGCCATGCTCACCATCATGACGACCTCTATTTGGGCAATCCAAGCGGTACGCCAGCAGGGTATGTTGACCGGGATTTATTGGCCTATTGGGAGGCTAAAGACCCCATTCCGATGCACCGTGCTCTGCTGATTGAGATGGGTGTTGATGAAGGGCAGTTGGAATCCATGGAAGCGGAAGAACTCGAAGGCGTTGAAGCTGCGAGAAAGGAACTGCTGGAGATGGCGTGGCCCGAACCTGAAACGGTCACGAAAGGCGTCACAACCCTCCACGATGCCGATACGCACGGCGACCATTTGATGCGGTATTCCGGACAGCAAGCCCCGCCGGGTGTTGAAGCACCTTTGGCCGTTGGTGAGCGTGCTTGGGCTTATGCAGAAAAAGGCGGTTGGACCTATGCTAGGGCCATTCAACAAGCCATGGCTGACGTTGCGACCATGCACGGTGATGATTGCGTCTTCATCGGTGAGGACATGGAAGTCGCCGGTGCGTTTGGGATGAACATGGCTCTGAAAAACGCCGGCCACACGGACAAACTCATCGACATGCCGTTGTGCGAAGCCATCATTGTCCACACCGGCGTTGGTGCAGCACTTTCAGGCATGAAACCCATGGTCGAGATTCAATTTGGTGGCTTCGCAGCCCTCGGATTCAACGCCTTGGTGAACAACGCTGCCATGCTTCGTTGGCGCTGGGGAGCAGACTGTCCCATGACGGTACGTATCCCGCTCGGTGCTCGCACCCGCTCAGGTCCGTTCCATGCGAACATGATCGAAGCCTGGTTTGCCAACGACCCAGGGTTGGTGGTGATGGCGCCAGGAACGCCCCAAGACGCCTATGACCTGCTCATGGAAGGGGCTCAACTGCCCGACCCGGTTCTCATGTTGGAACACATTGGCCTCTACGGTCTGCGCGGCGGGCTGACGGGTTGGGGCATGAACATCAACCAAACCGTCGACACGGAGACGGTGAACAAGCACATTGAGAACGGTGAGCGCTACAAACTCGGCCGCGCTGAGGTGATTCGAGGCGGTCGTGATATCACGCTGGTGACGTGGGGAGCCATGGTTCACATCGCCCTCCAAGCAGCCGACCTTTTGGCAAAGGAAGACATCGAGGTAGAGGTGGTTGACCTGCGCACCCTCCTTCCTTTTGATGCCGAAACATGCATCGCTTCCGTCCAGCGAACAGGGCGCTTGGTGGTCCTTCAGGAAGGCCAATGGGCCGGTGGACTGGGTCATACAATTCAATCCCGTATCATGGAGGATTGTTTCTACGAGTTGGAATCAGCACCTTCGGTTATCGGTGCTCTTGACACACCTGTGCCCTTTGCTCCCCCTCTTGAGAATCACACCATCCCTTCGTTGGAGCACGTTACCGCTATGCTTCGGGCCTCAGTCGGTGCTTGAGCCGTCGGGAAAGAACCGGTGTTTGAAGTCGCACGCCAGCCATGCACCGATGGTGGTTGATGCGACATAGAAAGGCAGCGTCGCCCACATGCCGTTCAGGAGGTTGGGCCCCAAGGTGCGAGCAGGGTTCATGCTGGCCCCGGTCATCTGGCCTGCGATGAAGGCAAGGAGCGCCACGGTCCCTCCAACCCAAAACGCGATCACTATCCTTGACTGGGAGCGTTGAACGATGAGCAGGATGCTGGCCATCAGGGCGGCCGTGATGGCGACCTCAATGCCGAATCCTTCCACGAGGGTGAGTGAGGGCGCAAGGGATGTCGGGGCAGCACCGTTAACGATGAGTGCACCTGCGATAGCACCCGAGCATTGAGCGACCACGTAGGTTGGGAGCAATCGACCATCCAACTGCCCGTCTCTCCAAAAAGCGACGCTGACAGCGGGGTTGATGTGGGCGCCACTCAGCGGTCCAAAGGCGATGATGGCCACGGTTACGGCGACACCAAACGTCAACGAAACAATGCCGTGGGTGGCGCCTAACGCAACGCTTCCACATCCCGCAGCGACCATAAGGGCCGTGCCGAAGAACTCACCAACGAATTCTCTGCGCATGGTTGGGGGCAATACTCGGCGGTTCAAAGCCTTCATCAAGAACGAAGCAGCGGTCAATTAACGAGGTAACCGTCAAGAAGTGGAGGCGAGTCCACAAGCCATGGGTGAGGAGGCGGCCGCCAAAGAAACTGGCATTCCTCAGTTGGTGTTCAGCAACACCCTGGTTCTCAACGGCGCGCTGTTTTTGGGAATTTTGGCTCTCCACACCCTTGTTGAAGATTCTGCCATCACCAATAATTGGTTGTCATTTGCGCTGCTTGCCATGGCGCTGGCTTTGCTCATCAAATCAGCTGATGTATTCATTGAGGGCGCCAAAGGTTTGGCCTACCGTGCGGGTTTGCCAGAGGTGGTCATTGGCTTGACCATCGTCTCCATCGGCACATCGCTTCCAGAAATTTTGGTGACCTCCACGGCCGCCGCCGACATCCCAAACAATCCAGAAATCGGAGATTTGGCCATTGGCGGCATTTTTGGTTCGATTCTGGTTCAAATCACGCTCATTCTTGGTGTGGTTGTTGCGTTCCGTGGCGTGAAAGTGCGACCGTCATGGTTGAAGCGAGACGGATTCATTATGTTCGCATCCATCGGTTTGGTGACCCTCTTCCTGTTCACCGGTGAGGGGTTGAGCCGAATTGAGGGTGCCTTTTTGATGTCGCTGTACATCGCTTACATCTATTGGTTGCTCTCCCACAGGGATGAAATCCTCGAAGAAGAACTGAGTGGAGGTGAGCAGGTCGAACGGAAAGTCACCCGAACAACAGCATCCTATGCTTTCATGGTAACCAGCGGCTTGTTGTTGGCCTTGTTCGCAGCGCATCACCTGGTGAACGTTGCCAGCGATATGGCCTACGCCTTCAACGTCCCCCACGCTGTCATCGGCACGACGGTCTCGGGCCTTGGGACCTCGTTGCCAGAATTGACCATCGCCTTCCTCGCCGCCAAGCGCAGTCAAGGCGTGGCCATTGGTACCCTCATCGGTTCCAACATCACTGACCCGCTACTTTCCATCGGCTTTGCCGCTGTTGTCCATCCACTCTCCTTGACCTCAGCCAGTTTTGCCTTAACCGCTTACATCATCATCCCTGCGACCTTTATCGGAACGGGCGTTGCCCTCTTGATGATGCGCTCGGAGTACGAATTCAAGCGATGGGAAGGCGTCATTCTCATCCTGATTTACATGATTTTCTTGGCCGCCCTCGCTGCAGAGCACCAAGGCTACCTTGTCCTTTGACCCGCCACATTACGATGGGTCTCAACTAATCGCTCTTAAGGGACCGACGCCTCGCATGAGCATGGTGGACTTCCAACTTGACGAGATGCAAGCCATGCTGAAAGAACTCGCTCACGAGTTCGCTCAAGATGAAATCCGTCCCAACGCCGAGCATTGGGATGAAACGGCGCACTACCCCAAGGAAACCATTCAGGCCGCTCACGAGATGGGCCTGCTCAACCTCCACATCCCCGAAGCCTACGGAGGAGCCGGACTCGGCTCGTTTGAGGAAGTTCTCGTGAACGAGGAGCTCGCTTGGGGCGACCCCGGATTTGCCACGGCGGCGTACGCCACAGCGCTGGCCAGCGCCCCTATCATCACCGGCGCCACGGAGGAACAGAAGGAACATTGGTTGGGAAAAATCGCCCAAGAGGGTGCGCTCGCCTCCTATGCTGTTACCGAACCCGGNGCAGGTTCAGATGTGGCTGCTTGCAAAACGACCGCCATCAAAGACGGCGATGAATACGTCATCAATGGCTCAAAAATGTGGATCACCGGGGCAGGATACGCCGACTTTTTCTTTGTCCTCGCCAAAACCGACCCCAGTGCCGGCTATCGAGGCATGTCGGGCTTCGTCGTGGAGAAGGATGCCGCAGGCTTTTCGCTGGGTAAAAAGGAAACGAACATGGGCCAGCGCTGTTCGGACACACGTTCCATTTCCTTTGACGATGTCCGAGTGCCTGCGGACCATTTGATTGGAGGCTCTGAATCCGGTGGATGGATGAACGCCATGAAAGCCTTTGACATGAGTCGGCCCAACATCGCTGCCCACGCGACGGGCTTGGCTCGTGCAGCCTACGAGCACGCTCTTCAATACGCCAACGAGCGCCAAACCTTTGGCAAACCGCTTCACCAACATCAGGCCATTCAATTTATGCTGGCCGACATGAAGACCAATATCGAAGCTGCACGCATGTTGACCTGGAAGTCCGCTGCGGAATTTGATGCAGGTGTGCGCAACACCGAATCCGCTGCTCACGCGAAGCGATTTTCCGCTGACATGGCCATGCAAGTGGCAACAGATGCTGTCCAAATTTACGGTGGCTACGGCTATTCCGAGGAGTACCCTGTTGCCCGGTTGATGCGTGGAGCGAAGGTGATGCAAATTTACGAGGGTTCGTCCCAAGTTCAACGCATGATCATCGGCCGTGAAATCACCAAGGGTCTTTGATTATCGACGCCCTTTCCGAAGGTTGTCCTCAAGTTCCCAAACGCGGTCCTCGTCGTGATGCCAGGGTTGTTTCCCGTTGCACACGGCTTTTTCCTCTTGTCGTTCCATCCACGAATCGAGTTGCCGGTTCTCAATCTCAAGTGCAAGATACTCAAAATGCTGAGGATCAAACACCTCTAAGCCAGGCCAGTCAGGATCCATGTGTTCGACGAGGTCGTACTCTTCGATGTCGTGCTCATCGTATTCATCCATGTAGACCTCATCTTCCATGACCACGCCTTCCTCGCTGAACTGGTAGACTTCCTTGAGCGCGTTTCTCGGGGAGACGATGAATTGAGCCAGCAGTGGAATACGCATCGCCGTTATTTTGTCGTTTTGGAGCGCTAGGGCCAGCGCTGCCACCTGGTCTCCGATGGGCAAATCTCTGGATTCCGACCGGGGATTGATGCACAAAGACACGGCGAATGGATTTCTTTCGATGATGTCCTTTTTCCACGCTGCTGCATTTACATTGAGGTTCCAATGCACTTCCTTCACCTCTCGATAATCCCCATCTATTTCGATGTAATCTTCGATGTAGGTCACTCTGGTATTGATGGAGTACCATCGCCTTGAAGCGCCTTGGACGGTGATGATTGGGAGAGATTGAATGTTTTCTTTGAGTTCCATTTTCGGCGAACCAGCCACAATTCCTTGAAGAAATTCAATCGAGCGTTCATAGGCATCTCGATTGGACCTTAGCCAATGCCCCGGCGGTTTCCATGTGACCATAGATGGTTGACGGTTCAAGTGTATATCAAGTTCAAATCAACGCAAACCCAAAGGGGAGAGCGCCTTCCTTTCGACCATGAACACCGAGACGGTGCCGGCCGTACTGCTCGCAGCGGGCTTTAGTCGCCGCCTTGGTCGACCAAAGGCCTTGGTTTCGGTGAACGGCCGCACGCTCGTTGAATGGGCACACGACCGTCTTCTCGCAGCGAATTGCACCCCGGTTGTGGTGGTCAATGCCGCTCTTGAATCCGAAGTAAAAGCGCTCTTGCCGAGCGCCCACATCGCTGTGAACCCTCAACCCGACTTGGGTCGGACTGGGTCTCTTCAACTGGGTTTGCAAACCATTGGAGAAGTCCTCGGCCACGAAATGCAGCGTTTGGTGATGGTTCCTGTCGACCGCCCTTGCTGGAATACCTCTCTTCTGAAGGCCCTGCTGGAACACGAGGGTAACGTCGCTCCCGCACACGAAGGTCGGAAGGGCCATCCTGTGGTGTTGGATGGCGCAGGTCTAGCGGCCGTGAGTGGAGCGGAAAAGGACACGCCGCTTCGCGACCTCGTGAACTTCGTACCCGTCCCTGTTCTCGCACCTTGGCTCAACATGAACATCGACAGGCCTGAGGATGTTGACCAACTGAAGGCCGAAGGCGACCACCTTTCCTCCTGCTTTGCTGAAAGCGAAGGGATATGAGGGCGTCCCGTAGAGGCCCCACCATGACCGCTCATGTCCTCCAATGGGTTTTGAGCGAACTTTCCCGCCAACGCAGGGTCGTTATGGCCACGGTGTTGAACACCTCCGGTAGTGTCCCGGGAAAGACNGGCGCACGTCTTGCCATGTCGTCGTTTGAGGAGGCATGGACGGGAACGGTGGGTGGAGCTGGTCTTGAACACAAGGTTCTGGAACGCTGCCGAGGCCTCCTTCTTGAAGTGAATCAACCCTTTGCGGAGGTGTTGACGTTTGGCTTGAACAAGGGTGCGAAGGGCTATGAGGTAACACCTCTTGATTCGCTGTGCGGCGGTCGGGTGTCGATCGCCATTGAGGTGATGATTCCCATGCCACATGTTCACATCATGGGAGGCGGTCATTGCGGTGAGGCCTTAGCCACNACACTCCACGGGTTGGGTTGGGAGTATTCCGTCCACGATACCCGTGGTGAATATGCTTCTATAGAAAAATACCCGCATGCGATTGAGCGTTCCTCGGCCTCAATTTCCGATTTGTTGAGCGGGGAATCTGCCGAATCACTTGGCCGATTTTCTGATGTGCTCCTTTTGGGTCATGACTGGTCTGAAGACCAAGAACGATTGCTGGGACTGCTCCACCTCTTGAACACCCCCGATGCGGTGTTGGACGGCGTGGACGCACCGCGTCTCGGTGTCATCGGGAGTCGCTCAAAATGGCAGGCGTTTGAGAAAACTTGCCTGGATGAGGGGCTGCCTCAAGGACTCCTGGACCAGGTGATTTGCCCGATTGGGCTTAACATCGGTGCTCAATCACCCGAAGAGATTGCAGTGGCGGTGGTCGCTCAAATCATGTCGCTTCACAAAGGGGTTGACCCCAACGAGGCCACGTGGCGTCAAGGTTGAGGGATGAAGACCTGCTCTCGGAAGTACTTCAATTCCTCAATGGATTCAAGAATGTCATCAAGGGCAAGGTGGGCTCCCTTCTTTGGGAATCGGGGAATGTCGGTGTACCAGCGTCTGCTCAATTCCTTAATCGTGGAGACATCGACCATTCTGTAGTGAAGGAAATTCAACAATTCTGGCATTTCCTTATCGAGGAATTGCCGGTCGTTCCAAACGCTGTTGCCGCAAAGGGGCGCCTTGTTTTCATCCACCCATTCGCGGAGGAAAGCGAGGGTGGCTTGTTCGGCTTCACGCACGCTGACGCCTTCCTTGCGGATTCTGTCCACCAGGCCGCTGCGGTGGTGATGGGTGGTGTTCCATTCATCCATACCCTCAATGAGGGATTCTTGAACGCTAATAGCAAGATTTGGACCTGTGGCGAGCACGTTCAATTCACTGTCGGTAACGACNGTGGCGATTTCGATGATGGATTCCCGTGCCACGTCGAGGCCCGTCATCTCAAGGTCAATCCAGACCATGCGTTGCTCTCGCTTGNCCATGCCTTACCGGCGAAGGCGAAGGGTCTTGATTCTTCGCCGAGGCTTGAGCGACTCACGCGTTTGAGTTATCGTTCTCAAACGTCAGCATGATCTGGCCGTTTGGTCCGAAAGCGACAACCGGAACATAACCCTCGTGCGGCGTTTGATCAAGCGAACTGAGAATGTTCTGAACCGCATCCTTTGGTAGGCGCAAGGCAAATCCTTCGCCGGTGTCCAACAGGCCACTGTGGGCTTTCTTGGGCTTTGTAGCTNGAGCAGGNTTCGTATCCTCAACCTTTTCCTCAACAGCCGGTTCGGGAGCCATCTCTTCTTCCTCATCCTCTGCATCATCAACAAGTTCAACCTCGAGGTCGTCCTCTTCTTCCACCGGTTCATCCAGCACTTCGGGGGCTGGGTCATCCTCTTCTTCTTCGAGATCCAATGCAGCCAGTTCAGCCTCCAATTCATCTTCTATCTCATCATTGATCTCTTCGTCCAAATCGACCATGGCTGGGATGTTTTTCGGACCGTCGTCGGTTGAACCTGGTTCTTCATATCCAGCCATTTCATAGATGCCGTCTTCTTCGTTCATACGCTGCATGAACAAGAATGAGAACCCGAGGGCGACCATGCCCGTTAGAACAATACCGATGGCGTTGTAGATGTCGCTGTCGAGTGAATTTGCGAACAAAAAGGCCGTGAAGATTGAACCATAGCCTCCAACACCACGGCGCCACCGAGCGTCAGATTCGTCGCTGAATCCTTGGATACCGATGACGACGAGATAGACCGTGGTCAGTAAGTAGGCGATGGACTCCAAGTTGACGCTGTCGAAAGCAACGAATAAACCGATGATGGTGTAGAGTGCGCCGCTGACGCCCAAGCGGTCCATGAAGGCAAAGAAGGACTCGTCTGAATCCCACTTCAACGCCTTGTAATCGTAAACCATGTCGTCCCTTGCCGAGAGGAGGGAGAGCAGAAGGCCTTGGACGGCGAGGGTCATTCCCGTAATGGTTTGACGTTGGTCTTCCGTGCCGATCTCTGCTTGCACCAGCATGTTGACGACGCTGAAGGTCAAGAGGATTGGCAGAGCGATGATGCTGTTTGGTCGACCGTCCTTCAGGGCAGAACGTGCCAAGAGGACCAAACCAATCACTGGGCCGATACCAAAGAAAACAGAATACCCGGCAACATAGCCCAAAGCGCCGAGTTGCAGCGCAAGCGAGGCCGTAGAATCTGCGAGATTGATGTCGTCTTCACTGGTCGGTGGTGTTCGGAACAAAATCCCTCTTTGGTGCATAATCGCCATTGCGCTGCCGGTCAATCCCGTGAGCATACCGCTCCAGCCGATGGCATCAGCTTCAGTAATCGGTTGGAAAGTTTCACTGAGCGAGAACCCGATGTAAAGTGAAACAAAGAGTGCTCCGAGCATGTAAGGGAAGGTTTGGCTATTGTTGGTGTACCAGAAGTACGGCAGCAATACGAAACAGGCCAAAGTCGGCAGCCAATACCCGTCGGGTACGGCGCTGAACAAGGCGATGGCCAGCCAAATTCCCATGATGAACATGGTGAAACTCGATTCCAATTCATCGTCTTCAGAAGTGTAGAGTCGGGATAATCCAAAGAGCATTTGTGTGCCAATGATCAATCCGATAAACGCAGGGAACGGTCCTGCATGTCGGTCCAAGAGGTACTCTCGAACGCTGTCAGAAACACTCTCCAACATGGTGTTGAACAAGCCGTGCGAGTACCAGCCGCTGCCCATGAACACCAACACCAAGGGCGTCATGGAAAGCAAGAGATAGAACTTGAACTGGACCAGACGCATCGTCACCAAGAGCAGAATCGGCAACAGAAGCAGGCCACCCGATGTATCGAGCATGGCCAGTAGGAGAAGCATCACATAGGCAACGCCATCGCTCAATCGGTCCAACTCGTTCGTGTCAATTCCGCGCCGGGCGATGACGGTGTTGACGATGATGGGGGCGCTGACGAGAATCAGGTCCAACAACACGTTTGACATTTGGATGTCCGCCGAAGTGCCCCGGACATTGTCTCCAAGAGCCAAGGAAAGAGGTGCTGCGATGAGCACCAGGAGCGTGACGGCCGTGGCCCGAGTTGCCGAGCTGATGCTGGCCATGGCGAGCACTTCTCGAATGAGCATTCCAACAGGGATGACCATCAGCAGAACGAGGGCAGGTTGGTCGGCCCAAGTGGAAGCGTTGACGTCGCTCACGGAGAAGGTGAACATCATCAATGAGGAGAGGAGGCTGAACCGAGCCAAAGGTGTGAGTTCTCCCGCCTCAATGAGTTCATCAATGTCTTTTTCCTTTGGATCTTGAATTTCCCAAACATTCGTGTTGGGGTTGTAAATCAATTCATCCTGGTTGCCGATGCCGAACCAGTGATAGATGGAACCANCATCAAGTTCCTTGCCGGCTGCTTTTGCTGCGAGGAANTANAGNACNAGGCTNACNACGAAGAANTGCGGGCGAAGCCCCATNTCNACGACATCATCGAAAACCGAGCTCGGTGGGAGTTTGAGGTTGTCCAAGGCGGCGAGGAGTAAAATGGTGAACGAGGTAAATGCGAGTGCGAGCGTGATGTCTTTGCGTTGCTTCATGTTTGGCGAGGGGTATTGGAGCATCATGCTGTAGCTCATGAAGGTCATGTAGGCCACCAAGAGCCAAGGCAAGAACCACTCTGGGTCCAGTACGGCTCTGGACAAGACGACGGAGCCAAGCATGGCCAAACTGGTGCTCGTCTGGAGTTTACCAGTCCTTCGCCCGGCCTCTGAGACAGCGACCAAGAAGATGGGGAGCAATACGTGAAGCCACGTTCCACCGTATGTTTGTTTAGCGGTCAAATCTGCTGTGATGCCGGTCCAGTCGGTGATCAAGTACGAGCCACTGAAGGCAAGGATGGTGATGTTGATCACCCATGGCCGAGCAACCTTTGAGATGAACACCATGTAGGGGATCATGATCATGCTCAGCACCCAAGGTATGGTGGAGGCTTCGTGTGGCAAGGCCGCAAGAGCGACAGCAAGCCCCACAGGCATCCAAGGCACGCGTTGCTGGAGAACGGCCGGGAAATAGGCCAACAGAACCGTGACCCAAAGCGCTACTGGGATATTGATGTAGGCGGCGAGTTCAGGGTAATCGCTTGCGCGGAACGGTCCGAGGATGAGGTTGAAATCGGGTTCGGTACGAGCCAGCGCAATCGCTACGACCACGGTGCCAATCAGCACGGCCGATGCTCGTTCCATGACTTCCTTTCGGAGGTCTTGGCGGGAGGCGTAGTAGCCTTGGAGGGCGATGATGAAAACCATCAGGGAAAGTGCTCCACCCATGCCGTCATCGGGGGCGTTGGTGTTCAACACCTCGTAGATGATGGGGACGATGCATGCTGCGACAGCGACCACGACGAAATTGAGTGCTCGGTTCGAACGCAGGGCCATCTCCATCGATACAAAGGAAATCAAGACGATGGCAAGGCCAAGTTCCCAACTGACCACGCTTTCAGACCAGCGAATCCACGGGCCGACACCGGCGATGAGCACGGCCATGGGAGCGTAGGTGGCGACGCCCCAGCCGAAACTGGTATCGCCGCTGTATCGCCTGAGGAGGAGGAAGTGTCCTAAGGTCAAGAGAAGACAGGTGGCTGTTTGAGCGTAAATGCCGTTGGCATTCGGGGACCAATCCACTTCAGTGTAAGCNTCGGGTGAACCGAACCAATCCAATTCGAGTGTTCCCGTGGCGTAACCCATCATGAATCGGGTGCCCCAAAGGACACCGACCGTTGAGAAGAAAAAGGCAATGCCGAGGAAATAATTCTGGATGTCCTTGAGCCTGTAGCCGTTCTTCTTTGATTGAAGTTCAATCAATCCGATTGAAACCAAGAAGGATGCTAAACCACCTACGAAGAGCACCAAAAAGTTCTGATTGGTGGCGTCTTCATCGAAAGCGACGCTGAACACACCTCCCCATATGGCCAGGAAACCGATACCCATCATGACGATCTGTGAGAGTTTCATCAAGAACAGGTCGTCCCGATTCATGGATTGATTGGGTCTGACCATCGTGATGCTTTCTTGGGGAACATCAACGCCTTCGACAACACCTCCAGTGAATCCCGAGGAAGGGGTTGGTTGTGCTCGTGGTCGTACAGGGGCGACTCTTCTCTTTGGTGCTGCCATGTGAATCAAATCAAAAATTGTCAATCTACACTTAATATTTCACCCGCGAACCCCTGCCTGAGNGTCTACTTCAACAAAAACGGAGTAGAGCGGGCACTCACATGCTTCCAATGAATTGAAAGCCTGCCATTCGCTGGCTTGAAACGAGGAGAATTCCATGAAACGCTCGTTGCTCAGTGTGTTTTGCTTTTTCTTGATGCTTGCACCCGCTTTCGCCATGGCGATGCCGGTGCATTCTTCGGTCGAAGAACCGGTGGAAGAGAGCTGGTGGGTTGACACAACCCTCGATAGAAATCAAAACGGTATTGGCGATATGGTGGAAAAATACCACGACCACCCGCTTTTCTTGGATGAGGACAACACGCTCCCCCTCATCATCGACTTTGACCACACGCCTACCGACGGGGACGTGGCCATGCTTGAACGTGAGGTCGGTTATGTCCATCAGTGGGACCTACCACGCATTGATGCCGTGGCGGGTCGTATTCCTCACGCCATGATTCTCGAGACGACGACGCTGCCCGGCGTGGTGATGCTGGAACTTGATGGCATTCTTCAGGTGCAAAACGGTGATGCAGCTGTCGTGCACGAAGTCGACCTTGCTCAACAACAAACTGGATATGACGGCTCCGGCGTCAGTGTTGCGGTCATTGATACGGGCATCGACAGCCTCCATGTCGGGCTTGACGACCACGACGATGACAACAGCACCCACGATCCGAAGGTGATTGCGTTTTACGATCCCGTGAATAACCCGGACAAAACCAACGGCACTGAAATCCAAGCCTATGATGACCAAGGCCACGGAACCCATTGTGCGGGAACCGTTGCAGGCACGGGCGCACCCACCTACGAACACCCGGGGATGGCCCCACAAGCCAATCTCGTTGGTGTGAAAGTACTGGACTCAGGTGGCTCTGGTAGTTTCTCTGTCGTCATGGCCGGGATGGAGTGGACCGTTGAAAATCGGTACAAATTCAACATCCGTGCCGCATCCATGAGCCTCGGAGGACCGGGGCCAATCGAGTGGACCTCGTCCGAAGAAGACAGCGTGAACCGCTATGCTAACGAGATGGTTCGCGCCGGCATCAGCATGCTCATTGCCGCTGGAAATTCAGCAGCCCCAGGTACGATTGGAACACCCGGAGGTGCCGAGGATGTCATCACNGTCGGGGCACTCAACAAAAACACGGCCATCGCAGAATACAGCAGCGAGGGNCCCACNGAGGAAGGACGAGTGAAACCCAACGTNGCCTTCGTCGGNTCGGATGTNATGTCCNCTCAACACAACTCGGGCGATGGATATGTTGCCTTCAGCGGCACCAGCATGGCGACACCGGGTGTTGCGGGGACGGTTGCCTTGATGTTGCAGGCAAATCCTGATTTATCGCCCTTTGATGTACGAAACATCCTCCAAGAAACGGCCACATATCGTGAGTGTCACTACATGGCAGCCAATCAACCGTGTGCTGAAGATTTGATTCCAAAGAATCGGCAAAACAACGTCTATGGTCACGGACACGTAGAGGCGCTGGCTGCAGTCATGGAAGCGGCTCAGCGCGACTATCAACTTGACACTTCAATCACCATCTCGATCACCACTGAGGTGGGTATCGACGATCGTATCCACCTCTTGCCGGGCGATGCAATCGAGGTTGACCTGAGTGGAGATGTTGATACTTTCCAGTGGCGCAGCAACCACCTACGCGACGACTGGGCGAATCTCCATACTTTCGACGAAGGCGATGAGAAAGCCACCCTTGATTTGACCACCATCGTTCACCAACTTGAGCATCTTCCAGGTATTGAGGTCGAAGGTAACCACACCCTCTCTCTGCGAGGTTTAATCGCCAATGAGAGCGGTGGACATTCTTCCTCGTCCCTCGTTTCCGTGAATGTGATGCTGATGGATACGGCCAATGCCAAATCCTATGCTGAGAGCAACGGTGATGGCTTGTTCGGCGACCTTCCCTCTTGGGTTGGTCCCGTTATCATCCTGTTCCTCGTGGTTCTGGTTATTCTCGGTATGATCGTCATCAACAAGGTCGAAGGCGCTGCAGAGGTAGAGGTCTTGGACTGGTCAATACCGGATGAAGACATTGATGCCGTCGTTGTTGGACATCTTGAAGCCGAAACCTTGGACTGATGTGGTCAAGCCGTTGCACTGGCTTCGTTCCACTTCTCAAGAATCATGGCACTGTCGTTCATGCGTCCTTCGTGCAGATAGGTGATTTCCCCTGCACCGTTCACAAAGGCAAGCGAGCCCGGTCGAGTGATGTCCAATGCCGTAGTAACATCGCTTCCTTTCATGAAGGCGTAGGTTGTCAATTCAACACCTGTGTCGTTGTCTTCGTCGTCATGGGCGTTTGCTGAAGCATGCCATTCGCTCAAGGTGTATCCACCAGCATTTTCTGCAGGGTCGGTGGACATAACCAAGACAGGAAGTTCAGGTTGTGTTTCCCAAATTGCATGCATGGTTGTGAAACAGGGGTTGTTGCACCATTCAGCGGAGAAGATCACAATGAAGGCATTTCCTGACATGCGCTCGTTGTCGTACGTTTGGTCGTCATCAGCAATTTCTGAGAAGTTAGGAAACAGCAGTGTTTTCTCCTCTTCTTCTGCTGTGCAACCCGTTAACGGGGCAGCGATGAGAACGATGAGCATCAGCGCGTGTATTTTTGCCATGGAAGTAATACATGTCGGTTGCTTATTCAAACCTTGCTCCAACCGTCAGTTGATGCGTTCATTTTGCTTAACCGGTGAAAAAGAGGGAACAAAAGCCATTAGTCTTGCCAATATAGAGGTGTCATGAATGCATTGGGCCGAGGCATCATCCTTTTGCTCGCTCTGAGTTTACTCGCCCCGGTTTCAGCTCAATCCGGTGACTCAACAACCTGCATGTCCGGAACATCGACCGAGGACAGGCAGGGTTGTTTGGATTCAGACGGTGATGGTTGGTCGGACCCGGATGATGGATGGAACGAAAGCATGGGCGCCGACGCCTTCCCGGATAACGCCTCGGAACACAGGGACCTCGATGGTGATGGAATGGGAGATGGAGCCGACCCCGACATGGACAACGATGGTTCACCTGATGAGGTGGATGTGTGGCCCGAGATTCCCGAACTTTGGTCCGACGCCGACGGCGATGGTTACGCCGACCAAGGGCTTCATCCGATGAGCGATAACTGCCCCAGCATCTACGGGAAAAGCAAAATTCGCCTAAAGGGTTGTTCAGACATTGATGGCGATTTCCTGCCTGATGAATACGACGACGACGCCGACGGTGACGGCATTCGGAACGAGATGGAACGTTCTGCATCATCCGGGACCATTCTCTACGACCCCTACAATGCGGATTCCACGCCCCCAGATGCAGACCAAGACACCATTCCAGATGTGCTTGACCCAGATAACGACAACGATGGATGGCCCGATTACATCGAAATCGACCGGGGCTCGAACATCTACGACGATGAGGAAACGCCGTTCACGATGTATTTTGGTACCAACACCGGTATTTTCTATACGGGCGGCCTTGGTCCTGGTTCCTTCAGTTTTGAGTACGATACGGATAACACAGAACTCTCGGTTTCTGTAGTCAGCGAAATCGTGTTTGAAGAACTCGTGATTCCGCTTCTCTTGGTTCCGATTTATTTCGCTGTGTTCCTCTCACGTCGCCGTGAATTTGGCCGTCTTCTCAAGGAGATTGACGCTGCAAAAACCATTGATGTTTTGCGTGATATTGAGGCCGAGGTCAACGATGCGGTCAAGCAGCGTAGCATCAAGGTCTACCACGGACTGGTGTTGAGGAACGCGATTGAACTCAACGAAGCCGAGTTCAACGGAGAGCGCATTGAAGAGGAATAAGTGGCCACTGACCCCCAATCATCAAGAAGTTCTTCCGCTACGGCAAGGCAGGGACGACCATGGTGGGCGAAGAGCATGTTTCAATGATTCCTGCCCCGGAAGGAAAACGGTGGTCAGCCACCGTCAACGGCCAGCCATACGAGGTCCTTGCGCCAAGCAACGCCGTGCTGCTCGATGTTCTGCGAGACAAGGTGGGAACTCTTGGCGTGAAGCGAGGGTGTGATTTGGGCACCTGCGGCTGTTGCACCGTGATGATTGATGGGGTTCCAAAATTGTCCTGCCTCACCCTTGCGGGGCAAGTTCAAGGCGCCGACATCATCACGGTTGAGGGTCTTTCAGACGGTGCGCATCTCGCTCCAATCCAAACGTGTTTTGCAACTCACGGTGGTTCCCAGTGCGGCTTTTGTACACCTGGCTTTTTGGTCGCCTCACAGGCCTTGCTCAACGAGAACGACAACCCGAGCCGAGAGGAAATTGCCTGCGCCATTGAAGGAAATCTCTGCCGTTGCACGGGTTATCAGCAAATCATTGACTCCATCGAGGCCGCCGCTGCCATTCACCGCGGGGACGTTGCAGCACCCGCACCTGCAAGTGATCCTCATCCCGACCCCCACCCCTCCGGTCCGGAGGAGCCCACCATGCCGCCCGGCCATGCGAAGTGATCATCATGGGAAGTTATCGTCAACAACCGGGCGCGTCCCCCTCGGAGGTTCGTAAAGACGGCAAGCGAGTCGCAGGAAAGCAAGTCTTTCCTCCTCCAGGTTCCGGAGGAAGCGATCCTCAGATGCGTCCGAGGGATTTGGACTTCATTCCCGAAACGGTGGGTGGAAAAGAGGCCAAACCTGCCGGCGACCACATCCACGACCGAGACCGAACGGGAACCGTGGTCGGCAAACCCATTCCGCTGGTCGATTCAAATGCAAAAGTGACCGGTCAGGCATGGTACGGCGACGATGTACGCCTGCCGGGCGAATTGATTGGCAAAATCCTTCGCTCACCCCATCACTATGCTCGTATCAAATCCATTGATACAAGCCGTGTTGAAGCACTCCCCGGCGTCATCGCTGTTTCTACCGGTCAAGATGCACCCAATCGGTTTGGTGTTCTTCCGGTGACCAAGGACGAGCACGCCATGGCGGTTGAGAAGGTTCGGCATGTGGGCGATTTGGTCGCTTGTGTCGCCGCCGTGGATGAGGCAACCGCAATTGAAGCGCTTTCCCTCTTTGACATCGAGTGGGAGGAATTGGAACCGGTGTTTGACCCCAAGAAGGGGCTTGAAGACCATGATGAGCCCATTCACTGGCGAGGGAAGTACCACCTTGCTCGGACCAATGTGCAGAAGCGTGTATTCCAGGAATTCGGCGACCGTTCGCTGGTGAAAACACCGCATGCATCATCCCACGGTTCTTGGAACATGATGGGTGTTCACCACGGGTTCACAGAACCTCATGCTGTGGTGGCCCATTGGGANCCGAACGGACGACTTCAACTCTACACGCCCCAACAAGTGCCGCATTACACTCACCGTGCTCTGTCAACGGTGTTGGACGTCCCCATGCATCAAATCAACGTCATTCGCACCTTCGTGGGCGGCGGCTTTGGTGGAAAATCCGACCCCTTCCCCCATGAGATGTGTGCTGCTTTGTTGGCTCGCAAAGCGGGCCGACCCGTCCGCATCACCTTCGACCGCGAAGAGGTCTACTGGATCAACCGCGGCCGCCATCCAAGCCACATTGACGTGAAGATGACAGCCGACGAATCCGGTCGAATTTCTGGCTTTGACATCGATGCACTGATCGATGGAGGTGGCTTCGCCTCCTTTGGCCACGTCACCTCCTACTACAACGGTGTNCTCGCCACGGCACCCTACGAATTGGGGTCCTTCCATTACACGGGTGCGCGCGTTTGGACGAACAAACCGGCTTCGGGTGCCATGCGAGGCCACGGGGCGGTCAACACGCGGTGTGCCGTTGAAGTGGGTCTTGACGAAATGGCGGAATCGATGAATGTGGACCCAATTGACCTGCGTCTGGCTAACCTCCTCCCGCCACATAGCCGAACCATCAGCGGTTTCCGTATCACCTCAAACGGGATGCGTGAAGCTCTCGAGCGGGTTCGTGAAGGCTCGCAGTGGGACAAGAAATTCCGCCAACTCCCCCTCGGAAAGGGCATAGGTATTGGCTGCGGTTTCTTCATTTCAGGCTCGGGCCTTCCAATCCATTGGGACCCGAAGAATTTCCCTCACGCCACGGTTCACATCCAAGTTGACATGGACGGCGGTGTGACCGTTCACACCGGTGCTGCTGACATCGGTCAAGGGTCGACCACGGCCGTAGCTCAAGTGGTGGCGGAGGTGTTGGCATTGCCCATTGAAATGGTTCACGTTCGCAGCCATGAGAGCGATACGAGTCCGGTCGACCTCGGTTCCTACTCGAGTCGGGTCACCTTCATGAACGCCAATGCAGCCATTCGTGCCGCTATCGGTATTCGTGACCAATTGCTCAAGGCCGCTTGGGACATGTTGGGCTATCACCCGAACGTGTTGGTGCTCAACGACCGGCGTATCTACTACAAACACGACCCTGCCATCGGTGTGTCTTATCTTGAGGCGCTCCACAAGGCCCAGGCCGACACCGGGGCGCTTATCGCCCGAGGGGCCTATCGCTCACCTCCGATGGGTGGCGTGCACAAAGGTGCTGCAGCCGGACTCGCTCCTGCATACTCCTTTTCGGCNTATGTNGCAGAAGTTGACGTTGACGTCGAAACGGGATTGGTTTCTTGCACGAATGTTTGGGCTGCCCATGATTGCGGCAAAGCGCTCAACCCGCTGGCGGTGAAGGGACAGATCATCGGCTCTTGTCACATGGGTCTTGGTCAAGTGTTGACCGAGAAAATGGTCTATGGTCGAACAGGTCACTTGCAAAACGCCAACCTCTTGGAATACAAAATCCCCAGCGTCCACGAAATGCCTCATGTTGAAGCCATCATCGTGGAATCCAGCGACCCCGAAGGGCCGTTCGGGGCCAAGGAAGCCGGCGAAGGCCCTCTCCTCCCGATTTTGCCCGCTGTCGTGAACGCCGTGTACGATGCCATCGGTGTTAGGCTTCGAAACTTACCGCTTACGCCCGACGTGGTCTATGCCGGCATTGAGAAGCATGTCAAACAAAACGGGCTTGAGGATGCCGAAGCCATTGAACCACCTCGGCTGAAGCACGGGCCGCTTCAGAGCGTGCTCGTTGCTCGTAGCGATGAACACCGGGAGCGCGACCGTTTGCGACAGCGAAGCGAGGACACATCGGCGTACGTGAACGGCGTTTTGTTTGGCTTCGACCCGGACCGCCCGTTGGCAGAACAGGTTGAGGGATGGCGCGAAGCGGATGAACCCCTTCCTGAACAATTGGCTGAACTCGGCTTTGCAGGTCGTGCGTGGCTCAAAAAAGAACAACGCCACATGGGAGGTGATGCTTGATGTTGATGCCTCCGTTTGAACTCCATCACCCTTCCACGGTTGACGAAGCTGTTGAACTCCGCTGCATCCCTCATGGCCAAGAAGGAGGCATTCGACTGGGTCGCCGGCGGAACGGATGTTCTTCCGAATTACAAATGGCGCATTAATCCAAAGCCGCACGTGATCTCACTTGCCGGGATTGAGGATGCTCACACGCTCTCCCCTCAAGAACTCGGTTGCATGGTGCCCCTTTCCTCGTTGACCGCCGAGAACGACGTTCACCCCCTGCTGGTCCAGGCTGCCTCAAAAGTGGCCTCATCCTTGATTCGCAAGAGCGCTACGGTGGGGGGGAACCTCTGCTTGGACACCCGTTGTTTCTGGTACAACCAAAGCGAAGATTGGCGACGGTCCATCGATTGGTGCCATAAAGCCGACTGCGGCACGGGCGCGGACTGTCGCGTCATCCCCAATCAGAATACGCTTTGCGTAGCGACCTACCAAGGCGATTTGGCGCCCAATTTCATGGTGCTTGACGCCTCTGTCGTGCTCATCGGCCCGGAAGGTGAGCGCACCATGCCGCTGGTTGATTTCTACGAATTGGACGGCATGAAGAAAAACGTACTCAAAACGGGGGAATTCCTTCTCAAGGTCGTGCTACCGAAAAAGGCTGCCCAACGCAGAGGGTGTTATCAAAAACTCAGGGTACGAGATTCGTGGGACTTCCCAGAGGCTGGCGTGGCCGCATCATGGGTGCCNGGTGATGCCTCAACCTTACTGGTGGCGAGCACAGCACTCGAATCCATTCCCCGCTTGCACACCGAACAGGTGGAAGAGCACCTTGCAGCGGGCGACCTTGAGCCACTCGCACTGGCAAAAATTGTTCAAAAATCGGTAAAACCGGTCAACAACACAGCGCTCCCACCTCGTTATCGTCGAGCGATGGTGAAGACGTTAACCAAGCGCGCCCTTTTGGGTATTCTCGAATGAGGTGAAGGTGTGAGGTCAAAGGTTGCAGTCATGGTGAGCCTGCTGGTTCTCATGGGCCTTTCCGCCGTTCAGGCTCAAGACATGCAAGGCCCTTCGTGGGAGATGGGTTGGGTGACCGATGTTGATCCAAAATACATCGTTGAACTCGAAGAGGATTGGGATTTGACGGGCGAACTGGTGGTCTATGTCTCCAACGACGGTCCCGCTGCACTGAATTTGGCCTTGTCCTACGATTATGACGAGGATGGCCCGTTCTCAATTGATGGTCCCGATGACATTGAAGTGGCAGGAAACACGAACGACACCTTCACCATCAGCATCACGGGTACTGACGCACAAACGGTGCGTGCTTTTTCGCCTTCCTCAAGTCTTGAGCTGACCGTGATGGGGGAAGAAAAAGTAGGCGACTCAACGCTGCGCTCGCAAGAGGTATCGGCCGACATCACGGTGCCTCGGATGTACCGTTTGATTCCAAACCTCATCGAACCCACCGACACCTTGTTTTCAGGGTCATGGGTTGACTTCACCCTCGAGGTGAGCAACCTCGGCAACACACAGGACGCCATCACCATGGGCGAGGCCACCGTACGAAGTTGCCCCCACCTCAGCGTCACCGGTTTGGAGCAACTTGACAACACGGTGGTCCAAGTCACCAATGCGAACGGCGATAACACCGTGGTCTTCACGCTCCGTTTGGAGGCCAGCACCAGCCATCAAGAACGAACCTGTGAAGTATCCATTGCGGTGGAATCCGAAGGTGACCAATCTCAACGTTCGAGCACCATCAATGTGGATGTTTTGGCGCCGGATGTATCAGAAACGACCAACGAAGAAGAGGACGAAGAAGATCAACCACTCGTGCCGGATTCCTCTTCCTTGCCTTGGGTATCACTCTTCGATGTCTTGACGGTCACACTGGTGGCACTTCTCGCCGTCCGGTGGCGTCGTTTCTAATTTCACAGGGTCTCAGAATCTGTAATTTTTCGTCATTAAACGGCTTTTTCTAAAACGTCATATGTTTGACTGCGTCTCAAAAATCAAGGGATGGCCATGCCCATCGTTGAGCAACTATTATGTGTGGAATGTGTCTCCGAAGGTTGTAAATCTGTGCATTATGTCACAGTATTCGTGGTGATAATATGGCAGAAGCCGAAAAAAGCAGTCTGAGTCTTGAAGCATGGCTCATGATTGGTTTGCTGGTTTCGGTCGTTCTTTCCACGGCCGTCATCGCCATCGTTTCCGCCGGAAAGACCACGGTTTTTTCACCCTATGAGAACGGTTCAGAATACGAGGAACAACAGTTGACCTTCATGCGAGACAGCCTGGAGGATTTCACGGTGGCCAACACGATGTCCACTCCCATGCTGGTGAACGATTGGCAAAACCCACATCGCACGTTGCTGGTCATCGCTGCTCCCGAGAAGCCCTTTGATGCTGCTGAAGCCGCTGCCATTCACGACTTTGTCACTGAACGTGCAGGGAAGGTCATCTTGGCCTCAAACTCAACCAACGCCCAACTCGTGGCGGAGGAATTTGGTGTGAAGTTCTTCGACGCTCCCGTTCGCGATGATATCGCCACTGGACGATATTATGAGGTCACCAACGACAACGGCGACCGAATTACGCCTGACACCAAGAAACTCTGGTCAGTCGCCAGCGTCACCCGTGATGTCAGTACCATGGGTGATGAAAAGGCCGTTCCATGCTCGGAAGACGACGTTAAGCAGGAGAATGTTCAGGACTGCAGAATGCCGGTGCTTTTCCATCGGCCAACCGCCATCCAGGTGCTCGACGAACAAGCTGATGAAGGTCGAAACGTCCATGTTCTTGCCTCTGCCTCAACCTCCGCTGAAATCGACGCTGGAAAGGGCGAATCCAATCCAACGCTCGGTGAGGGTGAAACCGGCTTGATCATCCGAATTGACTACCCCGATCAAACCGTGCTTGACCAGCGCTCCCTGAGTTTGGGAGGCGACATTGGTGANATCAGTGCCACGGGNAGCATCGTGTTCGTCTCGGACCACTCGGTTTTGGCCAACCACCTTTGGGACCAGGATTACGCCGAGGAGACCGGCAAGCAACAGTGCGACTCACAACTCTACATCCAGTTTGGCCACATGTGTTGGGACACCGATTCAGAAGGCTTGAACCAGGGTCTTGGCGACACCACATGGCGTGGCAACGAGGCCTTCTTCACCGCATTGATCAACGACATGATGGAGTTTGACAACGATGAACTCTCTGCCACCATCGCTCGTACCACGGACAATTTCAACATCGTGTTTGACGAAAGCCGTCACGTCTCGAGCACCCTCTCCATGCCCTTCACGGAAGCCATGGGCGCCATCGTTCTTCTCACCAGCGACGGTGTGCTCAAGTGGCTCATCATCCTCAACCTCTTTGCGCTCTTGGCCATCGCCATCATGGTGGTGCCCGAGAAAGAAAACTGGCGCCACGTCTTTGACTTGACGCGCTTCAGGGAGCGACCAACGAAGTTGGACCCGACCCAATACCAACGGCGAACACGTGAGGCNTTCNTNNCNAANGTNCGCAACTTCAACGACCTGACGCGNGANGANTTTGCGCGCAAGTCCCCNGCGGAAGTCATGCAGATGATCCGCGAACCCCGATTGGTCGAACTGGTGAGTTCGAACCGTGCCTACTCCAACGAAGAATTGAGGGAACTCATCCCGCAAATCCGTCGTTGGGGAAATTGAAACAAGGAGGATAAGACATGCAACCCCCAGCCCCCCCAGCAGCCCCGCCCGCGCCTGTTCCTGCAGCGCCAGCAGCACCGGTGGCCCCTGCCGCACCCGCCCCACCCATGGCGCCCGCAGCACCCGCCGCACCTGTTGCACCTGCAGCACCGGCCGCTCCGGCCCAGCCGAAGCACCAGAGTACCCCAGAAGTCCGAGAGCGCCTCAAGGCCGTCGGTGCGATTGCCCAGGCAATCTCCGCCGAAGTCCAGAAGGTCATCATCGGTAAGTCGCACGTCATCGACAACGTGTTGATCAACATCCTGTCCAACGGGAACCTTCTCTTCGAAGACTACCCCGGACTGGCCAAGACGTTGATGACCAACACCTTCGCCGATGCGCTTGGTTGCGACTTCAAGCGTGTTCAGTTCACGCCTGACCTGCTTCCTGCCGACATCACCGGTACCAACATCTACGACGCCAAGAAAGGCGAGTTTACCTTCAAGCCCGGACCGTTGTTCTGCAACCTTCTCCTCGCTGACGAGATCAACCGTGCTCCTCCAAAGACCCAAGCTGCTCTGCTTGAGGCCATGCAGGAGAAGCAGGTGACCATCGGAACGGTCACGCACAAGTTGCCTGCCCCGTTCATCGTTATGGCCACACAAAACCCCGTCGAACAGGAAGGTACCTACCCTCTTCCCGAAGCACAACTTGACCGTTTCATGTTCAAGATGTCCGTCGGGTACCCCGACCGCGCTGACGAAGACGAAATCCTCGCCCGCCGTATCAGCCGAGGTAAGGACGCCGTTGACGTTGACGTCATCACCGATCCTGCTCGTGTGATCGCCATGCAACAAGCTTGCGAAGACGTTTACGTCGACCCTGCTTTGCGCATGTACATGGTCGAAATTGTGTCTCGAACGCGCGAGGACCCACGTGTTCTCGTCGGTTCCTCGCCCCGTGGTTCACAAGCGCTTCTCAAGACCTCACGTGCAGCAGCTGCACTTCGTGGTCGAGATTTCGTGACCCCCGACGACGTGAAGGCCATCGCAGAACTCGCCATCGCCCACCGAATCATCTTGAAGCCTGAGCATCAAATCAAGGGCCTCGAATCCGGAGAGGTCATTCAGACCATCCTTCGAGAGGTCCCCGTGCCTACGGTTTGAAGCTGAACCCTTGCACAACGAGGTGAATCAAACATGTGGAGTCGCAAGTCAGCAATGCTTGGCAGCCTAGCTGTTGCCATGTACTTGCTCGGCTTGACGCTCCGCAACACCCAACTCGTCACGATTGCCGTGGTTATCTTCGTGTTCCTGACATGGGCTGCGCTCCTTGGGAACCACGCAGATGTTGCATCGAGCGGTCGTCGCGCCGAGGAATGGACCGGCGAGGAAGGCATTGCATTGGGCAATGTTGTCGCCATGCGGAAGCTGTCAAGCGCTCGCATGTTTGAGGACGGTGAGTTGAACGTAACCCTGCGAATGCAAAACACGTCGTCGCTGCCCAAGATTCTGGAGGTGCGCGACCGCGTGCCTGAAGTCATGCGCATCAAGGAAGGAGCCAACTACATTCTCATGGAATTGGGTCCTCGACGTGAGACGTTCATCGAGTACACGGTTGAGTGTCCGCTGCGTGGTTTCTACAGTTTGGGACCGGTCACCGTACGAATTCAAGACGCCTTTGGGTTGTTCCACAAGGAAAAGGAACTGCATGTCTACAACGACTTCCTTGTGTTCCCAAAAATGGAGGACCTCAAGGAGACCTTCGTGAAATCCAGAGTGCCCAAGATCTTTACCGGTGCCGTGAACATTCGGCAACCCGGTCCAGGTTCAGAGTTTTATTCGTTGCGTGAGTACTTCGAGGGCGACTCCTTCCGGGCCATCAACTGGTCGGCGTACGCCCGATCCGGCAAACTCATGGTCAACGAACGAGAGCGAGACGCCGTNTCTGACGTCATCATCATCGTCGATTCTCGCGCCGTCGCTGAAACCGGTCCCGTGTCCAGAAACGCNCTGGTCTACTCGACACGGGCCGCTGCNTCGCTTGCNAAGTACTTCCTCGGCCGTCGAGACTCCGTGGGCATCATCGTTTACGGGGACGAGGTCGTCAGCGTCGACCGGGACACTGGAAAGAAGCAACTCTACGTCATCCTGACCAAACTTGCAGGTGCCGTGGCGCGCGGCAACATCCCGCTTCAGGTCGTCGTGAACCGCATTCTGCCCCACATCAACAAGGGGAGTCCAATCATCTTCCTGTCCAACCTCGAGGACGACCCGACCATCGTGAACGCACTGCGCGACTTCAGAGCCAGGGACTTTGACGTCACCGTGCTTTCACCCTCGTCGCTGGAGTTTGAATTCGATGCGAAACGGATTGACCGAACCGGCTACGAAGTGATGAAGACCGAACGCGACGTTCTCATCGGGGAACTTCGAGGTTTGGGTGTGAACATCATGGACTGGGAGCCTGACATGCTCCTTTCAACCGCTCTTGCAGGAGCACGAGGATTCTGAGGTGAGACCATGACCATCAACAGACCGTCAGCCGACACGTCCCATCTCTACGACGGGAAGACCGTNCGGTCCTCTGCNCCATCTCGAAAAAAGGCCGCAGGGCAAATGGGAGCGGGCAGCGATATTCCAGAGGACGCCATTCCATCGGTGGAAATTCCAAGTTTCATCGAGAGTCTTCTGGGCGGCCCTCTCGTTCCCAAAATGAAGTTCCTCCCGCCCGACAAAATGGTTCAGAATCTGCAGATCGCCGTCTACGGCGTGCTGGTTGCACTGGCGTTCTTGACCTACATCATCNCCCCGCCGCAAGGGACGATTTGGTACATTCTTACCGGAAGTCTGGGTGTGGCCAACATTCTCCAACTGACCGTCATCGCCAGCGCAACGGTGCTCGGGTTCCTCGGAACCTTCCGTCGGGACGCTCGTTTTTCGTTGGGCAGCAACCTGTTGTTCATTTTGGCCATTCTTCGTTTCGCATCCTCCAAAACCTCCCTCTCCAACGACCTGTTCAATCTTTCAGACAGCCCAACGATGCTTTCGGTCCTGGTCGTTGTCTACGCTGTTCTTCTCATCATGTACTTTGAACTCAGCAACGGTGTCATCCGGTACTCGATGCTCGACACCAGCATTCGCACCAACGAAGTCTACGTCATGAATCCAAAGAAAATCGTTGGTAAGTACCACCGATCGTTGGTCATCAACCCCGTTCTCGCCACACTCCTGGCCTGGTTTGTGCTCTCTGCCAACACCATTTTGCCAGCCATCGTAGGGATCTTTTCAGGCGACACGGCTCAGCGGATGCGGGAATCGGTTGAACTCACCTCGGTTTACGGCGTGGCCCTCGGGACGTTGTTCGTGTTCATCACGGTGGGCGTCCTCTTCGGTCTCAACCTGCCCACCCATCTGCAGCGCTTCCGAGAGCGGCAAGCGGAGTGATCAGTCCAGTCGACTGGGCGCAACAAAAGCCATCATTTCGTCCAGCATACGAGAGATGTCCATGCGCTTTGACAGCATGTGGATGGACGTCGCCGATTCGTAAAGCGGCATGGTTTCCTCATCGTGCTGCTCCCCAAGTTGCTCTCGCAGGTACTCAATGTCGCAGCGACCGATGAAGGAGAGCATGGCGGCGTAATAGTCGTACTTCACCGACGAACAGTGTTGATTGATGATTTGGACGCCCCGATTCAATTCGTGCTGCAGGAACACGAAGCGCCACTGGGTGTTCGTGGTTTCAAAAGAGCAGATTCGAATGCCTTCCTCGTCGAGTTGTTGGAGGAGGTCACTCAGTGCCCGAGCAGCGTCCTGGGAATAGCGAACTTCGGCGTTGACGTAAGCGACGCGGGGGGTGCAGGCGATGCCTTTGATGTTGGGCGTTGCTTCGATGTCGGGTCCGATGATGGTTTTCATGGCGCCGTTTTTGTGATGAGCGAGGTGTCGAATCTCAATGGGAATGCCCATTTCATAAACGGGCTCAACGGTTGCGGGGTGGAGAATGGTTGCGTCGGCGTTGGAAAACGCAATGGCTTCACCGTACCCGAGGTAAGGAATCGGCGTGGACTGCACACCCCATCGCGGGTTGACGGGGTAGATGCCCGACACGTCCTTCCAAAGGGTGACCCTGCGAGCCTGAAGCAGAGCGGCGAGGGCGGTTGCGGTGTGATCGCTCCCCCCTCGTCCCAACAGGGCGATGTCGCCGTCCGTTCCTTCCCCAAACCAGCCGGTGACAACCGGTACGCCGTGGAAGGCGCTGCGGTCGAGCATGGCACGCGATTTGTCGAGGTCCACTCGGGAGGCCCTTCCGGCCCCGTCGAGGTGCACGCCGATGTCCTCAGCACCAACCGGATGAGCGGGCAACCCTCGAATTGAGAGTGCGTGGGCGATGACGAGGGCGGAAAGGCGCTCCCCTGATGCGAGGAGACGGTTGTAGGCGCTCCTGTCGTTGCGGTCGGTGGCCAGCGCCGTGAGTGAATCTTCGATGCCCTCAAGCACTTTCTGAAACACGTCGTAGAGCGACGAATCGATGAGGGTCGGGGAAAATCGGAGGTGATGACTTGCGAGGTCGTTGACCAAGCGCCCGGCGTATCTGGGCTCCTGCGCAGCTCGCATCAAGCGGTCGGTGGTGCCCCACAACGCCGAAACGACGACGATGACCGGTTTTTGTGCGAGTTCCAAGATCTCAGCGATTCGTTCCACGTCGGAGGCGTCCCGCAGGCACGAGCCGCCAAACTTGTGAATCTCCGGGAGCTCAGTCATCAATGAAGCCTCCTCGAATCATCAAATCGCCCGCCACCAGCAGCGCCATGGCCTCAACCACAGCGACGGCTCTTGGGCCGAGGACCGGGTCGTGACGACCTTTGACCAACAAGGGCTCTTGCTGGTTGGTTTTGAGGTTTAACGTGGTTTGGGATTGGGGTATGCTCGAGGGCGGTTTGAACGCAACGCGAACGTTGACGGGGGAGCCCGTCGAAAGCCCGGCCAGCGCTCCGTCGGGTCGGTCCCCAAGGAGAACCGGTTGCTCGGCTGTCCCACCCCACGGGCTGTTGTGGTCGCTGCCGTGCATCGTCTGGACCGCAAACCCATGACCGAATTCAACCCCTCGTGCGGCGGGAATGGCCATCATGGCCCTCGCCATGGCGGGCTCAAGCCCATCAAACCAAGGCTCACCAAGGCCCAGAGGGAGGCCTGAAACTCGGAGGTCCACCCTCGAGCCGATTGAATTTCGTTCCCGTCGAGTGCGGTCGATCAGCCCAGCCATTCGCTCTGCGGCCGTTGGGTCCCTGCATCGAAGCTGTTGACATGTTTCGTTGGCCCAGCGAGGGGGGCAATCGCTCATCGGGGCGGCTTCCACATCTCCCACGGCCCCCAGGTGGGCCTCCACCTGTACGCCGTGCTGCTTTAACCACCCACCGACAACGGCGGCCACGGCCACAAGCGGGGCTGTCATGCGGGCGCTGGAGGTGCCCCCTCCTCGGAGGTCCGCCTCGCCGTCGGTGCGCTTCATCATCACCATGTCCTGATGGCCCGGACGAGGATGGTCGGGCAGGAAACTGTAATCGCTGGAGCGTGCATCTGAGTTGGCGATGTGAACTTCAATGGGCTCTCCGGTGGTTCGCCCGTTGGAAACGCCTGTTCGCCACTCGACGACGTCGTCTTCCTTGCGCTTGCTGCTGTACGTGCCACCGGTTTTTCGCAGCGCCATGGCCGCTTGGACGGTCGCCTCGTCCACGTGGAGACCGGCCGGCATGCCTTCCACCAATGCGCCCACAAAGGGTCCATGGCTTGAGCCTCTGAGCGTTACTCGCAAAGCCTCGCCAAGACGCATATGCATGGTACATGAGTAGGGACCGTGCGGCCCCTTTAGAAGGTGTTCACTCGGTATCGTTCACCGCATTCTTCGCGAGAAAGTTTGTTTCGAGGATCTCAGCCCCGGGATATCGCATCCCGTACCACGATTTTATGCGTTCAATGGTCGGTTTCGCGTTTTGAGGTACCACGATCACCAAGGCAGGCCCGGACCCGGTGATGCCGGCGGCTCTGGCGCTGTTCATGTAGGAATCGTTGGTCATTTTTCGACCCTCAATGTCCCGCAGAGCAGCAGCGGTGCCACGGCCGTTCCACGTCAACGCCACCAGTGGATTTCGGTCCTGCAGGGCAGCGAGGGCCTGTTGAAACGCCGTGACTTGAGAAGCAAAGTCTTCGAGGGTTGGTCGCACCTCCCGAGGGCCGCGCAACACCAAAAGGACCACCCATTCGTCTTCCGGAAGACCCGGCTCGTCCATCAGCACGCCTTCTTCGATGGGCGCTTGCACGTCGACGAGTTTCCATCCCGGCGTCATGCAGGCCCAAGCATCGTCAACAGAACCGGTCAGTGAAACGCCGGCGTTGGTTTGCGCATCAGCCGCCAGCGCGACCATCGCTTCGGGCGTCAGTTCGGTTTCCGTTGCGTTACACAGGGCCCGCAGCGCTGCAATGCACATCGCTGCGGAGGATTTGAGACCTTGCGCTTTGGGGATTTTTGACACCACGCCCCAGTGGAGTTCGTCGAGTTCAAACCCCTCGGGCAAGGGGTGTCCTGCACCCGTCCAAGCAGCCATCAGAGCTTGAAGCACGCCGTCGTCGTCAACGACTTCGCGTTTGCTCGGTCGGTCCAACAGGCGAACGGTGATGGACAAATCAAGGGCGATGTTGGCTCCGTACCCCAATGCTGCTGCGTGGAGAAGGCTGCAGGCCCCGTGGGCGCTTCCTTTCCCCAACACCGCCATTGTTCAACGCTCCTCAACGCCCCCCTTCACCGGTCGACCGACGTGCCGGGCGGCATGACCTTCCCAACCCAGCACGGGTTGGCCCTTCTCAAGTGCGGTCACCGATACAGCCGTCGAATCGCCCGTGATGAGGCGAACTGTTTCCGCTTGTTGCATAAAAACATGACATGTATTAGCATTTTGATGCGTTTTTGTGTGTTTTTTTCCTACAATCTTTAACATCGGTCGCTGTTCGATTTTCAAACGCCCCAGAACGACGCTTCGCCCGTTGCCTTCCTGGTCCACCGCCAAGAGTTCGTCGCCAGCGGTTAACTCTGCCATGTAACGGGTGTTGCCATCGGCCATCATGACGTAGGCGTGCGGTGATCCCGCGTTGACTCGAAACGGTCGGGTTGGCACAAACGTCGATGGAACGGTCTCGCTGTGGACCAAAAACATGGCATCGGCGCTTGACCCCACGAGAAGACCCTCACCGACCGAGAAGAGGGAGAGAAAATCCAGGCAGTACCGGTCACCCACCCCCGCTTCTTCGACCGATTCGACGGTGAACGTGGTCAGCGAACGCTGGACATCAAGCTGGTCGGGTACGTTCGTGGCCTCAACGCTTCGTTCCAAACGCTGGGCTTTGACGCTCATGGCAGCCTGAATCATCGCCTCATCGTCGTCCACCACCAACGCATCGACGCCTTCCTCCAAGGCAAAACCAGCGCCCTGTGCCTCCAACGGCGTTCGAATCACGGCGGCGATTTTGGTGTGGGTGCCCGTCCGATGCGCAATCAGGTTTTCAAGCGGAATCATGGACCAGGTTTCGCACTCAACGACGATCCATTCCACGGTGCCCAAATGAGCCACGCCCACGGTTTGTGTGTCGCCCTCGCGGATGCGCAGGTACGCACCCAGCACCTGCTCGCCCTGGCGGAGGATTTCGCCATCGATTCGCAGGTGTTCATTCCCGTCTCCGAAACTTCGGTCAACTCCATCGGGCGGAGTCGAACCGTCCACCGAGCTGCGAAACCAAATTTCCATGGTCGACCAACTCACAATCCAACCGCTTCGGCTGCTTCTTTTGCTGAGGCACCGTCATGAACCATCATGACGAGTGCCTTCGCCATTGCACGTGGGTTTGCGTGAGCGAACACCTGACGTCCCATGCAGACGCCGCTGGCACCGGCGTGCAGGGCCTGTTCCACCGTGGTGAGGACTTCCAGGGTGTCGCCGGTCGCCGGCCCGCCTGCGAGGAGAAGAGGAATCGGGGCGCTGGCGGCGACGGCTCGAAACGAAGCCTCGTCGCCCGTCCATACGCATTTTGCCGCATCGCAACCCAACTCAAAGGCCAGACGGACGGCGTGCGCTTGCGAACGGGTGATGTCCGAGGGCTGGTGGTTAAGGTGCGGCCCCCTGGCGTACACCATGCCAAACGACGGGAGGTCAGCGTGCAGCGCTTGTCGGTTCAGTTCCCCCATGCGCTCGATCATGCTCGCCTCGTTTTCACTGCCCATGTTGACCTGACTCGAAACACCCATGCCGCCCCGAACCAGCGTTTCGTCGGCATGGCCGACCAGCACCTTGTTGCTCGCATCCGGTCCTGCGTGGCGAGTGGACACCGAGTAGTGGACAACCATGTTGGTCTTGGTGCCCTCGCACAGGTGTGCGTAAGCGCTGACAACGCCTTTTTGCGCGACGATGGCGTCAACCCCGGCATCCACCAGCGCAGGAATGAGCACGTCGAGAGACTCCAGGCCGGGCGATGGATAGTCGGAAGCACCGTGGTCAATGGGAATCCAAACGCCGCGTTGGTTGGGCAGGAGTTGCCGCAGCCGCTCGGCCTTGTCCATGTTGGGCCGAGGTTGCCGCCTTCATCAAAGGTTTGTTTGGGCGACAAAGCACTCAAATTTGGTCGCCAGCCCAAAGCAGGACGGCTTGTTCAGCGGACTGGAGGTGCTCTTGGAACGTTGAGCGAGCGATGTCCAAAATATCGGCCAGCGCCTGCATCGTGATGGCTTTTGGCTCCTGATAGTAACCGTGCTTGAGGGCGAGCGCATAGCACTCGTACTGGCGAGCGGTGAGTGCGGCCTGAAGCCCGTTTTCTTGGGAGCGAACGTCGCTGACCCGAATCTCAGCCGGTGCGAGGAACACCTTGCTGAGTTTGACGAAGGACGACACCGCCTTTGGGATGCCGCGAAGGGTGAGGGTGAGGCATCCGTCGTGGTATTCGGCGGGTGGAATCACGTGGATGTTTTCCGTGGTGGAAGCCAAGCACACGAGTGCGTGCGTGTTCCAAACGACGACGGCTTCGCTTTCCCGCTCGTTGAGGCGCTGTTCGACCTCAATGTAGGGCAAAGCACCGAGGTCGTCAACGGATTTCCCCTCTTTGTAGACGGGGATGATGATCTGCCGCACACCCTCCGGCGTGATGAGCAGGTTGGCCACAAACGTCAATCGCTCCAGAATCGCATCGAGCATTGAGAGGTCGGTTTCTGCGAGGGAGTCTCGTGTCCAAGTGACCGACACCTCCCGCATGGTTTGTGCTTGTGCCTTTCCTTGTTATGCCTTTGGCTTGGGAGCCCATGCTGTGGCTCGCACAACGCATGGTTCAAGTGGTGGTTCGTTCTCGGGATGGCATGGGTTTGGAGGATTACGTGCTCACGATTGCCTTGGGGGGTGCGTTCGCCATCGGCCTGATGTTCATCGTGATGCGACGTGAGGCTCAGGTGAACCTCCAAAGCGGAATGAGCGCAGAAGGTCTTCTCACCCAACACTCCGGAATGGGTTTCGGAAAGGCCAAGAAGAGCCTTGACCGAAAACTGGCTGCCGTTCAAGACCTTCTTCGTCAGCAGAACGTGGGTGATCGACAGCTCGCCGAGGAACGCTTCAACCGTCGTAGAAACGATCAGGCCGAAGCCGAAGAAGAAGCGCGAAGGCAGCGCGAACTCGAAGCCGCTCGCGTTCAATCGGAACTTGACGAAGCCAGGGAACGACAGGAAGAAGAAGCCGCCCGCAGAGCCGCCGAACGCGATGCAGAAGAAGCCCGACTGGCTGCTGAGCAAGAGGCTGAACGACAAGCGGAGATGGCGGANGCAGAAGAGCAGCGGCTTGCGGAGATAGAAGCCGCCCGTCAGGAGGAGATGCTGGAATCGCGACAGGCGGCACAACGCGCCATGTCCGAACTGCGTGCTCGTCTTGAGCGAGAGGGCGCTCAGTCCTCCGACGTTCAGATTTCACTGATGTGGAACAACTACAACGACCTTGATTTGCACGTGGTCTGCCCGTCGGGTGAACGCATCCACGGTGGAAACAAAAAGTCAGCCTGCGGCGGTGAGTTGGACGTTGACGCCAACGTGCGAGCCGAGACACGAAAACCGATTGAGAACGTCTTCTGGGAAGAGGGCAAGGCTCCAGCGGGCCGCTATCAGGTGTACGTTCACTACTACAAGAAGCACAAGAAGCGACGCAGCAAGGACCCAACCAAGTTCCAAGTCATCGTCAACGAAGGCGGTGACCCTCGGGAGTACAACGGCGAATTGTCGGCGGGCGATCCCATTGTCCTCGTGGCTGACTTTACCCTACCCTCCCCTGAGGAAAGGGCAGAGCGTCGCCGGGCGCTTGAAGAAGAACTCAGAGCGGCCGGGATGGATGTGCCGGAATCCAAGGCGGCCATCGCCGAAGTCGAAGAGACCCGTCAGGCCGAAATACAGGCTGCAGAATCCGAGCGTCTTGCTGAGATTGAGGCGGCGAGGGAACAAGAGGTGCTCGAAGCAAAAGAAGCCGCCCAGCGAGCGATGGCCGAGCTTCAGGCTCGTCTGGAGCGGGAAGGCGCACAGTCGTCCGACGTTCAGATTTCATTGATGTGGAACAACTACAACGACCTGGACCTTCACGTTGTCTGCCCGTCGGGTGAGCGCATCCACGGTGGCAACAAGAAGTCCGCTTGCGGCGGTGAGCTGGACGTTGACGCCAANGTGCGGGCCGAGACCCGGAAGCCGGTCGAGAACGTCTTCTGGGAAGAGGGCAAAGCGCCCGCTGGAACCTATCAGGTCTACGTCCACCACTACAAAAAGCACGACAAGCGACGAAGCAAGGACCCAACCAAGTTCCAGGTCATCGTCACGCCCGGCGGCGAGCCGTTGGAGTACAACGGTGAGTTGACGCACGGCGACCCGATCCTGCTCGTGGCCGAATTCAATCTTCCATCCCCGGAGGAGCGAGAGGCACGCAAGCGAGAGATAGAGGCTGAAATTGAGGCCACGTCGCGCCGACTGGATGGCAATTCCGCACCCGACGAACCCGCGCCGGANCCCGAGCCCGAATCAGAGCTCGAACTGGAAACCAAGGCCGTCGAGGACGAGGCCAACGAGGAGGTCAGCGAGCCGGCCGAAGACGATCTTCCCAGCGCTCCCGATCTCGATGCACTCAGTGAGGAATGAACCTCTTCCCGGGCTCGTGCCACGCCGGACATCGGACCCGGCGATCACGAAATGATGTCGCTCAATCGGTCGTCCTTCAGGGCGTTGCGAATCGAACGAGCGATGCGGCGTCCGGTTGACATGAACGGCTCGTTGATGTCGGAATACGGTGAACCGCCGGTGAACGGGTTTGAACCTGCCACGATGCGGGCACTGATTTCGAACACCTTGAATTCCAACTGGTCGGTGACGATGGTCTCCAAGCAGAACGGGCCGAGCATCCCTCGAGAGCCTTCTTCGAGGTTGTAGGATGCAGCGACGGTGCCTTCGGCCATCTCAAAGGCGCGGGGCAGGAGGGATTCTCGAATGACCACAGGCTGGTTCCCGGTCACGACGAAGGAAGGCTCAAGCGACATTTCTCGAAGGTCTCGAAGGGAACCGAGTTTGTAGAATTCATCGACGTTGCTTTCGTCCCGTCGGTCCATTGACAACAATTCCAGTCGTCCGAGGTTTTTGCCCGCATGTTGACCGCGACCTTGGACTTGGAACCCGTCTTCAGCAGTGGGGTCAAAGAAGAAGTGGAGGTAGTATCGACAACCAAGGACGTATTCCTGAATGGTGAATTCTTCTTCAATGTCGACGTTTCGTCGGAAATCACGGTAGTCTCGTGCAACAAAGTACCCTCGTCCGCCCTTGGCACCGGCGTACTTGACGATCACCGGGCCGTCGATGTTGTGAGGGTCTTCAACCACCTTTGGCATCGTGCAGCCGCCGTCCTCGAGCCATTGGCGTTGCAGTGCACGGCTGCTCTCCCAGTGGAGGATGTTTCGATTGCCGAAGGTTGGGACTTCGAGGTTTCTGAAATTGCTGGCGCCCAGGTACTCGACAAGCGATCCGTGAGGAACGATGATGACGTTCTTTTCTCGAAACCACTCGGCGTAATCCAGCATCTCGCGATAGTCCTCAAGCATCAGCCACTCGTCCGGGTCGGCACCGGGAAACGCCTTGTAGAATCGTCGTCGGTTTTCACCGACCGCAATGCCCAGGGTCCGGAAACCCTCCTGGCGTGCGCCGTGCAGGATTTGAAGCGAGGAATGTGAGGCAACAACGCCAATGGTGATGGACGAAGCATCGTACCCTTTCAGCCATTCCTGCACGGTGTTGAAGGGGACGCCCATATGGAGTGGTTTCGTATTCGCTCTATGAGTATTATGTCAGCGATGGATGCAGTTTCCGTTTCCTGTGAGGCGTCGATGGTCCCCGTGGCTCCACGAGCTCGAACACCACGGTGTGCGAGGAGTGAAGGTTTCATGGGGTTGCTTCGCACAGTGGTGTGCATGGCCGATGCTTCACCCACCGCTCGAATGACCTACGGCGGGTACCTTCGCCTGAGGGAATTGCTCGAACTCCAGGACGGTCCCGAAGGTTATGCACCTCCACCGTCAAGCGACGAGCTCCATTTCATCATCGTCCACCAGACGTTCGAACTGTGGTTCAAACTTGTGTTGCGCGAACTCAAAGAGGCACGGGACTTGATGCACAACGATCGAATCGAAGAGGCCGCCATTCCGCAGGTGGTGCGGCATCTCGAGCGTGTGGGCGAAATCTTCCGCCTTTTGGCCGACCAGTGGAAGGTCATGGAGACCTTGTCGCCCCAGGATTTCCTCGCTTTCCGAGACCGGCTGGGGACATCATCGGGATTTGAGTCGTGGCAAATGCGTGAGATGGAGGTGCTCATGGGGCTGGAAACCGACCAGCGCGTGGGCGGTGTGGATCCCGTGGAGCACATGAAACGGCTCGCCGACGAGGGTAAGATTCCCCCTCAGGCTCTGGAACAGTTTGAGGCAACCGCATCGTCTCCCTCGCTGAATCACGTTCTGACAACGTGGCTTGCTCGAACCCCCGTTCACGGGTCATCCCCCGGGAGCGAGGGGGACGGGGACGTGATTCGGGCGTACATCGAACAGCACCTTGAAGCGATGCGAGTTCACGGTGAGCACGTGATTCAGCACATGGTGTCCATCGGGCACGGTGAGGAGGCCACCTTGCGACCCCGAATTGAAGCCGGCGTCGCAAGTGCGAAAGCGTTCCTCATGGAGGANGGAGAGCCGGTTCGCAGTCGCGCTGGACTGTTGTTCATCGAATCGTACAGAGATCTCCCTTTGCTCTCCTGGCCACGAAGGCTCATCGACAGTTTCGTCGAGCTCGAGCAAGCCATGTTGCTGTTTCGCTCGCACCACGCCAGAATGGTTGAACGAATGATCGGTCGACGGATGGGAACCGGTGGCTCCAGCGGCGTCGACTACCTTGACGCAACCACGAGGTATCGAGTGTTTGTTGACCTCTGGGCGGTGAGGACCCTTCTGGTCAAGCGGGACGGCCTGCCACCGGTCGATGAGGCCGATTTCTACGGATTTGCCTCGGACGGCGCCGCTCACTCGTGAGGGTCGATGTCGATGGGAATCAAGTGATTCTCGTATTCGTAGAGGGCGATTTTCAACGGGTCAAGGACGAAGCGGATGTTGGCTTCTTCAAGGCCGTACAGCGAAACGAGCTCTTCTTTGAATTGCTCTCGAAGAACATCTTCGGTCGCGTAGAGTGGAGCACCCATTCCAATTTGCAAAGCGCGGGCGCCAATGATTCGGGCGCGTTCAAAGCGTGTGTGTTGGCGTGCTGGCTTGACCATGAGCAATCACTTGCGAGAGATTCGCATGTCGCCGAGATAGCGACTCTTTTTGAACCTACCTCACTCTTCCGACCCCTTTGGAAGGGACGCGTCGTCGGGCGCCTGCTTGATGAGGTTGCGATACATCACCAGTGCAGGCAGCAAGAGACAGGCGAGCAGCAAACCTGCGAGAACCGGTACGGTCGCTTCCGAACCAGGTGATGGCTTGCCAGCGACCGCCGTTTCCCCGTCAAAGGCTTTGGAGCCGGTCGGGGCGAGCGATGCAACGTTGAGGGTGCGAACCCCTGCGTCTTCGAGCAGGACAATCAGCGATGTGTTGGCTCTGAAATCTTCGCTTTTCAGACTCAACATGTAGTCCGTAGCGTTGGCCGTTCGCAGCCCGTAGGCCACGGACGAGTGAATTCGGTCGGTGGTTTCGTGAGCGGTTGGCGCCACCATCCAGACCGCTACGGTTCCGTTGTGGGTCGTGTTCCAACGCAGCGTGTTGTTCTCAAAGGTGAGGTTGTCCAGTCCCGTCCAGTTCGTGGAGAGATTTTCCATGACCGATTCGAGGTCCAGAGCCTGTCGCGTCCCGGTCAGAAGAGCGGTACCGTCAACCACCATTGAGGGGTAGAAAAGGAGTCGATAATCGTGGTCGTTGCGNAGTTTTGACGAGGAAAAGAAGGTGGCATCTTGAGGCGAAGGATGGTGTTGCAGCACCACCGTGGTTTCATCGGTGAGGTTTTGCAGTTGATCGCTCACTTGGTGACACGGCTCACACCAATCTGCGCTGAAGTACTCCACGAGATGAAGAGGGCGATGCGCTTCGCAGGTCTCGTTCTCCATGCACGTCGCAGTGAGCACAGCGACGTCAAGCGTGGCCCCGTTGGCGGTGCCTTCCTCAGCTTGCGCACCGTTGACCGGAGCNAGGCTCACGAGCAGGACGACGACCACGATCAGCGGCCACGGTCCCGAACCCATGCACAGGGGGGGAGGCATTTGTTCAAAAGGGGTCTGCTCTCACCTTGAACCATGGAACCTCCGTGGTGGCGCCGTCCGTCCACGCTTCCGTTGGTTCTCGCCGTGATGGCTTTGCTCATCGTGATTGTGGGCGGTTCGATTCGCATCAACGATGCAGGTGAATCCTGTCCTGAATGGCCCACGTGCTTCGGTACATGGCACTTCGTTGTCTCAGAGGAGGCTCAAGGTGCGTACTGGGACGCAAATCCGGACCAAATCGATTCACGCGGCGAAGACCACCGCTACACGGTGTTCCAAATCTTCGTTGAATGGTTCCACAGGATGCTCGTAGGCGTCATCGCACTGCCCATCGTCTACAACGTTGTCGCCATGCGAAAGCACCGCGACCACTACGGAACACCGGTGGAGCGGGCCGCTCAATTCTCAGCCCTCCTGCTCGTGATTCAAGCCACAGCCGGCTACGTCACGGTGAGATACGACAACGCCGACTGGACCGTTGCACTTCATCTCTCGCTGGCCTGTATTTTCATATCGGGCTTGCTGTGGCAGCACCTCTCGATGCGCATCACGGAGGGGGTCGAATGGAGGTTCCTTCAGGCACCTCGCTCCTTCATCGACGCTCACTGGAAGCGAGTTCACTCGATGACCGCCGCTGTCGGTTTGCTGTTGGTGCTCGGGGCTTGGGTCTCATCCTCCGCCGGGGGTCAATACAACCAGAGCTGCTCCGTGGGTTTCCCCGACGGGTGGCCGAAGTGCCAAGGGTCCATTCTTCCTTCGCTGGACGGCCCGGGGATCTTCATCCAAATGATTCACCGGTTCGGGGCCTTGCTCGTCGGTTTGGTGCTCGTTTTGGGCCTCAGCAACCTTCGAATGTCCTCGGAGCATCAATCCGGCAGCGCCCAACTCGTCCGCTTCGCCGAATTCACGACGGGCGTTTGGTTGTTCAACGTCATGGTCGGCGGCTCGTACATCGTTTTCGCCAAGGTTGGGGATTTCCCGGAGTGGCTTTCACTGCTCCATTTGGTGGTCGGCGTGGGCGCATTCCTTTCCGCTGTGTTCCTGATGTTTGCGACGCGTTTCGCTCGTGTTCACGCACTGAAACCAACGGGTGAGCAGGAATGAGCGAAGGCGCCACGGAACCGCTTCCTCATCCCGGTCTGTTCAAGGTCATGACTCAACTCATGAAACTTCGAGTCATCGTCCTGCTTCAAATCACGGCGCTCTGCGCAATTTTGGTGCACGATACCTTCGCACGAAACGGCGTTCTCGACGTTGAACGTACCTGGGGGCAAACGCTCTGGGTCATGCTCATCACCGTGGCGGGAGGAACCCTCTCGGCGGGTGGTTCGAACGCCATCAACATGTGGTACGACGCTGACATTGACCCGCACATGCGCAGGACCATGAATCGGCCCGTTCCGCTCGGGCACGCCACGCCACGCTTCGCCTTGGTGTTCGGGGCCTTCATCGCCGTTGCAGGGTCGTCCCTCTTTTTGTTGCTCAGCGTGAAGGCAGCGTTTTGGTCAGCCTTTTCCGTGCTCTTTTACGTGCTGGTTTACACCGTTTGGTTGAAGCGACGCACGCCACAAAACATCGTCATCGGCGGCGCTGCCGGCGCCACGCCCCCCCTGATTGGTTGGGCGGCGGCTGCAGGGGATTCCATCGCAAACGCCAACATGTTTGACCTCGGCTCGCCGGTTCCCTGGATGCTTTTCTTTCTCATCTTTCTCTGGACGCCTCCCCATTTTTGGGCGCTTGCGCTCTATCGGTCCGGTGAGTACGGGAAGGTCAACATCCCGATGCTCAACGAGGTCAAAGGAGCCGACCACACCCTGCTCCAGTCAAAGGTGTACTGCGTTCTGTTGCTGATGTTGGGTTCAGTTCCCTGTTTTTGGCCTGAATCCGGCGTACCGCTTCTGTGGGCGTTTGTATCGGGGGGACTGACGCTGTGGTATGCGTTATCGGTGTGGGCCATCGATCCGCGTGAACCGCTCGATGAAAACGGGCGGATGCCAAAAGCTGCGAAATCGTTCTATCGCAGCCTGTACTACTTGGGCTGGATGTTCCTTTCGTTTGTCGCCATCGCTTTCATCCCGGCCCATCGGCTTGGTTTCTTTGGCCCGCTGTGATGCGATTTCGTCTCCTCGGCAACAATTCAGTTCACCGTCATGTTCATTTGAGGTTCGTTTGTGGCCGAGTTGCGAGCGGCAGTCGCATAGCCTGGCCATTGCGCTGGATTGCTAATCCAGTGGTGTCTCACCTCGGGAGTTCGAATCTCCCCTGCCGCGCCATCATTCAAAGAAGTCGTCGAACTCGTTCATCGAAGCCATCGCAGCGTTTCGCTTGCGAGCCTCCATCACCCGCTTTAATCGCTTTCGGCGACGGAGCAGCAACGGAAGCAGGATGAAGTTCAGCACGATGGTGGCGAGCAACACGCCGCCCGAGAGTTGGAATTCCTCCGACTGCATGTCGTCGTTGAGCTGTTGCAACCACGGAATGCCGAGCGGTGGCTCCGGTGGTTCGGGCTCTGGCGGGATGAGGTGCTGGTTGTAGGACCACCACTGGTCGGTGATGTGCACGCGCACGATGTTGGTGTCGTCTGGTGTGTTCACGTAGTTGGCGTCCATCAATTCGTTTCCGACGCTGTCAACGGGTGCGAGAATGTAGTAGTAGGTTCTGTAGGGTTTCACCCCATCCCGCTCCATGCCCGATTGAGTGAGCACGGTTTCCTCGCCCGGAACACCCTGCAACCCGCTGTAAATCGGTTCAATGAATTTCAGATCGACGTTGCTTGGGGCGGTTTCAACCCGGTAGAGGTTCCACGTTATGTTCCCTTGCGGTTCGTGGTTGGGCCACGTCCATTTCAAGTCAACTTCGTAGCAGTGCGACCAGTCCTGCATCTGTTCAAAACACGCAGGGTCGTTGGTGTAGGTTACCGTGTGCCTCAAATTCACGACGGTTGTTGATGGGGGGACAGCGTCGCCGCAAAGTTGCCCGGCGGAGCCGTCCACCCTCGTGATGTTGGCAGCCTGAAGGTTGGGGTTGCCCTCCCGGTCGATGGGGAGAATGGCGTACGAGGCACAGATTCCGGTTTCAAGGGCTGCAGGGTCGACCCAGGTGTCGTCGCTGAGAGAAAGCGTTTGAACCAGCGAGCTCATCGTCAATTCTTCCCAGATGTTTTCATTGATGCCTGTGGAAGTTTCCGGGAAAACGGTGGTTCCGCTGACACCCGCCATCTTGTAGACGTTCCACCCACCAACGTAGGGGTTGGAGAGGTCCCCGGTGGGGGTCCAGTCAAGTCTGATTTGGCCTGCCATGAGTTGCGTCCATTCCACGTTTTGTGCCTCAACATCGGCGTTGGGAAGTTTGCCGATCAGCAACACCACCCCGTCCTTGGTCATGGACACGTTGACGACGTCGTTTTCGGGGCTGAACGCATAGGTGTCCACACCGTCAATGAACGTCCACTCCACGCTGTCGCTGTTGGGGAGGTACCTCAAATCCACCGTGGCCAAATCGATGTTGGCGGGAAGAATTTCGGAGAGATTGAGGGAAAGATCCAAGCTGCGCAAACCGGGGTCGTCCGACGATGCTGCGTCGATGGAGACATCCACCAGCATGAGCGGAGAATCCCCGCCGCCGATGCCGTAATTTTTNCCGAGGTGCGGCAGGAGTATGTTGTGCGTGTACGTGGCGTCTTCTTCGGTGATGGCGCTTCCGGTGACGAACGGCGAAGCATCGATTGACACCGACTTCAGGACGTCAAATTCGATGTAGCTGTACTCGGTTTCACCCCACGGATCGGACACCTGCAAGGTGAGGTTGTGGTGGCCCAAGCCAAACTCCTCACCGGTTCGGTTGAGCACCTGGCCGTGGCCCCAAACGTAGAACCCTTCCCGCCACGTGAAGTTCAACGGTTGAGAGGCGATGGAACTGAATCGGCCGACGAGCTCAACGTCATCGCTGGTCAGGTAGACCTCGTCGTCGGAATTGGTCTGAACGTAGGGGTTGATTCCACCAACTCGAACGTCGGCGTTGAGCTGGTAGAGGTTGTCGCCCATGCGGACGTCTTCGCCGTTTTGGTAGATGGTCGGCATTTGAACGCGCAACAGGCGGTCGTCGCCCGTCGTTGTCATGTTGAACGTGCAACTGACCGAGTCGCCTGGATGCATCAGCGGTATGTCGCAGCTGTCCTCGACCTCCAGGTTGTACTGTGAGTTGTAGACTTGAAACGAGACCGTGATGTTCTCCACGGTCGTGTTGCCCAAGTTCACGAAGGTCGAGACCACACGCTCGTTGCCGTAGTAGAACTGGTCGGATTCAGAATTGTGGCTCGGATGCACGTCCACCACCTTCAGGTCGAGGCTGTCGTCCAGCACGATCTCAACGCTGGCAAGGTTGTTGGTGGGGTTGAGGTCTCCGTAGGGGTTTCCCGTGCTGGAAAACAGACCAAACAGAAGCATGTAGCGGCCTTCCTGTCCGTGAGAGAACGCTGGCAAGTTGAGGTTGTACGAATCGTACCCTCCCCATGCAGGGAGGTTATCGACGGTGCGATAGGCTTCCTTCAGCATCATGGTGCTGTCGGCGTCCCAAAGTTGCCACCCAAAGTCGCCGGAAAAGGTGCAAACACCGCACACCGTTGACAGGCCTTTGGCCTTGAACACGTATTCTGTGTCCGTGTTCAGGATGCTCTCCCCGTCATGGACAGCAAGATGGTTGATGTGTTCGAGCGGGTTGTGCGACGTGTCGGCGATTACGTCGACAAAGTCGTTGGTCAGGTTGATCATGAACTTGAACTCGTCGTCATCGGGCATTTGGTCGTCTTGATTGAAAGCGTACACGATCGTGTGCACGCCCTCTGCACTCTGCCCGGGGATCCAAAGATCGGTCGATGAGACGATCAGCGTGGATTGGCCCGGCACGTTGCCCATCACGAACAGACCCGTGTCATCGTACGTGGACTTGCATTGAGCGATGGTGATGTCGCCGTCGCACGCAAACCACGTCAGGGTTCGTCCGTTTCCTGAAGAACCTGCGTAGAAGTTGGTCAACTCGGCTTTGAATTCAATGGTGTCAAAGGAAGAGTACCACGCATCAGGGACGGGCGACGTGCTGTCCGTGATGCCGATTGAACCCGGCAGTGCGGCGCTGCTGGCGGGCACCATGGTCAGTGCGCCCAGCGAAGAAAGCATGAGCATCAAGACAAATCCAAGACTCGCTCGTTGCTTGGAACCGTTGCGTGGCTTGCGCTCGCTCATCGTCAACTCCTTCCATCCGTGATTCAAAGACTCATCGCTTCAAAGAGGNTTAAATCCACGGAAAACGGTCTCCATGCCGCCGTGCGAAACAAAACGAAGGGGGCCGTTCAGGCCTGCACAAATCGGCAACCTCATGAATTGTGCAGGTTTGGTTGAATCATGCGCAAGCCGGCTCACTGCATCCAACGGGATGAGAGCGGTTTGACGGCCGTGATCGAATTTCTATCGGCGTTCACGTTGTTCTTGATGATTCTCACGGCGTTCCTTTCGTTGGCCCAACTGCAAATGGGTTCCAACGACCCTGGCGTTGATCGTCTGGACCGTGCCGCTTCGCTCGGGCTGGACCGACTGACCTCCGGTGAAGGCTGGTTCGTTCCCTACGCCGACGGGTTGGACTACGCCAATTCAACCGCCGATTGGCATCGATCACCTGCGGACGCGCTGCACGAGGGGCGCGTCCAGCCCGGTCTGATGCTTCATCACCGGTTGGACATGGACCGTGTTGCTGCGCTTCACAACGTAACCGAAGACGGCATGGCCCAGGGCATTGGTCTGGATGAAGACATGAGCCTGCACCTGAGCATCAAAGTCGTGGAATCCAGCGACGATTCGCGATCGAACCTCGTCCTGTTTTCGGGCGGGACCGAGCGTGGAACGGCCCCTTCCAGTTCCACCGCTTATCGCTCCTTCCAGCAAGACGGTGAATTGATTCGCGTGATTCTGGAGGTCCACGATGGGGGNCGGAAAAACAACGTGCTTCACGTCACTGAGGTCATGGTTCGCCCTGCATCCTCCGGCCCGGAATGGATTGAAATCTCAAACCCCAATCACTTTGCTGTAGCGCTGAAAGGGTGGTCCNTGAATCACACCTCGGGGTCCACCTCGACCAATCTTCTCATGCAGTCCGGTGTTCTTTCCGGCCAATCCCTTTCCCTGTTGACCGGTGATCCATCATCTCAGGTCGTCGGCAACGCAACGCACGTGGTCGACTTGGGCTCCAAAGGTTTCCTCGGCGTTGGTCAATTGGACGGCCTTGACAACAGCCAAGGTGTGCTCAGTTTGCGCTACACCCAGCTGGACGAAACCACGCCTTCGGACGTGGCCCGCATCGAATGGGGAGGCGGCACGGAGTTGTTCCTGGTCACCGGAGAGTCCCTGGTCTGGGATGGAAGCGACCGTTTTGATCCCTCGGCGTGGGCCATTCAGGACAACCCGACGCCCGGCGATTACGTTGGTTGATTTTTGCAACGCCGGGCCTTGACCGTCCAAACACTTCATCAACCCGGGGCTGTTCCTCTCGCTTGGTAGCATGCAACCGACGAGCGTTTACACCCGAGACCGCTGCGTNACGGGTATTCACGGACTGGACGAGATTCTTCGCGGCGGCATCCCCTACGGCTCCACCGTCCTCGCCGCAGGCACCTGCGGGTCAGGAAAAACCACGTTGGGTATGGAATTCCTTGTCCGAGGAGCACTCGCTGGAGAAGCGTGCGCCCATTTTACGGCCACTGAACCCTCCGTCAAACTCCTCGAAAACATCCGTCAATACGCCTTTTTTGACATGAACATGGTGGACACCGGCCTGATCAACGTGTTCGACATGGACGTGTTGTACTCGTGGCTCGGACTGGAGAAAGCCTCGTTCGACCTCGACGACGTTCACGCGCTCATCAAATCCATCGTTGACATCGTCAACACCATCGGTGTGACTCGGCTCGTTATCGATTCGGTTACGACCCTCTGCTACAAGATCAAGTCCGAACAACTCATCCGTGATTTCCTCTTTACGCTCGGAAAGAAATTAGCCACGCTGGGCTGCACGACGATTTTGATCTCCGAGATCACGTCGGCCACCGAAAACGCTCACTGGTCGTCGTTTGGCGTTGAAGAGGCCATTGCGGACGGCATCATCGTGATGGGAGACTCCGAACGCATGGGGCACCTACTTCGCTTCCTTCAAGTGGTCAAAATGCGCGGCACAGCGCACAGCCGTGCCAAGCACGCCATCGAACTTACGCCGCTGGGCGTGATGCTGATTCCGATGTTGAAATGGGGAGCGTCGAACGACAATTCCTCGCGATGGGGTGCTTAGTGATGTTCGAGCTTGACCAGCGAATCGCAGAACAGCTCACTCAGGTGTCGCTCGGGAGCTCCGTTCAAGTTCGCATGAGTTCATCCAACGCTTTCGCCGTCACGGCAAGCACCATGATTCCGCTGATGCAGATGTTTGAGATGGGCGGCGTCTACATTTCAGCCAGCCGAGGCGCCGTTGAAATCATTCAGGCGTTCGAAGCCATCGGGGTCGACGTTTCGGGCATTCACTTTCTCGACCTGGTTTCCTCGGGCGTGCTGGGCGGAACCGATGTACCGTACTCAAACATCACGTTCGTTGACAGCCCCATCATGCTCGAGAGCATCATGCTGAGGACGCTCTACACGCTCCGAACGGTGAACAATCAGCGCAACTTTGTTTTCTTGGACAGCGTCAATGCGCTGGCCATCTACAACGACGACCGCATGCTCGCCGAGTACCTTCACACCTTCATCAACACCTTCCGTCAGCGAGAGGTTCTCTCGGTCATCCTCAACGTGCCCGACCAGACGCCTCCGCTGGTGTTGGCCAACCTCGACACGTACTGCACCGACCTGGTCGACCGAGGACAGGTGGTTTTGCTCTAGGTGATGCACAATGGCTCGAAAAATGACGTTTGACCCCGAGGACGAGGAGTTCTTTGGCACCGTGGGCTCCTTTGGTGTACCCAAGTTTGACAGCGAGATGCGGGGCGGTGTACCTCGTGGCTTCACGATGGTGGCNTTCACCGAAACCGGTTCAGGAAGCGAATTGTTCGCCAAACAATTCACCTCACCCGCCGAAGAGCCGGAAAACACGCTTTACATTGCCACCGATGAAGGACAGCAAGAGATCATCCGGATTTTCAAGAAGTACAACTGGCCGCTTGACATCAACGTTCGCACCATCGGCGAGGAATACAACGCCAACGTTCTCGAACGAGAACTGCTTGCCAGCCGATACCGCCTGGAGGGGTTCCAACTCGCAGACATTCAACGGCTGGCTCAAACCCGCTTTGTCGACGACAGCAGTCAGGACTATCTCACCGAAGTCACCAACGAGATCATGGGTCTTGGCCCGTACTTCCGTGCGGTGCTCGACAACCTGGATTTCTTCCTGCAGCGAGAAGACCCTGCGCGAGTCGTTTCCATGGTGCGCATGCTCCAGGCACACGCTCAGATGGTTCGCGGCTTGCTGATGATTTCGGTGTCGACCGACGGTCTTGACCCGGCGATCAAGCAGGAGCTTTCCTCCATCGCCGACATGGTTCTGTCGTTCAAGGTGAGGACCATCGGTACCGATTTCGAAAATTCAATGATCGTTTCAAAGTTTAGAAACGCGCCCGAGAACCTGAAAATCCTCGTGTTCCGAGTGACCCCCGAGGAAGGCATCACGCCGGAAACCGTGGAACGCATCGCTTGAGCACCTGCGTGGACCAAACGACATGTCCAAAACGGTCGGCCGTTCGTTGTGAGTCATGGGGACGCGTGCAGCCACGGGTGGCTTTGACGCTTCGGGCATCGATGCCGAAGCGTGGGAAGTGCTCGAAGGCCAACTCGAAGCCACCATCCCAAACTACGACCGCGTCAACAAATGGATGACGTTCGGCCAGGACAAGCGCTGGCGCCGAAACGTCCGCAACCACGCCACGCCCGGCATGAAGGTACTCGAAGTGGGCTGCGGCCCCGGTTCCTTTGCTGAGGACTTGGTAGGGATGGACCTGACCTGCTTGGATCCGTCGCCCGAAATGCTCGCTACGGCCCAACCCCGGGTGGACGCAGCCCGCGCGGCGCGTGGTGAGGGGCCCGCCGATTATGTTCAGGCCATCGCTGAAAACATCCCGCTGCCCGACAACACCTACGACATGGTCTTCTGCCTGTTTTCGTTTCGGGACTTCAAGGACAAGGCCCAAGGTTTGCGAGAGATTTACCGCGTGCTAAAACCCGGCGGGCGCCTGGTCATTTGCGATGCTGGAAAAGCGAACAAAGTACACGGCTTCTTTGGCTACCTCTGGATGAACAGCGTGGTTCAGGTCATGGCTCGTATCATCACCAAACAAAAGGACCACCCGTGGAAAGGACTGGCCGCCAGCTACACCCACTACGGAACCAACGGGTACTATCGCAAGATGATGAGAGAGGTCGGTTTTAGAGACGTGCAGGGGCGTTTGCTGTATCCGTTTGGAATGGCAAGTCGATTCCGTGGGACCAAGCCCGAATAAGGGGCTCAGCGAGCCACCCCGTTAGACTCTTAAACCCCCTCTCGGTGCTCAACTTGAAAGGTGTTTTTCATGGGTATGTCCGAAGTCCTTCGAAGCATCAAATCGGCTGAAGAAGCGGCTGAAAAACGCCTCGCTGAGGCGCATGAAGAAGCCTCAAAAATCGTGTCTGATGCACGCCGAAAATCATCGGAAACGGTTCAGAACGCAGCGGACGAAACCGTGACCATGACTCAAAAAATCCTCGACAGNGCACGTGAAGAGGCCCAAAAAGAGGCCGATCAGGTCAAGGCTGCGGGTGCAAAAGAAGTCGCCAGCATCGAAAAAAGTTCCATCAGCAACCAAGACTTGGCCGTTGAGATCGTCGTCAACGCTTTGGCATCTGAATGAGGCGATACCATGTTCGACACCGTCGCCATGTCCCGTCTTACGGTCGCCGCACCGGTGGGACGCATGGCCGACGTGCTCCGTGCATGCACCGAACTCGGGTGCGTCCACATCGAATCCTACACCAATTTCGAAGACGGCGTGAACGTTGGTCAAGCCAGTTCGTCCGAGGAAGCCAACCGCGTGAGTTCACTGCTCGCCAAGGTTCGAGCGGCGATTTCAGCCTTCAAACCCGTTAACGCCGATGGGCCGGTCCCGCTCGGTCGAGTCAAGGAGCTTCTCGAGGGCTCGTTCGCTGATGAATTGCAGACAGGACTTGACCTCCTGGACACCCACCGGGATTCTGAGGCCGAGCTGGAGGTTCTTGACGAACAAATCCACCTCCTTCGCCGCCTTGCGCCGCTCAACATGGACCTTGAACTCCTCGCAGGTTCCGCTCGCGTTGAGGTTTACGTCGCAGAAACCAAGAAGGCCAGCAAGGCAAAGTCCGTGTTTGGCTCCCTGACTCAAAAGGTTGAACTCGCCGTCGCCCCGGGCATTGTGGCCGTTGCTTGCATGCCCTCCGAAGGCGCAGAAGTTCAGATGGCCATTGGAGAGCTGGGTGGAAAGCCCGTTCAAATCCCCAACATGACCGGTTCGGTCGACAATGCGCTCAAGCAACTGCTCTCAACGAGGAGCGAGGTCGAAGCCACCATGCATTCCGCCTCCGAGGACGCAGCGCGCTGGGCCACGAACAACGGTCGCAACATCCTCGCCATCCACGAATACCTCACGAAGGAGGACGAAATCCACACGGCGCCGACGCAACTCGCCGTCTCAGGACAGGCGTTTGCGCTGGACGCATGGGTCCCGTCGTCGAAATCCGATGAGGTCAAGACGGCGCTCCGTGAACTTGCATCACACGTGGACGTCGAGGCGTTTGAGCCTGACCACCATCACCACGACGATCACGATGACCACCATGACGAACCAACCCCTCCGGTCGCCCTTGAGAACGACGCTGTCTCCAGGCCGTTCGAGCTCATGGTTGGGCTCGTCGGTCGCCCAACCTACGGAACGTTCGATCCGACGTTTTTCCTCATGCTCACGTTCCCAATGATCTACGGCCTCATCCTCGGTGATTTCGGCTACGGCTTCATCATCTTCCTTCTGGGCACGTGGCTGGGAACGATGCCTTTTGCTGCGGACCCGGTGGCGAAAAACGGCATCACGATTCTCAAGTGGATGGGCGTTTGGTGCATGATTTGGGGCTTCCTCTTCGCAGAAGGGTTCGGATTCGTGTGGGACGACACCGGGCAGATGGGCGACGCCTCGCCGCTTGCAGGAATTTACGCTTGGACCTACTCGAACATCACGTTCCCNGCCTTCGTCACGGACACCCTCAACATGAGCTACACGCACATCCCGTTCCACCGTGCTACATCTTCACTGAGCGAATACGTTCTGCTCTCGGTCTACTTGGGCGTTGCTCACTTGATGTTCGGCTTTATTCTCGGCTTCATCAACGTCGCACGCGCTCACGGCGTGGTGGCTGCTTTCTTCGAAAAAGGCAGCTGGATGATCATCCTCGCCGCTGGAACCCTCCACATCTACGGTTTCCTCACCAGCGACCAGGGCGTGTTTGACGCCACGCCGTACGCCATCGCTACACTGGTCGGTGTCGTTTGTCTCATCATCGGCTTGGCCGTGTTTGAGAAGTTTGGATGGGCCGGTGGCCTCATCATGGGTCCCATCGAAACCTTCGGTCTTTTGGCCAACACCTTGTCCTACCTACGTGTGATGGGCGTTGGTGTTGCAGGCGTGAAAATCGCCGAGGTGTCCATCACGATGGGATGGGACCTCATGTGGTCCGGTGGCGGCGTGGTGTCCATCGTCCTCGGCCTGGTCCTTTTCGTCTTGATTCAGGCTTTTGCTCTTGCTCTTGGTTTGCTCTCACCGAGCATTCACGCAGCCCGTCTCCACTTCGTGGAATGGATGGGCAAGTTCTACGACGGCTCCGGTCGGGTTTTTACCCCGCTCGGCGGTCGCACCCTCCACACGGAGGGGCAATCATAGTCCCATGGACAACAAATTGGAGGTAGTAAAATGAACAAGAATACCCTGAAAATGAGCCTACGCACGTTGATCGTTCTGCTGACCGTGGTCTTGGTGGCCCAAGGCGTCGCAGCAGCAGAAGACACAACCGATGACAGTGCAACAGACGGAATGACCGGCGACGTTGGTGTCGGCCTTGCCCTTGGCCTTGCCGCCATCGGCGCAGGGTTCTCCCAAGCCGCCATCGGCAGCGCAGCTGTTGGCATGCTCGCCGAGGACGGCAGCAAGTTCGGTGTCGCTCTGATCTTCACCGCTCTCCCAGAATCCATCGTGATTCTCGGTGCACTTCCACTCTTCCTCAACTGAGGACGGTGGTCGGCCGTTGGGCTTTGCCCGACCTTGAACGACGAACAATGGAGACGATACGATGACCCTAGAAACACTTGCAAACGACATTGCAGCGGCGGCTGAGACCGACGCAAAAGCGCTGATCGCCGAAGCGAAAGCCGAAGCCAAACAGCTCATTGCGGAGGCAGAAGCCAAAGCCAGCACCCTGCGAGAACAGGCCCAACAACGAGCTGAAAAGGAAGCCGAGCAAATCGCCCGCGAAACCGTGGCGAGCGCTCGCCAGTCCAATCAAAAGGACGTTCTCATCGCTCGCCGAAAGGTGCTTGACGCAACCCTCGAGGCAGCACGCACCCGCATCGCTGACCCCGGCATGAAAGGGCGAGCAGCGTTGCTGAAGTCGTTGTTGTCCAGTTCCAAGAAACTGGCCAAAGGCAAGTTTGTCATCCGTCCCGTCGAAATCGACCGAGCCGCCATTTCAAAAGAGGCCGGTGACCGGAAGGTCGGCGAAAGTGTGGACGGCCTGGGCGGCTTTGTTCTCGAAGCCGAAGACGGGTCCGTCTCCTTTGACATGCGATTTGACAACATGCTCGAGCGAGCATGGTCCAGTCAACTCGCTGCGGTGAACGACAAGTTGTTTGGATGAAGAAGGTGAAAACATGATGCTCGGAAACACCCCTTATGTCGTCTCTCGTGCCAAGGCACGACGGCAAAAGTTGGCTGACCGAGCACGTCTTCGCCAACTCATCAACCAGTCCGTCGATCAGTTGACGGTCGCCGTTGGCGACATTGGCTATCGCACCGAGATTGACCTGTACGCCGGGAAACTCTCCGGCGGCGACCTGGTCGAAGCGGCACTGACCCACAACCTCGAAGGCGAACTCACCGAGATGGTCAACATGGCCAACAAAACGATTCGTCCCCTGATCGAGATATACACGTCCAGGTTCGAATACCAGAATGCAAAAGCGGTGTTCCGCGCCATCCACAACGAGGTCTCGGTTGATGAAGTGGGCAACAGCATCCTCCCTGAGACCAACGACGTCAACACGCCCTGGCTCAAGGTGGTGGAGAGCTGCGACGACATGAAATCGGCGGCCGCACTGATGCGACGAAAATCGTTTGGTGCCGCACTTGCCAAGGTCCCAGAAAACGGCACGCTTGCCGACTATGAGGACGCTTTGGACCGTCACTACTACGCCGCTTCGCAACGGGCCCTGATTCAGTCGAAGGGCGCCCCTGCTCGGTTCTTGTCCCGTTTGTTTGCTGCAGAAATCGACCACAAAAACATCGTCAACATCCTCGAGGCCAACGCCGTAGGGATCGACAACGAGCGACTTGTGTCGCTCTTGATTCCCGGCGGACGACTGGTGCCCAAGCGCGCCTTCTCAACCATCGCCACAGGCGGAAAGGAAGCCATGCTTGACCTGCTTCGTGCGGGCGACCGATTCGACAACGCCGCCTTTGAAGCGGTCCTTGAGGAGGCCGAAACGAGCCGCAGTCTCGACCCGGTGGTGACGTGGATGAAAGCAAGGGAATACGCCATGATGCAACGGATGAGCTACCTCCATCCTGTGTCCGCGCTCCCCATCATTCACTACATCGCCATGAAGGTTCAGGAGGTCATGGACCTTCGACTGATCGTTCGTGGCCGGCTGGCGGGCCTGCCTGCTGAAGTGCTTGAGGCGCACGTTCTCTGAGGTGATATNATGGAGATTGCAGTCATCGGTTCACCCGCCTTCACCCTTGGCTTCCAGCTCGCTGGTCTGTCAAGCCTTTACAATCCAGACAGCGATGACGAACTGCAATCCACGCTTCGCTCGCTGCTCAACAACAAGTCCGTTGGTATCATGGTGGTCGACTCCGCCGTGATGGCCACGCTGCCCGAACGATTGCGAGATCAATTGTCGGCGTCCGTTTCCCCCACCGTTCTCGGCATCGGTACGGAGGAAGACACCACCTTGCGAGACACCATCCGCAAGGCCATAGGAGTCGATTTGTGGAAGTGATGTTCCAACCCAAAAACAGGAGGAAGAAAAAATGAGCAATGAAGGAGTGATTTACCGAATTTCCGGGCCAGTGGTAACCGCCACGGGCATGAACGCTGCAATGTACGACGTTGTCCGTGTCGGCCACGAAGGCCTCATGGGCGAAGTGATTGAGCTGCACGGCGAAAAGGCCGTTATCCAGGTGTACGAAGACACCTCGGGTATCCGGCCCGGCGAGCCCGTGTTGAACACCGAAGAGACGCTTTCCGTTTCGCTGGGCCCCGGCCTCCTGACCCAAATTTACGACGGGATTCAGCGACCTCTCGCAACCCTTGAGGAAGTCATGGGTGTTTTCATCACCCGTGGTGTCGATGCAGATGCGTTCGACATGGAGAAAACGTGGACGTTTGAGCCTCAAGTCGCCAAGGGCGATGAGGTTGCGAGCGGACAGGTCATCGGCCACGTCCAAGAGACCGAAACCATCGTTCACAAGATCATGGTTCCACCCGGCAAGGGCGGCAAGGTGAAGTCCATCGAATCCGGTGACTTCAACGTCACCCAAACCGTGTGCGTTCTCGATGACGGCAGCGAGCTGCAAATGATGCAAAAGTGGCCCGTGCGAACCCCTCGACCGTTCGCGCAGAAGTACGCACCCGACACGCCGCTGGTGACCGGTATGCGCATTCTCGACTTCCTGTTCCCGCTCGCCAAGGGCGGTGCGGCCGGTATTCCAGGACCGTTCGGTTCAGGAAAGACGGTCACTCAACAATCCCTTGCAAAGTATTCCGACGCCCAGCTCGTGGTGTACATCGGATGCGGTGAGCGTGGCAACGAGATGACCGAAGTGTTGGACGAATTCCCTCACCTGATCGACCCCAACACCGGAAAGCCGCTGATGAACCGAACCGTCATGATCGCCAACACATCGAACATGCCGGTCGCCGCTCGTGAAGCGTCCGTGTACACCGGAATCACCATCGCCGAGTACTTCCGAGACATGGGATACGACGTCGCTCTCATGGCCGATTCCACCTCGCGGTGGGCTGAAGCCATGCGTGAAATTTCGTCCCGACTTGAAGAGATGCCCGGCGAAGAAGGATACCCCGCCTACCTCTCCTCTCGAATCGCAGAGTTCTACGAACGCGCCGGTCGTGTTGAAACCCTCAACGGCGACGACGGGTCCGTGACCGTCATCGGTGCTGTGTCCCCGCCCGGTGGTGACATTTCAGAGCCGGTTTCTCAAGGAACCCTCCGCATCGTCAAGGTGTTCTGGGGTCTCGACGCAGGATTGGCTCGACAACGTCACTTCCCCGCCATCAACTGGCTCAACTCCTACTCGCTGTACCCGCAGAGTTTGGACCAGTGGTTCCGGGACAACATTGCACAGGATTTCCCTGAGATACGCACGCAGATCAGCGGTCTGCTCCAAATCGAAGCAGAACTGCAAGAAATCGTGCAACTCGTGGGTTCGGACGCACTCCCCGTCGACCAGCAGTTGACCCTTGAGGTCGCCCGTATGATCCGGGAGTTCTTCCTCCAGCAGAACGGGTTTGACCCCGTGGACGCTTACTGCGACATCAAGCTGCAATACGAGATGGCCAAAGCCATCCTGTCGTTCCAAGATGCTGCCAAGACCGCCATGGCCGACGGTGCGTTGCTCAACGATGTCGTCAACGTGCCCGCCCGCTCAAACCTGATGCGTGGTCGGTTCGAGGACGGCTACCTTGAGCGCATCGAAGCGATGGTCAAGGAGATGAACGAACAAATCGCCAACGCCGTGGAGGCCAACTGAGGAGAGGATGAAGATGACTGGAAAAGAATACAGAACCATTACCGACGTGAAAGGCCCCCTGGCCTTCTTGAACAAAACCGAACCCGTTGCGTTCGGTGAGATTGTAACCCTCCGTTTGGCAAACGGCGACATCAAAAACGGCCAGGTGCTGGACACTTCCGACGACCTTGTGATCGTCCAAGTGTTTGAAGGAACGGACAAAATCAACCGAGAAACCGGTGTCACGTTCATGGGCGATGTGTTCAAACTCCCCGTGAGCACGGATTTGGTTGGACGCATTCTCGACGGCGCTGGGCGACCTCGAGACGGTGGACCTGAGATTGTTGCGGAAGAGAGGGCCGACATCATCGGTGCTGCCATCAACCCTTACAGCCGACAGTCTCCTCACGACTTCATTCAGACGGGTATTTCCGCCATCGACTGCTGCACAACGCTCGTTCGCGGACAAAAACTCCCGATCTTTTCCGCATCGGGTCTGCCCCACAACGACATCGCCCTGCAAATCGCTCGCCAAGCCAAGTTGAAGGACTCCGACGAGGAGTTCATCGTGGTGTTCTGCGCGATGGGCATCACCGCTGAAGAATACAACTTCTTCCGTTCCGATCTTGAGCGAACCGGCGCACTTGAGAACGCTGTGTTGTTCGTCAACCTCGCTGACGACCCGGCCGTCGAGCGCATCATCACCCCACGTCTGGCCCTCACGGCCGCTGAGTACCTTGCGTTTGAGAAGGACTACCACGTGCTCGTCATCTACACGGACATGACCAACTACTGTGATGCTCTTCGACAAATCGGTGCCGCCCGTGAGGAGGTGCCCGGTCGTCGTGGTTATCCCGGATACATGTACACCGACCTTGCCATGCTGTACGAACGTGCAGGCATCGTCAAAGGAAAGAAAGGCTCCATCACCCAGTTCCCCATCCTGACCATGCCGGGCGATGACATCACGCACCCGATTCCCGACCTTTCTGGCTACATCACTGAAGGCCAAATTGTGATCAGTCGTGAGCTTCACCAGCAGGGCATTTACCCGCCCATCAACGTCTTGCCTTCGCTGTCCCGACTGATGGGTTCCTGCATCGGCGAGAAAACAACCCGAGACGACCACAAGAAGGTCAGCGACCAGATGTACGCTGCCTACGCTCAAGGTCGAGAACTTCGTGGTTTGGTCGCCATCGTTGGTGAGGACGCCCTCAACGAGCGTGACAAGCAACTGCTCGATTTCTCCGGCGTGTTTGAAGACAAGTTCCTTCGACAGTCCCGCGATGAGGACCGAACCATCGATGAAACGCTGAATCTTTGCTGGAAACTCATGGCCAGCATTGACACGAAGTACCTCGTGCGTCTCGACGAAGAACTCATTCAGAAGTACCACCCTGAGAACCAAGCTTGAGCTCCGAGCACACCAAACCAAGGAGGTGAGAAAGCATGGCACTGGACATCAAACCAACCCGCAGCGAACTCATCAAACTCAAGGGGCGCATCAAGCAGACCAAGAACGGTTACAAACTGCTCAAAATGAAGCGAGACGGGCTGTTCCACGAGTTCCGAACCCTGCTCTCGGAGATGATTGAAGCCAAGCGCGACCTGACCAATGCCTACCGTCTGGCCAAGACGCGTATCGACCTCGCCAACGCCATCGAGGGCGGCCTCGCTGTTCGTGCCGCTGCCATCGCCAACTCCGCCCACCCCGAAGTGGAGGTCGAGCGTCGCAACATCATGGGTGTCGTGGTTCCCAGCGTGAGCGGAACGAACCTGAAGTCCACGTTCGCAGAGCGAGGCATCGGGTTCATCGGTTCCTCGCCCTACATCGATGAAGCAAGCGATTCGTTCAGCGAACTGATTGAAAAGATCGTGACGGCGTCCGAAATGGAGGCCACCCTGAAGCGGCTTCTGGCCGAGATTGAGGCCACCAAGCGACGTGTCAACGCGCTCGAGTTCAAGGTCATCCCTGAACTCGAAGAGGCCAAGGTCTTCATCCAACTTCGGCTCGAAGAAATGGAGCGCGAAGAAACCTTCCGTTTGAAGCGTTTCAAGAACAAGTGAGTCCACGGCTCCCGACGAGGGATTCATGGAGGATGGGTCGCACCGCAACGACAAGGGGGCTGAACCGTGGGCGAACCAACACCGGATGTCGCGACAGGACTGCCTCATCACAAGAAGGCCTGGACGCAACATGATCTCCTTGCCTCCACCCTCAGCGATTACGTCGACGTCCTGCAAAAAAACGGTGGACGATGGCCTTCATGGCAGATTGCTCCATCCTCCGACAACGTCCACGACGATGTGGTTCGTCTCAATTCCCATCTTGAAAAACTGGGTTGGATGGCCAAACTGACGAAGGACGAGCGGTGGGTTCTCACGGTCTTTCCCGCACCGGAACGACAGTTTCCTCGCTCAAACACCATGCTCCTGTTTTGGGTGCTTTCCCTGCTGACGCTCACGCTCGCAGGTGACCACTGGATGTCCAACGCTCGTCCAACCGAAGGCTGGTTTCATTCCTCTGCCTTCCTAGACGCACTGTTGGGCTACACGCTGCCGATTCTCGTCGTCCTTTTTGCATCCTCCTTGGTGCAACGAGCGGTGGCGCGTCGCTACGGCGTGCGCAGCGGGCATTTGATGCCCGTCCCGGATTTCACCATCGCGCTCTACGCACTCGGTCTTTTTCCGTCCAACTGGATGTTCTGGCCCTTCGGTCTCCTCTTGATTCCAACCATGCCTCGCATGGACGCTCGACCGTGGCCCGATCGTGCATCACTCGGCTACACTGCGCTGACCGTGCCCCTCGTGCTGGGAGGTGCCGGTGCGGTCCTGATGATTGCGGGGATGTCCATGACTCCAGAATACCTCGCATCGGCAGGCATGCCGCTTGTTTCCGCACCGCCCCTTTTCCTGTCGCTTTTGGCCGAGAGTTTCCTTTCCAACGATGCCTTCATTCGGTTGTTGTGGGCCCATCCATGGGTTCATGCCGGTGGGATGTTGCTCCTGTTCGCTTGGATCTCAATTCTCCCGATTCCCACGTTCCCTGGCGGTCGATTGCTCATCGCTCGAATGGGTCTGATCGATGCACGGAGTTCAAGCACGCAGATGCTGATTCTTGCCACGATGCTCTTTTGCGCTTACGTGTTCGGAGTTTTTGACCAGTTTTCACTGTGGTACCTCGTCTTTGCACTCCTGCTCCCACTGGTCTTCTTCTTTGGAAACGACCTGCGCGTCCCGCTGATTCTCAACGAAACCGAGGGATTGAGTGAAGCGGACCACAGCCGAATGGGCTTGCTGGTTCTCCTCGTCTTTTTGTTGCTCCTGCCTGCCGCACAGCCCGTGCTCCACGAATCGACGTGGGACGATCCGCTGACGCATCAGTTCCCCACGCCTGAGGCGGCGGTTCTCCAGGAAGACGGCACGTGGCGTTCAACCACCGAGCTTCGCATCACCAACCCGTCGGCGATCATGAAACCGTACGCCGTTTCTGCGTTCCTTGAACACCCCGGGCAAGGCTGGACCGTCTCGTGGGACTGCGACGGTGAGGAAACCTACGACATTGACGGTGAGGGCTGCGGCGCAGATTTGCTTCCCCAACGAACGGCGTTCTTTTGGATGAACCTTACGTGGGACGGAAACGAACAACCCACGCTGGCGAACCTGAGTTATGTGGCCTCCGTGAACGGTGGCTACGACGTTGTTCCAGCTCGGGTCCGACCTGCGCTCAGCGTCGTGCCCGGAGACCACTGGTACGACAGGTCGGTTGGTTCTTACATCCATCGCTGCATTGAACTTAACGGGACCCTGATGGATTCAACGCTGTTGAACATCAGCGTCGGAGCATCCAGCGTGAACGACCTGCAGACCCAACTCGTCTCAACCGTCGGCGGTTTGGAGGCGACCGCAAACCTCAGCGAAACCCCCTCGGAATTTTGCCTTGAGGGCTTGGACCCGCTCGTCTTCGAATCCGCCATGAGCGTGCTGACCCTCAACAACGACACCTTCGCTCCGCTCCAACCCCCGCGACGACCGCTGATCGCTCACGTGCCGTCGGAAGGTTGGACGATTCATGCAGACAACGAATCGGCTTGGGGGGCGCTTCTCTCGCAAGGCGGCGTTTTGTCCAAGGATTTGGACCACTGCCCCATCGATCCCAGCATCAGCACACCTCCTCGACCAAAGGACGGAAGCGATTGGATTTGGGACATGGANGTGCGGGCATCCGGCAGGGTGATCGCGGTCGAGCAAAACCTCACCTTGTTGATCCCCGACCAAACCAACCTCTCGCTGTGCAAGGAGACGTTCAACCCTTATCCTTCGCTCTTGTTCCCCACGGTCCGAGGTCCTGAACTCCTCGTCACGTGGATGAATTCAACGACACGGTTCTGGACAACACCATGGGCCGTTGCGACCTCAGGGACGGTTGTGAACGACGGCATGGCATCGTTCACCTTGCACAACCCAACCAACATCAGCGTTCCATTCAGACTCGATCGAGGCGGTAGTTTTGGTGAAGACTGGGGGCACAACTGGGACGGCGGTGCCCTTGAACCCGGCGACACCGAGTTTGATTTGACGCCTCCATCGGCACCCTTGTCAACCATGTGGCTGACCTACGAATCCGGCTCGGTGGTGCTGCATCTTTCGAGTTATCAGTGAGGGGATCGCATACGGATTTCAGTGCTCGGCGTCGGTTCCATCGGTTCGGTTGTGGCTGCGTCCCTGGCGTCCACCGACGTGGAGGTGCATCTCCACGTAAGGGGAGAGCGGGGTGCGTTGTCGATGCTGCAGGGCCTGACGGTGGACGGTCAACGCTCGCTCGACGTGCAAGCATCACGGTTCTTGTTTTCGTGCGAAGAACTTCCTCACGAGGACGGGTTGCTCGGTTCTTCAGATGCGGTGATTCTCGCATGCAAGTCGTACGCAGTACCCCATCTTGCGCAACTCGCAACCACCTTCGTGAAGCCCGATGGAGTGGTTTTGGCCCTCTCCAACGGGTTGGGCCACACCGAGACCCTCACGCAGGTTCACGGACCCAACAAAGTCGTCGCTGCAAGCACCACCCACGGAGCCTACACCGAAAAATCCGGAGCCGTCGTGTGGGCGGGCATCGGGGGGATCGGGCTTGCTTTGCCTCCGATGGGCCCCACCCCTGCGCAACTCGAACCGCTGTTGGATGCGTTGCGTCAAGCCGGTCTCAACCCTGAGGTGCATGATGATGCCTCCGCTTTGGTTTGGAAGAAGGTGCTCCTGAACCTGGCCATCAACCCCATCGCTGCTCTTGCCGGCATCAAAAACGGCGAGCTGCTCGGCGGGAGTCTGTTTGACACCTGCATGATGGTGTACAGAGAGGCGGCGCAGGTCGCAACGATGGAGCGCGTATCGATTCCCGATGAAGCGGAGTTTGAGGCGCAACTCCGTCGTGTGTTAACCTTGACCAAAGACAACACTTGCAGCATGCTCCAGGACATCAAAGCCGGGCGAACCACCGAAATCGGAGCGCTCAATCAAGCGTTGGTTCAACGAGCCGAGGCGTTTGGATTGTCGGTTCCCGTCAATCAAATGCTGGCTTCCTTGGTTCAGGTTTGTCATCCCTGATGAGGTCCACGTTGTAGTGCAGGCCTCGGTTTTCTGTTTGCTCAACCGCATCTTCAACCACCAACTGACCGATGAGGCAGAGGTTCCTCAACTCCACAATCTCTCGTGTGGGCAGCGAGGTTTTCCACATCATGTCAACTTCGTTTCGCAACAGGTCCAAGCGTCGTTTGGCTCGTTTGAGTCGCTGGTTGGAGCGAACGATGCCGACCTCTTGGGACATGGTCCGTACCAAACTGAGCCGGTCGTGGATGATGGGGGCGTGTTCGCTCAGGGCACCCAACCCGTCCGCTCGCCACTCGGGATGCGTGCCTTCGTAGGTGGGTGGAGGATGCTCGATCAGGTGAGAAGCCACGCGTTGGGCGTACACCACGGCTTCGAGGAGACTGTTTGAAGCCAGTCGGTTCGCTCCGTGCATGCCGGTGCACGCCACTTCACCGATGGCGTACAAGTGGGGCATCGGCGTTTGAGTGTGACGCAGGTAGGCTCGTCCGATGCCGTCAACTCGGACGCCGCCAACCATGTAGTGGGCTGCGGGCACCACGGGGATGGGGTCGCGACCGATGGTCAGCCCCTCCGCTTCCAATCGGCGTGCGATGGTCGGGAATTTTTCCTCAAGCCGCTCGTCGAGGTGGCTGGTGACCAGGTAAACATGGGTTGTTCCGTGTTTTTTCATCTGCTGATCAATGGCTCGTGCAACGATGTCTCTCGTGGCCAACGAACCCTCCGGGGTGTGTTCGAGTGTGAACGAGAATGCGTCCGGGTGCGGCCTTGATTCACCCGCTTCCTTCGCGCGGTCTTTGGCTGCCTCCCATGCTTCAATGCCGCGCTCGTCCAACAGGACACCGCCGGCCCCACGGACGGCTTCTGAGATCAAAAACGGGCGTTCAATCGGGGATGAGAGCGCGGTGGGGTGGAATTGAATGTACGCCATGTCTTCAACACAAGCCCCTGTTCTATAGGCCATTGCTAACCCGTCCCCGGTCGCAACATCGGGATTGGTGGTTTCCTTCCACAGCCTCCCCACTCCTCCCGTGGCGAGGACGACGGCGTCGGCTTCGAAGGTGATTACGCTCTGAGCGATTTGATCCAAGCACCAAACCCCGGCAACACCCTCTTCAGGATGCCCGTGGTTCCGTTGAATCAGGTCAATGGCCAACGTGTTGGGTTTCAACAGAATGTTGGGGTGAGAGCGAGCGTAGGAGGTCAGTGCACGTTCAATTTCCTTTCCCGTTGCGTCTTTCGCGTGCAAAATTCGTTTGGAAGAATGGCCACCTTCACGAACGAGGGAGTATGAACCCTCACCGTCTTTTTCAAACTCCACGCCGATTTGAATCAGGTCTTGAATTCGTTCACCAGCCTCCTCGATGATGGAGCGGACCACCGTTTCATCGCAGGCACCGTCTCCGCTGCGCAGGGTGTCCTGAACGTGCGCCTCCATGCCTTCCCGGTTCGTCTTGTCGAGGATGGCTGCGATGCCACCTTGAGCCCAATTGGTGGACGAATCCTTCGGGCGCTTTTTTGTGATCACGGTGACGCGATGACCGGCGTCAGCAAGTTTGGATGCGGCAAACAGACCTGCGATTCCGCTTCCGATGATGGCGATGTGTGCCAGCTTTCCGACCTCCCGTGCCCAACCCTCGGCCTCCCCCTTCTTGACCATGATGGCCGTTATCCGAAGCGCAGTCTCCTCGGAATACCTATCAATCAGCGTTCACTGGACGGTTTGAGGACCATTGCATGCTTGGATTGTCGTTGAGAAAAATCCTCACGCTGTTCGGTGCAGCGATGATGATCTTTGTCCTGATGAACGTCCAATTCGGAAGCGTCGCCCCCCGCGTCATCGACGGTGCGGAGGGCTACAAGCTCGATGCCTTTCTCATGTT
>FUFK010037872.1_pt1 | contig 70747 bp, 127 predicted proteins | sample 1021851 | NCBI WGS metagenome assembly FUFK01 (sample SAMEA51879418, study PRJEB19060) | metagenome | reverse complement strand
AGCAGACGAGACAGTAGTAGCAGACGTACTTGAAACTATTACTATCGGTACACAACCTTCTAACCAGACCTCATCTAGTGGTGCTGCAACATTCACAGTTGCTGCAACTGTTGATCAGTCAGGTACAATCACATATCAGTGGCAGAAGAGAACTGCTAGTGGTACTAGATTTGCTGACGTAAGTGGTGCTACAAGTGCATCTCTTGTATTGTCTGGACAACTTGCTGCTAATGATGGTGACTCATACAGAGTTAAACTTAACAGTAGCAAAGGTGCTAAAGAGGTAGTAAGTTCTATCGCAACTCTATCATTTGGTAGTTAATTAAATTATAATTCGTTATGAATTTTTCAGTGTTAACGAACGACAACTATATGTTGTTCGCTATGAAGCATTATGACAATCCCCAGTCTGTAACTTACGATGACTTTCAAGAAGATATGATGAGGTTTAAGTATCTCAAACGTCTTTTTGGTAGGTATGTTAAGTCTGGGGTATTGCGTAATCATTTGATCTTAAACCATTTGATTGTATTGTTCAATGTATTTGGTGAAGCAGCGATACCCTTATTGGTTTTTAAAATCGAGATGGAGTATTGGTCTATTATGAAATCTTATCTATTGTATTTGAATAGATTAGATCCCGAAGGTGGCAATGGTATTCTAGATGAGATAGTCATTGACGCTGAAGTTACATCACAGTTAAGTAAACTCTAATGCCCGCAGTATCAGTTAAACAACGTAGATTTATGGGGATGGTCAGAGCAGTCCAGAAGGGCGAGATGTCTGCACCATCGAAAGAGATTGCGTCTGCTGCTAGTGATATGAAAAAGACTGATGTAAAGAAGTTCGCCTCTACTAAAGAGAAAGAACTACCTATGGTGAAAGAATATATGGTTGGGTATGGTGCTGTTGTATCGTCAGCAAGACCTGGTTCTACCAGTCACAGTGATGCGAAAGGAAAGTATGTTGCTAAGACAGAGAAGAAAAAGAAAACTGTCAAAGAAGAAGCACCTACTATGAGTACAGGTTCTACTGCACAAGCAGCGGGATTCTCTGGTGACTCTGATCCTAATGGTCCTACAGCAGGACTAGATGAACCTTTAGGTGGTGTTGGTAGACCAGTTAAAGGTAGAAGGTTTAAATGTAAAACCAAAAAGAATGGAACCATCAAGTGTGGTCCTTCTACTACTAAAGAAAGTTATACTAGAAATGAGGGGAGATACTTTCCTTTCAAAGTAGAGTTCACTGAGTTTGAAGGAGAGACAGACTTTGTATTCTATGGTCGTAGTGTCTCTGATGTAAAAATACGTTTGAGGTCTATATACAGACCAGAAAAATTTGACAAGATAAAAATCACCCGTCTAACACCTTCTACTGTGTTAAAATATTACTGGGATAAGCGTCAAGGAGCAATGTAGTGTCTGATATTAATTCAGCGATAATAGAAAGACTAGAAAAAGTTGTAGATACCCTTCAAGAGAACTCTGTAAAGATGGGTCAACTGCTTGCGGTTCATAATGAGAAGTTAGATAAGCAAGATAAGATTGATCAAGTTCTATTCGAGAAGGTAGATAGACTACACGCTGATGTGACCAGAGAAACAAATGCTATTAAGAAAGGATGTGAGAGAGATATAAGAAAAGTAGATGATAGACTCAGGTTGATGGAGAAAAAGATGTGGAGTATCTTTGGTGCTCTTAGTATTATCTCTTTCCTTGTAAGTCCAGTTGGACAGAAAGTGATACAACCTATATTGACATCACAAACAAATACGAGTATGATAGAAATCGTTCCATAAGAAATTTTTATAATGAGTTATGTTGATGTCAAGTACGCACGTCTTGTAGGCAGTCGTCTTGATCTCTTCAAGGAAAAGAAGACAAACCTATACAATTTTAGATGCCCTTATTGCGGAGACTCACAGAAACATAAGTCTAAAGCAAGAGGGTATTTTTTCGTCAAGGGTTCTGATTTTATATTCAAGTGTCACAACTGTGGTGTTGGTAGAACACTAGGAAATTTCTTGAAGGATAATGCTAGAGACTTATACGATCAGTTTGTCTTAGAAAGATATAAGATGGGGTTGACAGGTAAAAGTACAAGAGTTGCTGAACCAAAGTTTACAAGTCTTCAAACCAAACCAATCTTTAATACAGGTACTAAGATTCCAAAAATCTCAGACCTAAATAAAGAACACCCTGCAAGATCCTACCTTGAATCGAGAAACATTAATGGAGATAAACTTGATAGAATTTTCTATGCAGAACGTTTCAAAGAGTTTGTTAATAAACACAAACATACCTTTGACAATCTGCAAAACGATAGTCCAAGGATTATAATACCACTCATAGACCAAAGTGGAAAATGGTTTGGAATACAAGGGAGAGCAATCTCATCCAATCCAAAACTAAGATACATTACTATTATTTTCGATGAAACAAAACAAAAAGTCTTTGGTCTCGACACAATCGATAGCAACAAGACAGTCTACATCGTGGAAGGACCGTTTGATTCCCTCTTCTTGGAAAACTGTGTTGCTATGTGCGGGTCCGATCTTGATCCTAGGACGTGTGGTTGGAGCGATAGTGTTTTTGTTTTTGATAACGAACCACGCAACAAACAAATCACCGACCGAATTGCAAAAGCAATATCAGGAGGTTACAAGGTCGTCATCTGGAACAACTCCATAAAAGAAAAGGATGTCAACGATATGATTCTATCTGGACATAATGTTCAAAGTATAGTAGAATCAAACACCTACTCAGGGTTAACAGCACAAGTTAAATTTCAAAACTGGAAAAAAGTATGAACGTAATTAAAAGGGATGGCACTGCCGAACCTCTCAACCTAGACAAGATACATCAAATGGTTGAGTTTGCCTGTGAAGACATAACAGGTGTATCATCATCACAAGTAGAAATGAATAGTGGTCTACAGTTCTTTGATGGTATTGAATCAGAACAGATTCAAAATATTCTTATTAAATCTGCGAGTGATTTGATTAGTTTAGATTCACCTAACTATCAGTTCGTAGCAGCAAGATTACTATTGTTTAGTGTTCGTAAACAAGTATTCCCTGAGTGGAGTAAAACAGGATACCCTAAACTAAAAGATCACGTAGAAACTTGTGCAGAAGCAGGAGTGTATGATGGTGGAATCCTAAAGAAATATGACGATGAAGAGTGGGAAGAACTAAATTCTTATATCGATCATCAACGTTGCTATGGATTTACCTATGCAGGGTTGAGACAGATCGTAGATAAGTATCTTGTGCAAGACCGTAGCAATGGTAGAGTCTATGAGACTCCTCAGTATATGTACATAATGGTTGCTACAACATTGTTCCAAGATTACCCTAAAGATAAAAGACTCGATTATGTCAAACGCTACTACACAGCAACCTCCAAAGGGAAAATCAACGTCCCAACTCCAGTTCTCGCAGGTGTTAGAACACCTCTTCGGCAGTTTGCGTCTTGCGTTCTGGTTGATGTTGACGACACCTTGGATAGTATTTTTACTTCTGATATGGCCATTGGTCGTTATGTTGCACAAAGGGCAGGGATTGGTATCAACGCAGGTCGCATCCGTGGGATCAACAGTAAAATCCGTGGTGGAGAAGTCCAACACACAGGTGTTGTACCGTTCCTCAAAAAGTTTGAAAGCACTGTCAGATGTTGCACTCAGAATGGCATTAGAGGTGGATCAGCGACTGTCCACTTCCCCATCTGGCACCAAGAAATAGAAGATATTATTGTTCTAAAGAACAACAAAGGCACAGAGGATAACCGTGTCAGAAAATTAGACTATAGTATTCAGTTCAGTGAGTTATTCTATAGAAGGTTTATCGAGAATGGAGAAATCACACTCTTCTCACCACACGATGTACCAGGATTATATGATGCTTTTGGAACTCCTGAGTTTGATGCACTGTATGCTCAGTATGAGTTGGATGAATCAATACCTAAGAAAAAAATAGGTGCACAAGATCTTATTCTAAACTTCTTGAAGGAGAGAGCAGAGACTGGTCGTCTATACATTATGAACATAGACCACTGTAATAGTCATAGTTCATTCAAAGACAAGGTTAATATGAGTAACCTATGTCAGGAGATAACTCTACCTACCGATCCTTTAGATCATATAGATGAAGACGGTGGTGAGATTGCATTGTGTATTTTATCTGCTATTAACGTAGGTAAACTCCGTAGTCTTAATGAGTTAGAAGAACTATGTGACCTTGCAGTTCGTGGACTAGAAGAACTAATTGATTACCAACGCTACCCTGTTGCAGCAGCACGACGTAGCACCCTTGCAAGACGCTCCTTGGGCATCGGATACATCGGTCTAGCACATTACCTAGCAAAGAATGGATTTAAGTATAACGATCAAGGTGCATATGATTTAGTACATAACCTTACTGAAGCATTCCAATACAATCTTCTTAAAGCATCAAATGAGATAGCAAAAGAGAAAGGTGCGTGTGATGGTTTCTCCCACACAAAATACTCTGATGGAATCTTACCAATAGATACATATAAGAGTGAGGTAGATCAGATAACAAAAGAGGAATACAAGTATGATTGGGAATCTCTTAGGGCATCTATCTTGGAGCACGGACTCAGGCACAGCACTCTGTCCGCACAAATGCCTTCGGAGAGCAGTTCCGTTGTGTCAAATGCAACCAATGGAATCGAACCACCTAGAGACTACTTGTCCGTTAAGAAGTCAAAGAAAGGACCTCTTAAGCAGATTGTTCCAGGGTTTCCATATCTGAAAAACAAGTACACATTACTATGGGATATGCCATCTAACGAAGGGTATATCAAAGTTACATCAGTTATGCAAAAGTTTTTTGATCAGGCAATCAGTGGGAACTGGAGTTATAATCCAGAGAACTATGACAATGATGAGGTTCCTGTCTCTGTTATGGCACAAGATCTTCTTACCACATACAAATACGGTTGGAAAACATCATACTATCAAAATACATACGACGCTAAGAAAGATGTCGAAGAACCTGCACACCCAATGGGATGGAGGGATGATGTGCCTATGGATGAAACCAATCAAAGATTAAATCAACTCATACAAGAATTAGAACAGGAGGAAGACTGTGACAGTTGCAAAGTTTAAACTTAACAACGACGATCAACAAATGCCAAAGACAAAAATAAAAGGAGTAACGGTATTTAATAAAGAAAAAAACAATACCAATCCTCCTATGTTCTTCGGACCACCTCTAGGAGTCCAAAGATATGACGGTGCTAAGTACCCAGTGTTTGATAAACTAACTAATCAACAACTAGGATACTTTTGGAGACCAGAAGANGTCTCATTACAAAAAGATCGAAGTGACTTTGCTACATTAAATGAAACACAGAAACACATCTTCACGTCAAATCTCAGGTATCAGATCCTCCTTGACTCCGTACAAGGTCGTGGTCCTGGTCTTGCTTTCATCCCTTACTGTTCGATACCTGAGTTAGAATCTGCTATGATTGCGTGGGAATTTTTTGAGATGATACACTCAAAAAGTTACACACATATTATTAAGAATGTATATCCAGACCCATCAGTTGTCTTTGACACTATCTTAGACGATGAAAAGATACTTGCACGTGCTAAGAGTGTTACAGAAGCGTATGATGACTTCATAAACGCTGCACAACAGTATGGATCTGGTAATATGTGGGTACACAACCTTGACGGTGTACCTCTTGGTCACTATGAACTCGTTGAATTAAAACGTAAACTTTATAGGGCAGTAGTAAATGTCAACATTTTGGAAGGAATTCGCTTCTATGTCTCCTTTGCGTGCTCGTTTGCATTTGGAGAACTTAAACTTATGGAGGGATCAGCAAAAATTATCTCCCTCATCTCAAGAGACGAAGCACAACATCTTGTCCTTACTCAACAAATCCTCGGAAAGTGGGCACAAGGAGACGACCCAGTAATGCTCCAGATAATTAAGGAGGAGAAAGATAGAGTAACTGAGATGTTTGTCAACGCAGTAAACGAAGAGAAAGCGTGGGCAGAATACTTATTTAAAGATGGTAGTATGATAGGATTGAATGCTAAACTGTTAGGTCAGTATGTAGAATGGATTGCTAATCGTAGAATGAAAGCGATAGGTATAGATCCAATCTATGATATACCTTTAAGAAACAATCCTCTACCTTGGACAGAGCACTGGTTAAACTCCAGAGGTCAACAGAATGCACCACAAGAAACTGAAATAGAATCGTATGTTGTAGGTGGTATTAAACAAGACGTAACATCTGACACCTTCAAAGGGTTCGAGTTGTAACAGAACGGGTATTAAAACCTTTTAGTTGTATAAATATATGTGAATGGTGACATTTCTCTAAGAATATGTTATCATTATTTACAAACGTTCATCTAAATGATTAGTCTTGCACTATCGGGGTTTCTAATCGCTGAACACAATCCATCTCATTGGGAGATGTCTTGTTCAGAGTGGAACCAGAATAGGGTAGAGATTATGAGCGATCAGAATCTTATACCTGATGCCAAGGAGTATCTTATAGATTACTTCAGAACGAAGGTATCAGACGATAGATGTGATGTCTTTATCATTGGACGCAAGTAAGTCGCGGAACGGTACGTTCATCCTATGATTCATCTACTCGCTTTACTCATTGCAACTAACGGTTTTACTTGTGCAGAGATTGCTGCAAAGGTAGAGAAAGTAAAGAGTTATCCAGATCTTACACCTCAAGAGAGGGAAGAACTTATAGAACTCTATACAGTTTATTTGCCAGAGGCAATGGAAGTAGAATGTAATTGGGACGCAAACGACTGAAGGAACGGATCTTAAAAACATCCAACTACTTTAGGAGTAAACAAATGGCACAAGTAACTTATCGTGGTATCCCTTATGATACCGACGCTCGTGTACAGAGTCAGAAGACTCAACAACCACAACAAAAGAATCTCGTTTATAGAGGTTTAAAAGTAAAGGAGGAGAACAAATGATGATTGTTACTCAGATAACCCTCCTTATGGCAGTTGCCCTTTCACTATTTTATTTTGAAGTCCGTCTACTGCAAAGATTGGAGGGATAGGTATGTTAAGAGTCCATTTTAGTTGGGGTCTTGACTATGATTTACCAGAGTATGATCCTGAGATCCACGATCCGAAAGAGGTATTCGCTATGCTATGCTATAGAGGAGTGCACTACGCTAAATGGGTTCGATTAGATACATTCAATATAAATAACTGGTTTCTGCATAACCCTAGACAAACAGAAAATTAATGTTATAATATAGAGATCCGCAAGGGTCTCTTTTTTTTACTCGAACTAAATAATGACAAAAAGGAAACGTCCAATGAAAATATTTCTAGACTGTTCTGATCCAGAATTACTTAAACCTGCAATAGAAACAGGTTTAGTTGATGGAGTAACAACAAACCCATCTCTAATGAAAAAGCAAGGGATGGAACCTATGGATGTAATTCAAAAAATTACAGAACTATTTTCGTGGAGTTCATCAGTAAGTGCTGAGGTCGTTGGAGAAACAGCAGACGATATGCTAGAGATGGCAGTAGACTATTATCAGATAGCACCTAACGTAACAATTAAATTACCCTGTAATGTAGAAGGATTGAAAGCGTGTAGTGATCTTACAGAAGATGGTATCAAAACAAATGTAACTTTAATCTTCTCAGAAGCACAAGCAGTTCTTGCAGCAAAAGCAGGTGCAACATATGTCTCACCTTTTGTAGGACGTGTTAATGACAATTCATTTGATGGTATAGGATTGATTAAAGGTATATCAGATTTGTATATGATGCACGACATAGAGACACAGATTCTATCTGCTTCTATAAGGGATGTTAAACAGGTCACAGACAGTTGGAAAGCAGGTGCTGATGTAGTTACTATGCCAATAGGTATTTTCTGGAAAATGTATCAACACGTCTTGACAGATATAGGTCTTGCACGTTTTAATGAAGACTGGAAAGCATTACAATCCGACTTACAAAATGGATAAAAACAAACTCAAAGTTTTGATTGGAGAATTGAAGTACCTAATCAACGAACTTGAATCAGAAGTCTACTCAGATGTTACTACATATACTGAGGGACCTGATCATTTACCACAGTATGAACAAGAAGGAGTCGAACACGAATGAACAACACTATGATAACCCGTGGATCTTTGATAGCAATATCTTTAACAGCACTGACATTGGGAGTAGTTACGGGTTCGTCTATGTCATCACAAACGAACGCACTGGACAAAAATATATCGGACGCAAATACTTTGTTCAAAAACGAAAACCTAGAGGTGGAGGTAGGAGACGTACGAGTGAAAGCGACTGGAAGAATTACTATGGAAGTTGTCCAGATCTTAAGCGAGATATTAAGGAGTACGGAAAGCAATGTTTTTCCAGAAGAATACTCTCCTTACATCCCACCATTGGAAAGACAAACTATGAAGAGACAAGACAGTTATTTGCACACAATGTATTAACAGAAAAATTAGAAGACGGTACACCTGCATACTATAACAGCAACATACTTGGTCGTTACTATAAAAAAGACTATTACGATTCTGAATCCGTCACATAGATCCCTACACAGGGGTCTTTTTTTGTGTATAATAAGTACACTAACAATATTATTATGCAATTAATTCACGAGAGATTCCCATACAAGTATGTTACTTGTGGTGATCTAGAGATCAATGGCAAACCAGATTGTCGTATTCTAAAGTTTGATGAGTACACAGAGAGATACAAAACAATGTACTACTGTGACAATATGGATCAGATGATGACCGCTATAGAGGACTTCGAGTACACCAAATGGTTAGACCCATCAGGACCTCCTTGTTACGTACGTGACAGTTCTGATACAGATGCTACACTAATCTCGTAATATAAGTTTACATATCAGCATATTAAGTAAGGATTTGTACTCATTTTATTAAAATACTTGACACAAATCTTTACAATGCTATATAATATATGTAACGTTTCTTTACAAAAGACAATGACAGTTATTACTGAATCAGGTGGAAGACAAAATGCCTTCCCAACCGAAACCAGACCTTACATAGATGAGTCTGTTTCCTACGAAGGTTATCCTCAGAATGCTGAGAAAGTCAACGGTCGTTGGGCGATGATCGGATTCGTAGCATTGATAGGTGCATACGCAACTACAGGGCAAATCATTCCAGGTATCTTCTAATGAACTATTGGAAGAACGCAGAGCAAACAAACGGTAGATTAGCAATGATGGGTTTCGCCATCGCTGTAATAAACTACGGTTTTACTGGATGGATAATTCCAGGATTCTATTAATGAAATTTCAATCACAATTCACAATCAACAAAGAGGAAAAACTAATGACTCCAGAAGCAGAAAGATTTAACGGTTGGGCAGCAATGCTTGGTTTCGTAGCAGCAGTTGGTGCTTACACATTCACAGGTCAAATCATTCCAGGTATATTCTAAATGAAAAGACATCCTGTGCCACTTAGAATTGTGCCATACATTTTCGCAATGGCACTAGGAGCAAGTACATTAACAACCGCATTCGTATAAAATGACAAACAAAAAACCAATCGAAAAAGAAAAGTTAGTTGCTGAAAAACTAAACGGAAGACTAGCAATGCTAGGTATCGTTGCAGGACTAGGTGCTTACTTAACTACAGGACAAATCATACCAGGATTTGTTTAATGATCTTAGAGGCAGATTATAATACTTGGGTTAATACCATACTGTTTCCTTTTTTACCTGTAATTACGGTATTCTTATGCAGTTGGTTGATGCTAGGTGACTTGCCTTTTGATGATGACGATGATGATGACGACGGTGGAGGAGGAGTAATGACTCCTGTTTATAACTACGCACCATCAGGAGCATAATGAAGTATCAATTACTTTTTGCTGTAGTACTCGCAGCATTTGCCATTAACGGCAATATAACAAGTTTATTTTACGCATAATATATAAGGGTAGCACTAACTAACGCTACCCTTTTTTATGAAATATAGACTTGAGTACCAGACAGAAAATTCAAACAAGTGGATTAAGATGAATAACTATCGTAATTTATCTGATGCAAAATCTGAATTTTATCTTTACCTCTGTAGACAATCTCAAAATATGGTCTACAATAAAACTAGAATAAGAAGAGTACAAGATGACTGACCTTTCACTCAGAACAAAATCTTACCTACAACTGAAGAAGTATTTCAAAGTTTGTGACAACCAGAAAGTCTATGAGTTTTGTGACTACTGGGTCACAAGTGGAAACACTGACACAGATGGACTTGACGAAGCATTTCGTGTAAGATACAACATAGATAAACTTGGAGACTAACTTAATGAAAGTGTCATATTTATTGATACTTTTGATAATATCTGTTATGATATTGTATCTCCCACAATTCGCTTATGTACAGTAATGATTTTTCTATCTTGTCCACCAGTATATACTCTTCCTGGAACTTGGGATAAATGTGAACACGCATTAATTCCACACTTTGAATTTAATGCAGGTCCTTCACTCGCAGTTTTCCTAGGATTAATTACAATAGGATTACTAATCTACAGCACAACGTCAATTAAAAAAGATTAATTATGAGAAGAGAAATGTTAGAGGCACTTAAGTCACTCTCTATCGGCAACATCAAGAAAGCAAAGATGAACATTGAGATATATCTCAAGAGTCCTGTCGGTATTGGAGAACACCCTGACGTTTTAGGTGCAATACAAGATCAAATAGATCTGATTGCAAAAGAAGAAGAACGTATTGAAGTAATCAAAAAGTATTTTGAAGTAGGATCTGATCTTTATGAGTGATGTACACTACAAAAAGCATCGTGTGTTTAGAGAAACAGACGATGTTATTTTTTATGATATATCTGTAGAAGAATCTAATGCTAGTGACCTTGTAGTACACACAGGTCCTGCTACATCACCACCAAACGATAGTGTGGGTGCAAAGCAATTCTACATTCATAGTTTTCAAGATGATTACAATAGAGTTGTATCAGGGCAGAGAACATTTGAACTGGTAAACTATTCTTGGAAATATCCTTACCATATTGTGCATCTAAATGTTCACAACGGAGCATTGTTTATACCTCGTGGTACATTCCATAGATCGGTATCAGGAGAAGATGGTTCAATAGTTATTAATCAGGCAAAGAGATATGATGGATTTGACCCAAGTGCAGAGTTTTATCCTGTGTCTTCTGCAACTAATATAGATCTTTATAATGCACTCACCAAAGAAAAACCAGTAATTCACAAACTAGGAGAGTAAAATGCTCGCATTTTTATTTACAGCAGCAGGGTTCTTAAACCTTTTGTTCTACATCTTTGCTGTTGGTTTTGTAATCTCATTGTTATTAGAACAGTGGATAAAGTTTAGACCTTTATCTGTTGACGCATCAATGAATGAAAGAAATATGTATATCGTACAATCTAATAGAAGATATTGTTGGAGACAAGCGTGGATAACTAATATCTATTGGTTTCTATGCAACGTAGGTCTGTATTTTATCTCAAGGAATATGGCAACACCAACAGATACATTCTGGAATGGAATGTAACTCTTGACAAAGTGTTGAAACGCATATATAATAAGTAGATCGTGAAGTTTTGTAACTTCCTCGATCTTTTTTTACAAAGGACCCGAAATTATCGTCACCCTGCGTACAAACTGCTCGTAAACCAAGACCTATAGGCAGTATAATACTTCGTCTTTCTATCCAGTAGTGAGGGATTACTGGAAATAAGTTTCGCATCTACCCTTGGTGCCCTACTTAAATCGTCTTACTAATGACAACTCTTTCAACTCAATCCCGCAGATCAGGTGGTCTCCTAGCAGGGTGGCCAGAATTCTGTGAGTGGGTAACATCAACAAACAACAGACTTTATGTTGGTTGGTTTGGTGTTTTAATGATTCCCTGCTTGCTAACAGCAGCAGCGTGTTTCATCGTAGCATTCATCGCTGCTCCTCCTGTGGACATCGATGGAATCAGAGAACCAGTTGCGGGTTCTTTTATGTATGGTAACAACATCATCTCTGGTGCAGTAGTTCCATCTTCAAACGCAATAGGTCTACACTTCTACCCAATCTGGGAAGCAGCAACAGTAGACGAATGGTTATACAATGGTGGTCCTTACCAGTTGATAATCTTCCACTTCCTAATCGGAATCTCTGCTTATATGGGCAGACAGTGGGAACTATCATATAGATTAGGTATGAGACCTTGGATATGTGTAGCATATTCAGCACCTGTATCAGCAGCATTTGCTGTATTCCTTGTGTATCCTTTCGGACAGGGTTCTTTCTCTGACGGAATGCCACTAGGTATCTCAGGTACATTCAACTTTATGTTTGTGTTCCAAGCAGAGCACAACATACTAATGCACCCCTTCCATATGGCAGGTGTAGCAGGTATGTTCGGTGGTAGTCTCTTCAGTGCAATGCACGGGTCTCTAGTTACATCTTCTTTAATTAAGGAGACAACAGAAACCGAGAGTCAAAACTACGGATATAAATTTGGACAAGAAGAAGAAACATACAACATAGTAGCAGCACACGGTTACTTTGGTCGTCTTATCTTCCAGTATGCTTCATTCAACAACTCAAGAAGTCTTCACTTCTTCCTAGCAGTGTTCCCAGTTGTATGTGTATGGTTAACCTCTATGGGTATCTGTACAATGGCATTCAACTTGAACGGATTTAACTTCAACCAATCAGTTGTTGATGTTAATGGTAAAATTATCCCAACTTGGGGAGACGTTCTAAACAGAGCAAACCTAGGTATGGAAGTAATGCACGAGCGTAACGCTCACAACTTCCCATTAGACTTAGCATCTGCTGAGACTACAGAAGTTGCTTTAACAGCACCTTCAATCGGATAAATATATTTGTTCGAGATACTAGACCTCTACATAGTAGGGGTCTTTTTTTATGCCTTGAAATATCTTACTCATCCTCTGACCGTATGTAATTTAATTATCGTAGGGTCTCTTGTCTTCATCGAAGCATTACATATTAATTTTCATAAGGGGTTGACACAATGCGAAGACTCTGCTATTATAAAAGAGTTGGACGCAACNTGGGAGTGACNGAATAAACTTACTGGCAACCGCTAGTTAAGGTGATGAGTCAGAGGTGGTGCTCGCTGTCAGGAATGGCAGAACTACTCAACCAAGTAGGACTCAGGCAATGACGTATTTTACTTCTGTAGTAATGCCCGTTATTTGTTGGTACACAGGAATCCAACCTCCCTTTCAATCTTAAAAAAGGATCTGCTTTATTGGTGTTTTGCAGGTCCTTTTTTTATGTTATAATATATTCTATGGTAAATACAGAACTACTACTACGCATTTACAAAGCGGTCAAGCAGGGGAAACCAAAGTATCCTCCATCTAGAAAAACTTATAACGTACATTTATACGGATGAAAAAACTTTGGAGAATCTGGGCAAAGGCACTCGGAGACAAATCAGGTAAGAACGATAGAGAAGCAGACATCATTGCTATGATAAGAACCTTTATCTTTTTACAACTCATAATCACAAACTGTTTTATTGTTGGTGGTAACATTAGACATTGGAATGATCATCATATACCACCTACATACCTTAATAAATAACTAAAAAGATATGTCAGGTGACAACGGTTGGTTTCAACAAAACTGTGACCCCTCGGACGATCAGTCTCAGGGGCAACAGGAGGTGCCTTCTGGTGGCGGTGGTTCAAATATAAAAGGTGATGGTACTCCTGCTGATGCAACAGTAAATCAGATAATAGAAAACTTGGTAGGTCAATGTTACCCTTCACAATCAACAAAGACCATACCTAACTTTGATGAACCTGATACAGGTCTTGAAAATCTAGGACCATTAGAGTTAGACCTTGGATATATTGTAGATCATTTAAAAGGTCTTGGATTAGAAGACATAGGTGTATCGAGTAAAATTAAAATAGAACTTGAAGACCCTAGAGATGCTAACTCTGGTGCAGAGTGCTTTAACGATCCATATAACCCATCCTCAGAGGTAGATTGTGATGAAGATATAGGTGAGATACCTGATTGTATGTTTGATCATATTGAATGTATGCTCAAACCATATGCAGGTGGTGATTGGAAACCTCCCAATCCAGATTGTGAAAACTTTTTCACTCAAGATTTTAATAGAACATCTAACAAAGTATGTGTAAAGAATTGTGTTCCAGAACGTAGAGCAGTGTATGAACACGTGTCACCTACAAANCATCACTACAGTTTAAATTCTACTCCTCCTGATAATAGTTACACATCATCGAGCATTATATTTTACGGACATAATAAACAAGAACCTAGATCAAATCCTCTTTACGTTTCATATAGTGCTAGTCAAACAGATACTATGTTGACTATGAACCCAGAGGCAGAACAATCATCTATGGATGCTTATGGTATGGGATCTAGAACTGATGTTATTTCTTACATTTTCCGTGAGAAAATTGACGGGATTAGTTCCCTAGGTGATGGAGAACAACTATCAACTTTACATAGATACTGGAATCCTACATCAGGTGATCATAGATATTCTTTAACACCTATTGGTGGAGAGTTAATAGAACCTGTTCTGACAGGAGGATTTTATAATATTGCAGGTCAGGTTGATGCTGATATATTAATTGAGTTTAATTGTCAACGTGGTGGTGCAGCATATAAAAATACTTTTGGATATTATATTACTGATACAAATGATAACCCTGCATATGGTCAAGTCATTCTTCCTAATGCTACAGACGCTACTGGATACCTATCACATACAATTTCAAAAACAATTCTAAATCAATACGCTCCTTGTAAAATAGGATTTGTTATGATTCCTAATGGTTACACTGCTAATGGTAGTTCTGTAGCACAGAATGATCTATTGACATTCTCTCAGACAAGTAACGGTTGGAGAACTAATCTAAATTCAGCAGAACAAAACCTTAGTATGTTTAGTGAGAGAAGACTAAACTGGAATAATAAAAACTTTACAAAATGGACATCACGTTGGTGGCAATGGTGGGAAGATTTATTGAACGGTGATGATGACTATGACGATATGAAAATTTCATACCGTATGAGTTACAATGGATCTCCTTGGTACTATGAAGGTATTGCAGGTTATGTATTTAAAGATATAGTAGAACCTGAGTTTAGAGAGTTAGGTTCTATTAAATCTTGTGAAGATTATATGTTTGATCCTACAGGATTTAAGAATATGGAAATGGCACGTACTGGTTGTGGTCAAGTTGCAGAAGGTGATTCAGTAGTATCAGGTTGTAGTAATTGTGTAGGTGAATATATGACCAAACATAACACCGCACAAACAATCACTGCTATACAAGATGGAACTATAAGTTTGAGATCACACGGTGGTATGACAGGTGGTATTGGTGACTGTACTGTATTCAAGTATCAACTGTATAAAAACAATGTAATGATCTTTGAAGATGAAGCACACGTAGATGAGTGGACAAAGATAGGTACACCTTTACATACTTTTGATATTGCTAGAGGTGATGATGTTACATTTAGAGTTGCTAGTATTGAAGCAGGTCATTATAACGCATCAGTTACACCACACTTTGCTTTACACAATGAAAGTACAAAAGAAATCATTAATATATTTGGAGTAGAACTTACAACAACATCACATAACGTTCCAGATATTAATTTGAACTGTGGTGTACCTGGATCATTCTCATTGTATGATGTAAATAATTCAAGTAATACAGTGTCTGCGTGGTCAAGTGGTGGAGGATTTACAAATAACTGGTTGACAGTTACACCACGTCCTACACACGTGAACCAAGTAAGAACAGATGATGATAGTACAGGTTACATTGTCAGATCTATTGGTAGTGGTGGAATGTCACTTAATATTAGGTATGAGTCAGTAACAAATGGTATGAGATTCCGTGTAGAAAGTATCATTGATATGGGTAGTGGTGGATATAGGATAGGTCAATTAGAAAAATTCTTTGTAGGTAAAGACAAAACTCTTGGTACAATATTCAGACAAGGTATTGTAGTAAACAGTCTTGACACTGCTGCTTGTATTTCTGGTGGTGCTGTAAATCAATTATCATTTGGAACACTTAATGAAAATAATGACGTTGGTGCATATGGTTTACCATCACCTGCTATTCTAATAGCGTCAGGTTCACCAACATCAAATTACTTTGACAGTCAAGTCAGTGATCTTGTAGAAAAATTATTTACTGTGAGCGTAGAGGATACATCATCAGCGGTAACAATGATGTATAGAGAACCTGCTACTCTAGTACAATACTGGCAGAGAAAAAATGCAGCAGGAGAACCTGTCTATTTCTATCACGACTTTGATTTAGAAGGAACTAATGGAATGAAATTACGAATGAGAGCAGAGTTAATTTATAAAGAAACTGATACACAAACAGCACCTGAGACTTTGAAAGGATACCAGTTCAGATGGACAGTAGATTCTATTTTAAATGCAGGTCAAGGGTATGCTGACGGTATGGAATTTACTTGGGAGTTTCCTGTAAGAGATGAGAAACTTATAAACAATGAAGGTGCAGAGACTACAACTCCATACTATCCACAAGAAAAAATCTTACCTCAGAGAATAAGATTAAATAACTCAGAGACATCTATTAATACTAGAACTGCTAAGTGGGGATTATATCAATCATCACACGACAGAAACTCAACTGTGTGGTATAGTAATAGTAGTAGGTCTAGAAATGCACATTTCAGACAATTTAGATTCATTATTGACGACGCAGTATGACCCCTCTAAACAAAGATGCCTTCTGGGATAGAAGACTAAAGCAATCACACAATGAACTACAACGTATCGTAAAAATAGGTACAAAATATAAGGATGATCCTGAGACTCTTCGTAAAAAAATGAAGAAGGAAAAGAAATATCAAAAAAGTTTGCTTGGAGAACTTGCAAAATTAGATGATTCCATATATAATGTTAAGAAACAAACACAAGGTGACTATGACACAGGAATCAGAGAAGAAGCAGAGGGGACTGACCCTGCTGATAGAGAGTCTACACAAACCTGATACTAAATTAAGATCCTGTGCACACAATCAAGATTGTTTTGAAGAACTGATGTTCTATAGACAAGAGATCATTGATCATTGTCATCAGAAACTAAAGGAGTTACAGGATGAATAGTTACTCCTATAGAAATGAAACAGATAGGATGATCATTTTTAAATGTATGGCAAAAGATTTTTGGTTAGAGAAAGTAGTGATGCCATTCGAGACATACATATTTGATGCACCAGACAATGCAGATGTAGAGATCTTTGGTTTAGATCAACAACTCGCAAGACATTATCGAATTGAAGAACTTAGTAATGCAACTATTCCCAACTGAGATATTTCCATCACAACATAGTGACGCTAAGATAGTAGAGGAGATAGACAATACAATTAAATACTTAGAGGAGACAGGTGACTGGTCTGACAGTTCATATTTGTCTCCTTATGCTTTGCAAGAAACTTTACACGGTACTCACGCGAAGCAACATTTATTACAGATGTTTAAGAAACATCCTATGCCAAACCTTGAGTCATTTCTAGGTGAAGCAATAGAAAAATATGTGGGTTCACAAAAATTACCTGTTCCAGATAGTGCCTCAGCATACATAGAACCATTGAGAGGATCTTGGACTATCTCACAATCGTGGATCAATGTAGTCGGTAAAGGTAAGTCACAACAAAGACATACACACGCAGGTCATCAGGTATCTGGTGTGTATTATCATCGAACCACACCTGAGATGGGAGGAATACTATTTTACAATCCAAATCCATATGCTAAGATGTGTATGTTTGGAACTGAAGAAGGTATTTACTTTGACCCTACTCCAGAATCTGTTATACTATTTCCATCGTGGTTAGAACACGCTACGGAAAAGAACAACACAGATCTTTCTCGTTATTCAATCGCATTCAACGTTCACCTTAACTAATGAAACCAAACAATACAACAATCTATACCAGACCAGGTTGTCCTTACTGTTCAAAGATTAAAGAGTTTTACAATTTAAAAGGTTGGAGTTATCGTGAGTACATACTCAACGAAAACTTCACACGTGATCAGTTCTATCAAGAGTTTGGTAGTGGGTCCACCTTCCCACAGTTAGTCGTAGACGGACAAAAAACAGGTGGTTGCAATGAATCAATCTCACATTTTAAATCAAGAGGTATTATTTGACTACAATGATAAACCAACAGAACAAAGTTGATGAACTTTGTTCTCTAGTTGAGAGGGCAATGGATGCTGCAATGGGTGAAGGTAGATTCTTAATGAAGGTCTACCCTCTACTAGAAGCACAGAAATTCACTCGAAGAGAAGTAACAGAGTTCATCGAGAGCAGTACAGCAGCAAGCGTTTCAGAGATGTGTTTGGAATTAGAAGGGTACATTAAGGGTGGTGATCCATACCTAAGAGAATCCTTCGGACATATCCCTAAACCACAAGCAAGAAAGATACACAAGTATCTGTATGCTCTATTAGAAGATGCGTGGAAGTACGAGCAAACTCGTAGACCTGGACGCAAAAAAAAGTCTAAATAATTTTAATTACAAGGAGTTTCCTATGGCAGAACAAGCGGTTATTTTTGCATCATTAATCATAGGAGCGTTCCTGATGGGTGCTGTTATTGCTTGGTATGTAAAAGATTATGTTGACACTTATCTTGAGAGTGCAGCGTATGCAAAAGCAGTTATTCACCCAGAAATGTTGACTGATGATGGCAGAGTAGACCCCGAAGAACTACTGTACTTGCGTTTGAGTGAAGAAAATGATATAATAGATGACGAAGATGATGACTAAAAATGATTCTTGTAGATATGAATCAGGTGATGATAGCAAACCTTATGGTTTCGCTTTCACAGACTGAGAAGTTACAAGAAGGTTTAGTCCGACATATGGTTCTTAATTCTCTGCTTAACTATAGGTCAGAGTTTAAGAAAAAGTACGGAGAATTTGTTCTCTGTTATGACAACAGACATTACTGGAGACGTGATGAGTTCCCTCACTATAAGGGTACACGTAAACGTGACAGAGAAAAGTCTAAACATAACTGGGATAATATTTTTGAACTCCTTAATAAACTTAAGGCAGAGTTCTTAGAACATTTACCGTACAAAGTTGTAGAGGTTGAGGGTGCAGAAGCAGATGACATCATCGCTGTTCTCTGTAAACAACAAGGTCTTGCAAACATAAGATTGCAAAACAATATGCAACCACCAGTGAAGACTTTAATACTCTCTGGAGATAAAGACTTTATTCAACTTAAAAGATATGGATATGTAGATCAATACAATCCTTGTCTTAAGAAATGGGTAGAAGGACTAGACCCTAAACTGTATATCTCAGAGCACATCCTTAAGGGTGATAGATCTGATGGTATTCCAAACTTCTTATCTGATGATAGTTGCTTGGTTGAAGGACGCAGACAGAAACCATTACGCAAAGTATTAATTGCAAAGTGGTCTACGCAAAGTCCAGAAGACTTCTGTACTACACCAGAACTTATGGATCAGTATGAACGTAATCGTAAACTAATTGACTTTGAGTATATTCCAAAAGACGTAAGTGAAAAGATTATAGATACATATGAATCCTTAGTTCCTGCTAACAGGAGCGACCTCTCTTCTTACTTTGAAGAGAATGAATTGAATGACCTAGTGTCAGCAGTAAACTATTTTTAAGTTATGAAACTTACTATTGCAGAGATTTTGCAGAAAGCACACAATGCAAAGACAAAATCACAGAAGGTGAAAATCCTTCAAGAGAATAATAGTCAAGCACTACGTTCTCTATTCATATGGAACTACGATGACTCTGTAGTTTCAGCATTACCAGAAGGTGATGTACCTTACAGACCAAACCCTGCACCTATGGGTACAGAACATACACTTCTTGAGAAAGAAGCACGTAAATTCTACTACTTTATTAAGGGTGGAGCAGACAATCTTCCTTCTATGAAGAAAGAGAATATGTTTATCCAAATGTTAGAAGGGTTACACGAAGATGAAGCAAAGGTTTTATGCCTTGTAAAAGACAAACAACTTGGCAAACGCTATAGAATTACTAAAGCAGTTGTACAAGAAGCATTCCCTACAATTCAGTGGGGTAATCGGAGTTGAATACATTGAACGTCCTCAAAGAGAAGTGTCAGGTTACTGATGCTAACGACAAAACATTACCATACACAGCATATCTTGTTCATTACATAGAAAATGGCAAGGAATGTTATGATATTGCCATACCGCAGTCTCAAGTGGAGATGTTTGACTATTATTATGATAAGTATAAGAAGGACTTCAAATGGTTCAGACAATCACAAGGTATAGTCAACCCTAAATTATGGAAAAATCAACAGGAAGCAGACAAGAAGGAGACCAAAAACAGAAGAAAAAGAAGATGACGATTTACACCGTCAATAAAATACAGGAACCTAAGAAACCAGAGGAAGAACCTCCAAAGGATACTAAGGTTACACCAGAACAAGTTGGTGAATTTATTGGCACAGTATTTTTGACACCTCTAGTTCTAATGTTTGCGTGGAACTTTGTTGCTCCAACTCTGTTTGGATTGGCAACTATAAATTACATCCAATCATTTGCAATCCTTATAATCGCTAGATGTTTTCGTCAATGACAAGTACAATGAAACCCTTATCTCACGCATCAGTTTGCCTAGTAAGCACAACACCTGATGCTGAGAAGACAATAGGATACATCGCAAGAGTATCTAATCCTAATAACCAAGACAATCCTAAAGTTGAAAAACTATTAGAGTATTGTATTAAGCACGGTCACTGGTCTGTGTTTGAGCAAGCAACAATGACTCTTGAAATCAATACAACAAGAGCAATCGCTGCACAAATATTAAGGCATCGTTCATTTACTTATCAGGAATTTTCTCAAAGATATGCAGACACAAATCTGTTGACAGATAAGATTCCTGTACCAGATCTACGTCGTCAGGATGATAAGAATCGTCAAAATTCTATTGATGATCTTGACCCTGATGAAGTACGTAAGATGAATCACATTGTTGAAGAGTTATTTAAAGATGCTCAAGATGTATATGCTATGCTCTTAAAGAAAGGTGTGGCAAAAGAATGTGCGAGATTTGTATTGCCATTGGCAACACCGACTCGTATCTATATGACAGGTTCACTTCGTTCTTGGATACACTATATCGAATTACGAACTGGACACGGTACACAGAAAGAGCATATGGACATTGCACAGTTATGCAAAGACCATTTTGTTTGTAACTTTCCTACCATTTCTAAAGCATTAGGATGGTGTCAACAAGATTGTGATTGTCCCGAAGATGATTACTGGCGAGACCTCCAACCCTGTCTCAGAATAGACTAATGTACACACTCTATACTTTTTTATTAGTTGTAATGCTCATCGCTATCACAGATGGGTTCGATCCGTTCTATAAAATTGTAGACTACGTGAAACTAGAATTAAAGTATGCTATAATTAGAGCACGACTTAACTTAATTAATGTTCAAGTCAGATACATCAGACACAAATCTAAAAAACTACGTAAACATTAATGCCCTCATACGACTTCAAAAACAAAGAAACTGGAGAGATTATCGAGTTAAAAATGTCTATGGCAGAACTCGATAAATACAAAGACGAGCACCCAGAAATGGAAAGGTATTTTGGTAATCAATCACCTGCAACAATGTATGGTAAACCAAAACAATCCGATGGATTTAAAGAAGTGATGCAGAAGATTCAATCAGAACACCCCGCTGCAAACTTGTCTAACTACACTTAATTATGCCTGTCAAAAAGCGAAAGACAACCTCTCAAAACAACAGCAGAAGTGCTAAATTTATGAGAAGAAAGAAACCTATTAATATGGATCACCTCAAGGTGATCGAACCCATTGGGGACAACCAAGAAATAGTCTTCAAGTCTTATGCTGAAGGAAAGAATTTAGTTTTACACGGTGCTGCGGGTACTGGTAAAACTTTTATTAGTTTGTACCTTGCACTCAAGGAAGTATTAGAACCTACAAGTCCATATGAAAAAGTATATATGGTAAGGTCTCTCGTCCCTACAAGAGAGATTGGTTTCCTTCCTGGAGATCACGAGGACAAATCAAATCTATACCAAATACCATATAAAAATATGGTAAAGTATATGTTTCAGATGCCTGATGATGCTGCATTTGAAATGTTATATGATAACTTAAGATCACAAGAGACAATATCATTTTGGTCTACCTCTTTTATCAGAGGAACCACATTAGATAATTGTGTCATCATAGTAGATGAGTTTAGTAACTTGAACTTCCACGAATTAGATAGTATAATAACTCGTGTGGGTCAGAACTCTAAGATCATTTTCTCAGGAGACTACACACAATCTGATTTAGTTAAAAGCAATGAACGTAATGGAGTCCTAGACTTTATGAAGATCTTGCAGACAATGCCATCGTTTGATACGGTCGAATTTGGTATTGATGACATTGTTAGGTCAGGTCTCGTAAGAGAATACTTAATATCAAAGGTGAATCTTGGTCTCTAAAACTGTATTTAAAACTGTAGGTCCTCCGAAACCTATCTATGAAATAAATTCTGTGACAAAGAAGTCTGGTTTAAGACTCTATGAAGTTGCAGAAAACAAATGGTATCCTTCTATCACGACTATCACAAGTCATCGTAAGAAGGATTCTATTATTAAATGGAGGAAACGTGTCGGTGAAAAGCAAGCAACAAAAATTTCAACTGCTGCTGCATCACGTGGCAATAAGTTTCATTCTATGGTAGAATGTTATTTGAAGAACGAAGAAGTATCTTTCGATGAAACTAATCCTCTTGCTACTTATCTTTTTCAGTCCTCCCGTGAGGAACTTAATAGGATCAATAACATACACCTTTTGGAGAGTTGTCTCTTCAGTGATTATCTTCGCATTTCTGGTCGCGTTGACTGCATAGCAGAGTTTGATGGAGAACTATCCGTCATTGACTTTAAGACATCAACTAAACCTAAGAAAGAAATATGGATTGAGAATTACTTTGTTCAAGAAACTGCTTACGCAGTTATGTATTATGAAAGATGTGGTATTCCCATCAATAAAATAGTCACGATCGTAGCAGTAGAAGATGGAACTGTTCAAGTCTTTGAAAAGAATCCAGATCACTACTATGACCTTCTCAGATCATACATCGATGACTTTATGTCTACAATCAAATGAAAGAATTTAAAGACAAATTTATGACACAAGCGAAATTCTCAGGAATGGTAGAGGATGTTGTTAAAAATAGCAACGGACTTACCAATTATATTGATGCAGTTGTAGTTGTCTGCGATGAATATGACATCGAGATTGAAACTGTAAACAAATTAATTTCTCGTCCACTCAAGGATAAGATTAAATATAATGCACAGCAATTAAATTACGTAAAGAAAACTAGCAGAGGAGTATTACCATTATGACACAACCATTTTACGAGTCGGATGTAATCAAAGAAGAGTTGGAAAATATGCAACAACTCTATAAAGATTTGTATGATCTTTCTGTTAGATTTCCTTTGATGAAGAAGGAAGATAAGAAGTTACACATCGTTAAAACTTTAGAACTAATTGCTAAACAAAAGATCTTTTATGGTAGACTTTGTTTGATGGCATTGGAGGATCAGGAAGCAGCGGAGGTCAAGATTCGCATAGACCAAATGACTCAAATCTATAGTGGTGGTAAGCAAATTCAAGAAGTCTTAGAAGATATGGAGAAACGCTTACACTCGTGGAGAAGGGAACTTGACGCAACTAAATAGTTATGTTACCCTATAGGGTAGTATATTTTACACAACACACGAACAACAGACTAATTATGTCATTTTCAAGTTTAAAAAAATCTTCTGGTAAGTTTGCTGATCTAACAAAAGAGATCAACAAAATGAACAGCAACGGTAAACAATCTGACGACCGTTTATGGAAACCAGGAGTTGATAAGTCAGGTAATGGTTTTGCTATTATTCGTTTCGTTCCACAAAAGAACGTAAGCGATCTACCTTGGGCACAGGTTTGGAGTCACGCATTTCAAGGTCCTGGTGGATGGTTAATTGAAAACTGTCCTACAACCAAAGGTGAAAAATGTCCTATTTGTGCACACAATTCTGGTCTATGGAATAGTGGAAGAGAAGCAGACAAGGACATAGCACGTAAACAAAAAAGAAAACTTTCCTATTTTGCTAACATCTATGTTATCAAAGACCCTCTAAACCCAGAGAACGAAGGACAGGTCTTTCTATACAAGTTTGGTAAGCGTATCTTTGATAAACTTACAGCACGTATGCAACCAGACGAGAACGACTACGATCCACAACCCGCGATCAACCCATTCGATCTTTGGAAAGGTGCAGACTTTAAATTAAAGATCAAGCAGGTCGCAGGTTACTGGAACTACGATGACTCATCATTCAATGCAGCATCAACTCTAGGTAACTTTGACGATTCTAAGTTGGAAGAGATTTATAACAGCAGTTATTCCCTTGAGGAGTTTACTGATGAATCTAATTTCAAGAGTTACGAACAGTTGGATGAACGTCTTAAGGCAGTTCTTGGACAAGCAGTTCAACCAAAGTCATTCGAGACAGACAAATACGATCACGCACCAAGTATCAAAGAAACCCCTGTTCCAAATACAAACTGGAAGGAAGAGGTTGAATCATTCTCAGCGACTAAAACTGTTGCGTCTGCAACAACTCCTGCTGCTAAAGAAGAGGAGGACGATGCGTTAAGTTTCTTCCAGAAACTCGCAGAGGAAGATTAATAGTTTGATACCCTTATGATGCACGAGTTATTTCCAACTCCTGTTTTTGAAGAAAATATTGGGGTGCCAGAAGGCACCCTTTCTATTCTCGATACAATGGAGTGGGATAGGTTTGAAACCAAAAGTATTACAAAAGAAAAAAATATTTTAACTTTCTACCTTCTGTTTACAACAGGATACAGAAGCAGATAGAAGACTGGTGCTACAATACACTACTCATTAAGACTACAAATGAACTAGAGATAGTAAGATCTTGGGCAGCATCACATAAAACTGGAGATAGTTGTGATTGGCATTCACATACCAACGCTGTAATGAGTGGTGTTTACTATATAATGTGTAACCCTGACAGTGGAAGGTTGTTCTTTAACAAGGGAGCACATTATCAGAACTGTTTTGTTCCTACATTGGAACCAGACACAGTAGGATTTGTTCCTGCAACTGCTAAACAATTTTCTATACTACCCGAACCTGGAACTCTGTTGATGTTTCCATCACAGTTAGTACACAGGGCAGAACGCAACCAGTCTACAAACTGGCGACTATGTATTGCATATGATGTGTTTATTCGTGGTAGAATAGGTACAGAACACGGTAATGAAGTTACATTATGAAACTCTTTCCTTTAATGCTTGTAGCAGCAATCGCTACACCTCAAGTTGCATCAGCACACACTAGATTAAAAAGTGGAGAATTTGAAGTCGAACCTTCTCATTGTGCTTTTGATAGGACATTTGAAAGTTGGAACTGTTGGTATCGTCCTGCTCCTAGACCAGAGTACGGAGATTATCATCACCACCATCACTATGGTTGGCGAAGATTACCATACTTCTCACCGAATGAGTACAACGAACACGGAGTTCCCTGTTACATTTACAAAGACGATAACTGGTGTTTTTAAATGAAACTAATCGACGGATGCTACTCTCTCAAACTAGAATGTGCGTTGAGAGGGTTGGGATTTGTTGATGTGGGTAAGTGGAAGACTGTAGCGAGAGCAGGGATATTTTTTGTTGAACCAATAGGAATCCCAGAGGACCCTGATGCGGATCTTCTGGGATTTTTAGTGACTATTCCTTATGCTTCGTGGAAGAGACCGAGATTAAAAGATACTGCTAAAAAAGCGTTGGACTACTGCTTGGATTAGTACCCTCCTCCGTAGTATCCACCGCCACTTGATCCCGAAGACCCGCTAGAACCAGAAGAACCACTAGAAGAACTAGAACCACTTGATCCACTTGAGGATGAAGAACTTGATGAACTTGATGACGAACTCGATGAACTGCTTGACGAGGAACTTGTGTCAGTAGATGATGTATTATTATAAGTTGTAGCGGAAGAGGCATTTGAATCTGTTGTACTTAATGTTACACCTGTAGATGTAGTTGTCGTGGTTGTTGACGACGCTGCTGATGAACCACCAGAAGATATTAATGCAGTAGAAGAACCACCACCAGATGCAGAACCTGTTGATGCAGTGCTCTGTCTTGGACGATTGTACTTGGGTAGACCGATAAATTCTTCAGCAAGAGATCCTTGTGTTTTCTTATTGTTAGAAGAATCTAGTTCAATGTTAGGAAGATACCTTGCTAACTTCTTGAACTCTGCAATGAAGTCATTTAGATATTGTGGACGTAAAAGATATATGTTTCTCTTAGTATCATTTATTGCTGCTTCATAGGAGTAGTAGGATACTGAAGATCTAGATTCGGATTTTGGAAGGATGGTGCCATCGGGTTTCGTGTATTGGTAAGACTCCGAAACAGTAATCCCACCAGGAAGTAGGACAAGATCAAGACTAGGACTCCTATACTCCTTTGTTTCATAGTGTTTTACTCCTTCGATAGAACCGTATTTGTCTAGGACATAGTGATATAAATCTTCACGATTCATTGGCCAGTCTTCATTTACATTAATAATGTTATTAATTAGAAGAATTACCCAGTCTAGACCTGCATCTTTATATATCTCATAGGCAACTTGATCAGGTCTTGTTCCATCTTGTATCTCATACTGAGTGAATCCAAGTAATGAACCTTGTAAATCATCTCTGATTTTAATACGTCTAAAAATATTTACAGACAGTTCATATGGTTGTGAACCGTTAACTCTGGTTTTATTTCTAACAAAAACTTTAGGTAGGTATTTAAAGTATGCCATTACTCTGTAAGTGAATTTCTAGTAAGGAATGCAGTCTCATCAAACAATAGAGACATTGTGAAAGAAGCAGGACCGTAATCCATATTACTATCAAAAGCATCTTTCAATGAATTATATGGACCATCAGGAGATAAATTTATACTCATATTTTTTAACACTACTTTAGTAGGGAACTGCATAATTCTTTTCAATCCTTTTGGAGAACCACCACTCAGTTCTAAACTACCATCATCACTTGGTGTTCCTGCTATACGAATGATGTCAAGTCTAAAGTAGTCTGGTATTCCTAACCAACGACCTGCTGCTGACCCACTAAATGCTTCTTCTGTAAGGGTAGTCTCAGTATCATTACCTCCTTCTGTTACTCCAGTTTGTTCTGCTTTATCTGCATCTTGCATTTCTGGTAACATTCCTCTACGGAGAACGTTTATTATCTTATATAACTCATCTGATTCTTGTCTGTTACGTGGTTGACATTGGAAAGAAAAGTTATGTGAACGATAGTTTGTACCACGGAATGTTGTTTCTTGGTATGGGTTAAATATTTTCTTCTTAACTAAAGCACCAACACTATTAGCATCTAAGTTAGAACCACTTGCTCCTAGTGCACTATTAATTGTACCTAAAGCACCTGCAATTTTATCCATAACAAACTGAGGTTTTGCTGCTTTTGCAGTAGTTTGAATAGCACTTACTATATCTACGTCTCCTCCTGCTGCTGCTGTTGCTCCTGCATCTAATGCTTGAACACCTGCTGCACCAACGGTCGTTCTTTCATAATTTGTAGAGTATTGTTCTTGTAATTTTGGTGGTAGGTACAAATAAATTGTATTTTTTAAACTACCTTCTGCTTCTCCACCACCACCAAGCACACTGTTACCACCATATCCACCACTGTTACCAATGTAAGAATATGGATTACCATCTGTTGACGAGTGGTGTTTTATTACTAAATAGTCTACGAAACTGGTCTCGAAACTATCTCTTCTGTTTTGCAAAAGAGAACTCCCAGGAACTGATCTCGGATATACTAATGACATTTGATTATGACTAAAAGTTACTCAGGAAAATTCAAACCAAGTTACCCTGGAAAATACAAAGGGGATCCTACTAATATTATTTATAGAAGTTTATGGGAAAGAAAGTTTATGGTATGGTGCGACCGCAATATAAATGTGGAGGAATGGGGTAGTGAGGAGATTATTATCCCGTACATCAGTCCTGTTGATGGTAGGGTTCATCGCTACTTTCCAGATTTTTACGTCAGAGCAAGGACCAAAACTGGGGGGAAGACGAGACTTATTATCGAGGTCAAACCTCTTAAGCAGACACAGACACCTAAGAAACAACAGCGACGTACAAAGAAATATTTGAATGAGGTAAGAACATATGCTGTTAATGATGCAAAGTGGAAAGCAGCAAGAGAATATTGTAAGGATCGTCAAATGGTATTTATGATACTAACCGAGAAAGAGTTACAAGTATGAGCACCTTCACCGACATAAAAGCAAAACAAACTGGTGGTAGAACTAAACAGTGGTGGAGAAACAAGTTAAGAACTGCTCTCAATACCTATGTTTCACCACAGGTAGGTAGGATGGTGTTCTTTGACTATCCAAACCCAAAGTTTAAAGAGAAAATGTTTCATTGGGATGCGTTTCCATTGGTTTACATTATGAATGAAGATGCTGAACATTTTTGGGGTGCCAACCTACATTATGTGATGCCACAGGAACGTGTAGCGATGGGTGAAGCATTAGCAGCAGGTAATTCTATATCAAGTGACGTTTTTGCTCTTACCGTGCATAAATACTTGAGGAATAGAGTGCGTGGTGCTTTATTAGACATACCAGAATCTGATTGGGCAGATATAGGTTTGATGCCCTTAGAACAATTTTATGTAACTATTAATGGAAGAGATAAACCTATGCCAACGCAGTTAGCACTAAAAAGATGAGAAATTTTAAAGGTTTTCAAGATTTTCTAGCAAAAGGTAATTACGGACCGTCGAAGAGTAATCTATTCGAGGTCACAATACAACCACCCCGTTTTGTGTTTGCAAATACTGCTAATACTTTAGGACCAGGTGGATCAGTAGAATTAAATGAGTGGAATGATGCTGTAGACTATCTTGCAGATGAAGTAAAGATTCCATCAAGAGCATTGATGACTGGAGGTGTAACTAACTTTGGTATTGAAAGAAAGTATGCTACATTTCAACAACCACAAGAGATGAACATACAGTTCATAGTTCCAGTAAATCAGTGGCCAAGGTATGTTTTTGATCGTTGGATTCAAGTTATAAGTAGAGACTCTGAGAATAGAACAATGTTTTATGATGATTACACAGCAGACATACACATAGATAAGTATGAAGGTGGATCTAATGACATACTTAGAGCAACAGACTCATTTACAGGGAGAATAATAGGACAGACAAGATTAAATAAAGTTACAGCAAGTTGGACTGCATTTAATTGTTTCCCTACTAATGTAAGTGTGATGTCATTTAACAATAAACAGACACGATTAATGAAGTTAGATGTTCAGTTCAGAGTTGAAAGACTACGTATGGAAGCAAAGATAGGATCACAGGGAGATTGGAGAGCAAGTAATTACATAGATCAGAATGTAATCCGTCGTTAGGGTGCTAAATAACTATATACTGAATTGAATTTAAAACTATGCCAATGCCATTGCCGACCCTCGTGGTCCCTGAGTATGAATGTACCCTACCGTTCGGTCAAAAGGTAACATACCGTCCATTCCTAGTTCGTGAAGAGAAATTGCTTTATATGGCAATGGAATCTCAAGATCAAAAGGAAATGATCAAGGCAGTTAAAGAGATTATTAAAAATTGTACGAGTGTTAAAAAAATAGAAACACTTGCTACATTTGATATTGAATATTTGTTCTTACGTATTCGTGCTAAGTCAGTAGGTGAAGTCAGTGAATTTAAAGTCATTGCTCCTGATGATAACGAGACTCAAGTTGAAGTAGAAGTTAATCTTGAGGAAGTAGAAGTAGTTGTTCCAAAAGAACATACAAATAAAATAAAAATTACTGATGAAGTCACACTCGTGATGAAGTATCCTTCTATTGATACATTTGTAAAGAATAATCTAGCAGATGATCCTAAACTTGATGACATTTTCCAACTTGCAGCAGATTGTGTAGACCAAATTGCCAACGGTGAAGAGGTAGAAAACGCAAAAGCATACAAGAAAGGAGAACTCGTAAACTTCTTTGAAACTATGAACAATATGCAGTTTCAGAAAGTGCAAAACTTTTTTGAATCAATGCCTAAAGTATCTCATACTATTGAAGTTTTCAATCCAAAGACTGAGAAGAAGAGTGAGATGGTTCTGGAGGGGATGGCAAGTTTTTTCGCATAGCCCTCTCACACGATACATTGATGAATCTATATGAAGTGAACTTTGCATTAATGCAACATCATAAGTATAGTCTGACTGAATTAGAATCTATGATGCCTTGGGAGAGGGATGTCTATGTAAATATGCTCATACGACATCTTCGTGAGGAAGAAGCACGTCAGAAACAGGCAAATTCACAACATCAAACACTGTAAGTGGCAAAATCACCAACACTAAAGATTAAAAAATTTCTTGCTCCGACACCTAGTGGTCCTGCGGGAGATCCAGTTAAGACCTTGACTTTTAGTATCAATAGGTTGGGATATGCTGTGGCAGATATTGGTCAGTTGTTAGTTGATGACTTAGCAAGACAACAGGATTCATTACTTAAAGCAGAAACAGAAAGAGCAAAACAACTAGAAGAAGATAGAAAAAAGGAAGAGGCATACAATAAAAATATAAAGAAGGAAGATGTAGAGAGTGGTGTTAAGTCAGAAACTAGAAGTGAGTCTAAAAAATGGGGGTGGTTAGAAGCACTTTTAAAACCCCTAAAGTGGTTAGCAAAGTCTGCATTGGGATGGTTTGTAGGATTAACTTTCTTAGAGCAACCTGGAAAAAGATATGATTTACAAATAGGTTTGGCAGTCATTGGTGGTTGGTTCAAAGCACTCTATAAAGTAACAAATATGAGTGTAGGTTTAATATTTGATGGACTTGCTGAAGATAGTTTTTTAATGGGAGCATTGAAAGTTATAGGTGGAATAGCAGGATTTTTTGTAGCAGGTAGAATATTAAGACCGTGGAAATTGATAGGTGATTTCAAAAAACTAAAGAAAATGGTAGATTTTCTTAGATTTGGTAAACAAGGGTCAGGTAAAAGATTTGCAGAAGGTAGAAGAATAATAAAACAAAGAAGGTTAAAACAAGCATTGCGTGCTAAAAGAATGCTTCGTTTAAAACGTCTTGCTAAAGTTAAGGGTGGTAGATTTTTACAAAAAGGAAGTAAATTTCTTAAAGGTTTTGGTAAAGGTGCAGGTAGATTCCTTAAAGGTGGAGGAATGTCGGCATTAGCGGGTATTTTCTCGTTTGCAAATAGATTGTCGTCAGGTAAGTCTTTACAAAATGCTATCGGTGGTGGTGCAGGTGCTGCTATTGGTGGTATTGCTATGGGTGCATTACTTACACCTGTACTTGGTCCATTTGGTCCGATTGTTGGTCAAATGCTAGGTTCTTTCCTAGGAGATAAGATAGGTGCGTTCTTAGGTGATGCTTTTACACCAATGTTCAAACCTATTAAGAGATCATTTGGTATGTACTTTAAGATATTCAAGGCACTTTTTGAACCAGTGTCACAAGCGTTTGCTGACCTATGGAAAGATGGATTGGCACCACTTTTCGCCAAGATGAAAGAAATATTTAAACCCCTAGTAGATGCAGGTATTGAAAAAATTGTTAGTATGATTAATTCTGATTGGTTTCAAGAAGCATTGTATGATTTGAAAAAATTGTTTAGATTTGGTAGAAAGAGGATGAACCAAGTTGCAAATTTATTAAATCTAGGCAGTGATGAAGAAAAAATAGGCAGAAGAGTAGAAAATACCGAAATAAGAATAGAAGAAAAAAATGAAAAATTACAAAGATTAGAGGATATAGCAGAACGAAAAGGTGAAGACTATAAAGCGTGGAATTGGAGATATACTGTTGGTGAACAAATTGAAAGGCAAAATGAAGCAATAAGAAGAGAGGAACAAAAACTATTAGAGCAAAAAATAGAACAAGAAGCACAAGCAAATGAAGAGGTAACTGCTTTACTTCCTCCAGTTTTTCCTTTACCAAATGGATTTTTAGATTATAGTGCAGGAACTAAAAAAGATAAGTTAGGATTAAAAGGTGGTAGAATAGTAAGACCAGATAACCCAGAAAGTTTTCCAATACCTGTTTTTGCTGTGAAAGCAGGAAAAGTACGTCGATGGGGATACCAGAAAGGTAAATCTTCGAGTGATCATAGAAGAGGAGGAATGATTATTGAAGGTGATGCAGGAAATGAAGATATTGGATATAGAAACGTAATACCTACGATTAATTATCACACAAGAGTAAAACCTGGTGATAAAATAGGTGAATTGATGGATGCTAGAAAATATAAAAGAGGTGGTCAAGGTGGTGCAAAATTAACATCAAAATCTACATACCTTTTATTACAAGCATTTACAAACCATAAGGTTGAACGTGGATATAATAAAAATAGATTAGATATTGGAGAGTTATATCCAGATATATTCCCTGCAAAAGAAGAAAATGAAATTGTAAAGAATAATGTTGACCCAGAGACAATAAATACTGGTGATAATCTCACCAATTCAGACGATTTGGTCAATGAAAAAACATATACTACAGAGGGAGGTGCAGTGGTCATACAACCTGTAGTTACACCTACTGTAACTGTGGGTGATGAGACAAACGTTCAGTTTGAAGATAATGAGGCAACAGTTTACTAATGGCACAAAAAAAGTCAATACGATTCTATAAATTTATTACACCTCCAGAGGACAAAGGTGCGACGGTTACTATTGGCAATAAGACAGTAACGGGTTCTAAATTCTCCACGACCATTAGTGCAATTAATTCCCTAGGAGCAACTGTAAATAGTATAGGTACTGCAATATTATCAACTAGATTACAACAGCAACAACAACTGCAAGAACAAGAGCGAAAAAACCAACTTGCAAGAGATAAGTCTAATGCTATGAAATACGCAAAGGGATTTTTAAAAGGATCTCTAGGTTTTGCTGTTGGTGCATTATTAGGTAAAAGTGGTTCGGGATTTTTGGGAAATCTTGGTAAATTATTTAAGAATTTGATAGTTTACAGCACTCTAGACTGGTTAGGTAAAGACGAAAACCAGAAAAAATTATCGAAGATAATGAATAGATTGGGAATAATAGTGAAAGGATTGTGGAGTGTAGTATCAGGGATAGTTAGTTGGATAGGTAAATCTTGGAATCAATTATTTGGTGAAGGTAAACCCTTTATGTCGAGACTTGCAGGTGCAGTTAAGTTATTAGCAGGGGTAGGTTTAGTTGGAGCAGGATTGGCATTTTTAAAGAATCCTGCATCAATGTTAAAAGCATTCAGTGGTATGCTTCAATTAGTTGGTAAAGGTGTTCTTAATTTAGCAAAAGTATTTGGTGGTAATGTTCTTGGTCAAGCAGCGTTAGGTTTAGGACAAGGATTTCTAGCATATAATGATATAATGAATGATGAGGATATTCCAGAAGAGGATAGACAATCAGCAGCAATCGGTGGAGGAGTTGGTGCAACAACTGGTGCTATGGCACTTGGTGCTTTAGGAAATCAGTTATTACCTGGAATTGGTGGTGCTATTGGTAATCTTCTTGGTGGATTCTTAGGAAAACACATAGGTAAGTATATTGGTCCTATCGTAAAAAATATTATTGAACCAATAAAGAAATTTTTCTCAAAAGTAGGTGCGTGGATTAATAAAACTCTAAAACCAGTGGGTGATGCAATAACGAAATTTTTTGAACAATATGCAGAAGTAGCAAATAAAGTTCTTGATTTCATAGAACCACATATGCCTAAGATAATGGAAATTGCAGGTTTCTTGGGCAAATTTGCATTTCAACCTTTAATTAGTTTATTAAATGGTCTAACAAAAGTGTTAATGTGGGTGACAGGTAGTGGTGGTGAAGAAGATGAAACTACGACAAGTACAGGTGATGGAACTGGCAGTACTGTAACTGGAAATGGAGAAGGAACTAACTCATATCCATTAAAAGGTACTAATTTCTTAGGTGATTTTGTTGAACCAGGTTTTAAATATGATAAAGTAGATGGTGAATTTGGTGAGGGTATTGATACTTCTATGATTGACAGAACTGTAGCAGACTTAGTTAAAGAATATGGTGAAAGTGCAGAGTTAGGTCGTTATGGTATAAGATTGAGTTCTGCTTTGGCAGCAATCAAAAATATGGGTAAAGACCCTGAGACTTTTAAATTCAATCCTAGCGGTCAAGATCTGATCTTTAAAGAATTGAAGAATATGGCGGGTTTCCAAGAGTTCTTGGGTGAACAAATAGATGTAAATCAATTTGCTGCAAATCTATCAAGATTCTTTGATGAAATACCTGCAAGTGAGAATGCAGTAACTAAAGACACTAAAAGTTGGAAAGAAACCTTATCAGTGCTTGAGAGTTTGAAAGGTGGTATGAGTAAAGGTGGACTTATACGTGGACCACAATCAGGTTATCCTGTAGGATTCAATCCTGTGGTAAGTAGATCAATAGGTGGATTTGTAGGTCACGGAACAGAGATGATAGTTCCTATAGACACACCAGATACTCGTAAAGATTCTGGTCTTGCTATGAGAAGACTATTAGAAACAGCATTAATTATTGGTAGTAAAGGTGACACAGGATCAATGTTATCAACATTAACAGATACTGTTAACGAAGGAGAAGCAATGTTAGAGTCTGCTGCAATGAACTCAAACATAGAAACTATAGTTTTAGATGTAATAGAAAGACCTGTACAGACAAAAGAGGGTGGAGCAGGTCAAGAAATTGTTCTCCCAAGTAAAGAGGATGAGGTCAATACATATATTCAGAGTAGATTTGGATTTTTGACCGAAAGTAACACATCACCGAGTAACTTCTTCTAATGGCAGAAACTACAACTCAACCAAAAGGATATACAATACAGGAGTTTGGTCTCGTTATACAACCCAAAGACTTTTCTCCTAGGGAAGATTTGTCTCAATTAAGTTTCAATGGTGAAAATGCCTTTGATCTTACTGGATTGTGTTCTGCATTTAATATTATGTCATCTATAGATTCTCCTACAATGAGAATGGAGATAGCAATTTACGATACTATAGATTTATCATCAAAATTGCAGGGCAATGAATATGTTAAACTTACTATGAAAACTGATTCGTCAGGTGAAGAGGAATTAGAAATTATACAAAAAGTATATAAAATTGGTAGTGTTACAAAGGCAGAACGTGCACAGACTTATATAATTTACACTACATCACCAAGCACAGCATTGAATGAGACTAATCGTGTTTTTAAGTCATATGAAGATCAACCAGGATCTACTACAGTTGAAGATGTTGAGAAGAGTTTTTTAAAAGAGACTACACATAATATGTGGGAACCTTCAGCAGGTAATTATAATTTTATATCTACATCTTGGAGACCTTATGACGTGATTTCTTATCTTGCAGATAAGATCGTTGGTTCCGAGTCTAAACGACCTGGATATATGTATTGGCAAACACGTAAGGGTATGAATTTTGCAACAATGGACTACTTGTGTTCTGAAAAAAATCCAACCCAAAAAGCACCAAAAATATTTACTTACGTGCAATCTAATCTCACAGATAATGCAAATAACTTTTATAATATAGAAACAGTGAACTATCCAGATCGTGCCAATCATCTAGAAAGGATGCGTAAAGGATTATATAGTAATGTTGTTATTGGAATACTATTGCCCGCATTAACTGAAGGTAATTTACCTACTAATGGTGGCACAGCAGAAACAGGGGCAGAGGACACATCACCTGCGGGATCTATAAATCCTCCAGTCAATCTTGGTGCTAGACAAGTATTTGATTTAGCACAAACTCTTAATAGTGACTTCCCCTTTAACAGAGCAAACGAGGAATATTTCTCAGAAGAGAAACCTACTCGTATAAAAATAAGAGCACTTCCAGGTATGAAGAATGCTCAAAACTCAGATAACCCAGAAGGTTCATCGTCAAATATGAACTTTGACACTGTTACAAGTTCAGCATATTCTGCATCACGTTGGCAACTGTTAAACGCTATTCGACTAGATATAACAGTCCCTGGAAATATTTCCATAGATGCAGGTGACATAGTTAACATTAGGATACCCAAGTCTCAATCTGAAGATCAGTCTGAACGTTTGGAACTTGACGAAACCTATTCTGGGAACTATATTGTGATAGGTGTGAAACACAAATGGTCCGCACCTGAGATCACAACAAAATTAAACTTAGCAAAGGACAGTATCGAACAATGAAAAGTATAGAAGACCACATTCAACACGACAAAGACATTCTTGAAAATCCTATGACATCACCTGCTGCACGTAGGCACGCAAAGGTGGAACTTCACGATTTAGAAGAGTATGCAGAGCATCACAAAGAAGAGATCGAAGCAGGAGATCATCACGACCCTAACGCTTTAGAACTATTCTGTGATCAACATCCTGATGAACCAGAATGCTTAGTGTATGACGACTGATTTTATCTATGGAGATCATATAAGTGATCTCACTATTGACAATTTACTGGAATTTTGGGATAATTGTACTTATCTTAAAAAGGTTAATGGAGAGTTCTCTGATGGTGTAGACCCTACCATCAAGAAGTCTGTTGATATGGCAATACCTCCCTTCCTCAATGAGAAGGCAGTTCGTATTTTCTTAGGAGAACTTCAAACAGTTCTTGATAAATACCTTGAAAGATTCCCGTACGCTTGTATGGCACCCGTTGAATTGAATGAACCATTCAATATACAATGGTATCCTGCAAATACAGGTGGTTATCACCGCCCTCATTGTGAAAGAATTGGGTCTGGTAAGACTGCATCCTATAGACATCTTGCTTGGATGACTTACTTAAATACAGTTAATGAAGGTGGTGAAACATACTGGGTACATCAAGATAAAAAAATAAAACCTGAGAAAGGTTTAACAGTGTTTTGGCCAGCAGATTGGACTCACGTTCATCACGGTCTTACATCACCCGAAGAAAAAATGATCGCTACAGGATGGATCTCCTACGCATAAATAAAAACGGAGGATAACTTAACAATGGCAGCAACTGCTTTACAAGGTAAAACTGATGTGATGGGTCGCGACGGATTCACTTGGTGGGTCGGAGAAGTCGAGGATAAAGAAGATCCACAAGAGATTGGTAGAGTTCGTGTTCGTATCTTAGGATGGTACACAGGTAGTCAAGCGAAAGAAGCATACTTGACAACAGTTCCTACTAAGTCATTANCTTGGGCAACAGTTCTATTGCCTACAGACCAAGCAGGTATAAAAAATACAGGAACTGCTACAGCATTGGAAGTTGGTGCACAGGTTCTAGGATTTTTCTTAGATGGAGAGGAAGCACAACTACCAGTTGTTATAGGTTCTTTTAGAGGATTTAAGACGAATGAAAGTGGTCAAGACTCAGAAGTTTCTAAAACTGTAATAGCAGATGGAGAACTTGCAAAAGAATTACCTGTACAAGCACAAGATTTATCAGGTCAGGAAGTAGCAGGTGGAAACCAGTTTAACAAAACAGGAGAACAACCTTCTAACTCAGATGGTGGAGAGTCAACAGATAGAGGTTTACTTGGTATTTTAAGTAGAGGTCTTGAAGGACATTATGCTTCAAACCCTTTGGTCGTTCCAACTTCAATATTTGGTATTGCAGATGGAGCAGCAGGTCCTGCGGGATCAGGTTTTGAGACAGACTTAGAAAGGATGTTGAAAGAAGCAGGTAATCTTGCAGCAACATTAGCAGTAGATCCTCTAGGTAATTTAGTTTCTATTGTTACAGGAAAGAAAGTAGATAATAAGATATTAAGTAAAGCAATGTCAGGTATTAACTTAGCGATTGCTAATGGTATCTCAGGCATTATGTCTTGGATGAAAGAGGTAATGGCAAAAATTATTGAGTCTGTGATAGGTAAACTAAAATCACTACTCAGTAACGTAATTCCTACAGGTATTATTACCACTCTAATGGATGTTGCAGGTATGTTATTTAATATATTCTGTATGTTTGAAGCGTCTCATATTCTAGGTATTATTCGATCTGCATTTAGTAATACCGCTGACTTTGCTAAATCGTTGGCAAATATGGTCGTAAAGAAAGTGTTTGATGGTATTTCAACTGCTATCAGTGGTGCAGTAGGTGCCATAATGGGAAAAATCAAAGAAGGTCTACAAAAGATAGGAAAAACTATTAATGTTATTGTTTCTGCAATCGCTACAGCAAGAGACGCTATTGGTAAGTTTAGAGCATTAGTAGGAAAGATTACCAGTATCTTCCAAATGGACTTCAGTAAATTAAACTTCCAAAATATCGTGAAGTTGATTCTTGGTCTTATTATGTCACTTCTCAAGAAAAAGAATTGTGGCAGAAAAATACGAAAATCAAAGCAGAACTTCTGGTTGCCACTGTGGGGATCTAGTACCTGTGAGTCACCTCCAGAGTTTATGCAACGAGAGGTTAGTATAGATGTTGTAACTGGTAAACCAAAAACACAAGGTGATATTATCACCGAAATGTATCAGGACTTAAAGTCTTATGATATGGAGATCCAATCATTTATGAACGGATCATCTATTATCCAAGATAATAACGAAGGTAAACAAAAAACTATCGTCTCAGATACAGGTGGACAAACTAGAATATCTGATAGTTTTGGTAATACACATTATAATATACCTGGAAATGAAACCAAAATTATTGGTGGAGATGAATGTTTAAATATCAAAGGCAATAGGTGTGTAACTATTGAAGGTGATTACACCTTAAAAGTAAATGGAGATTTTAACATAGAGGTTGGTGGATCACAAAATACACACCAATCTAATGGTGTTGGTATAGAAGAAGGTAGTGATGATGTTCTTGACGAAAATTATAACGGTGACACACCAGGTGAGAATCAAGCAAAATCTACACAAGTTATTGCTGCTGACCACGAAGTAAACTATCAAGGAAGTTGGGGACTTCAAGCAGCAAATATTACCCTAACTGCTATTGGTGATTTTGAAGTTGATGCAAACAGTATCACTAATAAAGCAACAGCAATGATGAACTCTATATCTGGTGAAATCATCAACGAGTGTGCTTGGCAGACTAATTTTGTAAACAATCAGATCTATACAATGATTGGTATGTTAAATCCAATTCCAATCGCTATCACAGGTAGATTGACTATGATTAAAGGTCCTGATGTTGTATTACAGAGTGAAGGATTAACAGGATCATTATTACCTGCTTTCCATCTACGTGCTGTCGCAGGATTAACAAAACCTTGTGGTATTGTTGAGACTATGAAAGGTACAGTTGGTTCTGTTAAAGCAACTATTGGTATTGGTGCGGGTATTCCTTCAGTTATTACAGAAAGAATTAAAGGTATAGGTGCTATAACAAATAGTGTTGTGGGTTTAGGAACTGTAAGATATAGTGTAACAGCAGGTAAGGCATCTTTCGGATGTCGTGCAGGTCCTACAACAATTTTTGGGTTGCCAATTATGTTGAACTAAGTTAAAATGTTTAGTGAAGACTACCTTATATGGTTATTAATGGAAACTTACATTGATTATGTTTGGATAGATTTTACCAAACGTGAAGTAAAATACAAAGACAGCGATGGTCACGAAGAGACTATCACCTACAATTTTGATGAATCAGGTGGTGATCTCTTCACTCTCGCAGTTACAATGATACAAGAAGGTGTAGAACCTAACAGAAGACATTACAAATTATGATCAGAATTACAAAAGAAGAAGCAGTTGAGAACTTAAGTTTCATTTTTAAAATTGTTGAACGAGGTGAAACAGTTCTTATAGAAGGAGACAAAGGGAATATCCTAATGAATGGAATCCCTGACGGACAATTACAGGTAGAAGCATTAGAGACTCCACCTATACCAATGACAGGTCCACCACCTCCTATACCTGGTGTTACCTTGCCAAGTGATGCAGAAGTCAAAAGTTACGTGACTGAAACATTAGGTGAACTCAAGGAGCAATTATAATATATAAAATATACGATGGATCAACAACCTTTTCTGGATCTCTTGGTTCACCACTGGCATAACTTAAGACAAGCACAGATGTGGCCATCGTCTTTCGCATATATCCATTACCTGTGGTACTTCAATGACGAAGGACGATTATCATCAAAACAGTGGTATGACTGGAACGGTGAAGTGTATCGTGAACGAACACATAACGTCGTTTCTAAAAAAGATCACATACTATTAGAAACATTTAACGCTGATAAAAAAATGCCTAGTCTAATCTTCACAGAAAGTGAAAGGGGTTGGATAGGTAAAAACGAACCTAATGCCCACAATGGCAGAGGTGTAGTTGTTTCTACAATAACTTTAACTAAAGATTCCTTTGAGTCTGACGATAAAGGGTATGATGAAGAGGGAGAGTTGCTCTGGGGTTCCAAAAAAGGTCCTTTCTTGTTCAGCAAATGTACCGCATCTATTCCGACTTCCGTTACGTCGTCAAAATAGGATTGTGTAGAATTTATTATCTTAACGGTTTAGCATTCACTTTCGACGAAATACAAAATCCTGATTCCCAAACAATAGATTTGGCAAATAAAAATTCTTGGTGTACAATGGAGGAGATTTATAGATCATCTTCTTATCTCATTCAAGAATTATGTCATCCAATTATATTTGAGTTAGATGCACATTTGATTCAGTGTGAAGAAGAAATTCCCTATTAACTTACAAAGAAAACATATGCAAATACAACTGTGGTATTGTAATGAAATGCACCAGTGGAGATGGTCAATGACCGACCAACAAAATCTTGCTTACCAAGCAACAGGTCAACAACCTCATATCAGAGACGCTATGCTCGACGTAGCAAAAACTGTCGAACATACAAATTATTTAAAATTTCCAGAATAAAAAAAGAGGTCCCTAGCGACCTCTTTTAGTTTATCTTTCTAGAACGGAGCGACAATAACGTTTACAAGTACTTTGATCATCGCTACATTCTACTAAACAATCGTAATACTCTGATATTCTGAGATCTTCTGATGGGTTATCCCAAGAATTGAGTTGATTGTATGATATAATGTTATGAGACATAGTTTTGCTCCAATTCAGTTTTATATGATATAATATAGAACAAAAGTTTAAAGCATAGGTCTTATCCTAATTCTATTTTTATTTATTGTTTATGAAACGTGACAAAGTAACAAAAGTAAGAGCACAAGTGAAGTCTAGGTGGTATTACTTATTTTGGGGTGCTGCTACATTATCTGTTTTTGCAGGTCAATTATACGTAGGAACGGGGTACCGCAATATGTCTGGATCTATTGACACATTAATTGAACAAATATCTAACAGATAAATAAAATTAATATACATTATTAATTTATGTTATCAACTGCCTATCGTCTTCGGTTAGAAGGCATCTGCAAATCTATTGCAGCGAAACAAGAAGTAAGTCTAGATGATATGATATGGGCAGAAAAATTATCAAAAAGTAATACATCAGCAAGAGGAATGTTGAGTAAAGCAAGAAGATTAGTGACAGATGACGATTCAACTTTTCTTAAGTACTTGGATATAGGAGACTCCGATCCAAGGAAACATAGAAGGGGTTTCAGTGGGGCAGACGATATAGCAGAATGGTTTAAAAACAAAAGATCAGATGATTGGAGGCAACGTGACTGAATATGAAAAACGAGCAGAAGACCCCTGTTGGCAACATAAACAAAAGTGCATCGCAATGTTCACCCTCGATTCACACAACACTTCTTACTTATATCGAAGAGAAGATGGAACATATTACTGGCAGCATTGTAGAAAAGAAGCGGAAGACGATCTCTTCGTAGATGCTGATGGTCTACAATTAGAACTTCTAGGTGATCCTGTTTTATCTAAAGAATTTATTTTTAAGGCAATATTCTAATGAAAAAACTAAACACATTTGTTTTAGACTTCACAATAACTATCCTTGACTATTTGTACAGGGGTAGAGATATACAAAGATTTTGGGTGTTAGAGGTTATTGCTCGTGCACCCTATTTTTCTTTTATAAGTGTTTTACACTTTAAAGAGTCATTAGGACTTAGGGGTGATGAACACATCTATCTTATGAAAGAACATTTCTGGCAATCATTAAATGAAACAGAACATCTTGAAGAGATGGAACGTAGAGGTGGAGATGAAAAATGGATTGACAGATTCTTTGCCAAACACTTAGTTCTATTTTATTATTGGACTATGGTTGCATATTATTTCATAGATCCTTTAAATGCGTATGATATTAATATGAAAATTGAGAAGCACGCATTTGAAACTTATACAAAGTATCTAGCATATCATCCAGAAGATAAAAAGATTGCAGAGATCGCACAAGACGAACTCAATCACGCAAAAGAACTTCAACACGCAATGTCATTAATCTAATGAATCATTACACAATCGGGTATCACGATACCCAATATATTCATCACGAAATCTGTGAATATGCAGAAGACGCATACACCGCTATTAAACAAGCGAGACAAGATTTGAAGGGGTTTGACAATCCTCACGCTGCTGAATATTGCATACGAGAAGACTGATCTAGAACTTGTATAAATAAGATTGTATCAAATACCGCCTAGAGTGCTGTGGGAACAAAAAGAATTTCGCAATTAGAAACTCTGGCAGACGAGGTATTGACTGGTGAAGCGATTCTACCCGTTGTTATCTCCGATCCTCTAATACCAAATAGAAAAGCAAGGATAAACCAACTTTTTAAAGGTGTAAGTGCGGGATCACAGTCTCAGCCAGGGTTATCCTTCGATTTGGATAGGGACACTGGACTATACCAGAACGCATATAACGAGATAGGACTTGCTTTCGGTACATCATCTATGTACTACAGGAAGCAGAATAATGCTGACGGATCAGCAACTATTCGTTTGATTGCAGGTGACACAACTTCATCCAATGTTAACATTGATCTCAGACCTCAAGGTTCTGGGAAATTTTTAGTGAATGGACCTACAGAACTTACAGACGTTAACTTTTTCTTAGCAGACGACCAGAACCCAGACAAAAGAGCAAAGTTTGAAATTTCTAATGTGTCAACAGGAGCAGGTATTCGTACCTTTGCTTTACCTAACACAGGAAGTTTTACATCTACAACTCTTATAGGTAACGATACAGCACAAACAATATCAAATAAGACTATCATCATACAGGATGGTAACTTACAGATAATTGGTTCGTCTAATGCAGGAAAAATAGCAAAGTTTGAAACTGACTCTTGGGAAGCACCAGTAGAACACATCTACAGACTACCTGACTATGGAACATCTGCATCACAGTCAACTCTGATAGATACTATTACTGAACAAGACATCAGTAACAAGAATTTGATCAACCCTTCAATATCTGATATTGCATCGGGTGATCCAAATAATCCAACACCTAAAGTTACTTTTGCATCAGGTGACGTTACTACAGACAGAACAGTAACATTTCCTGATCAATCGTTTACAGTAGCAGGTATTGACGCAACTCAAAACTTTACGAACAAAAACTATGCAGACCCTTACTTTGTTAATGGTGATGATTTAACTGCTCGTATTTTCTTTGACTTAACAAATGTTTCGGGTGCCACTACTCTTAAATATGAGTTCCCTGCAACTAACCTAAATACAAATATACTTGCAAACAACACTTTAGTTGCTACGCAAGCATCACAGATTTTATACAACAAATCTATTGTTGGATTAAAATTAATTGATGAAGTAGATGATCAAAGGATTATTAACCTTGATCTAAGTAACATCACAGGAACTAAAACAATTCAGTTTCCAGATGCAGATGCTACACTTCTATCAACAGCAAACGTAGGCACATTGGGTGTTTCGTTCGGTGGTCCAATTTCGGCACCTGATCTAGGTGGCAGACTTAGATTACAACAACATTTCGCAGCAGGATGGTAACTAAACAATGACAGCAGGAAGACTAGCAGCGGTAGCACCGTCTGCAACTACAAATACAGTCTTATACAGTTCAGATATTAATGACACTACATCAGGTGTAGTGCATATATGTAACCGTGGAGGTTCAGCAGGAACGTATAGACTGGCACATAAAGATTACACTCAAGAACTTACTCTTGACGCTAATACATACAAATTTCAAAAAGGTAACGTAGTAACAAAGTACAAGTTAGAACTAACCCCAGGGTTAACTGTTGGAGACGCAACCCCAGGTTTAGCAATCTCAGGTGCTCAAAGTAATTTTACAGCAAAACTTGCTGACGTTGTAAAAACTACAACCACTACAACTTACTCAGTAAAAGTTGCAACCACAAGTAATATTGGAGTTGACTCAGCACAAAATGCGGGTACATTCCAAGGTGGTGAAACAATAACTGGTAGTGTCTCTGGACTGACTGCTGTGTTCAGAGGAACATCTACTACTGGTTTAAATATTGAGATGGCAAATATGGGAACTGGTGTTACCTCAGTACCTGTTACTTCTGCCACAAATATCAGTGCTAACGATTATCTATTCTTATCTGACGGAACTGCATCTGCCGAGGTAGTTACTGTCACTAACGCTGCATTTAACTCTGGAACTACAGGACCTGGAGTTTTGACAATAACACGTGGAACCTTTGGTACAACTCCTGCAACACATACCCCAGGTCAATACGTAACAGCATACACTCCGTCAGGAACTACCACAACTATTAACGAGGGTGGTACATTCGCGTCAGGAGACACAACTTTGACTGTAACCAATGGTGCTGCCATACTTTCTGGTTCATACATTGTCATTGGTAATGAAATTATGCAAGCAACTAACGTTTCTGGTAATGACGTTACAGTTGTTCGTGGACAAATGGGAACTTCTGCTGCTAACCATAACGATGGTAGCACCGTAACTCCATTGACAGCAGCGGGTTCAGCAGGTTTTTATATCTTTGTTACAGGTGAGACATTAACAGGTGGTACATCAAACGCAACTACTGTTGTTCAAGATACTATTACAGTTGATAAAACATTTACAGCGGGATTTATCTGGTCAGTAACATCAGGACAAGAGGTTGTTCCTGAGACCACATTCTCACTAAACATTGATCAAACATATAGATTTGATATTTCTGACTCAACTAACACAGGTTTACCTTTCAGATTCTCTGACGTTAATGAGGGTACAAACGCTACTCCAACCCCAGGAACTGAATTTACAACTGGTGTTACAAAGGTTGGTACAGCAGGTTCTGGTGGTACTGCATACATTGAAATTGCAATTTCTGCTACTACTCCTGATCCTATATTTTATTATGCTGAAGGACAGGCAGGATACTCTGGATCTATTGATGTAAACCCAGATCCTACTTTTTCAGAAGTATTTGTATATGATGTAGTTGGAACTCCTGTGACTGGTAATACATTTACAGTTGGTACTGCATCACAGACTGTTGGTACTGTAACAGCAGGTGCCTTCGGATATGTAACTTCTTGGGATACAACTACAAGTAAGTTAAAAGTATTTGTTGATAATGATTCACCTGCTGCATTTGCAGGTTCTGATACATTCCCAGATACACCTCCTGGTCAAGGACTTACAAGAGCAATAGCAACAGTAAGTAGTGTAACTGCTGCAACTGATGTAGAAACTGGAGATTATCTTTACTATGATACTGCTATTGGTGCTAACGCAACAGCAGAACATAAAGGTCTAATTATAGGACCTGGATCACATTTAATTGTATATGCTTCAAGTGCAGATATGAGTGCACAAGTGAATGGATTTGTTAACACAGTAAGTGATTACAGCATCGTAGATTACGTTCCTCCCGCAGGTGGAATTGGTGGTGGCGGTGGCGGTGGTGCTGCACCCTAACTAAATATAAACAGAAGGAAATCCTAGATGGCATTAACTCGTCTTAAAAATATCATCACGTCGAGGACTGGTCGTATTATATACGTCAACCCTGACGACTTCGATGCGTCGGATGCGTATGACAACCGAGGTAACTCTGCGTTACGACCTTTTAAGACGTTGCAACGTGCCTTTTTAGAAGTAGCAAGATTTTCATATAGAGTTGGTTTAAGTAATGACGAATTTGACGCATTTAGTATCTACCTATATCCCTCAGAGTATGTTATAGACAACAGACCTGGGGTTGCTACATTTGGAGAGATCACTCCATTTGATGAAAACTCTAACTTTGACTTAACTTCCTCAAATAATATCTTATATAAATTTAACTCTGTTAACGGTGGAGTTATATGCCCAAGAGGTGTTTCTGTTGTTGGATCTGACTTAAGACGTACAAAAATTGTACCTAAGTATGTACCATATCCCACAACACAAGCATCATTAGGTATCTCCTCTGCTAACGAACCGTCTACGTCTGCTATATTCAGACTGACTGGTGGATGTTATTTCTGGCAGATGTCATTCTTTGATGGAGATAACAACGGTGTATATTATAGACCAGAACTTACTGACACTATTGCACCTAACTTCTCACATCATAAGATAACTTGTTTTGAGTATGCAAACACTACAGACCTAGATCTTTACTACCAAAAGATTTCTAAGGCATATGCAACAATTCCTGATACTTCTGGTAACATTGCACAAGACCAGATACAGGCAAGAGTAGAAGAAAATAGAATAGTTGGACCTATCTCAGATGAATTCAGAGTCTCACAAATTATCAGAAACGGACAAACAGCGACTGCGTTTACTGTTGACATTCAAGATAATCCTGTTAATCACGGTTTCTCTGTCGGGGTCGCGGTCAATATCTCAGGGGTCACGGGTCCTACTGAAGCAGATGCGAATTTATATAACGGATCCTTCCTTGTAACGTCAGCACAGGGCAACCAGTTTACATATCAGATGAGTTCTGAACCAACTGGTAATGCTATTGGTTCTAACGTACTGGTTAAAGTTGAGATTGATACTGTTGACTCTGCATCACCATATGTATTCAACTGTTCACTAAGATCAGTTTGGGGAATCAACGGTATGCACGCTGATGGTTCACAGGCAACTGGTTTCAAATCTATGGTTGTTGCCCAGTTTACGGGTATTTCACTACAAAAAGACGACCGTGCTTTTGTTAAATACAACGCTTCAACAGGTAACTATGAAGCACAAGCAGCGGGTTCAGGTGCACATATTGATGGTCTAGCAAAGTATAGAAAGGGTTGGCGACACGTTCACATTAGAGCAAGTAATGACTCATTCATACAGGTGGTTTCTGTTTTCGCTGTTGGTTTCGGTGATCACTTCTTCTCAGATAGCGGTGGTGACTTATCAATTACTAACTCTAACAGTAACTTCGGTAACACATCTTTAAGATCAAAAGGATTTAAGTCAGCAGCGTTTACAAAAGATAAAGCAGGACAGATAACACACGTTATACCTCCTAAAGATTTGTCTGACGTTGCAGAAGTATCAATTAACTGGGTTACATTAGATATTGCTAAGATAAAAGCAGCAGCAGACCCAACAAAATTATATTTGTATGGTTATACCAATCAAAATGCAAAACCACCCTCAAAAATACAGGGTTACACAGTAGGTGCAAGAAAAGACTCACCTACATTACCAGATAAAGTTAACGTATTGTTGATAGCAGCGGGAGCAAGTGCACCTACAACACATAGTGCAAAGATTGATCCTTCTGGACCAGAAGTTACAGGTACATCCCCAGGTGATGATGCAAACCCAATTAAATATGATACCAACCAATCTAACTGGTACATACAGGTTGACTCATCAAACAACGACATTTATACTACACTAATTGCAAACAGTCAGTACAATAACTTAGGATTTACACCTACTACATTCATCCGAAGAGTTCCCGATGCAAGAGACTTGAAAGATAGAATCTACAGATTTAGATATGTTTTAGATAAAGATGCGTTCCCAGTTCCTAGAACTCCTATTACTGGTTTTGTTATACAACCTAGATCATCTGAGACTAACTCTCCTGCATATGATAAGACATATTATATCTTTGAAGTTGAGACATTCCAAGAGTTTGAACGTGGTGTAAATGATGGTATCTACTATCTAACATTGCTTAATGCTAGTGTGTCACCTGCAACATCAAACTTTGATGACTTCTCATTCTCACAACAGACTGTTGATGTATATCCTACGTTTGACAGAGATAATCCACTCGCAGACCCAGGACCTGCTATATCAGTCGCAGATAACGAGACACTAGGATTGGTGACAACAACAGATGGTGCATCACCTAATCCAAATGAGGATAAGCAACTATCAATTACAAAAGAGACTGCACAGTTCTTCTTATTAGAACAGGAAAATAATTTAGGATATAACACTACAGCAAATACACTAAACGCTATTGTCGTTACATCCCGTCTAGGAGATGAAGAAGAAAGAAAGATCGCACTGAAATTAAATGCTGATAACTCAGTCGCACCTATATTATGTGAACTTAGACGTTATTCTATTCTTAGAGCGTCAGGTCATACGTTTGAATACCTAGGTTTCGGACCTGGAAACTATTCAACAGCGTTCCCGTCAACTCAGGTAGAAGTTTTAACCCCTGCACAGGTTAGACTGTCACAGTCATTGAAAGAAGCAGCGGGTGTTGCATACTACTCTGGTGTTAACAGTGATGGTGAACTATTCGTTGGAAACCAAGTTATCAACCCAGTTACAGGTCAGATCACGAACGAAGATATTGCACAGTTAAACGTGTTAGGTGAAGAAAACACGACCATTCAGACATTCTCTGAGGTTGTTCTTACTGATAAACTGACTGTAATTGGTGGTGCATCTAACCAGTTAGAATCTGTATTCTCAGGTCCAGTTACATTCCAAAAGAGAATTACTGCACAGGAGAACATACAAACTCTAAAACTTACATACTCAAATGATGATGGTACAGTTCTTAGACAGACATTCTTAGCAGAAGATGATGGATCAGGTCAACCAGATATTGATTCAACACTTGCGTTTAATGATGGAGATATTATATACAATATTGATTGGGTGGCAGGTGACTCATTAGGTTGGATGTATCAGTCAGGAGTTTGGTATCAGTTTGGTATGACTGACACCACGCCAATAAAAGCAAGAAGATTTAGTAACATTACACATTATGGTATAGGTACAATGCCTGACGCATCCAATAGGATGAAGATATTAGGTAATACATTCCTTGATGGTAACTTGGATGTTACTGGAACTTATGGTGCTGCTGACAAGTATAGATTAGCAACTGGTATTGCTAATAACAATAACGGTGTTACCTATGCGGGTAATGGATCTACAACTTCGTTTGCAATATCCCCAGGTCACACAGCATACTCTGTTCTTGTATTCTTAAATGGTGTTGCCCAAATCCCAGGTGTAGACTACACAGTTACTGGTAATGCAGTTGACTTTAGTATCGGAACTGCACCACAGAATAATGATACTATCCAGATCAGGGAACTTGTTATCTAAATAGTAATAGGACTGTAGAACACTATGACCACAAAGATTAATGGTAATCAGATACAGGCAAGTACAAGAGGTCTTGTAACTGCTTGGTCTATATCAGAACAGTTAAATCTTCCACCGTTGAACCAATCGCAGATTAATGCACTTGGTACACCTGCTTATGGTACTTTAGTTTATAATACTACTGAAGATCAGGCACAAATTTATTTGCAAGATGCCAACGCAGGAAACCCAGGTTGGGATGATGTAGGTGGTGGTGGTCCTTCTGTTGGTGAGAACTCAATTATTAGAACCAACGGAACAAATATAGAAGAAAATATCACTGTTGGACCTTCATTCAATGGTGGCGTAGAGTTTACTAACGGTTTTTCAGCAGGTCCGATACAGATTAATAATGGATATACCGTAACTATTGAGACAGGTGCAACTTGGACTATGATCGGTGACGATGATTTGTCTTTCGCACAATTCCAAGATATAGAATCTGGTCACGGTACATTCACTGGAACATTATCACACGCAGGTTTACAGGAACATATTTACTACTATCAGACATCTGGTACGGTAAACCATAACTGGAACGATAGTGGTAATATTTTTGTTAGAAAGACAGGTGGTGGAAACTACACTATCAATCTATCAAATGCACCAGTTGATAACACATTGAAAGCAACCTTAATGACAGTATATACCCGTTTTGAGGGTGGTACAGGTACACCTACTGGGTGGACTGTAAATGGTTACGGTTGTAACGTATATTATAGTAACGGTAGTGGTGCAAGTGGAACTATCCAAAGAGCAGACATTTCGATTCATAACCACGAAATCCCTGGAACTGGTAATCCTTATCTCGTACTAATACACGTACACAATTACAGTTAACCGTCTTAAGGTATAAATAACATTAGGAAATTAAACAGGCAAAATGAGTACCCTTAAAGTTGCATCTATTAGAGACCTGTCAGGCATTGGTGGATTTACACTTGCGTCAGGTAACATCACTGCTAACGGAAATTTGACAGTTAGCAACATCACTATTAATGGAACTATGTCTGGTTCATCCAGTCAGATCGTTCCCTCTGTTAGTGGTCAAAATGGTAAGTTTTTAACTACAAACGGTTCATCTATGAGTTGGACTGATGTTAGTTCAGAAAATATCTCATCCCTACAGGTATGGACAGGTAACGGAACTTGGAATAGACCAAGTGGTGTTAAGTATATACATATCAGAGTTCAAGGTGGTGGCGGTGGAGCGTCAGGTCACGGAGAATCAGGTGCTGCGGGTGGATATTCAGAACGTGTGTTGAATGTAGTAAATATATCTTCAGTTGGTATCACAGTTGGTGGTGGAGGAGGAGGTACTTGGTACTTCGGACACGGTGGTGATGGTGGTTCATCATCATTTGGACCATATCTATCAGCAGGTGGTGGACACGGTGCTAATAGAAACAACCAACACTCAGGTGGACTAGGGCGTAATGGTTCTGGTGGAGACCTCAATGTTTGGGGTGGAGGAGGACAGTCACACCACGGTGGTGGTGGAGGAGTCGGAGGTTCTTCTCACTTTGGTGGTGCTGTATCAGGAGGTTGGCCAAACGGTGGTAACTTCTCACATAATCATCAAGATCACGCAGCGTATGGTGCAGGTGGGTCAGGTGGACACTTCCATAGTTTCCGTGGTTCAAACGGTAAGTATGGTGTTGTTACTGTTATTAACTACAAATAAGAGGTTACTATGAAAAAAGCATTAATGGATTTTACTGGTTACGTTGCAGACATNGTAGAACCTGGGGAAGAATATACACTATTCTTTGGTAGAGGTTGTTCACAGATGTGGGTAAACGCACCTGATAACATAACAAAAGCGTGGACACTAGAATGGAGTCCTGCTGCTGCCGATATGATCTGGGTGGAAAGAACAGAATCATATACAGACCCTGCTACTGCAAGGATTGTAGCGTATGGTGAAATCGGTGAGCAATTAGATATGCTCTACAAAGACATTGCAGCGGGAAAAGATTTAGGTGCTGCTGATGCAATATGGTTTAACCATATTAAAGGAGTAAAGGCAGCGACTACTGCACCCTCAAGTGTAGCGGAACCAATGGATCCCACTATGACTGAAGAGGAAGTAGCAGAATTTATGAGTGACGGACAAGAACCAAGTGTAAATAGACCTTGCAAATTATCATCACAGGAGCAACCTTGTTGGGAGAGATATTCTAACTGGGGTGGTGCATATGATGAACTGGGAGCAGGTTGACGAAAGTGTTATAATTAGTAGTACAAACTACTGACATATGAAGTTAGATAGAATCTGCATTATCGGAGGTGGTAGTGCAGGGTGGATGACAGCATCTATGTTGTCAAGACATTTTGAAGGAACTGGTATAGAAATAACTGTTGTCGAAGCAGACATTCCAAGAATCGGAATCGGAGAAAGCACGACACAGTTTTTTAATACCTTTATACGGTATCTCGATCTCAAAGATGAAGATTGGATGCCACATTGTAATGCTACATATAAACACAGTGTCAAGTTTACTAACTTNAACCCAGACGGTTCATTTCATTATCCATTCGGTACAAGAGGCACAGATATACCTCTGACCGAGTATTATAATTGGAGGAGAGGAAGAAATATTGACAGTATGACCTTTTGTAGGGTATTCTCAGATGTTATAGACCCTATTGAAGTCAACCGTCTTTATCCTCCATTTTTAGAAAGATACGTGGGTTATCACGTTGACGCACTATTATTCGGAGATTTTTTAAGAGATCATTATGCAATTCCAAAAGGTGTTAAACACATTAAAGGTACGGTCACTAACATTCAATCCTGCGTGGATGGGGTTAGCAGAGTTTTCCTTGGCACTGACGATAGGTACGTTGATGGTGATCTCTTCATAGATTGCACTGGATTCCGTGCATTATTGATGAATGAACTTAATGTGAAATGGGAAGATTGGAGTACACTATTAAAAAATGATTCTACTTGGGCGGTAAGAAAACCATATACAGATAAGAAAACAGAAATGCAACCATACACCGAGTGTACGGGTTTGAGTTCGGGATGGGTATGGAATGTACCTACTTGGGATAGAATCGGAACGGGATATAATTATTGTTCACAATATATTACAGATGAAGATGCACTTGCAGAGTTTAAAGAGCATCTAGGAGTAGATATACCAGAGAATATGTTTAGATTACTCAAGTGGCCAACAGGGATTAGAGAGAAAGTATGGTCACATAACGTAGTCAGTATTGGTTTAAGTGCAGGTTTTATAGAACCATTAGAGTCTGGAGGACTATACTCAGTCCACGAGTTCTTATTTAAACTAATACAGGTATTACCTAAAGCATCTAATAAATGGAATGGATTTCAACGGGAACAATTCAATCACTCAGTCAGAAAGAAATTTACGTCATTTAGAGATTTTGTTGTGAAACATTATACTATGGGTTATAGAGATGACACACCGTTCTGGAAAGATTACACAGATATGGATGTACTAGGTGAATTTCCAGATTTACTTACACAAGATTGGGAACAAATACAAAACATCAATTACATATCAGAAGGTGAAGCATACTTGCTAGGAGGTTATGAATATGATATAATGCCAGAACATTATGAAATGTTATCCAAAAGAAATGGATATAACATACCTGATTTTGAAGAACCGATTCTAAGAAGAACCTTTATGGATCAGACTTTGGGGAGATACCCGAACGCATATGAATACTATGAAAAGTACCTATATAATGAGCAAGGGAATTAATTATGAAAGTTGAAAACATTGTTATTGTGGGTGGTGGTTCATCAGGTTGGATGACTGCTGCTGCATTGTTAAAGTGCTGCCCGTGGACAAATGTAATTCTAATTGAATCAGACAAACCTACAGTGGGTGTAGGAGAATCTACATTAGGTCATTTCAACAAGTATTTAAGAGCATTGGGTCTGGAAGATAAAGACTGGATGCCTAAGTGTAACGCAACATATAAGAATAGTATTCAATTTACAGATTTTAGAGAGAAAGGAACAGTATTTCAGTATCCATTTGGTAAATATGACTATAATGATACCGTAGAAGGTATGAAAGATTGGTTTGATCTTGCTAGAGAAAGACCAGAAGAATATCCTCCAGAATCATTTGCAGAGTTCTTTAACAAAGAAAACTCAGCATTAGTAAAACATAATAAACAATGGGATAACAGAGATAATAGATGGAGAAACTTTAATTGGTTAACTGACGTTGCATATCATTTAGATGCTGAAAAGTTTGCAGAGTATCTAAGGGATGATTATTGTGATAACTTTGATGATAGATTTACACATATTAGAGGTGAAGTCAGGGGATCGGTGAAAGATATAAACGCAGGTGGTTCACCCGCAGTCTCAAACAGATATATTAAACAGTTAGCAGTCAGGTTAAATGAAGATAAAAGGACTGTAGGTGTTATTGGCGACTTGTTTATTGACTGTACTGGTTTTAAATCAGTTCTATTAGAAGAGTATATGGGTACTAGGTTCATTAAATTTAATGATTTAGCAAACGATAAAGCATATTTTGCCCGCATACCATATCTCACACAAGATGAAAGAGAAAAACATATGCACAACGTGACTGATTGTCAAGCAGCGGAAAATGGTTGGTTATGGTCAATACCACTATGGAATAGGATCGGAGTTGGATACTGTTGGTCATCTCGATTTGCAATGGAAACAGAGACTAGACAAGAGTTTGAAACGTGGATAGAACAAAAATATAATGTGTCACCAGAACAGTATGAGGTAGGAACTATTGATATAAAACACGGGTATCACGAAAAAGCGTGGAACTTGAATGTTGTTGCTATTGGACTGTCTTATGGATTTGTTGAACCATTAGAGTCAACGGGACTGTTAACAACACACGAAAATATACTCAGACTGGTAGATGTATTATCAAGAAGAAAAGGATATGTAACACAAATAGAAAGAAACTGGTATAACTACGCTGCACAGAGAGAAGTAATTGGATTTAGTAAGTTTGTTGCTATGCACTATGCTCTATCACAAAGAACAGACAATCCTTATTGGAGGTGGTGTTCACAAAGAAACGAGTATATGACTGAACAGTTTGATGGTATGGTAAGAGTCAATGACAACTATGAGAGACTAGGATCATCATTAGACCTAGATCAAACTATGGATGTGAATATGAATGGTATGAATTACATAGCAGCAGGTCAAGGAATGATGTTAGGTCGAGATTGGTATTTTGACCGTGATCCAGATGAACTTACATTTGTTGCAAACAGTCATTCAAAATACTCAAAAGAAGTCAATGACTTTGTTGAAAGTGATGACTGCCCTACACATTATGAATACTTAAGAGACTACATCTATGGAGGGGATGAATTACGTGCTGAACTTATTTAAAAAGAAAAAGAAAGAACCAAAACCTTGGGTTAGGTTTCACAGTTTGGAGCCTGGATTGGCAGAATGTTATCCAGTCAAACCAACGTCTAGTATAAAACGTGCGTGGCAAGAAAAAGAAGTAAAGGAAAAGCAATGCCCTTTCCAAGGATCACAGAATAGTTCAAACTGCCCTGGTATCAAGCAAATTGCGAGAATGGGATGGGTGGTTGTTGCACCTATGGATTTTATTATTATCACAAATGGTGATGGTGCATCTTTTACTTGGGAAACCCCTGGCAGGTTCTCAAGGCATACTAATTACATTAGTAATCACGCACCAGAACAGGTTATTCCACTAATTGACAGTCCACGTGACACATTAGCACACATAATCAAGGTGGAAACACCTTGGCGACTGACATCTAGTGATGATGTTGTTCTATTACAACAACACGTTCATTGGAATAATGAAGATCGTTTTACTGCTGTAACTGGGATCTTTGATCCTAGATATGCTATGCAAGTAAACGTGCAACTACAATGGCACGTTATGGATAGTGGCACAGATGGAACACTTGTAAAAGCAGGTACTCCATTAGCACAATATATACCTATACCACGTATTTACTTAGAGAAAGGGTGGTATGATATGACAGTCAATAATGCGACTGACAAAGATTGGGATTTAGAACACGCTTTTAACTACTCAATCAATGCCGAGTATATGATACACGACAATGTTCAAGGTCGTATATCTAGGGCAATGAAGGCAATTAATTACCACAAAAACAAATGACTATTGACGAACTAATCCAAAATTTCTATCTACAACAGAAACAGGTAGATTTAGAAATTGAAAACTATGACAAAGAGTTTGCTGACAAAAAATTAAACCCATACGGTGTTACAACCATTGAGTTTGAAAAACGATCTGAAGCAATNAAGAAAAGATCACAATTAGAAGGTGCTATAGATGCCCTAATGATTTGTAAACGTGATGTTCTTGGTGATGACGGTGAAGTTTCTATTCCAAACAACCTTGAGGTTGAAGGTGGTGGAAATGAAGAAATGGAGATTATAGGTGGATCATCATCTTGAACCATTAGATGAGGTTCATTGGTTATGGAAACTCAAATACGAGTTTGCATACGAAGGAGAGTCTCTACAAGAACATATCGGTAAACTGATAGACCATACTGTACAGAATTATGGAACTGGATCAGCATTAGAAACTGGTGCATCATTTTCTACAGTATATAATCAGGAACATTCTCCACATAATTGGGAAGTGTTAGAGGATTTGTTCGTATTTCTACAACCAAAGTTACAAGAGATATGGACACATTGGGGATATAGTAACAAAATAACAAAACCCGTTCGTTCTTGGGTGAACGTACATAAAAAAACGGGAAAAACTATGGAACATTATCATAATCAATGCCCTATGGTTGTTAGTTGTTATTTAAAAGCACCAAAGAAAAGTGGAAACTTTGAATACCGAGATCCATTGGAATACCATAGATGGGGCAGTCCAGGGGAACCTCAAATTTCATTATGGAGAGAAGTTGAAGTAGAAACAAATGATATAATAGTATTTCCAGGGTGGTTAAAACATAGAACACAGGTAAACCAAACTGATGAGGATAGAGTTTGTTTAACTATTAATTATGATTGCGATTAAAGATGACATAATACCTGAGTTGTATCAGGACAGAATTTACAGTATGATGACTAACACGGTGTTTCCGTGGACATTTTTAGANGATGTCACATACAGAGAGAATGATGTAGCAAAAAATATAAACGCAAACGCAACAGGAACTACTGGATTTGCACATTTATTTTATGATAGACAAAGTGAACACGAGTCACGTTATTGGGATTTCTTATTTCCATTGTTTCTAACTATTGTAGATAATCCAAACTTTGAATTATTAAGAGCAAAGGGTGGATTACTATTAAATACAAATACAGGTTATAATCACGCACATATAGATGCGGAGATACCACACACAACCACATTATATTATGTGAATGATAGTGATGGTGACACCTATTTTTTTGATGGTGATGGATCGGTGATCCAAACGGTGAAACCTAAAAAAGGTAGGATCGTAACTTTTAATGGGTTGACATATCACTCATCTAGTTGCCCTGTAGAAAACTCACACAGATTAGTTTTAAATTTTAATTATGTCATATAATTATCCCACAGTAGTTGTAGATGATTTCTTTGAGACACCCACACTCGTAAGAGAATGGGCATTGGGATTGGATTATTTACCTGCTGCGAAACATCCGTCAGGTGGTTATTGGTCAGGTGTGAGAGCAACTCCATTACTACACGAAAATGATTATCGTTTTCATCAGAAATTAGCACAAAAATTAATTCAGTATATACCACACGCAACATACTTTGAAAAATTAGATGCAACTTTTCACGTATGCACAGATGATTATGAATCGGGATGGATTCATAGGGATGATGATGATTATGGTATTGGTGGTTTGATTTATTTAAACGAGACAAATCCACAAAATTGTGGTACAATATTATATGATGTACCCAGTAATGACGATAGCATCAATTATGAAAAAGAGTTCAAATCAAATGTAACTACAGATGATATTGAACTAAGAAAACGACTGAATAAAATGAGATTGGACTGTAATAAACATTTCACTCCCAATACATCAGTCGAAGCACGTTTTAATCGCTGCATCATATTTGATGGTAGAAAATACCACTCAGGCGGTGATTATTTTGGAAATGACATCACCACAGGTCGATTAACCCTAGTATTTTTTGGTAAAGTATTATGAGAACAATTAATCACGAAGGAGTAGCAGTTGAGGTTCTTGTAGAAGATCGTCTATTTGTTGCCCGCAGTGCAGTTCCAAAAGAGTTATGTGAACACACAGCACTCGAATATCATATGATAAAGGATGTTGTTCAATATCAATACCCAGATATGCCTATGGGCGACCCTACTATGCCTGGGGCATTTAGTATGTACTGCCCTGTATGTTTTGAAGCATTAGGACAATACCATAAACCATTTGTTGAATCATTAATTGAAAAAGAATTATGGCAAACATTTAGTTATGGTAGGTTGTATGTAAAAAACACAGAGTGCTATCAGCATAGAGATCGTAGTTCGGGAGAATGGGTGGGAAACATTTGTGTAACAGCAGACCCACAATATAAATGGTCATTCTTTATAGATGTCAAAGGTGAGAAACACGAATTATTTTTGGAAACAGGTGATTCGGTAATTTTCAAGGGACACGAAGATTTGCATTGGCGACCAAACTACGAAGGAAACAAAGAACAAATACAATGTTTCGTTTCTTATGTTGATAAGAACGGACAATACGCTGACAGAAAATGGGATGGCAGACCAATGCTTGCAGCACCTTGGGAAGCAGCGAGTGATTTAGTAAGAAATGAACAATCACAACAAAACCATAATCCTTATTACGGTAAATGTGAAAACAATACTGGAGAAGGTTATGACGAAGATGATGAAGCATTTGAGGAATTATTATGAACCATTACAACTTTGACCCTAATATTACATTTCCAATATCAATAGCAGTAATCACAATACTGTTAGCAGGTTATGGAATTTATAAGGGATTCTTTGCAAATCAAAATTTAACAGACCCTTGGGATGACCACGATGACTAATTACGGACTAGAAATAGTGTTTTGGGTAACACTAGGATTATTTCTCATTATTCAATGGGAGAAAGTTAAAAAATGAATGAAGTCACAGTATTTGTTTACTTGTGTTTCTTTGTTGCACTATTCGGAATGACCTTTGCATTTATGTTTAAGATGATGACAGCAACATTAAGGGAAATGGATAGATCACCTGTCAACAGTTATGGTGATGCTATNAAACCGTACAAAACCACACACCCAGAAATGGATGAGGTGAAAAACGGTGATGAGTTGTTAGTTTTTAAAATGGAAGATGAGGAGGAAGATGATTAGTCCTGCATTTCCAAAAATTCCTGATTATATAATTGTTGATGATCTCGTATCTGAGACATATCAAGAATGGTTAATCTCTTTAATTAAAGATGAGAACTTGATGTGGCACAGAAAAGACTCAGCAATTATGGATGCAAATTCGGCAGATCGCAGAAATGGGTTCTGTAATTTTCATTATATGTATGAGTGTGATAAAGGTGGAAATGTATCTCCTTTGTGTAACGCATTTGTTCCTATGTCACTCAACATTATGGACAAAATCGGTGCATTTAATTTAATGAGAATGAGAATTAATTGTGTACCCGCTATGTATGAAAACGTGACACAGTTACCACACATTGACTCATACGTTCCAGACAGTTGGAACGTAATATATTATATGGATGACTCAGATGGAGACACAGTTATCTACAACGAAAGAACCCTAAATGATTATGACTATAACAAGTATCTGAAAGAAGATAACTTCACAGAAAAGGTTAGAGTCACACCTAAAAAGGGTAGAGCAGTTGCCTTTAAAGGCGACCTATTCCACGCTTCTACGACCCCCAGTAAGACGTGGAGACCAGTTGTTAACATAAACATATCCCTAAACCCTATTACACAAAATCCGTATAGTAATGCGTAACTACGAACCTAATTTAATTGACTCAGGAGAGGATTGGGTAGTCTGTAAATCAGAAGTTGTATCCAATGAATCAGAGGAAATGAAAGTACAACTTGGTAGAGCATATCGTCTATTCAAGAATACTTTTACAGGGTGTGATTCGTCATTAAAAAATGATGGACTAACACTTGATGCACTACCAGATTTATTTTCTCAGGTAGATGCACGACAAGAAGATATGGAACAACTAAAAAATATGAAATCGGGAGACTTGAGTGGATATAGATTTTATAATGTATTTAATCTAACTTCTCCTAGTCCTTTGTTTTATCATCTATTAAAAGAAATTAGTGTAATCGTAAGAAAACATTTAGGCAATTTTGGTGTTAATCCTGATGACCCATTGTGGATGCAATGTTGGATGAATTTTCATAAACCAGATCAAGTGTTAGATTGGCACGATCATCATTTTCCGTGGCACGGATATATTAGTATCGACCCAAAAGACTCAATAACAAAATTCAAAGAGCATTTACCAGTAGGAACATACGAGTATAATATAATCAATAAAATTGGGAATATCTACTTGGGGCCTGGGTTTTCGAGGATGCACAAAGTCGTAGTTAACAACGATTATGAAGGCGATAGGATTACTTTAGGGTTCGANATTATAACTCAATCAACACTACCTGACGATCAATTTTCTCTCATTCCATTATTATGAACTTATCAGACTCACTAGAAAATGTAGCAGACACAAATGTATATGGTGTCTTTATGCAACCAGTAGGAAAGTACAAAGTAAAGAATCACGCAAAATTCAAAACTATCATTATGCAATATATTGCTGAATTAGATGGTTCTAAATTAGAAAATAAGCACCCTACTATATCTGTTAATGTCTCACAATTAGGAGATCATCAAATCCTTGAACTACCAGAATTTAGAGAATTAAAAAACGAGATCAAGAACGCAGTTAATGAGGTAAACAAACAGGCATTTTGCTATGAACTAACTGATGGCACACACTTTGCTGACAGTTATTTGGAATTAGGACAACAGGGTGCGTTATATGCCCCACACGAACATAGTAATTGNATCTACTCAGGAACTTATTACGTTAACTTTGATAGAGAAAGGCATACTATGATGAAATTTAGGAGAAATATAATTTCATCACATTATCCTATACTTCAAGTTGGTACAACACAAATGAACGCATTTAATCAATTAGACTGTACAGTACCGTATGATGAAGGTGATATTATAATTCACCCCCCTAACTTACAACACGGATATGAGGGGTCAGGACACGCTAACAGAATTACATTAACTTTTAATGTTGCCCCTTGACGACATTAAATAGACGCTATAATACATAGTATTATGAACAGCGAAACTAAAATGGTGGGTAAGTCTCGCATTTTAGATGATAGACAAAAATCTATTATCAAAAAAGCAATCGCACTCTATATGGGCGACTTATACAGAAAAAACTCAAGGCACTCTATTGATGATGAACGATTAAAAGTCGATTTGTCAGTAGTAGATGAAATTTGTGAATTACTACATTTGAAATATGAACAGAGTTCAATTCCAGAGTGTTGATCTATTACCTGTATTTGGTAAACCGATCTATATTCAACATTGTGAGTCTCAACAAGGCACAAAGCAACACGCAGATGCACTTTTAGTCAGTAGTGACACAGGTAAAAGTGTGAATGATAATGTTGCAACTAAACAAGTTGCGTGGAAAACATTAATTTATTCACAATTAGAATCTATGTCAGGTCTAATTGGATTGGAAACGGAACTTAAATTACAAGAGTCCTATGTAAATAGATTGAAACAAGGACAATCGTTGCACTTACTACCAAAAAATGATAGAATATTAACTGGAGTTTGGTTTATTGAAGAACCTAAAACACAAATGGTCTGGACAGATAATTCAGAGCAATGGTTTGCAGGTTTGGATTTAAAATTTGGTAATGAAAATCTAGTAAATTCAAATGAATTTCAATTCACACCAACTGAAGGAAACTTTTGTTTATATCCTAGTTCAATGACTCTCAGTATTGGACATACAGGAAATAACGTGAGTATTCTTGAGTTCTACCTTAAATGACAACACCCTTATTCTTATCAGAATCAATCCCATTGGAACTAAGAAACATCTTAAAATCACTAGAAATCGGTATGCCGATTAAATGGAATGATGATGTTGGAACTATTAGTTTCATATCAGATCACTACATTACAATATGTGTCAGAAAAATACCTGACGAAACATATAGAAATGGGGAACGAGAAGTAAATGTAGTATGCCCTCGTAACGAGTGGGATAATTTAGAAATTGAAGATTCACACTTCAAAAATGTAAAGAATTACAAGGGAAAAACCAATGACCATCCTGGAAATGAGTATTTACCACCTGTTAAAAAAAGATGATTTTAACTAGAGACGAACTACACGCACTTGAGGATAGTTTGATGTATCTTTCAACCTATAATCAAGTAAAAATTGAAAAGGATAACTCAGTAAGTTGTAATGAGTTACACGAAAAAATCAAATTAGAGTTATTGAAAAGGCAATGGCATTGAGACAAATGGCGATCGTTCAAGCAAAATCAGAACGAGCGAGAATTAACCTTGCAACATATATGGGTGGAAGCACATTCGTATATATAGAGAACAAGCGAGAAGATGGTAGGATTTTCGTATCATCAGAATATAATAGAGAGTATTGGTTTTGGATAGACCCTCCTGACGACCCGAATTGGGATTATATGGAGGTAAAAGAGGGAGAGGTCGTTAGCGAATGATAGTACCCTTAGAACATTTTACAAACACATCAAATAAACCTTATGACAGGAATTGGTATAAGGTTCATTGTAAAGATAAATCGGTAAAGATTTTACATAGTTACGAAGAGGTGTTAGAATGTTGGTGGAATTTCAACCAATACATTGACAGAGTTGAGGTAATTGATGCAAAACGAACTAAACAAAGTGGAATTGGATTCTGACCCTAACGGTGGTTTAGAAATCAAACAAAACGAAGATGGTTCATTTATGTTAGAGTGGGATAAGAATGACCCACGTTGGGCAATGCTTAATGGGTTGTCTCAAGCACAACTAGAACAGATCATCTTAAAAGGATTACAGGAGGAATTAGGTTTATGAGTGGAGATTATGAGACACTAGAAACCAACCAACCAAAAATAACATACTCAGAAGAGATCAAAATTGATGGGGAGGACATACAGATAGTGATGAGACAAGTAGAGTCAATTCATTGTCAAGTAGCAGAATACCCCACGAGTGAATACTTACAGAGTAGATTAGAGTTAGTTCATTGTGAATTGAAAAGACTCAAAGAAAAATACGAGGACAATTAGAATTATGAAACCTTATTTGATATACCTTTTTATTGGACTTGTATTCTTATCACTCATTCGTACATCATTTAAAATTGATAGAAGTGAGAGAAATCAAAGGTTACAAGAAGAATTATGTAAGGTTGATGCAGATTACTGTATCAAGTAACCAATTTAACAACTGTCACACTCCACATTGAAACGTGGAGTTTTTGCATTTAGTATGGAGTGAATTACAACACTTTGATGATTACATTACGACCACACCAGAAACGTATTGTCGATATTATGAAAAACAACACCAAAGGTCAGGTTATTGTACCTACTGGCGGTGGTAAAACTATGTGTATGATACACGATCTCAAAAGACGTTTACAGACAACAGAAGGTGGAACTCTAAGTTGGTATCCTAAAACTTATGTTGTTGTTGCACCTCGTATCTTACTTGCAAACCAGTTATGCTCAGAGTTCTTAGAGCAAAATCTTGATGGTAATTATAATCAAGGTGTAGATGTGATGCACGTTCATAGTGGAGAAACACATTTCTACAGTACTACTAAACCAGAGAAGATCAAAACTTGGGTTAACAATAGTACTAAACATATAATTATTTTTACAACTTATCACTCTTTAAAACGTGTTGTCGAGTCTGATATTACTATTGATACTGCTTATTTTGATGAAGCACATAACTCTGTTACGAGGTCTTTTAGTCCTCCTACTGAGTCTGTTTCTTATCATTCTAAATCCACATATTTTTTTACTGCTACTCCTCGCATTAGTTATCGCCATACTAGGGGAATGAACAACGAAAAGATATATGGAAATATTATTTGTAATATTGAAGCAAAAGAACTTGTCAACAACGGTTCGATTATCCCTCCTACCATAGTTCCATTTCATACCAAAGAGAACAGAGATCGGAAACAGGCATTTGATCTTGATAGTCAAACTGTTACAGATATACTTGATACTCTTGATAGTGATGACGCACATAAGGTTCTTGTTAGTGTACCGTCTAGCAGAATGTTGGGAGCAATGATGAGTCAAACTGATTTGATATATCAACTTGAGAAACGTGGATTTGAGTTCTTGCATATCACATCTAAGTTTGGTGCATACGTCAACAGACAAAAGGTAAACAGAGAAAAGTTTTTNGATACTCTCACTCAATACGGTAGAGACAAAGACAAGAAGTTTATCATATTCCATTACAGTATCTTGAGTGAAGGTATTAACGTGTCAGGATTGACCCATTGTATCCTCTTGAGACAGTTAGATGTAGTCTCTATGGCACAAACTATAGGTAGAGTAATTAGAATGGATACAGAGGATTCTAAGGACATTAGAGAAGGTGTAATCAAAGCGGGTGCATTAGACTTTTACAGGAAGAAAACAGGATATGTTACTGTACCCTGTCACGCAAACTACGGTCAGCATATAATCAAGAGATTACAGGCGGTTGTAGATTCTATATTCATCAATGGACTACCTCCTGAGTCGTTAGTGGTATAAATAGAAATACGAAACAAAGTAACACGTTAAAATGGCAACTGCAAAAGTAAAAACTGCAACGAATGGTATTTGTACTGAATTAGTTGCAAAAGCGAAGGCATATAGACTCGCAAATATTACTGCTAGAATGACATCAGCAGGTACTGGAAGTTTATCTGATTACAAATTAAATGCTAAAAAAGAAAAACTTGAAAGTGATGATGCGTCAGTAGTTTGGGGATTTGCTAGTAGGACAGCAGGAGACGATTTAGAGATAGTCGCTACTGCACCAACTGACAGAGGTTCTGTTGTATCAGTATGGGGATTTGTAACCAAAGACGGACTCATAGGTAAAGATGAAGCATCAGCAAGAGTCAGTACAACTGATATTACAGATAGTTCTACCCTTACCACATTCAAGGCAAATATGACGCACTTAGGGACACATTGGTAAGTGTCACATTACCCCCTTTGCAGGGGGTTTTTTTGTGTCATACTAGGTTCAGTTAACAAACACCAATTTATGTCAACTAGATCAAGAATCGGAATTGAACTCGAAGATGGTTCAATCAAATCCGTATATCATCACTTTGATGGATACCCAGAAGGACTAGGAGTTAAATTACTTACTCACTACACNACTGAAGAATCAGTAAACAAACTTATTGACGGTGGCAATATGTCAAACTGTTGGTCTGATAGTCAGTTCAATGTAGAAACAGGAGAGTTCACACCAATAGCAGACCCAAAACCCACATNTTATGGTGGAGAAGATGAAGCACCTATTATCAGTAAGAAAAGAAAAGATTTCTTTATGATTGATTCTTGGCAAGAGTANTCATACATATTTGTTCCAAACGGTAGAGGTCAAGGATTCTGGGCAATGTATGAGGTCAAGCATCAATATGATGAGAACTATGACCAGATACTATCCTATGAAGCAACACCCTGCACTCGTAGAGCGTTAGATCAAATTGAAAAAGGAGAGGTATTAGTATAATGTTAGGAGAAACTAAACCAAAGGTCGTAGATTGCTATGACCTTTTAACAGGAGAGCAACGTGAACAAATTGCTGAAATAATGATGGAAGCAATGTCATTTCACGACATATACCCAGATATATGGGAAATGAAAGTTGAAGCAATTATTGATTCGGAGACAGACCAAAATGACATTCAATGAAGTACAAAAAAGGTGGCAACACTTTCACGAAACAAATGAAGAAATCTCATTTGATGATTTCTTATTCTTTAAGAAACTTGCCAAACAGTTTCCTTACGTCTATACTGAGTGGGGAACATTATTATCAGAGGATAACCAATGATGCAAACACCAGAACAAAAGTATCAGCAATTATTTGAGAAAATGTATCAGTTATGTATTGAGCAAGGTTGGGGCGACCCATTCTCTTATGCTCGATCAAGAGAGATACATCTAGCAGGGGTATTAGGTCATAAAGTCGCTGAGGATTACTCAGGTGCTGACGCATACGATAAATATGACTTACCCATAGAATATAAGTCAACCATAGGTAAGAAGTTGACAGCGACATACAACGGTATATCAGTTCAACCAACGTGGGAAGAACAAGTTGATTACCTAGTTGATGAGAAGATAGGAAAGTATCATCATCATTATTATGCACGATACAAAGATGGTAAAATCGTTGAGGTGTGGAGAATGACCGCAAAACAAGTCCTTGACATTCTTTTACCAGAATTGAAAAAGAAATTCAGTACTGTAAAGAATAGAAAAGACCCACGTTTAGGTCACACTATTAGTAATAAACTAATTGTTGAACAAGGAACTAAAATTATGTGACAGTTATAATACTGTCACACCTAGAATTGCATAGTACACAATGCTATGCAATACTAGATTATAGTTAACAAACACCAAAATGATTGACCCAATGTTAAATAGCGTTGATGAGACATTCGGAAACAAATTTGCCGAAGTCATCAAAGAGTACGTCACAGAATTAGTAGATCATCAAACTGACATCATTACAGACTCAGATTGGTTTTACGAAATGGTAGAGAAAATGGTTGATGAAAGAGTAGCGGAGAAATTAAATGCTAACTAAAGATCAACTTAACAACCTAGTAAATGAGTTTGTAGCAGTTCAAATAAATGAAATGACTCAAGAGGACATACACGCATATTTGCGTGACATAATGAGATCAGACATCATTGCTATGAATAATCATCTTACCTTACAGGAAAGTATTAAGGAACAGATTGATGAGTATGATGAACACTTGTATGAAAAACTTGAGGACTATGTGACAGACAAACCAGACTCATACTCAGCATTATGTGAGTTTTTAAGAGATCGACAGGACAACATTTATTATGACAATTAAAATATTGTCACNCTAACTATTGTATTCTACAGACAATAGTATAATATTAAATCATACAAACACCAACAAATTATGAAAAAAGTTTCATTTGCATTTATTCTTGACAACCTAACTGAATTAGGTTGGGATTACACCTGCGGTAGAATGTCAAGATCAGGTATGGAAATCTATGACGGTATTATGAGACATTGCGGTGTCTTACAAGAGACAGAGCATTGGAATGAAGATGTCTTTGCAGAGTCTAACGGAGATTGGTAACAACCAATTTTATTAGTGTCACACAAACTATTGTATTCTATACACAATAGATTTAATATTAAATCAGTTACAACAACACTATGACTCTTAAACAACTTATTCGAGAGTATGTCAATGACCACTTCGATCACTTTGGATTCTATCCTTATGAAGTTGAAGTAGATGGACAAGTTTACTCATACGGTGGATACTGGCAAATTTTAGAAGATACGAGGTTCGACTAATGGTTAAACAACAGTACGTTATGCAGTTCACAACAAGAACTGACTACTACCAAAACTTTGAAATATCATTTGATGATATTTGGGAAGATTACTGTAAGGAAATGGATTTTGATGAGGAAGAATCCGATATTACAGATTGGGATAACGAGGAATTGATGCAAGTAGCGTGGGAGTACATTCTTAAAGACCCTGAGAAATATAGATCAGGTAATTCTGACTATGATAACGAGGAAATTATGAACTACACATTACATAGGATTTAATTATGAAACAAGATTTTAACAGAGATTATCAACCAGAGGGAGTGAAGTACCATTTCCCTGATGATGACCCATATCAAGAGAGTAACGAAATTTACTACAATATGGTAGATTTTCTAGATGACTCAGAGGTACATCAAATATGGGAGATTGTGGGTAAGGCAATGGACAGAAATAATATTGTCACAACAGACAACGAAAGTTTATCTGTTAGGGTGTATGATGAAATCAGTTACGAGGATTAACACTTATGCCAACAGTACCAACCTATGATTTCCCCCAAAGTCCGATCCTAATAATAGGATTTTTTGGGATCTTAGTTGCACTAGCAGTATTGTTTGTTGCAAACAAATCATATTTTTCAAGTCCATTTAATGAGGATAACAAGTAATGAAACTCACTAAAAAACAACACGATACTCTCGTAGAAATATTTGTTGAGAGGGTAGTTGACAATATGAATACTGTTCAACTTGCCGAGTATGTATCAGCAGATATGATTGAATGTTTTGGTAGTATGCCACAACAAGAGTGTATAGAGAATATGTACTCATACTATGATGAGGAATTTGTTGAAGAACTAATTGAGGAGGTTAAGGAAATTGACTAAGTACAGAGATCAAAAAGCAACTATTTTTTCAGAGATTGCATCAATCCTCGAAGATGGGGATAATGGTACACCTTATGATTTAATAGATTTTATGATCGAATTGATGACTAAAGACCAACTTAATCAAGTTGAGGATTTAATCACTAATCAGTATCAACAGTATCACGAGGACTAATCAATGACTAATTTAACATTATCTAAGGAAGAATATTGTCTCATTTCGATAGCACTTAATGAATATCAAATGAACAGAGACAATTATCACTTAGAAGAAATGAAAGAAGTTTCAACTAAGATTGATAATCACTATAAACAACTTGTTGAGAGGAAAGGTTAAATGAAAAGAACACTTAACAGCAGAGATTATGTTACCTTTGCAAGAAAATTCGTTAAAGAGACAGTTGAAACAATGGACTTTGAAACACTCAAGAGTTATGTAACTGATTACATACACGAAGATTTGCAAAAGTCCTATGATGATATTGGACAGATAGCAGTATTTGAAAATATGAGTGCGTGGAATTGTAATGTATTTGATGAAATTGCTAAAGAGTATGACTTAGAGATAGAGGAGGAGGATTAATTAATGACTTATTATAATAAACTTAAGAAGATTTTATGGAATCCTAAATTAACTCATAATGAGAGAGTTAAACTTATTAAACAACTTAAGGAGGACTAATCAATGTATTATGAAGAGGGATTATGGGAATATGCCACAGATAAGGCATACGAAATGATGAAACACAGGAAACAATTTCTTGATGATGATACATTTAATTATCAACTAGAATACTGGACTAAGAAAGTCTATCAAGAAAATTCACACTTAAGAGGTATTGATTAATGTTAATGTGTAAACCAGTAAATACTTTCAAAACTGAAATATGTGTTGATTGTGGTAATCTATGTTCACTCGGAACAGGTAGATATGTCAATCGTTATGCAGTATATAACGAGGAAGTCGAGGGTTGGAGGTGTGGATTTTGTGCTGAAGAACTAGACGCACTTATGGAAGATTTGATAGAGGACAATTAAAATATTGTCACACTAACTATTGCATTATATACAAAATAGTTTTAATATTAAATCAGTTACAACAACACTATGACCAACTATGAAGCATTATTAACTCTCATAGGAGACATCAACAACGCTTTTTGTCACTTAGATGATGATGAAGTTGCTGATATATGTGACGGAGACATTAAACTGTTAGACAAAGCAGTTAAGAGATTTAAAACAACTGTATGGGAGAATCAGTTATGATGACCTATGAGAACTGGATAAAGAGTTGCCCTGACCCTGTTCGATTTGCTACAAATTACGTTGATATAGAATCTGACGTATTATCTGTTATTGACACATACGACAGGGAAGAATGGGATAAATCAAAAATTGATGAGGAATTTATCAAGGACATTTGTTACCAAGTTTACGATCAAGATTGGTCAGAATGGAATGATTTTATTGCTTATTTAATAGACAACAAAATGGAGGAAATCTTATGATTATCTTAACAATTCTAGTAATTATATTTGTTATAATATTAATGTTAAACTACTACAACCCACATCATTAAAATGTATCAACTTAATTTAACAGCAAGAGAACTAGGTTTAATCGCAAATCAATTAGGTTATTGTTATTGTGACCTAGACGAGAACAATGCACCATCAGGAATGGCATTTGACCGATATGGTAAAGATGCAGTTGTTGGGGCATTTAGAAAGGTTCAAGAACTCATTAACGATCAATGGTTAACAGAGAATGAACTAGAATTATCTAAAGAGCAACGTAAAACTACATTTCCAATACCTAGTGAATCAGCATTTGGTATTGATAGAGATTTCGAGGTTCTAAGAATGAAAAGAAAAGATCATAATAAGATTTCTAAAAGACCAACTTCATTCTATATGTAATTATGAAACAATTTAACATAACATTAAACGAAACAGAGCAACAGATTTTAATTGACTCTATGATGTTCTTTTTTACATTCTATAACAATGAAACAAAAGGTAATGACACATCAAATACCGTTGATATGTATAGAGTATGGTATAAAAAGAACAAATTAAAAGATAGCAAAGCAACATTTGAAAAAGTATTCTATGCTATGACAGATAAAAAAGTGTCACTACCAGAATTGAAATAGTCACATTATCGTTTAATATTAAATCAAGAAACAAAACACTATTATGTCAGTTTTACATCACGAGTCAATCTTAGAAACACTTTATGATGAAGTTGTTGCCGAGTCACTCGAAAATCTAAGAAAAGAAGGATTCAAAGTTACAGAGTCCGACCTTGACCCAGTATCAATAGATGCTATCGTAGGTAGGAGGTTCGAGGACTTATGCCTATAATCAAACTATCAATCGAAGAGCATCAATCACTCACTCGTTTATTATCACACCCTAAAACAATGAAATATAGGAGTGATTTATATGATACAGAAACTTTTGACTCAATG